>Ga0190286_1000883_pt1 | contig 11464 bp, 9 predicted proteins | sample 48691834_MG_FD_183241 | JGI IMG/M metagenome (GOLD analysis project Ga0190286, IMG submission 183241) | Hydrothermal vent microbial mat bacterial communities from Southern Trench, Guaymas Basin, Mexico - 4869-18-3-4_MG | ecosystem: Environmental > Aquatic > Marine > Hydrothermal vents > Microbial... | reverse complement strand
GTCCCTGATCACCTCCTCTATGCGGTTAGCTTCTCCCTTGGCTGTATCCCTCAGCGCCCTACGGCATCTCTCCATCGCCTCCTCATCCAGCTCCACACCCAGCCTCCCCATCGACTCCAGGGCCTCTATCCCCCTCTCAGCCTCGTATAGGAGCTCCCGCCTCGCCCCCTCCAGGGCCTCAGCTAAGACCCTCTCAGCCCTCTCACCCTCAGCCTCATTCAGCGCCCTGGTTAGGATTCTCTGACCCCGCTCAAGGATGCGTCTCCGATACCTGTTGACCGTCTCCTCCATCATCCATCTCGCCTCGACTTTTCCCGCTGAGGCGATGAAGTAGGCGTAGGTGGCAGCCATCAGGGCAACCCTCCCCAGCATCCCTGGGTCAACCTTATCGACGGTGTCGAGGCTGGTGTGATAGAACCTATCAGGCCACTGGATGATCATGGGGCATGGAACCCCGACGGAGGGGTCTGAGAATATGTAGTGGTCGCTTCCGCCGGAGAAGGGGGTGACGGCCCACCTGTAGAGGGGGTAGGCAGCGGTTCCGGAGAAGTTCTTGAACTCCCCCTTCAACTCATCCAGGATGGCCTCGAGGAGGGGGTTGACATAGGATGCGGAGGCGTCAGGCGTCCACTCCAGGATGAGGCTGCTCCCGCAGAGCTCCTGGTTTTCGCCCACCATGTCGAGATTCAGGGCGGCCACCATCTTCCCGATGCGATGCTCATTTTCGGCGAGCCAGGCGTAGGTTCCCGTCATCTCTGGGACGAAGAGGAAGCGAATCGTCCTCCGAGGCCGTTTGAGCCTTCCCTCGGCGATCAGCTTCTGAAGCGCCCTAGCGGCCTCCATGGCTGCGGCGCATCCGGAGGCGTTGTCGTTGGCTGAGGGCTGGGGGTGGCAGATGTGGGCGACTATGACGACCTCCCCTTCATCCTCACCCTTGATCCAGGCCTCTCCAACCTCGAGGCTTCCCCGTTTAAAGCCTGAGTCAACCCTCGCCCAAACCTTCACGGATTTCCCCATCCTCCGCTGCCTCTTGATGAGGTCTCTGAGCCATCTCCCCCTCCTGGGTGAGAGGACGAATCCGAAGCAGGGCTTGGTTTCATAGGTCCACCAGAAGCTGGTATACTGCAGCGCATCGTCGAGGTCTCCCTCCCTCCGCACAGGGGGGAAGAGCCTCATGCCGTAGTAGATGATGCCTATGGCTCCTCGATCCTCAACGGCCAACTCATAGACCCTGCTGATACGTCCATCGGTGAGGACTATACGCCCCTCGACATCTAGGCCCCTATAATCCCGTGGCTCCTCCCCCCTGCCGACGTGAACCACCTTAGCCTCCACGCCTTCAGGAGGCGTCGGATAACTACGCTGGATGAGGCTCAGCTTAGACTCAGACCACCTCGCCAGAGGCCGCCTCTCCGACTCTGGTTCACGGAGCCAGAGCTCCGCATCCCTGCACCACCACTCCCTGAAGAGGAGGCAGCTCCAGGCATAGCTCTCACCATCAGCCGGATAACGCCTCACCTCAGCCTCAAGGCCATAACCCCTCAAAGCGTCGACGACATACTCAACAGCAGCCCTAAATCCAGGACTCCCCTGAATACGATGATGACGAGTGATCTCAGAGACGAAGCCTAGGGCTATCTCACCGGAAACCTCACCCCTCAACTCCTCCAAAACCGACTTAAACATCGATCAAGACTCCACCCAAAACTTAAAAAGCCTCAGGGAGAAGACTTAAACCTTTATAGAGGGAACCGGTCTCTATCATAGCGGCCGCGGTAGCTCAGCCTGGGAGAGCGTCCGGCTGAAGACCGGAATGTCCCCGGTTCAAATCCGGGCCGCGGCACCATTCATCGTTAAGAAGGCAGAGTGGGCTGAGAAAAATGGTTATGATGCCATAGTTATCAATGCATGATGGATCCTGCAGTAAGAGCGGTGAAGGAAGCTGTAGACATACCTATCGTAGGTGCAGGTGAAGCAGCTAGACGGATAGCTCCTCTACTAGGGATAAGGTTGCCATCATTTATCCAAGGGGATAACTTCCTGGAGTTGAGGAGTGATCCAGAAAACTTATCAAGAATTGTTGAAGAATGCTTTTCGAACTCGGATTGTCTCATAGTAAGAGAGGGTAATCTAAAACGCATCTGCTTTTTGCCTCTTCCATCATCTCAGAGTTTATTTACTTCTCGACTCAAGGGAGTAAAATCAGGAAAGGCGTGGGACATCCTTTGCCTCTTTTCCATCACGCTTAAGGCCTTTGGAGGTCTATCTCGGTTGATATGGGTGAGCGATGGGTTCACACCGCCTGTGCTATGTGTGTAGGTGCCCCGATGAGGGTTAAGGTGAGAGATGGGAGAGTCGTCGACATCAGGGGTGAGGAGCTACCTGGATGGGATGGACGGCTGTGTGGCAAGGCCTTCGCCGGAATCCTAGGCCGGGTCTACGCTCCAGATCGGATCCTACAGCCTTTAAAACGGATTGGGGAGAGGGGTGAGGGGAGATTTATTCCCTGTACATGGGATGAGGTCATCGAGGCCGTCGCGGAGAGGTTAAGACATTACATCCAGGAGGGTCATCCGGAGAGCTTTGAGATATGGTGGGGGTGTCCAAGGCAGCAGGATAACATGTATTTCATACATTACTGGAGCGCTGTCATGAGGACTGGAATATCCTACATCCATGGCCAAATCTGCTTTGGAGATCACCTCGTGGAGAAGGTTGTCACCTTCGGCGGGAATCATGCCTCAAGCCTCGTCCATGGCGTGGCCGACCTGTTGAGGACGAGGATCGCCGTGATAGCGGGGCAAAACTTCCCCGGGACAACTCTCTTCGCATCTTCCTGCGCCGTTCCAACCTACGCCCTCGTAAATGAGGCGAGGAGGAGGGGCTGTAAATTCATAGTTGTCGACCCAAAGCTCAGTGACACCTCTCCTTGGTGCGATGAGTGGATACCGATACGTCCTGGCTGCGACGCTGTGATGGTGATGCTGATGATCAAGACGCTGATCGATGAGGCCTTGATCGATGAGGATTTCCTACTGAGGTATACGAATGCCCCCCAGCTCATAGGGGAGGATGGGAAGGCCGTGCGGGATGGGGAGGGGCGCTACCTCGCCTGGGATGAGGAGTCCTCAGCTCCAACGCCTCTACCACCCGCCGGTGAGAGGGGCGGCATCACCCTCGGCTTAGGGAGGATCTTGGAGGTTGAGGGGGTCGATGGGCCGGTTAGATGTAAGACGGCTCTACAACTCCTCTACGAGGAGGCTGAGAGAACCGTTAAGGAGCATGGATGGAGGATAGCGGAGATAAAGGAGCGGGTAATCCAACTCGCACTAGAGCTAGGAGCGAATAGGCCCTCAGTGGTGGTCTACCCCGGCTTCACCTCTGGGAGATACTCTAATTGGTTCCAGACCCTAAGGGCCTACAGCGCCCTAAACCTTCTTTTGGGCAACATAGATAGGCCGGGTGGCTTCTATATATTGAAGCATATCTACAACCTCGGGGTTGGATGGCCGAGGCCTCCAGAGGTTCCAGATTATCTGGAGGGGAGGGAATTTGTCCCAGGGCCGTGGGGAAACCTTATGGATAAGAGGTTGATCGATAAGGCTCCATGCTATAAGACCCCGAGAGATTTCCATCCCTCAACTCAGGCTTTACCCTGGCTTCACTTCAAGGCCATAGAGGAGGGGAAGATCAGGGCGATATTATCTACGGCGGAGAACTCCGCGGTAACCCAGCCTGACTCCAAATGGGTTTGGGAGTGTCTTAAAAAGCTAGACCTCATCGTAGTCGGGGATCAGCTTCCCAAGGAGTTCATAGATCTCGCCGACTACGTTATCCCAGAGGCATCCTACATAGAGAGATTCCATCTATATCAGAGGAGTTATCTAGGCGTCGATGATCGAGAGCATCTCATCATATACATGCGCTCAGCGGCAATACCTCCACAGGGAGACTCAAAGCCTCTAAGCTGGTTCCTAATAAAGGTGGCTGAGAGACTTGGGATGAACCGCTTCTTCAAGGATTTAGACTTGGAGTATGGATGGTGGGATAGAATGTTGAGGGAGGCAGGTCTCTACCCAAGGGTTACCAGCAGAAGGCTCATCGAGGAGGGCCCCTACCATGAGAGTCATCCCCTAGAGTATAATGTGCTATTCAAGCCTATAGGGACGAGGAGTGGGAGATTCGAGATATATTCAAATGAGCTGTCAGAGGAGTGTTACCACAACCCTAAGTCACGGTGGTTTGGAAATCCCCATGTTCACCCTATACCTCGATACATCCCAATAGCGGAGCCGAGGGGGAGGGACGAATTCTATCTGATAGGGGGTAAAGCCGTATGGCATCAGAAGAGTGCAACTCAGCATAACAGGGCGTTGATGGAGGATGCCATAGAGGCTGGATGCCCATATACGGCGATATACATAAACGCGGAGAGGGCGAGGAAGCTGGGTCTCCGAGATGGAGACCTAGTGGAGCTCGAATGTGTTGGGCCTAGAAGCGAGGACGATCCCTGCGTAATAGATGAGAGAGCGATAGGGGTGAGGGAGAGGGGGAGGATAAGGTTGACGGAGGCCCTCCATCCAGACGCCCTCTGGATATACTTCGCAGCCGGACATAGGTCGAGGCTTATGCTGAAGAAGGCTGGGGAGGGCGTGGTGATGAATATGCTAATCCCCTACAGCGTCTCCCCCTACTCAGGAGGATGTGGAAAAAACTACTCCATCGTGAAGCTGAGGAGGGTGGAAGATTGACCAGATATGCCTTGATATTCGACCTGAATAGATGCGTGAGATGTAGAACCTGTTACATCGCCTGTAAATGGGAGCATGGCATCCCCTTTCATCCCAGGGATGAGGCGCATCCACGTGAGTATTATCGACTGAGATATGTCTCATGGGAGTGGGGCTCCTACCCAGATGTGAGGAGGTCTCACATACCCATAATATGTATGCACTGCGACGATCCCCCCTGCATAGACTTCTGCCCTACCCAGGCGATAGTTAAACGGGAGGATGGGATAGTATATGTCGATAAGGAGAGATGTAATGGATGTGGCGTCTGCGTCCACGTCTGCCCCTATGGAGCCCTCTATATAGGGCCGGATGGGAAGGCTGATGGATGCGATCTCTGCGTCGATAGGGTGGATTCAGGCTTGGAGCCGAGATGTGTTGAGGAATGCCCTGCAAGGGCGATAATATTCGGAGATCTCGACGATGAGGGGGGCGTGTTCATAGGCTTGTATTCTCTGGGGAGGCGAGGCCACTTCTCCTTGATGGCGTGAAGGGGACATCTGTATATTACGTGCCGTCGAGAAATGAGCGGTGGGATGAGCTGCCAAGGGATATGAACTTCCTGAAGGCACTGGGAGAGCGGAAGAGAGACCTACCGCCGATCAAGGGCCTAATCCGAGGTTGACGGCGTTCCTCAGTAGGCGTAGGGTTCCAAGCTTCTCCGGGTCGACGCCTCCCTCACTGCTCCCCTCTGGATGGGGGCTGAAGAGGATGACGAGGCCCTCACCAAATCGGGCTGAGACTATAGCGGCTGAGCCATCATCATAGACCGCTACGACCTCAACGCCTCTACCAGCCGTCATGTGGGGGCCATTCTGATACCATATCCTAATCCTCTCAGGGCAGCCCTCCACCAGGGGGTGAGATGGATCTACGACGCTGATCTCCACGACGCCTACGCCCCTCACCCTCCTGTTGATTACATTTATGATGCCAAGCCCCTCGGGGCGGCCTGGAACCTCGACACGCTCAGCAGCGATGTAGGCTCCGGCGCAGATGCCGATGTATAGGCCACCACCCTCGACGAATCCCCTTATCTCCTCCAATCCCCCTGAGCCGAGGGCTGAAACAATCTCAGCAGTATATCCCCCGGGGACTATCAGCACCCTACATCCCCTCCTGAGAGCTCCACGATGAATCGCATCCTCATCAACCTCCCTGTAGGGTATGCCCAGCCTCTTCAGGGCATCCTCCACATCTCCCGCCAGGATGGCTCCCGAGCCCGCATAGACGTATACCTCAGCCCCCTGACCTGGCCTCCTGATCATGGAGATGGCTACCCCGATAGCGATGGGGAGGAGGATTAGAAAAATTAGATGGCTCCGCCTCATGCCGCTATAGCTTCTTCAGTATCCACCTCTCCTTTGCGTAGCCCGTTTCCTTAGAGGGCTGCTCGAGGGTGAGGTCCTCGATCTTGGCTCTGAGGCCGCATAGCTCCTTTAGGGCTGCGAACATTAGATTCGTCATTATATGGCTTGGGCTTGCCCCCTCGTTGATCAGCCTCATAGAGGACTCTATGACGGAGACGCCGAACATCTCTATGATAACCTCATCCTCAGCCACCTTCGTCAACTGTATTTTGGCCATGTAGCCCATCTCCTCAAGGAATTCGCCGACCCTCCTCAAGACGTCGTAGGGCTCACGGCTTGGGAACTCTATACGTTTCTGGAGCTCCCTGAAGCCGATCTCGCCGACATGTCTGAAGAACTCCTCAGCTGCCTCCTTGCCATGGAGCTCTGAGTAGGCCTTACAGATGTTGTAGTTGATGAAGTCGAGGAACTCCGGCCTCACCATCCTTATAGGAGTCTCCTTAGACACCGGAGGACACCGAGATCAAACCCCTCCACCGAGACTTATCTCTTTCCACTCTCCACCCTGTGGAGTTGAGGGCTCGTCGAGGTGGACAACATTTATTTAAAACTATCTGGAGCTCCACTAACTCATCTACTCTGAGGGGCAGCCAAAGAGACCCCTATTTTTCTCCCTCCATGGCTGGGATTGGGGTGGAGACCCACCCGAACGCCTTTATCGTATGTGCATCGATGAACTTGGTAGGCTTAATCTCCACAACATCACAGTCTTTAATGTTAAGCGTTTGATAAGGGGCTTCCTAGTTTTATGGGGTCAGATGGGCCGAGTTGTGGCCAGAAGGAAGGGATGGGAGGAGGAACTGGCCGATAAAATAAGGAATAATGCAGATACGCTGGAGAGATTTAGAAGCCTAGACCACTCCAGGATGATTTATTCAGATATAGGATGCGACATGCTCAGAGAACGGAATCTAGGGATTGTATACGCCGCTTTCTTAGTCTTCAGCTAGTACAGCTCCCGAATAAGTGGTATATATTGCCTCCAGTTACAACTCTACCTATTACTTAAGGCTCACTCTGGAATCGCTCTTATTTCAAGCGATATTTATTTAGATTTATCGTTAAATTATATTAACTATTAAAGGCCTTCTTTCTAATTGCTTATTGAAGGGAAGTTTGCTATTTCTTTAAAACTTAATTAAAAAATTTATATGATAATTGCCATTTCCGTAAAACGGAGAGGATCTTTAATGGGGATGAGTAAGAGGGCAACCATTGCTTTGTCAATCGTTGTCGTTGCGATTATCGTAGGAGTCGCAGCTTACATCCAAATGAGGCCTAAGCCAACTGCACCTCCACCCACGCCGTCGGTAGCGGTGCAGGTAACCCACTCGGATGTCATAATATTCGCTGATCCAAGCGAGTCGTTCTCAAACGAGATAATAGTGCTTAACAACGTCTATGAGAAATTGGTGCACTACATTACAGCAGAGGACAGGTTCGTCCCTCAGCTCGCAACAAGCTGGTCCGTTTCCGAGGATGGTTTAGTCTGGACTTTTGAGTTGAGGCGGGGAGTTAAGTTCCATACTGGCAACGAGTTTAACGCATACGCTGTAAAATATTCCCTTGAAAGAACTAAGAATATGGGTGCTGGTCCAGCCTTCATCCTCGATCCTATAAAGGAGATTAACGTCATAGACGACTATACAGTTCAAATTGTGCTAGAATACTCTGCGCCCCTCCTTTCCATACTTGCATCTCCTTATGGTGCCTTCATCATGGATCCCGTGGTCACTGAAGAGAAGGGTGGGGACTGGTTCTATGAAGGACACGACGCCGGTACTGGCCCCTATGTGTTGAAGGAGTGGAATAAGGCTGAGAACTATGTCGTTCTAGAGAAGTTCGAAGAATATTGGGGCGGTTGGGAGGGTAAACACTTTGACAGGGTTATAATAAAGATGGTGGAGGATCCAACCACCGCGAGGCACATGCTTGAGGCCGGGGAGGTAGACTGGGTTGAGATGCTTCCATACGAGCACATAGAGGCACTTAAAGGAAATCCGAATATTAAGATAACAGTCACACACTCATTCCAAAATCTCTTCGCCTTCTTCAATACCGAAAGATATCCACTCAACATTACGAAGGTCAGACAGGCTCTCTCATACGCCTTCCCCTACGACGCCGTCATTGAGCACGTGCTACACGGCTATGGAGTGCAGGCTAGGGGAGCGATACCTCACGGGATGTGGGCCTATACAGATGAACTCCCGCAATACACCTATGACCTAGACAAGGCTAGAAAGCTCCTCGAGGAGGCAGGCTTCCCCGAAGGTTTCGACAGACCACTAGAACTCACATACTGCGCCGGAGACGAGAACGAGAGGAGGGTAGCTGAACTCTGGGCCGCTGAGCTGGCTAAGCTCGGAATCACCCTGAACATCAGGGCAATGCCATGGGATGAGCAGTGGGCTAAGGCTAAGGGCCCACCTGAATATCGCCAGGACATATTCGTCATGTACTGGTGGCCAGATGTCTGCGGAGACCCATACACTTACCTCTATAACCAATTCCACTCTGAGGAGGTTCCTTACTTCGGCATGGCCTACTGGAAGAATGCAACCTTCGACGCCTTGATTGATGAGGCATACAGAATCAGCGGAATAGATAAAGAGAAGGCTAAACAGCTCTACTTCGAGGCTCAGAAGATACTGGTGGAGGAGGCGCCAGCAGTCTTCATCTACGATCAGGACTTCGTACGCGCCATGAGGGCGGATCTACAGGGTTATGTGGATGACCCATCGTATCCGCATGTAGTTTTCTGGTATAACTGCTATAGAGAAGAAAAAGGATGAAGTGCTACGACGGAAATGACATTATATCCCCACTTCTTTTTCTGGCATCTACTAAAGACATGGGAACATTAAGATTAATATCGAACCCACCTCTCTCCCCCTTTGGTGGCTAAATTGGCTAGGGTCATGAGTTTGCGTCAGTACGTAGCGAGGCGATTGATACTCTGTATATTCGTTCTGTTTGGAGTGTCAATTATAACTTTCTTCCTTGCACGTGTGGTGCCCTCCGACCCTGCCGCCCTCTGGGTTGGCCCTCACGCTAGGAGGGAGGAGGTTGAGAGGGCCCGCAAAATGCTTGGTTTAGATAAACCCCTATGGGTTCAGTACCTTATCTATATTCGGAACCTACTCTCCGGAGACTTGGGAATATCCATTTACACGCATAGACCAGTGTTAGATGATATACTCATGTTCTTACCAGCTTCTTTAGAGTTGATAGTTAGTGGGATATTCATAGGGCTTATCCTAGGCATACCTTTGGGTGTGATTTCTGCGATGAGAAGGGATACCCTTGTGGATCATGTTAGTAGGGTATACTCTATCGGTGGGGTCTCCATACCAACCTTCTGGCTTGGCATGATGCTTCAGCTCCTCTTCTTCAAATACCTGGGGATACTTCCAGCCGGGGGACGCGTCAGCTCTCGACTGATAATGACCCACCCTATCACGCGCAGAACAGGCTTCTATCTCATAGACACGATAATTACGGGAAACTGGATTGCATTCCGCGACGCATTGACCCACTTAATCCTGCCCGCCATGACGCTAGCCGCCTACCCCACAGGGCTTGTCGCTAGGATGGTTAGGTCTACTATGGTGGAGGTTCTTGAGGAAGACTACATCCGCACGGCGAGGGCTTATGGACTTCCAGAAAGAGTCATCGCCTACCTCTATGCATTAAAGAATGCCATAGGCCCCATGATAACCGTCTTAGTCCTATGCTTCGCCTACTCCCTTGTAGAAACATTCCTAATAGAATACGTCTTTGATTGGCCGGGACTGGGCAGATATGCATCTCTCGCCATCCTGGCCACGGACTACCCAGCGATAATGGGAATCACACTCTTTGTTACAATCACTTACGTATCTCTCAATCTAGTAGTGGACATTTTGCTGGCGTTCATAGACCCTAGAATCAGACTGAGGTGATGTAGAAGATGAAGGGAATAGGTGGTTTGACAAGGCGCCCCAGAAACGTCATCAGCGAGTATCCTCAGCTTAGAGAGCTACGGTACATGCTCTACGCTATCAAGAGAAATAAACTAACCATGATGGGTTTAATCATATTGATTGGTCTGATAATTATCGCTATCATCTCTCCATACGTTGTGCCGTATCCTGAGGATGTAGCTGGGGCAACGCACCCAGAGAATAAGTTTCTTCCACCATCGTTAGAGCATCCCTTCGGCACAGACGACTTAGGTAGAGACATATTCAGCCGGGTTCTATGTGGCACGAGGATAGAGCTTCTGATAGGAGTATTAGTGATAGCTCTCGCCCTCGCCATAGGTCTACCGCTTGGCGTAATAGCAGGATACGTCGGCGGCATAGTAGATGAGGTTATTATGAGAATAACCGACATGTTCCTTAGCTTTCCACCGCTCCTCCTCGCCTTAGCAGTGTCCGCGAGCCTTGGGCCTTCATTGACAAATGCCATGATTGCCATCGCGATAGCTTGGTGGCCGTGGTACACTAGGCTAGCGAGAGGGCAAGCGGTTTCCATAAGGGAGAGGCCATTCATTGAGGCAGCTAAGGCAATAGGAGTCGGCGAGATTCAGATAATATTCCGCCACGTCCTACCGAATTGTCTAACCCCTATAATAGTTCAAGCCTCCATGGACTTTGGCTCAGTCATCTTGACAGCGGCGTCCCTCAGTTTCTTAGGATTGGGAGCCCAGCCTCCACAGCCTGAGTGGGGGTTGATGGTAAACATCGGGCGTATCTACTTCCTCACAAGTTGGTGGTGTGTAACTTTTCCAGGGCTAGCAATAGTGCTCACCGTACTCGCGCTGAATATATTGGGGGATGGTATAAGGGATGTTCTTGACCCGAAATCGAGAAGGTTTTGGAGGCGATGAGTTGAGCAGAACACGGGCGCTTTTAAAGATAAGGGGACTCAAGGTTAATTACTACACCTATGAAGGGATTGTGAGGGCAGTGGACATTGAACGCCTTGAAATATTCAGGGGTGAAGTCTTAGGCTTAGTCGGTGAGTCTGGATGTGGGAAGTCCACCACCGCATTGGCAATACTCAGGTTGCTCCCAAGTTCTGGGAGAGTTGAAAGTGGGGAGATAATCTTCGATGGTGTGGACCTGCTCAAATTGGATGAGGCAGCGATGCAGAAAATACGCGGAAAGAGGATATCCATGATATTCCAGAACCCTAGGTCATCTCTGAATCCCGTATTCACTATAGGGGAGCAGATTACAAGGGTAATTAGAACTCATCAGGATATAAATGAGGAAGACGCCAGAGAAAAGGCGATTCAGATGCTTGGTCTAGTCGGGC
>Ga0190286_1000882_pt1 | contig 11486 bp, 16 predicted proteins | sample 48691834_MG_FD_183241 | JGI IMG/M metagenome (GOLD analysis project Ga0190286, IMG submission 183241) | Hydrothermal vent microbial mat bacterial communities from Southern Trench, Guaymas Basin, Mexico - 4869-18-3-4_MG | ecosystem: Environmental > Aquatic > Marine > Hydrothermal vents >... | reverse complement strand
GTGTGGATACGGTGATCACGGTTAGGGTGAACGGCCTGTACTACAGGAGCGATAACCTTGCCCCCGGTTCCCTCCAGTCGCGGGTGCTTTTCCTGGCCCCCTCCGATGGCCTGGCAACGGTGAAGGTGACCAACCTGGGCTCCTTTGGCCCGGAGAAGACATACCGCATCACCTTGGTGGGCACCGGAGCAGCTTCCACGCCTACGCCGACGCCTACAGCCGAGCCTTATCCATGGATCCCGACGCCTACGCCCGCAGCTACTCCAACCGCCACGCCCAGCCCGACACCCACCCGTGAGCGGGCTTCAGAGTGGAGGTGGTCGGAAGTGGAGCTGCCAGAGGGTGCGGGTTTCTGGCTCTTCTTCGCCCGCAACGACACCGCTTTCGTTACCGTGGAGAGGGGAGGAGAGGAAACGACTTACCGCTCCGATGACAGGGGGCAGCACTGGGAAGGCCTGACTGGGACGGCCGTGGAGGTGGGCGCGCGCCATTTCTGGTTCTCCCCCTCCTTTGAGGAGGACGGCACCATCTTCGGGGGAAGGAAGAGCGTAGTCCGCTCCACCGATGGCGGCCTGACGTGGGCCAGGAGGGATGCGGGCTTCAGCGTCTCCTACGTGGGCGACGTGGCCTTCTCCCCCGGATACCACCATCCGGTGGGGGTGGTCTACATGATCACCACCTATGTGGATGGCCACCGCCATCTCTACCGCTCGACTAATGGCGGTGACTGGTGGCGGCTGCGTATGGATGACACCTCCCCCAGCCACAAGACCATCTTCTCTGGCATCACGGCGGTTTCAGACGATGAGTTGCTGATGGAGCGCTCCGGGGAGCTTTGGCGGAGCGAGGACGGCGGCCAGAGCTGGCAGGAGGTGCCCGGCTTTCCGGGAGGCGGGGCCATAGTGGCCGACGGTACGGGCAGGCTGTGGCTGGGTTCCCAGGGAGGGGTCTACATTTCCGCTGACGGTGGCCAGACCTGGGGCCTCTTCAGCCCGCAGCCTCCCGGTGCGGATGCGGCGGTCTATGCGGGCGACAGCCTGGTTCTCTGTCGGGTGGTGAAGCATCAAAGTGCTTCCCTTTATGAGCTGACGGATGGCGGCTGGCGTCTCCTGCGGAGCGGCCTTGACAGGTATAACAGCTATGCGGTTGTGGCCTCCAGGGACCTGATTTACCTGGTGCAGCCGGAGAGGGTGGAGAGGGGAGAAAGGTTCTGGTGGTGAGGATTTTTCTGGCAGCGATGCTGCTGGCTGTTTTTTCCATCCCTGGGGTTGGGGGCAGCGCCGCGCCCCAGCAGCTAACTCCCTACGATCCGCCGGCGGTGACCCCCCGCGGCTATGCGCCGAATCACGACGTGTGGGGGCCCGATGAGGGGAAGACGGCCATCCAGTGGGTCGTGGGTAAGGACCTGGACCTGGCTCTGGGGTGCACAAGCACCCCGGTGCCCCCTGAGGTCAGCCACGAGCTGCTGGGTTACACATACAACGGACAATACTACTCCTGGCCCACGTCTGTGGCGAAGATCAACCGCCAGCGTAGCTGGGATCACCCTCTAACGGACACCATCCCCTATACAGTCCGGATCAGGGTGACGTACGAGGGAGGGGAAGAGGAGACCTTCGACATCCCGGTGAGCCTGCAGGTTGTGGTGAACTACCTGAAACTGGAGGACATCCCACGTTGATGTCCCCCCTGCCCTCCTTTTGCGGCTCTACACGGCCTGGGCATCCCCTCAGGCCCTGGGCCGATTCAGGCTTGGGGCCCGGGATGTAATACTGCGGAAAGGGGGTGAATCCGGTGCGTCGCTTCCTGCGCGCCCAGGAAGGTGCCAACATGGCAGAGTACGCTCTGATTGCGGCTCTCGTAGCCGTGGCGTGCATCACTGCCTTCACCAACCTGGGACAGGCCATCACCAACAAGCTGCAGGAGATCCAGAACGCTCTGGAGAGCTAGCTTGTTGGGAGCCCCCGGGCCCCTTTGGTGGCCCGGGGAGGAATTATGCAGCATCTTATGGCTGTGATGTCTGGTCGTAACTCTTTTATCAGGAGGTCTCGCGGGGCGGCCCTGGCAGAATTCGCGGTGATGCTTGTGGCTGTTGTGCCCTTTATCTTCGGCGCGGTGCAGCTTTCCCGGATGGTGGTCGTGCAGCAGACGGTTTCCCAGGCGGCGGCTATGGGGGCGCGCTTTGCTGCCACCAGGGGTGACACGGAAGAGGTGCGGCAGTGGGTAAACGCAGAGCTGGACACCATCGGGCTGACGGCGAGCGAGCTGACCATCTCCGCTGGTGCCTGGTGCTGGGGGGAGACGGTGGGGGTGACCGTGACGGTTCCCTTCACCCTGAACATCCCCTTCCTGGGGGAAAGGGGCTACATGCTCGGGGCAAGCTCTTTCGCTAGAGTGGAGCGTGACATCGACCCGGGCTGTCCCAGTTTCTAGGAAGGGATTCACAGAATTCCAGCTATATGGTGTGCCAGGCGGTTAAGGGGCTCCACGCAGGCAACGGAGGTGACACATGTACTGGGTGAGATGGATAAAGAGGGGCATCTCCCGGTCAGCTGGCGGTCACATGGTTGAGTATGCCATTGCCACCAGCATCCTGGTTCTCCTGCTTGTCCCTTCTGTGCTCGCTCTGAAAGGGGTAGTGGAAAACCGGATAGCCTCTGAGGCGGAGGCGATCGCGTGGGCAGAGACGCCGCTGCCACCAGCACCGACATCAACGCCTACCAGTACGCCGACGGATACCCCGACGCCAACTGACACGCCGACGCCGACAAGTACTCCCACCAGCGGGCCAACCACACTTGAGAGACAGGTGGCTGATGCCCATGATGATTGTCTGAAAAGAGACAGCGATTTTTGGGCTGGCACCAACCAAACCATCGAAATCGGGCAGGGGGGGTTCCCACCCTACTACCGTTATAGCTTCGGGGTGCGGTTCCAGAATATCACCATACCACAGGGGGCAACTATCATCTCCGCATACCTGTGGATCTATAGCTTCGAATATAACGCGGGGGCTGTTGCCAGCGCGGACATCTGGGGGAACGATGTGGATGACGCTGCTCCTTTCTCCACGCTGGAGGATTTCAACAACCGGGCCCTTACCGATGCCATGGTGGACTGGTATGACATCGAGACCTGGTTTGACGAGTCCTGGCACAGCACCCCAGACATCGGCCCTATCATCCAGGAGATAATAAACCGGCCTGGCTGGCAGAGCGGCAATGCCATCGCCCTGATCGTCAGGGATGACGGCTCCGACAGGGGCGGCTGGAGGCGTGGGGAGGCCTGGAACTGGAATCCTACCCTGGCCGCCAGGCTGGAGATCAGCTACATGCCATGATACTTATCTCCAAGAGGTGTGCACAAACTTGCGTGCCCTGGTTCTTTAACTAGTGGGGATAGGGTGATGTGGGACGTAACGAACAACGCCCCCACCGATAGGATATAGATCGATTACATCTCAAAGAGATGAAGCAACGGCGCGTTGGCGCACAGGCACTGGAGTACGTTCTCATTCTGGCCCTGGTGGCGAGCGTGGCCGTGGTGGGCTTCAGCCAGCTGGGCCAGGCGCTGGGCAACCGGGTGGACGGCCTGTCGCAGGCAGTGGCCCTGGGAGGGAGCCCGGCACCCATGGGTGCCACCCCGACGCCTACCAACACACTGACTCCCACGAGCACACCGACCAATACACCTACGCCGACGAATACACCCACCAGCACACCGACGAATACGCCCACTCCGACGCCAACATCAGAGCCCCATACATGGAACTTCCACATCCCTATCCAGAAGCTGTGCATGGACGCTGAGTACGGCTGCGGCTGCGCCCCTGCCCTGGGGGATGGATGCCCCGAGCTGGCATATTACTGGTGGGACGGGAGCCAGTGGGTATACCACGGCCAGGGCCCGAACTACACAACCTACAACGCCCAGTATTCTGCCGTCGTCAATCACCCCGGCCCTCTGAGGTGGAGGATCGTCCTGGCATATATACCCCCTGGCATGGACCACTACAACAAGGAAGGCCGGGCATTGGGGGAGACGTGTTCGTGTCTCTACGCCTATGCTGAGGGTGGCTGGACGGCCATAGACTGCAACACCCTCGAGAGCCCGCTGCTGGACGCGGATAACCCTGATTGGTTTCCCTACGGGGAGTACGACGCTGTTTTCTACCTGACCGGCGACTGCCCATGATGGAGGAACTGCAGGTCCGCACACTGTGTTAGAACATGGACATGGTGACTTTTCTGAGCGAGCAACGGGGTGCTGCTATGGCCGAGGCGGCCATAGTTCTGGTGGTGGTCCTGGCCCTCTTCTTCGGGGGCATTGAGCTGGGCATGATGTACCACGCGCAGCAGGTGCTCTCCCAGGCGGCTGCCGAGGGCGCCAGGTTTGCCGCCCTCTATGGCGGCGACACCCAGGAGGTGCGGGAGCGGGTAGAAGCGCAGCTTGCAGCCGGGGGGCTGGACATCGAGGAGGTGGATGTGACCATCCTGGATGAGGGGTGGAACCAGCGGGTCACCGTCCGGCTGGAGATGAGCTTCGATTTCATCGCCCCCCTTCTGCCGCAGAGAAGCTACACCCTGAGGGCAGAGCACTCAGCCCGCTGCGAGAAGCACTGAGGAGGGTTTGGTTGGACGAGAGGGGCGCTGTATCTCCGCTCATGGCGCTCATGATGCTGGTTCTGGCATCCATCCTCTTCGTCATGGTATTGGGGCTTGGGCAGCTGAGGTTGTTGAGGATGGAGGTCTCCCGGGCGGCAGACCTGGCCGTCTTAGCGGGGCTGCAGGAGCTCGATTTCGCGGCCCTCATCCAGGGGGACCTGGTGCTGGATAAGGCCGCGGCTGAGGCCGCAGTGCGCTCCGTGCTGGAGGAGAACCTGGAGCCGCTGGCGGCGAGGCTTAGCGCCTCCCCCGCCGAGATAGCGGAAGGTGCTGAGGTGGTTACCCTTAACGTGGACGACCTCCGCCCCTACAGCGAAGAGCCGGCCACGAGCCCCGAAGTCTGGGTGGAGGTGGAGGCGCCGGTCAAGTGGCTTGGGGAGGGTATCGGCCCCTCCACGGTTAGGGTTGTTAGCAGGGCGGTGGTTTCTGCGCCCTGAAGGTTAGCGAGATGACTCTCTAGAAGGAGGAGGATATGCTCCAGGAAGCACAGAAAGCGGTCGCAGAGATTTCGGCTGACTTCCACAGGGAGACGGTCACTACGTCTGCTTTCTTCCTCAGCCTCCTTGCGGAGCAGCTGGGGCAGGCAGCACACTCGTACATGCACGGGGGGCGCCATGCCCACAACATCGAGGTGGACATCGCAGACGTCATCGTTTGCTGTCTGGCATACCTGACCTGGCTGGGGGAGGACGCTTCCGAGGCCTTCGCCAGGGCGCTGGCGAAGCACGAGAATGCAATAGCTGCCTTAAAGTAGCAAACCAGCACACATGCTCTAAGGGTGCAGCTGAGCAGCCATGGACGGCCTCCAGGCCCTGGCAACCGAGCGTTCTATCCGGTTGCTTAAGCAACAGAATGGCACGCCAATAACACGCCCGCAGCATCTCTCACATTGATGCGATGACACATCTGCTCGCTTTCTCTAATGCCGCGCGCAGATGCGTCAGAGAGAGCCCATCAGCCCATCTCGCCCTTTGGGGGGTCTTGAGCACAAAGCATTCATTGACGGCAAAAGGAGGGAAGTAGGGTGACCGGGAGCAGGAGGACCTTACTCGCCCTGATGCTGGCCCTTTTGGCTTCGCTTGGCTACTACCTCTGGTGGTCAACGCGCCACACATCCGTGCCCGTAGCCATGCAGGATATCAAAGCGGAGACGATCATCGCCAGGGAATGGGTGGGCAGCCGCCTCTTCCCCCGGGACATGGTGGACGGCAACTGGGAGCTGGACGTGCGCAGGATAGCGGGGAAGGTGGCCAACGGGGACATCTACGCCGGCGAACCCTTCGACAGGCGCCGGCTCATAGATGAGAGCGAGTTCGCCGCCCGCCGCGTGGGTAGGGGCCTGATCCTTCGTCCCGGCTATGTCGCCTTCGCCGTGAGCGTCAATGTGGTGTCCGCAGTCGGCGGGCTGGTGAAGCCCGGCGACGTAGTGGACATCATCGTGGCATCCCGCAACCCTGAATCTAGCCGGCTTCTGCTCTCAGGGGTGCGCGTTCTGCAGGTCTGCGACTCGAAAGGGACCCCATTAGGCGAGAAAGGGGGGGCCATTGCCAGCGTTGTCCTTGAGCTGACGAGGAAGGAGACAACTATGCTGGCGCCCTGGGCCCGAGGCGGTGTGCAGCTTGCCCTCACTGCGGGCGAGGGGGTAGGCGAATGAGGATAGCCTTCGGGGTGCCCAGCGTCATGCTCCCTCTGGTGACGGCGCTCACCAGGAGGTATGAGGTGGAAGCAGAGGGGATTCTGCCCAGCGGGGAGAGCCTGCTGGAGGCAGTCAGGCTCACGCGCCCTGATGTGGTCATCCTTTCCGATTCCCTCCCCTGGTCTGACGGGCTGCCCTCGCTGGTAGCGGAGCTACAGCAGCTGGGGCCAGAGGTTGTGGTACTCTGCGGGCCGGCGATGGAGGCAGACACCTGGCAGGGTGTCAAGGAGCAGGGGGTGACCCTGCTTCAGGGTGCCAGCGACGAGGTGGTGGAGGGCATCGCCCGAGCCCTCTCCCTTCCCCCCAGGCCCGTTCCGGGGCACATGACCCTTGTGCCTGTGAACGTCAAGGGTGGGGTAGGGAAGAGCTTCCTGGCAGTCAACCTCGCCTTAGCCTTCAAGGAGGCCGATTCCTCGATAAAGGTGATGGTGCTGGACAGCCACCCCCATGGGGATGTGGGGCCTCTCCTGGGGATAAACGACGGCCCCACCCTGGCTGACCTGTTCGATCACCTGGCTGTGGCTGAAGGCACGGAAGGCTCACTCCCACCCCCTGGCCTGCAGGCGCCGAAGGAGATAAACGGCGGAAAGCTGGCGGATTTCATACAGAGGCACCCCAGTGGGGTAGACCTTCTGGTGGCGCCGCGCCGCCTCGGGTATCACGCCCCACCCGGCAGAGAGCTTTTCCGGGCTGTGGTAAGGGAGTTGAAGCGGATCTACCACGTGCTGGTTATCGATACGGACACCGACCTTCACCTCGCCCCCACAGTGCCTGCGCTCTCCCTGGCGGAGGTGATCCTTCTGGTCAGCACGCCCGAAGCGATGGCGGTGCGCGGCCTGCTGATGGTCAGGGAGGTGCTGGAGGAACTGGGGCTTCTGGATCGGGCCCGCATCGTCCTCAACAAGGTGAGGGGGCCGGTGGACGAATCGGAGCTCAGGCGGACTGCGGGCCTGCCGGTCATCGCCAGGATCCCCTTCGATATGACCGTCCTGGGGGCTGAGAACAGGTTCCGCCCCGTCCTCAGCGAAGGGGGAAAGGCAGCCAGCGCCGTCCGCGAGCTGGCATCCCGGCTCCTCAAGGAGGCGAGAAGTGGATCCGCAGGGTAACCTTTCGCCTTTTGGCGGTGAGCACAGGGATCTTGCTCAGAGCCATCTGATGGCCTCGTTGAGGATGGCCTGGGCGATGAGGGCGGAGGGCATTGAGCTGAGCGAGGATGACCTGGACGTCCTGAGGGAGCATCTGGTAAAGTCCCTCCCCTTGAGCGTGCTCTCCCCCTTCTCCGCAGACCCTGCTCGCGAGGGGAAGATAAGGCGCAGCATCACGCAGCTCCTCTCAGGCGGTGTTGTGGACCTGCCCCCCAGCCCTGAGGTGGTCGAGGCGGTATATCAGAGGCTGGCGGGCCTGGGCCCCCTGGAGTCCCTGGTCAGGGACCCGGCAATCACGGAGATCATCGTCGAGGGGTGGGACTCCATCCTTGTGGAACGCGATGGGGTCATGTTCCCCACCAATCTCCACTTCGGGAGCGAAGAGGAGGCCCTGGATGTTGTCCAGAGGCTGGTCCTGCTTATGGGGCAGCGGATCAACCGGGCTCAGCCTCTGGTGAGCTTCAACCTCCCCGATGGGAGCCGGATGACGGCCGCCATCGCCCCGGCAACGGTCAGGGGGGCGACCCTGGCCATAAGGCGCTTCCGGGCCACCCGCTTCAGGCTTACGGACTGGGTGGAGAAGGGGAGCATGAGCCAGGAGATGGCAGCCTACATTAAAGAGGGGCTGAGGGCGGGGCTCAATTTCCTGATCAGCGGAACCGTCAGTGCAGGGAAGACCACCTTTCTCGAGACCTGCCTCACGGAGCTCGCCGGGCTGGCAGGGCCCGGGGGCGCGGTGAGGTCGGTGGTGACCATCGAGGATACCCATGAGCTTCATCCAGACTACAGGCATATCAGGCAGCTGGTGACCTCATCTGAGGTGGGGCTTACCATGCGAGACCTGGCGAAGATTGCCCTGAGGATGAGGCCTGACGTGATAGTGATTGGCGAGACGCGAGGGGCAGAGGCGGCCGATATGCTCTACACCATGAGTGCCGGGATAGCCATGGGGCTGACCACTATCCACGCCGCAACCCCCGAGGGGGCCCTGCGGAGGATGATGGTCTACGTGCAGATGGCGGGCACCGATTCGCCCTACCATGAGGTCCCCCATCTGCTTGGGAACATCATCGGCGACAGCATCGATGTGGTGGTGCACCTGGTCCGGCTCCCTGACGGGGCAAGGAAGGTGGCTTCCGTGGTGGAGGTGGAGGGCTATGCCGGGCAGCAGTTCCGTCTGAGGGAGGTCTTCTGCCTGGAGGAGGGGAGGTTCCTGAAGGCCCCCGATTACAGCCCCAGCCCTCGGGTGACGAGGAAGCTTAACGACACCCTTTTCTCAGCCGCCAGGAGGTGAGAGATGGACTGGATGGGAATGCTCCTGGTTGGACTGACTGCGGCTTTCTCTTTCCTGGCCATCACATCGCGTCCCCAGATCGTTGTGAGGATCAGGGAGCCGGCATGGACCAGGCAGCTAAAGCGCTATCTGGCACGGGTCGAGGATGTGATAACCCCCAGGCGCTACCTGGCCCTGAGCATCGCTTCCGCTATTGTGGGCCTCATCTTCTTCAGGCTCATGCTGGGGTCTCGGGGCGTGGTAGGCCTTCTCGCTGGCGTGGCGGGGCCGGAGGCCTACGTCCGCTACAAGCGGAGGGAGCGCAAGAGGATGGTCGACAACCAGGTGATTGGCCTCATAGCAGCCCTCAAGAGGGCTCTCCAGGCGGGGGTGCCCCTGGTTGTGGCCCTGGACCGCCTGGCTGAAAACCAGCCCGAGCCGATCCGGGGCTACCTGGCCTTCGTCCGCGACCTGATCTATACGGGGTCGAGCTTCCCCGGGGCGGTCGATGCGCTGAGAGAGCAGACCTCCAGCCAGCGCCTGTGGCTCGTCTTCAAGGTCCTGAAGGTGAGCGAGAGCAAGGGGATGTCTGTGCAGGACCTTGTGGACACGCTGAACAGGCTGGCTGAGAACATGGCCGCCAACCTAAGGCTGCGCCAGCTGGTCAGGGCTCAGACGGCCGGGACGCGCGCCTCCCAGTGGCTGGTGGCGGGGCTGGTGCCCTTTGTTCTGGCCATGACCCTGCGGGTGCCAACCATATATGACTTCTTCATCCATGACCCCGTGGGACGTTTCGCCCTGGGGTTGGTCTTCCTCCTGGAGCTGGCCAGCATTTTCGTGGGGAAAGAGGTCATCCGGCTGAAGGGGCCACTGGCTGCATGAGCGGCGGGCAAGTGAAGGGGGGAGAAGATGATTCCCATCCCAGCTCCAGCGGACTTAATCCCAATGATATTGATAGAAGCGATCGTAGCGCTGACGGTCTATATCCTCATCCCTGCGCCTCAGGGTGTGGGCCGCCGGCATCTGGATGCCCTGGCAGGGAGGTCCGTCCCTCAGGGTCTGATAGGCCGTCTGATGAGGCTGCCTGCTGCAGCCAGGGAGCAGTTCCTGGCCCTGGGCAGCCAGGAGGGGCCGGTGGATATGGGGCTGTTGAAGGCCATCGGCAGCGCACTGGGAATGGTGGTGGGGATCCTGACCGGGGTGGCTTTCATCCCCTCGAACCTCCTGGCGGCGGGGATGCTCTTCAGCATTGGGGGCTACTTCGCCCCGGAGGCCATTCACAACCATCGGCTGGCAGCCAGGAGGGAGGAAGTGCAGAGGGAGATGGTCTTCCTCCTGGCGAATCTGAGATCCTTCTGCCGGCAGGCCAACCTCCTTGAGGCCCTGCAGCTGTCGGTAAGCGGGGAGGAAGGCATCCTGGCCTCCGAGATAAGGTGGGTGATAGAGCAAGCCACCATGGGGGAGAACCTGTACGATGCCCTAAGTGAGGTAGCCGGGAGGCTTAAGGTGGAGGAGTTCACCTCCCTGGTGGAAGCCCTCTGTGAGGCGCATGAGGTGGGCACCCCCCTTGACCAGGCTCTGCAGGCCGTTGAAGAGGACATGTATACCAGGTGGGAGGCGGAGGCCCACGAACAGGTGGCAGGGATGGACTTCCGCCTTACGGTGATCGGTGTCGCTTTGCTGATGCCAGCTCTCTTCATGGTGTCCATGCTCCCGGCAATCGTTCAGGTGGTGAGGCAACTGGTAGGATGAAGGCCTTAAGGTTTCTTTTGTTCATCGTGTTTCTGGGTTCGCTGGCCCCTGGCCGCCCCTGTGGAGCGGCCCACGGCCTTGAGGTTAACTGCCCTGGAGCCTCAACCCCGGCCTCGGACGGATGGCGCCACGAACTCAGGCAGTACAAGGAGGAGATCCGGAGGATCCTCATACTCGTCAGCCAGATCTCCGCCCTTCTGCTGGCGTTGGCCATAGCGGTGGGGTTCCTCAAGGGCGAGGTGGCGGCCATGGTTGGCGCACCCATCGCCTTCAGCGAGATATGGTACAGGATAGTGATCGTGGTCATCTGCCTTTCGGTCGCTATTCTGGCCGTACCCATCGCCAATATGGTGGTGGATGCCATCTTCTGAGGCCCGGTCGGCAAATCACAGGGAGGTTGAGATGAAGAAGCTACTATTTCGTTTGAAGGTGGTTTTGGCGAGGAGCCTGCCGGTTGTGGGGGCGGTGATAGTCCTCCTTATAATGATCGTGGTCATCTGCCTGGCGGTTGCCATCCTGGCCATACCCATCGCCAATATGGTGGTGGATGCCATCTTCTGAGGCCCGGTCAGCAAATCACAGGAAGGAGGTTGAGATGAAGAAGCTACTATCGCGTTTGAAGGTGGTTTTGGCGAGGAGCCTGCCGGTTGTGGTGGTGGTAATGGTCCTCTTTGCCACCACGCCCGGTGGGGCGGCTGCTCAGAGCACAAGCGATCTTCTGAATGCAGCGAAAGAGATCGTTAAGATGATCATCGATGTGGTCATCGGGCTCGCCGCCCTCCTGCTGGCCCTCTCGCTGGCCACCAACTTCGCGCAGGGGATCCTGGAGAACATGGCGGGCAGGCCCCTGGGGCTCTCCAACGTCTGGCTGAGGATCGCCGGGGTTATCATCTGCGCCGCCGGAGCCTTCCTGGCCATCTCCTGCTCCAACATGATCGTCGATACCCTGTCCGGAT
>Ga0190286_1000881_pt1 | contig 11506 bp, 8 predicted proteins | sample 48691834_MG_FD_183241 | JGI IMG/M metagenome (GOLD analysis project Ga0190286, IMG submission 183241) | Hydrothermal vent microbial mat bacterial communities from Southern Trench, Guaymas Basin, Mexico - 4869-18-3-4_MG | ecosystem: Environmental > Aquatic > Marine > Hydrothermal vents > Microbial... | reverse complement strand
GACTCCCGGCTTGGTGGTCTTGCCAGTTTCCTCATCAGCGGCGATGGTACCCCACCTGGTGGTCTCCAACCCGGGGGTGCTGCGGGGGAGAAGAGGATTGGCCCTGGTTCCCAGAGCGGGAATAACTGTATCAATTTCCAAGATGTATTCTGATCCCGGCTTCGGGATGGGGCGGCGCCGGCCGCTCTCATCTGGTTCCCCCAGCTCCATCTTGATGCATTCCATGGCCTTAACCCAGCCATGTTCATCACCTATAAACCGAGTGGGATTGGTCAGGAGCTTGAAGATAACCCCCTCCTCTTTGGCGTTCTCACGCTCCTCGAGCCTGGCAGGCATTTCAGCTTCTGACCGGCGATAAATTATATAAACCTCCTCAGCTCCCAGCCTGAGAGAGCATCTAGAAGCATCCATGGCTACATTGCCACCTCCCACCACTGCCACCCGGCGTCCTATCTTGATTGGCGTGTCATAATCTGGGAAAAGGTAGGCCTTCATGAGGTTGATTCGAGTGAGGTACTCGTTAGCAGAGTAGATGCCGTTTAAGTTCTCGCCAGGAAGGTTCAGGAACATCGGCGCTCCGGCCCCAATGCCCAGGAAGAGCGCGTCGTAGCCGTTTTGAAGCAACTCGTCAACCTGGATTAGCCGGCCTACTACTGAGTCCAGCTTTATTTCCACACCCAGAGACTCTACATATTCGATCTCTGCCTGGACAATACGCTTGGGCATCCTAAATTCTGGGATGCCGTACATCAGGACACCGCCGGCAACGTGAAAAGCCTCAAAAATGGTAACCTCGTGCCCCAGCCGGGCCAAGTCAGCTGCGCAGGTAAGCCCAGCCGGGCCAGACCCCACCACGGCCACTCGCTTACCGGTGGGCTTGGGAAGCTCCACCTTAAAGACGCCAGACTCCTCCGGATTCTCCCGGGCCCAGTCGGCGACGAACCTCTCCAAGCGTCCAATAGCTATGGGAGCACCTTTTTTGGCCAGAGCGCACCTGCCCTCACACTGGCTCTCCTGAGGACAGACCCGCCCACAGATGGCCGGAAGGCTGTTGGTGCTCCAGATGGTTTTAGCCGCCCGGGGGAGATCTCCCTCGGCCACCGCCTTAACAAATTCGGGGATCCTCACGTTCACCGGGCAGCCTTGAACGCAGAGAGGTTTCGGACATTGCAAGCAGCGGCTGGCTTCTTCTCTGGCCTGCTCCTCGGTATAGCCCAGGGCCACCTCATTGAAGTTGTGTCTTCTTACTTCCGGGGACTGTTTAGGGATGGGAACTCGGTTTAAGTTTATCTTTTTCTTCTCTGTCATTCGCTCCCTCCTTCGATTCTCCCAGGCCTACTTTCTGGCCAAAGTTTCCTGCAGCGTAGTATCCATCAGCTTGTGCCAGTTTTCTCGCTCCCAGAGGTTGAGCGAGCGGTTCTCCTCGGTGAGGAACCGGCGCTGTCTTAGGATAAGGAGGTCCCAGTTAACCTCATGGCCATCGAATTCCGGACCATCAACACAGGCGAACTTGGTCTGTCCCCCTACCTCCACCCGGCAGGAGCCACACATGCCTGTCCCGTCAACCATGAGCGGAGTTAGGCTGACCATGGTCTTTACTCCGAAGGGCTCAGAGGCCTTGGAACATTCCATCATCATGAAGGGGCAACCATGGGCAAAAATCCGGTCAACCTTGTTCCCGGCCTTCAAGTATTTACCAATGAAATCATTGGTCCAGCCTTTCTCCCCGTAGCTTCCGTCTCCTAGAACTACGTATAGCTCGTCGCTGACCTCCCTGAGTCTGTCCTCCCAGAAGATGAAGCTCTTGCTTCTCCCCTCCGCGACGGTGACCACCTGGTTCCCTTTCTCCTTGAGGGCCTTTATCAAAGGTAGGGTGGGCCCAATGCCGAAGCAGCCACAGGCACAGAGGACCCGACCATAGCTTTCGACCTGGGCGGGGAGGCCTAACGGCCCCACGAGGTTCAGAATGTAGTCCCCCTCTCTCAGGGCAGCCAACTTCATGGTGCTAGTTCCCAGAACGTAGAAGGTGATGTCTATTGTGCCTTCATCTCTATTCCAGCCAGCCAGTGACATGGGGAATCTCTCCCCAGGCTCGTCGACTCGCAGAATCACGAATTGTCCCGGCTGAGCCACTCGGGCGATTCCAGGCGCTTTTACCTTGATGTAGATTATGTTGGGGACAAGAGATTCCTTCTTCACTATCTGGTACATCTTTAACCTCCAACTTTATTCAGCTTTACGGCACAGACCTTCAACTCCGGTATCTTGGCCACCGGGTCAAGAGCGGGATTGGTGAGGACATTGGTGGGTGTCTCGGCAAAGTGAAAGGTCATGAAGATGACGCCCTGGGGCGACCTCTCGGTCACCCTGGCCTTGGCCCTGACCTTGCCCCTCCTGGAGGAGACCTCCACCAACTCGCCATCTTCTACCCCCAAGGATTGAGCATCCTGGGGATTTATCTCCACCAGCTCTTCGCCCCGCAGATAATTCAGATCGCCTACCCTCCGGGTCATGGTACCGGTATGGAAGTGGAAAAGCAGTCGGCCGGTGGTGAGGAGGAAGGGGTATTCCTTGTCCGGGAGCTCCAGGGAAGGCCGATACCTCACCACGTGGAACTTCCCTTTGCCCCGAGTGAACTTATCCTTATGCAGGTAAGGCGTCCCGGGATGGCTGGCATCGGGGCAGGGCCACTGGAGGCCAGCTCCATCAAGTCTTTCGTAACTTATTCCCCTGTAAATCGGGGTAAGCTTTGAGATTTCGTCCATTATCTCAGAGGGACTGCTATAGGAGAAACCCTCCTTCTGCCCCATCTTCTGGGCTAGCTGGCAGATTATCTCCCAATCCGGCTGGGATTCGCCCACCGGTTCCAGCACCTTCCTCACTCGCTGGATCCTTCTCTCGGTGTTGGTGAAGGTGCCCTCTTTCTCCAGTGAGCTGGCGGCGGGAAGGATCACGTGGGCCAGGCTGGCCGTCTCCGAGGGGAAGATATCTTGGACCACCAGGAAGTCAAGCTTCTTTAGCGCTTCAGTCACGTGGTTGCTGTCCGGGTCGCTGAGGTAAGGGTTCTCCCCGATAATGTACATCGCCTTTATCTTTCCCTCATGGATGGCCTCGAACATCTCCACCACCGTCAAACCAGGACCATCTGGTAGCTTCTTGCCCCAGGCATCCTCGAACTTGTTCCTGAGATGGGCCTCTTGCACCCTCTGGTAACCGGGGAGGAAATCGGGCAGGGCGCCCATATCGCAGGCCCCTTGGACGTTGTTCTGACCCCGGAGCGGATTGATGCCGGTGGAAGGCCGACCCACATTCCCGGTCAACAGGGAGAGATTGGCCAGGGAAAGGATGTTGTCCGTCCCATGGGAATGCTGGGTTATGCCCATGGCGTAGACGATAGACGAAGGCCTGTGCTGAGCATAGAGCCGGGCCGCCTCCCTTATGAGGGAGGCCTCCACCCCGGTTATCCGAGAGGCCTCCTCTAGCGAGAAATCGCTGAGCGAGTCCTTGAACTCCTCAAACTCCTCACAGCGTTCCCGGATGAAATCTTCGTCCAGCAGATTCTCTTCGATAATGACCTGACACATGCCGAGCACCAGTGCGACGTCCGTGCCCGGTTTATGTCTCAGCCAGAGATCTGCTATCCGGCAGAGTTCTATCTCTCGGGGATTGGCCACGATTAGCTTTGCCCCCTTCTTCTTGGCCTCCTTCGGCTTGAGGGCAATGACCGGGTGCTGTTCGGTGGTGTTTGAGCCTATAACGAAGAGGCAATTGGCCTCCTTTAGCTCTCCGATCGAATTCGTCATGGCCCCGCTTCCAAAGGCAGCGGAGAGGGCGGAAATCGTCGAGGCATGGCACAGCCGGGCGCAGTGGTCTATGTTGTTGGTCTCCATCACCAGGCGACCGAATTTTTGAGCCAGATAGTTCTCCTCATTGGTGCACTTGGCAGAGGAGAGAAGGGCAAAACCATCGCCCCTGTACTGGGAAAACTTCTCCGCCACGAGGTTTAGGGCCTCCTCCCAGCTAGCAGGAAAGAGTCCCCCCTCTTTCCTGATCAGAGGGGTCTTCAGACGGTCCGGACTTGTGGCAAAGTCCAGCCCGAATCTCCCCTTGACGCAGAGCTGGCCGTTGTTGGGGGTATCCCCTCTCTTCCCCCTGACTCTAACTATCTGATTGTCCAGCACACCAACCTCCATCTGGCAACCAACGCCGCAGAAGGGGCAGGTCGTGGTAAGGGTGTTTTCCGGCTTTCCCCATTTCTCAAACCGGGCATAAAGAGCACCGGTGGGGCAGGCATCGACACAAGCGCCGCAGAATTTGCAGTCAGAGGATGCTAATGAAATGGGCTCCACCCGATGTTGCCGATGATAGTCCACCTTATAAGAAATGACCCCTTCACCCCTCACCTCCTCGCAGGTTCTGACGCAGCGGCCGCAGAGGATGCAGAGGTTGTAATTGCGATCGAAGAAAGGTTCCCTTAGGAGGGGCAAATTCGGATAGGCAGTGGAGTACCTTACCTGCTTCAATCCGACATACTCCACCGCCTCCTGTATTTCACATTCCCCATCCTTGGGACAATACTTACACCCCACGGTGATGGGGAGCTTGCGCATACACTCCCTCAGGTCGGTGCACTCATCCTTTCGCTCGCAAAAGAGGCAAGTAGTGGGGTGGTTGGTTAAAGCCAAAATCATCTCCATGGCATGCCGGCGCATCTCCTGGAGTTCTTCCGTCTTCGTTCTCACCACCATGCCCTCTTCTGCCGGCGTGGTGCAGGAAGTAGGATAGGTATCCCAGCCCTCTACCTCAACGATGCAGAGCTTGCATGAGCCTGTGGGCTTGAGGTCGGGGTGGTGACATAGGGCCGGGATGTAGATACCAGCCCCTCGAGCCGCCTCGAGGAGGGAAGTTCCCTTCCGAACTCTTACTTCCTGTCCATCAATGGTTAGGGTTATCTCATCCATTCTCACCTCCGCTTCATGTAGAAATCAGAAGCTATTTTGTTTATCGCTGCCCTCTGGATGGGAAAGAGCTCCTTCATCCCCCTCTCGGCTAAACTAAGGAGCTTATCGAGGGTATCTTTAGAGAATGGCTGTGCCTCTGCCGTGCCCTGGATCTCAATGAACTCTCCCGAGTCGTTCATCACTACATTAAAGTCAACCTCAGCCTGACTGTCCTCCTCATAACAGAGGTCGAGCAGGAGAGTTCCTTCCACAATTCCCACACTGGTAGCTGCTACTAGCCCTTTTAAGGGGAGAAGGGATAGCTCATTCCTTTCCCTGAGGCATTGAAAAGCTTGAAGCAAAGCTACGCAGCCAGCGGTGATGGCCGCGGTACGAGTTCCACCGTCAGCCTGAATCACGTCGCAGTCAACGATGAAGGTGCGCTCCCCCAGGGCCTCGAGTTGGGTCACTGCCCGGAGGGACCGGCCGATAAGACGTTGGATTTCATAGGCTCGGCCTCTAGCCTGGTCACGGGGACTCCTGGTTTGGGTGGAACGGGGAAGCATGCCATATTCAGCAGTTACCCAACCGCTACCCTTGCCTCGTAGGAATGGGGGGACTCTCTCCTCAACGCTGACAGCGCAGATGACTCGAGTCTGGCCCAGTTCGATGAGAGCCGAGCCTTCAGGGAACTCCAGATACCCTGGGGTAAGGTGCACTGGTCGTAACTCATCTGGGGCCCGACCATCCAACCTGGCCAGTCTCATACTTTTTATTAACTGTTTCTAGTTGCCCTTGAAATCCCAGGGCACTCTCTAGACCTTTTCCATCGGGGCGAGGCTTAGGAGGAGCTTCTTGACCCCTGCCCCACGAAAAGCTACGGTGACTTCGTAATCGCCTCTAGCAGCCAGACACTCGATTACTACACCTTCACCGAACTTGGCATGGTTTACGCGGTCGCCCACCTCAAGCTTAGTCGGGCGGATGGGCTGTGTGGTCTTCCCCTGGACCTTGCCACCTCGTGCATTTACCAGGTGCTGAGGAATATCCTTGAGGAATCGGGAGGGGTGGTTAGGTCGACTTCCTCCTAGCAGGCTGCGCCGGTAAGTGTGAGTGAGATAAAGCTTCTCCTTGGCCCGGGTTATCCCCACATAACAGAGCCGGCGCTCTTCTTCCAGTTCCTCCGGATCAGCTAGGGATTTGAAGTGGGGTAGGAGTCCCTCATCCAGGCCTACAATGAAAACCACTGGAAACTCCAGTCCCTTGGCCTGGTGGAGAGTAATCAAGGTGACGGCGTCCACCTTCTCATCAAGATTGTCTACCTCCGAGACTAAGGAGACCCTCTCCAGCAGCTCAGCCAGCGCTTCCTTGGTGTCCAGGTCATTATATTCAGCCGCCAGTCCTCTAAGCTCTAGGATGTTGTTCCACCTTTCCTCACCGTCGTTTCGATCCAGAATGTATTTTTTGTAGCCCGTCTGCTCCAGCAGTAGGTCAAACAGGCTAACTAAGTCCCTCTTTTCCAGTTCAGCCATTAATCCTTCAAGAAAGGCATAGAAGCGACCCAGAACTTGAACACTGCGCAGCGAGAGGCCACTCTCATTTTCATCTACCACTTTGAGGGCCTCATAGAGAGACAGCCCCTTGGACTGAGCGAAAGCTATTAACTCGTTCAAAGTGCGTTCCCCGATCCCCCGCGGAGGCGTATTGATTATCCGGAGTAGGCTTACGCTATCAAAGGGATTGTGGATGAGGCGAAGGTAAGACACCATATCCTTGACCTCAGCCCTCTCATAGAATTTAGTAGCTCCCACCAGTTTATACGGGAGTCCGTAGCGCAAAAATGCCTCCTCGAGGGCCCGAGATTGAGCATTGGTGCGGTACATCACGGCACAATCGGCACAGTAACGTCCATTTCCCAAGAGCTTTTCAATTTCATTTACCACGAATTGGGCCTCTTCTTGTTCATTGTAGGCCTGCACCACTTCAATGGGGACGCCGGCCTCGTTTTCAGTCCAAAGGTGCCTCTCATTGAGGTGCTGATTGGCTGAGATGAGATGAGAGGCAGCTTCCAAAATGGTCTTCGTCGAACGGTAGCTCTGCTCTAGGAGAACCACCTTGGCATCGGGAAAATCTTTCTCGAAGTCCAGGATGTGGCGCAGATCGGCAAACCTCCAGGAGTATATTGACTGATCAGGGTCACCCACCACGCAGATGTTGCGATGCTTACCCCCTATTTGCTTTGCCAGGGCATATTGAGCCAGATTAGTGTCCTGAAATTCATCGATAAGGAGGTGGAGGAAGCGGCTCTGATACTTTTCCAGGACTTCCGAATGGTCTTGGAAGAGAAGAACCAGTTGCATCAGGAGGTCGTCAAAATCAAGGGCTTTGCTTTCATAGAGCTTCTCTTGGTAACGTTCATAGACTCGCTTGGCTACTTCCTCGAAATAGTTCTGACTGTGGCATTCTTCCGGCCGGATGAGCCTGGACTTGGCGGCCGATATGGCTGATTTTATGGCCTTTGGCGGGTAAAATTTGGGGTCGAGGTCTAGCTCCTCCAAACATCGCTTCACCAGATTAAGCTGGTCGGTTTCATCGTAGATGACGAATTTCCTCTCCAACCCAATATGGGAAGCTTCCTGACGCAGAATACGGCTAGAAATGGCGTGAAAGGTGCCCAGAGTAAGGTTCTCCGCTGTCCCCCCCAATAGATGGCTAACTCTTTCTCTCATTTCCCGGGCGGCTTTGTTGGTGAAGGTAACTGCCAGAATGCAGCGAGGGCTAATACCGCACACGCGGATGAGGTAAGCAATGCGGTGAGCGATCACCCGGGTCTTGCCGCTTCCGGGTCCAGCCAGGATGAGCACTGGCCCGCTCACGGTCTCCACAGCTTCCCGCTGCGCCGGGTTGAGAGAACTCAGGATATCCATGAGACCTCCGGCCTAGACGAGGATGGGTTCATTTTCCGTGATCACCCTTTTCTCCCGATTGAGCTCCTCCCGAATGTGCTTGGGTAAGCAGAAGAGGCCCTGATGGGTTAGGCCATCGTAGAAACGAAGGGGCTGCCTGCATCGGGTGGAGATCCGCTGGTCAATTTCCTGGGGCGTAAGCTGGAGAGGGTCGAGAGCCTCGCTAGCAAGGGAAAAGCCCCACGCCCCACCAAATGCGGGAACATCGGTTTCGTAGGGGAAAACTTTGGCAAAGACGGTTCCGAGGGTGTGGTTGACAGCGGTGAAGACCTGGGACATCCCGATACAGGTGGAGCCAGATTGTAGGCAGAGGACGCCTTCCTCCTTGAGCCGACTCTTAAGGAGCCGATAGAAGTTCTGAGTATAGAGAAGGTAAGCTGGCCCTCCCTCTACCGGGTCAGGCAGGTCAAGGATAACCACATCGAACTTCTCTTCGGTCTCCTTGAGGTACTTCAGGGCATCGACGTAGAACACCTCAGCCCGGGAGTCGTCAAAGGAACCTTGGTGAAAGGAGGGAAGAAGCTCACGGCAGAGGCGAATAACCTCTTCATCAATATCCACCATAGTAGCCTTCTTGACCGTGCGGTGGACTAGGACTTCCCTCAGGGTAGCCCCTTCCCCACCCCCAGCGATGAAAACCCTCTCTGGATTCGGATGGGTTACCATCGCGGGATGCACCAAGGCCTCATGGTAGATGAACTCATCCTTCTCGCTGGATTGGACCTTACCATCCAGCACCAGCATTTTACCGAAGGCGAGCGTCTCAAAAATCTCGACGGTTTGGAATCTTGACTTTCCGCGGTAGAGAATGGACTCCACTCCAAACTGCTGCGCTAGAGTTCCGCTGACGTGCTCGGTAAACCAAGCAGAAGCCTCGTTTTGCATTTTCGGCAGGTTCTCCGGCGTGCTCAGGGCCTACAGCAGCGGCTCCTCGGAGCCTAGTTTTGGTGAACAACTGCGACCAATCAGCCCTTAGCGAGTTGGCTGCAATAGATTGGCTGAGTGCTTCCGGACTCGCGCATCGGCCGTCAGATCTTGGCGTGTCCTTTCTGATGAGCGCTCACCTCTCTCAACCTCCACCACGGAGGATTCCTTAGCCCCAAGCTTCTCGATGAGAAGCTTGGCCGCCTTATCTAAAGTGAAAGAGTCGTTATAGGCGTAAATATCTAGTGCAGCATACCCATATTCTGGCCAAGTGTGGACGCCGATATGGCAACCGCTAGCGAGCACTACCCCACTCACTCCCTGGGGACTGAAGTGGTAGAAGGACTTCTCCAATATCTCCACACCTGACTGCTGAGCTGCGGAGCACAAAGCGTCCCTAAGGAACTCTAGATCATCTAGGACAGGGCCACAGTCTCTCAAATCCAAAAGCAAGTGTTTGCCCAGCGTATGCAAGCTGCACCTTCCACCGAATTACACCTTCTATTATATAAGACTGCAGCGCTTTTCTCAAAGGGTCGATTTGCGTCATAATTTTAGTTACCCAAGGTTGCCAGCGGCACTCGACATAATATAAAGCTTGTCAGTTCAAAGCCAGACTGGTAAACTTTAAACGGAGAGAATATGCTGGAGGTAAGTGACCTCAGGCTAATTAGAGACGGCAAGGCCATTCTGAATGATTTGAACCTCAGGGTGGAGAGGGGCGAAATACACGGTCTCCTGGGGGTAAACGGCACGGGCAAGACAACCTTGGCTAATATCATCATGGGCCTTGCTGCTCCTGCTGGGGGAAGGATACTCTTCGAGGGTGAAGATATTACCCGACTTCCCGTCTGGCAGAGAGCGAAGCGAGGGATAACACTTGCCTGGCAAGAGCCAGCCCGATTTGAGGGACTGACGGTGAGAGACTACCTGCAACTCAATGGGAGGGCAGATCCTGCAGAGCTGGAGGAAAACCTGGCCTCGGTAGGTCTTCCCCCCGGACAGTATTTGGACCGCTTTGTGGACTCCACCCTTAGCGGCGGTGAACGCAAGCGAATTGAGCTGGCCTCAGTCATGTCCGTGAAGCCCAAGCTCGCCATCCTAGATGAGCCCGATTCCGGAATAGATATGGTCTCCCTCCCTCACATCATGAATGGTATAACGCAGATGGTGAAAGGAGGCTCTTCGGTACTCCTGATCACTCACAATGACAGCGGCGCGGAAATAGCCGACCGTGTCTCGGTCATCTGCGCCGGCAAGATAATCAAGAGCGGATCACCTAAAGAAGTTTCTCAATGGTTTAAGAGCAACTGCCGAGTTTGCCTTACCCCGGGGATGCCGCGAGAAGGAGTTTAAGAGGTGGTTGTTAAAGAATATGAAGCCCTTTTACAAGCCTACGGCCGGGCTGGTGGAGATAACCAAGCTCTGGAGAACTCTGAGGTAGGTAACCTTTTAATTCATGGGAATAAAGTTTTGAAGGCCAACCAGGTCAAAGGACTGAAGGTGGAGACCGAGGAGTTTGCCTCGGGAGTAAAGGTTCATTTCCTAGTTGAGAGAGGCGCGAGAATAAAGCACCCGGTTCACCTTTGCTTTGGCCTCCTCCCACAGGAAGGACTTCAGGAGATAATTATGCAGGTTAAAGCGGAGGAAGAGAGCAAGGTGAACGTCCTCGCTCACTGTATCTTCCCTAGCGCAGTCAAGGTGATACATAAAATGGATGCTGAGCTCGAGATCGGCCCAGGAGCTGAATTTAACTACAGAGAGACACATTATCACGGTGAGTTTGGGGGCATTGAGGTCATCCCCAAGGCAAAGATCAGGATTGCGGAGAGAGGGGTGTGGAGTAGTAATTTCACCCTGATCCAGGGCCTGGTGGGCAAGTTGGACTATGACTTTGAGGCCTCCTGTGAGGAGAAGGCAGTGGCTGAGCTACTGCTGAAGGCCTATGGGAAGAATAACGATGAACTGAAGGTTTGGGAGCGAATCCACCTGAATGGCAGGGAATCCCGGGGGTTGGCTAAGAGCCGCCTGGTGCTAAGCGACAGAGCCAAAGCTGAAGTGAGGGGAGAGACCTACGGCAATGCCCCTTTGGCTCGAGGACACGTTGACTGTTTGGAGATCGTTAACGGAGATGAGGCCCTCGCCAGCGCTATCCCCGTTGTTCAGGTTAGAAATAAACAGGCGAAAGTAACGCATGAGGCCGCTATTGGGAGTCTGGATAAGAAGCAGATACAGACTCTGATGGCCCGGGGCTTAGAAGAAGCTGAGGCCATTGACGTGATCGTGAGCGGCATCCTAAGAGGATAAGCACTCACTGTCAGTCCAGTTTGTCCACCCTAAACATCGCCTAGCTGCTGAAGGCGATAGCTGAATGCCTTAAGTAATGATTGACCGAATTGAAATCTACGTCAGGGGAGGGGATGGGGGCAATGGTGTGGTTAGCTTCCGCAGGGAGAAGTTTGTCCCCCACGGTGGACCCGATGGTGGTGACGGCGGAGACGGAGGTAGCGTGTTCTTAGAGGCCGATGGCGCTAAGAGCACCTTGAGTGACCTTAGATTCCATAGGCACTATCGGGCGGGGAGAGGAGGCCATGGGAAGGGTAAGAACCAGCATGGTCGGAAGGGAGGAGACCTGACGATAAAGGTCCCCCGGGGCACTGTAGTTCGGGATAAGGA
>Ga0190286_1000878_pt1 | contig 11565 bp, 10 predicted proteins | sample 48691834_MG_FD_183241 | JGI IMG/M metagenome (GOLD analysis project Ga0190286, IMG submission 183241) | Hydrothermal vent microbial mat bacterial communities from Southern Trench, Guaymas Basin, Mexico - 4869-18-3-4_MG | ecosystem: Environmental > Aquatic > Marine > Hydrothermal vents >... | reverse complement strand
GTAGTACTGTCCGGCGATTACAATTACTGGGGTCCCCCCATAACGGTGCACCTCTGTGTTAACTGCCACCATGCCATTCACCGCTGCACCTGGGCCTTGATCTCGGAGGACAGCGAAGCCGTTCTGAATAATTACTTCTCCTTTTTGAAGTCCTTTTTGCCTTCGTTCTTGTTTCAGGCCATTCGAGAAGAACTCCTAGCAGCCAAGGAAAGCGTGGTGCGAGAGTATGAGCGGGTGGTGGGCTATGATCAAAACCGGAGAAGCGCCGGTAAAAAATGCGCCTTGTGTGGCTGCGCCAATCCTGACGTGATGGAGGAACACATCCTGAGCGCCTGGGCCAACTACCCCCAGTCAATCTCTGAGGCCACCATAGATGTGTGTGCCAACTGCCACAGGGTTCTAGTCAAATTCTATGAGAAGAAGACACCCCCTACATCGGAAGAGAGCAAAATCCTATTGCAGAAATACCTCTCCCAGTTCGGGAAGCTACTATCGCCACAGGCGAGAAATGACCTGGTTGCTTTTCTGGGGTTATACTAGCCAGACCTGGTTTACTCCCATCTTCTCTGGTCAGCCACAATTTTAGCTTCGGGGGGAATAGTCCCCGGGGGAAGAAACTCTACCTTGTCTAACTTAACTGTACACACCTTGGGAAATTGACTGATCATGGCCTGGGCGAGGTTTTCTTCGTCTACGGCTGCCTCTGTTTCTACTCTGAGAGTGGTCACGTCACGATACTGCACCTGATCGACCAAGAGCTGGTACCTTTTCACCTGGGGGAAATCAGCCAGGAACTGCTTTACCTGATTGGGATGAACAAACATGCCTCTTATTTTAACCGCCTCGCCGACCCTTCCCTTGATGCCGAGCAGTCGGAAAGACTCCCGGCCACATTTGCAAGGCTCGTCCGTATAGGCAGAGAGGTCACCGGTACCGAAGCGAATCAGGGCATAGGACTCGTCGAAAGGGGTAACTACTATCTCGCCTAATTCACCTGGACCAACTGCCTTGCCTGTGGCGGGGTCAACAACTTCTACTATGATATCCTTAACAATATGGTAGCCAGCTTTCTGTTCACACTCATAGGCAAACCAGCCCACATCAGCTGTGCCAATGATATCCATCACCCGGATGCCGTAGTCTTCCTCAAAGCTTCTCCTGAGGGAAGGCGGCAACATCTCCGCAGAGGTCACAGCGAAACGAAGTTTAAAATCGTGGCGGAAGTTATATCCCTTCTCCTCTGCTCGCTTTAGAATAAGATTGAGGAAGCTGGGCGTACCAACATATCCGGTAACTCCAAGGTCGTGCATGATTTTAACCTGTGAGTCGGTATTGCCTACCCCTGAGGGAATGGCCGTGGCCCCCATTGCTCTGATGGCCTCATCCATCCAGTGTGCTGCGGGAATCAAATGGTAAGAATAAGCGACCATCACACGATCGCCCTGGCCCAGCTTCACCAGCTCGAACATTTCCATTAGTCGCCTTACCCGCTCCTTCACACTTCCGCCATCAAAAAGAGGACCGGGTGAAAGAAAGACCTTTTCCAGGGTCTTCATAGGAGCAGCCAGGAAGCCACCGAAGGGAGGATTTTCCTTCTGCAGCTTAACCAACTCATCCTTGGTAGTTATGGGGACTTTGACTAGGTCATCCGTGGTCTGGATATCTTCCGGCTTGATCCCCACTCGGTCAAATTTTCCCTTTACCGCTGACGCATTCTCATAAGCGTGGCGAACAAGGCGCCTCAGCTTCTCATTTCGATATTCCCTCAATTCTTCTTTTGCTTCTGTTCCCAAATTCCACCTCCGGAAGATTTTGCCTGCGAGTCAGGCTCCTTCATCTCTCCCTGAATGGCTTGGTTCCTTCTCCCGGCGGAAGACATCCTCCTTATAGGCGAGACACAGGTCACAGTTCTCCGGACCTCTGCAGAGCTTTACCTCCTCCTTGCTCTTCTTGTTCTTTAACTTTACTGGGCCATGTCTCATAAAGTGGGTACATTTCACCGTGCCATCACGATAGACCAAAACGGTAGCCCAGTCCTCCACTATATCACACAAAAAGGTCTTCATCGTTACTCTCCATTCCACCGGAAAACCTCCTAGGTAGTTTAATATATGTTAAAGGCTAAAAAGGAGCTACTCACAAAGAATTATCACCTCTCGGATTTGGAAATATTATAAATCGTTCAGCGGGCAAAGTAAAGGTTTGGAAGCTGACCTTAGAACCTCCACGGAGCCCACGAGCTGGGTATTCCACATCCCGCTTTGGGAATGTTATAATGGGTGCAAGCGTGCTCTGCAAGCCAGGCAGAGTTTGCAACAAGTGGACTTTTGGAAGGGGAGAAATGCTCATTACTCCGCAAGCTTACAAGGAAAGGCTAAGTAAGCTTCGCCCCAAGGTATATATCGGGGGGCAGAAGGTGCAGGATATCTTAGACCATCCAGTGACCAAGACCCTCGTGGAGGCCAATGCCAAAGTCTACGAGCTTGCTCTGGATCCTCAATACGAGGAGATAATGACCACCACCTCCCCTTTAATAGGGGAGAAGATAAACCGGAGTCTTAATCTCTGTCAAAATAATCATGACTTGGAGATGAGAGCAGCCATGGCTGTGCTCACCAGCCAGAAACTGGGTACCTGCAACTACCGCTGTCCTGGCTGCGATGTCCTCAACGGTTTAGCCAGCACCACCTGGGAGATAGACAAGGAACGGAGGACCGAGTACCACCGTCGGTTAAAGGAATTTGTAAGCTATCTGCAGAAGAATGACCTGGCGGTGAGTGGCGGAGTGACTGATGCCAAAGGTGACCGAAGCAAACGCCCTTTGGACCAAGACCCAGATATGTATGTGCACGTGGTGGAGAGACGTTCTGACGGGATAGTTGTCCGGGGGGCAAAACAGCATCAGAGCGGGGCCTATGTCTCAGATTGGACCGTGGTCATGCCCACCATGGCCTATCATAAGGGGGAGGAAGACTATGCTGTGGCCTTTGCCGTGCCCAACGGGGCTGAGGGAATAAGCTATATTTGCCAGTATAACGCTTACAGCGCTGAGCGGATGCAGGCCCAGGACATCCACGAACTGGGCAATCCGGTTTATGGCCAGCGGGAGACCTCGCTCATCATCTTGGATAACGTCTTCATCCCCTGGGAGAGGGTTTTCATGTGCGGGGAGGTGGACTTTACTCAGCGGGCTGTGGCTAGATTTGCCAAGATGCACCGCATGAATTGTGGCGGTGCCTGCAAGGTTGGTTTTGCTGATCTGATCATTGGTGCCACCAGATTAATGGCTGAATATTTGGGAGTTGAAAGAGCGGCTCATGTCGTGGATAAACTCACCGAGATGGTCCGAATCAGTGAGACCTCCCACGCCTGTGCTATAGCCGCAGCCCTCAAGGGTAGAGAGGAGCCTGAGGGCTCGGGGATCTATCTGCCGGACGACATCTACAGCAACGTGGCTAAACTCAATACCTGCTATGGCTTCTGGGACATTATGGCACTGGCGGGGGATATTGCTGGCGGTTTTGTCGTCACCATGCCCTCTGAAAGAGATCTCAAAAACCCAGAAATCAAGGATTATCTGGAGAAATATGTTAAAGGAAAAGCCCCGGCGGAAAAGAGGATGAGAATTGCTCGCTTCCTTCAGAACTGGGTTGCTGGTCTTCATGGTGTGGCCACTTGGCAGGGGGCAGGCTCTGCTCAGGCTCAAAAGCTCACCCTCTACCGCCTGTTCGACTTCGAGGGAAGGAAAAATCTGGCTCAAGAGCTGGCCGGACTGGAGGTCAATGATGGAGGAAAGGTTAACCAATCTTAAAGAGGCAGTTAGCCTGATAAAGGAGGGGGACATCGTCGCCATTGGCGGGGTGGGGAGAAATCGAGCTCCTATGGCGCTGGTAAGGGAGATCGTTCGGCAGGGAATCGGCCATCTTCATCTTGTAGGCCGAGAGAAAGGGATGGATTTTGACGTCCTCATCGGGGCAGGCCTGGTGCGCAAGGTTACGGCAGCCTACATTGGATTGGAGGAGCTGGGCTTGGCTCCAAACTTCCGCCGGTGGGTGGAAGCTGGGCAGTTGGAGATGGACGAACAGACCTGTGGCTCAGTCATTAACTCTCTGCGCGCCGGGAGTATGGGAATCCCCTTCCTGCCCGTCAAGGGATTATGGGGTTCTGAGCTAATGCGGGTACACCAGGACTTCAAACCGATAGAATGCCCTTTTACCGGCGAAAGGTTAATCGCCTTACCGGCTATCAATCCAGACGTGGCTCTGGTTCATGCTCAAAAGGCCGACAAGTACGGTAACATTCAGCTTAAGGGTTCTCTCTTCGAGGATGCCCTGATGGCTAAAGCCGCGAAAAGGGTGATCGTCTCCGTAGAGGAGATCGTCCCTCTGGAGCAAATCAAGGAAAATCCGGAGGAGACCTCCATTCCCTATTTTCTGGTTGACGCAGTAGTTGAATTGCCCCGGGGAGCTCATCCCACATCGTGCTATTTATATTATGCGAGTGACCGGCAACATATCCAGGAATATGCTCGGAAGGCAAGGAGTCCAGAGAGCTTCCGCCAGTATCTCGAAGAGTACGTTCTTGGCCCAGAGAGCCATGAGAAATACCTAGAGAAGATTAGCGAAGGAGGACGAAGTGGCTGAAGAGAGGAAATTTACCCTCCCCGAGCTGATGGCCGTTTGCCTGGCACGGGAGATAAAGGATGGCGAGATAGTACTCCAGGGGCTTTTCTCTCCTCTTCCCATGCTGGCCTGTATCTTAGCCAGGAAGACCCACGCTCCTAATGCGGTCTTTCTCAATGTGTCCGATAGCATTGATTCCGATCCCGATGAGCTTCCTTATTCCTCAGCTGATCCCAAGCTCCATCAGGGTTGTGTGGGACTTATTTCCTTAGGAGAGGTATTTGACCTAGCTCAGAAAGGCAAACTGGATATTATCTTTTTAGGCGCAGCTCAGATAGACCAGTACGGTAATACTAACCTCAGCGTCATCGGGGGTTACCATCGGCCAAAGGTGAGGTTGCCAGGCGGAGCGGCTACTTCCTTCCTTTGTGGCCTGGCCAAAAAGACGGTTATTTGGGTGACCCGCCATTCATCACGAGTATTTGTCGAGAAAGTGGATTTTGTTACCGGGCAGGGCTATTTGTCCGGGGGTGATGCGAGGGAGAAGGCTGGCCTGAAATATGGGGGACCGGGACGAGTAATTACTAACTTAGGGGTGTTCGGCTTTGAAGAGCAATCCAAACGGATGAGGCTGGAGTCAGTGCACCCTGGTGTAACCGTGGAGCAGGTGAAGCAGAGCACTTCCTTTGAGCTTCTGACTCCTCCGGAAGTGCCGGAAACTGTCCCACCCAGTCAGGAGCAACTGGAGATTATCCGCCGAATAGATCCCTATAAGACCAGGGAAATGGAGTTCCACTGAGTAAGCCTTGACGCTAACAAGTTTTTCCGATTTAATATACGTCGGACAGTAAGATAGGGGGGCGATATGGGCGTTATCAAATCACGGGTAAAGGTGGATAGCGACGAGTTCAAGGAGAACAAGGAGCATTACCTTTCCCTCATTGAAGAGCTGAGGTCAAGGCTGGAGAGAGTAAAACAGGGTGGACCTAAGCACATGAGGGAGAAACATGAAGCCAGAGGTAAAATCTTTGTCAGGGAAAGGATAAGGCGTTTATGTGACCCGGATAGCTTTTTCCTCGAGTTAAGCCCCCTGGCAGCCTGGGATATGTATGACAACGAGGCCCCTTCCGCCGGAATTGTCACGGGGATAGGAACTGTTTGTGGCAAGGAGGTCATGATCATAGCTAATGATGCCACAGTAAAGGGCGGTTCGTATCTTCCCATGACGGTTAAGAAGCACGTCCGAGCTCAGGAAATTGCCCTTAAGAATCACCTTCCCACAATCTATCTGGTTGATTCCGGGGGAGCTTTCCTCCCCCTACAGGATGAGGTATTTCCCGATGCAAAGCACTTTGGAAATTTCTTCTACAATCAGGCTCAAATGTCGGCCAAGGGGATCCCTCAGATTTGTGCTGTCATGGGATCCTGTACAGCGGGTGGGGCCTACGTCCCGGCGATGTCCGATGATACCGTAATAGTGAGAAAGCAAGGGACTATCTTTATAGGTGGCCCTCCACTGGTTAAGGCTGCCACCGGAGAAGAGGTGGATCCCGAGTCACTCGGTGGTGCTGATGTCCATTGTAGGATTTCAGGCGTTGCTGATTACTATGCCTTGAATGACGACGATGCTCTCCGTTGGGTAAGAAACATCGTGGCTAATCTGAATCGGTCTAAGGAATGTTACCTAGAGGTCAAAGAGCCGGAGGAGCCAGTATATGACCCAGAGGAAATATACGGGATCATCCCCAAGAATATTCGTCGTCCGTTTGATATGCGCGAGGTCATAGCCCGAATCGTTGATGGCAGTAGATTCCACGAATTCAAAGCTCTCTATGGAACGACCATTGTTTGCGGGTGGGCTCACATCATGGGGTATCCGGTAGGCATAGTGGCCAATAACGGGGTGATCTTCTCTGAGAGCGCCATGAAGGCAGCCCATTTCATCGAGCTCTGTGCTCAAAGGCGCATTCCCCTGGTCTATCTACAAAACGTTACCGGTTTCATGGTCGGCAGGAAAACGGAGAATGAAGGGCTGGCCAAGCATGGGGCAAAGTTCATCACTGCTACCGCAACAGCAAACGTCCCCAAGTTTACGATCATCGTTGGTGCTTCAGTAGGAGCAGGGAACTACGCCATGTGTGGGCGTGGCTATAACCCGAACCTTCTTTTCATGTTTCCCAGTGGTTATATTTCGGTCATGGGTGGTGAGCAGGCCGCCCTGGTACTGCGTCAAATAAAGATCGCTGAGCTAAAAAGGCGCGGAGAGGCTTTCTCCAAAGAGGAAATAGATTCCATGCTTGAGCCTACCCTCGAGGCTTACAGGTTAAAAAGCACCCCCTATTACTCCACGGCTCATCTGTGGGATGATGGTGTGATTGATCCCGTTGACACTCGCAAAATACTGGGCTTGGCCATATCTGCCTCCTTGAATGCACCGGCTGAGCCGACGCGCTTTGGTGTTTTCCGGATGTAGTCGAGAAAGCCAAAAGTAGAGCTCCACTGGGAGAAATTTTGATTCTAAACCAATACCGGGAGGGCAGAACAGGATGAATGGCGTGCAAGAGGAATTTCAACGGAAACTGATTTCGCCAGACGAAGCCGCAAGGTTTGTTAAGCCAGGAGATAGAGTGGTATTCCCTATGGGAAGAGAAACATTTGCCATTGGGCTTGCCCTGGCCGCCAGGAAGGAAGAATTAAAGGAGGTAAAGGTTTATGTGCCTTCGCCTTCTTACGACTTCGGGTGGTATGACCCTGGCTGGGAGGACTCCTTTGAGCTGACTGTGCTGATGCCCACAGCGACGGCGGACCCTGCAGTTTCCGGGAAAAGATGCGATATCAAGCTTCCTTTTATGATCCCCGACCCCATGACCGGTGAGGAAGACCAGCCCCCTGATGTGGTTCTTGTCGAGGTCTCTCCACCTAACGAACAGGGATACTGCAGCTTTGGCGCCTCCCTGTGGGATAAAAAAAGAAGGGTCGAGCAGGCCAAGCAGCATGGGAAGTTGGTCATAGCTGAGGTGAATAAAAATCTTATCCGGACCGGTGGCGATAACTTCATCCACATCTCTCAGATAGATTACTTCGTAGAGCACGTCTCACCTGGGGGAGCTCCTGGCATGGGCTCATTAGCCGGCAGGCCTAAGAAGGCACCTCCTCCATACATAAAGCGAATTGCTGAGTATGTGGGTTCCCTGATAAGGGATAAGGATACCATTCAGATTGGTGTAGGCCGAACCAATGAGTATCTGGTACAAGCAGGTATGCTCGAGGGTAAACATGAGCTTGGTTTTCATTCTGAAGCTACTCCCCCTGGCATCATAACGCTGGTGCGGGAAGGGATCATCACTGGGCGGTATAAGAACCTCAATCCGGGAAGGGTAACAGTTACCTCCATTGGAGGAAGCACGAGGGAGGAGATGCAATGGGTCGACGGCAATCCCGTATTTCAGCTTGTTGATGTGAAATATCTGGAGGATATCAGGGTTATCGCCGCTCACGATAACTTTGTAGCCATTAATCAGACGCTGGCAGTTGACCTCACAGGACAGATTGCCTCTGAAGGCATTGGGCACCGGTTTCTGGCTGCAGCAGGAGGCCAAATCCCCTTTGTCTTTGGGGCATTGCTCTCAAAGGGTGGGCGCTCCGTCATTGTACTTCCCTCAACTGCTACAACCAAAGGTGGAACAACCTCACGCATCATGGGTACTTTGCCCCCCGGCACCCCAGTGACCATTCAGCGCAACTGTGCTGACTATGTAGTTACCGAATATGGAATTGCCAGTCTGAGAGGGAAAACCATCAGGCAAAGGGCTCAAGAGCTCATTGCTATTGCTCATCCGGATTTCCGGGCTGAGCTGGAGAAAGAGGCCAGGAGACTTTACTGGGCCTAGAAAGTTTCGAGGAGGAGGGATGGCAAGGGAAAGAATAAGATGTGGGTGGTGCGGTGAGGAGATAGCAACCGCTGAGGCTAAGGTAAAGCGTTTTAAGAATGACTATGGGACTGTGATAGAGCGTAGATGTCCCCATTGTGGCAAGGTACTGGCCGCCTACCTCGAAGAGGAGGGGGATTTCCTCACCGACATGCGCAACTTTTAGAGCAATGATGACACCAAGGAGGCAAAGATGGCAGAAGAAGTGGCCCAATTAGCCGAGTCTGTTCTCAGCGATGAAGCGCTCACCCAGTGGGAAAAAAGGATAGGGCTCAGTCTGCGCATCGGGAATGTCTTTAACCGCACGGTTTCCTACGAGGCGATAAGAAACTATTCCAATGGAATAGGCGATTCCAACCCCCTATATAGAGAGGAAGAGTATGGTCGGCAAACCAGATATGGTGCGATGGTGGCCTCGCCCGCCTGGGTTATGAGCGTCTTCCCAGTCTGGGTGCTACAGGGCTTGCCGGGAATACATGCCGATCATTCGGCGACCGACTTCAGGTTCTACAAGCCGATATACATCAATGACAAGATTACCCCCAAGTGCTATTTCGTTGGCTTTGACGTAAAGCCAAGCAAGTTCGCTGGCAGGACAGCCTTCGAATACCAGAGGGTGGAGTTCTGGAATCAGCGAAACGAACTGGTATGTAAGGGCTACAGCATGCTGGTAAGGTATGAAAGGCAAACGGCGAGGGGGAAATCGGCGGAAGGGAAAGGGAAATATGACTACATTAAACTGCCCCATCCGTGGACCGAGGAGGAATTGGCCCGGGTAGATGAGGACTGCCTGGCCGAGGAGATACGTGGCTCCAATCCCCGCTATTGGGAAGAGGTGAATGTCGGCCAGGAGCTGCAGCCGGTGGTCAAGGGTCCATTTGGTATGACGGACATAGTGGCCTACTGCGTTGGAGCTGCTCCTGTCCAGATAGCTGCCCATGGAGTTCAGCTCCGTTTGTACAAGCGACACCCGGCCTGGGGGTTCCGTGACCCAGTGAACAAGTCGTGGGAGCCAATCTATGGAGTGCATTACCTACATTCAGCTGCCAAGGGCGCTGGTGCTCTTTATGCCTACGACGTAGGAGTTCAGAGGCATGGTTGGTTGATCAACCTGCTCACCAACTGGATGGGGGACGATGGCTGGCTGAAATCATGTTATGCCGAATATCGCCGGTTTGTATATCACTCCGATGCAGTATGGTTTCGGGGCAAGGTTAGCCGGAAGTATGTCGATGAGAACGGGGAATATTGTGTGGATATCGAGACCCACGGGATTAACCAGAGGGGAGAGGATACCATGCCTGGTCGGGCAACGGTGATCCTTCCCTCGAGGGAAGCGGGAACCTGGCCAGTGGAGAGAAGATTGCCGCCCAAGAAATATCGGGGCACGGGCAAGGGGGTATACTTCTAAAGGGTGTTCAGCATGTTCCCCTGAGTAAGCAAACTACTCCACGTGTCGGTTGGTAGTTTGGTTCCTGTTTGTTACAGCGTTAGCGGTGAGCTGAACAAAAATGTCGAGCAGGAGGATTCTATGAATTTTGAATTGAGTGAGGAACACCAACAGATTCGGAGGACGGTCAGGGATTTCGCCGAAAGAGAGGTTGCCCCTTATTGTGAGGAGTGGGAAAGACAAGAATACTTCCCCCTGGACTTGATAAAGCGAATGGGTCAGCTTGGTTTCTTCAGCGTCGCCTTTCCGGAGGAGTATGGAGGAACCGGGCAGGGATGGTTGGCCAATGCGATTGTGGCCGAGGAGCTGGCCCGAGTGTGTTTGGGGGTGGCTTATTCACACAACATGCAGGCCGGCACCTGTCCCATGACCATCTTAAACTGGGGAACTGAGGAGCAAAAGAGGGCCTATCTCCCCAAGATCATTAGCTGTGAGATGCTGGGATGCTTTGCCGTGACAGAGCCGAATGCAGCCACAGACGTGGCCGGAATAGAGACCACGGCTATAAGGAAGGATGACCATTATATAGTTAACGGAAGCAAGACCTGGATCACTCACGGCACTGTCTTTGATGTGGGGATACTCTTTGCCAAAACGGACCCCACCCAGCGACACAAAGGGCTGTCAGCCTTCATAATAACTGGTGACTTGGAAGGGCTGGAGCGGAGGAAGATCAAGGATAAGCTTGGCGTTCGCATCTCGCCGACGGCAGAGCTATTCCTCGACGATTGCAAAATTCCAGCGGAGAATCTTCTGGGGAAGGAGGGGGAAGGGTTCAAGGTGGCGGAGAGTTCCCTAGCCTATGGAAGGATCTCTGTTGGGGTGCGTGGTTTGGGGCTAGCTCAGTCATGTCTTGAGTCGAGCCTTAAATATGCCAATGAGCGGACGCAATTCGGCGTCAAGATCGGCACTTTCCAGCTTGTAAAGGAAATGATTGCGGAGATGGCCGTGGATATAGAGGCAGCACGCCTGCTCATTTACCAAGCCGCCTGGCTAGTGGATCAAGGCCGTACTAACAGGCATAAGTGCAATTTGGCCAAGTACTTCGGTGGTGAAGTGGGCTTTAGATGCGCCGAAAAGACGGCTCGAATCTATGGTGCCTATAGCTACTCCGGTGATTTCCCCGCAGCTCGCTACTTCCGTGATTGCATGGTCAACATTGCTGGCGAAGGACATTCCAACATTTTGAAGATCGTCATCGCCAATCACGTCCTGGGGTGGAAACTCCAGGAATAGTCGGGTGAAAATGTTATGTAATGTATGGAGGTTAGTAAATTATGGATTTTAATCTCACCGAAGAGCAAAGGCTGATTGCCAGTTCAGCTAAAGAGATAGCCAAGGATTTCCCACCTGAGTACTGGCGAGAAAAGGACCTCAAGGAGGAGTTCGGCGAAGAGTTTTATAAAGCTATAAGTCAAGTTGGCTTCACCGGCATAATAATCCCTGAAAAGTATGGCGGGTCAGGGAAAGGCATGACCGAGCTTCTCATAGCTATGGAGGAGCTGGCAGCAAATGGTTGCGGTATGGCTGGGGCCTGGTATCTTATTCTGACCGAGATATTTGG
>Ga0190286_1000877_pt1 | contig 11576 bp, 9 predicted proteins | sample 48691834_MG_FD_183241 | JGI IMG/M metagenome (GOLD analysis project Ga0190286, IMG submission 183241) | Hydrothermal vent microbial mat bacterial communities from Southern Trench, Guaymas Basin, Mexico - 4869-18-3-4_MG | ecosystem: Environmental > Aquatic > Marine > Hydrothermal vents > Microbial... | reverse complement strand
CTGCCGTACATTAGCCATTGAACACCTTTTTCTGCGCAAGTTTCTACGGCTTTTGCGATTAACGCGTTGTTCACGGCTTTTTTCCAGTATTTTTGTAGAGATAATATCTGAGACATGATTGCTATGTTGTCGCCGTAGACAAGTTGTATGAATCCGGCTAGTTCTTCTTGGTAGTAAGCTCCTATGTACGTGCAGTTTTTTGATGATAAAATTCCTTTTCTTACATGTTTAAGGGACACTCCGTAGTGTGGAAAAGCTCTTCTTTGTCTTATCGGTGTTTCGTTGTAGATTTTCCATACGCCTTCGGCAAGTTTTTCTGAAGGCTCTACAGTTTTTGTTATTATACCGCTTTTTTCCGCTTTTCGAACCATGTTTCTTGTTTTTTTACCTATTTTCCTCCACCATTCTTCATAGGATGTTACGTGTAAAAGTGCAACGTTGTCTTTTGCTCTGATCCAGTTTGGCTGCGGATTTCTGATTGAAAAACACCATTTCCTTTCTATGAACGTGAATATGTCTGCACCTATTTCTTTCAGTTTGTCCGTTAGTTTAACTGTGGGAATTATGTTTTTCCTGTATTCTTGCGTATCCCGTGCTATTTTGAAAAATGTTTTTCTACGGAGTTTAATGGTTTCCAATTCTTTATCAACTTCTAAAATTTTTCGTAATGTTTCGTATACCGGTCCTCTCGGGTTTATTTTTCCCTTTTGAAATAGCCAGATTGGATGGAAGTGTAGGATATAACCGTCTTTTACATATTTTTGCGCTGCTTTTACAGCTTGTTTTGCTGAGATGGAATGGCAGATTATATCTAGGCCTTTCGTGGGGAATTGGTAGAACGACTTTAATGGATATTTATGTGGGATATTTGGTTTCTTTGCTTTCCATCTTTTCCACATAATTCTTGCTAGAAGTCTTGCTGTCCCATGAATGGTGTAGTAGTTTACTTTTTTCTTTGTGATTTTCTCCAAGTTTTTCCATTCTTGATATGGATGGTTCACTATGTGAAGTGCTATTTCATGTCTGGTGTTGTTTAACAGTTTTAGCATTTCCTTGTCTGGAAGGGTTTTCGGTGTAAAGAACCAGTAGGCTTTTACTTGTTTCGATGATTCATTGATCATTCTTGCAATTATTTTAGCGTTTTTGAGGTAGTCTTTGCCTATTTTAATGTTTAGGGTTGTGTAGATGAAGCTTCTAACTCTCGAAGAGTAAGGGTAGTCCACGTCTATCCTGAATTTAATCAATAGTGGTTCCGCTTCTAATTAAATTATTTTATCAAGAAATTTAGGTAGGAGATAAATAAATATAACAACTTTTCTGATGTTGATTGTGGTAAGATTAAATTTACATAAAGGTTATGTCATATCTGGGATTAAAGTTGTTTGACAAGGTTTTGATTACGGGTGGAGCCGGGGTTATTGGAGCCCTCTCGTGGATGGGTTGATGAAAGAGGATGTTGATGTTTTTGGAAATTTTTAGTGGTAAACGTGAGAATTTAAGTCAACATTTCAGTAAGTAAATTTTGTTTGGTTAAGAGGGACATTAGGAGCAAGGCTATGTTACATTCGGTGGCTCTAACCTTGGCACCCTCAACCCATCAAAATGTTTGTCAAACGACACAATTGCATCCACTTTGAACTCCATCGGCGAGTATTACATGCTTAAGGTTTAAAAGTCTGTTTATTAGCGACCGTAAACATTTGCCTATATTGTTCTCTTGTTAAAGCGGGAATTATCACCGCCGAACCTTTACTCATCGACTTCCTCCTTTTTACCTTCCGCAAGGTGTTCAATCAGTTTCTTTACGGCATAACCGCAACTTCTCTGTAGGATAGGTTTTTTCTCAATTAAAAATTTTTTAATTTCTTCTTTTCGCATTATTAATTCCTTAAATTTTGAAAGGATTTTTTCGGCTTTTTCTGTTGAGGCGTCTAATGCGAAGTTGGATAAGCCAACTAAATTGAATAGCCCTTTCATTTTCATGTGATAGTATTCTCCTTCGTAAAGTCCGAGCGTAGGTATATTCGTTGATAGTGAAAAAACTGCTGAATGGAAGGAAACAGCTATTACAGCGTCCATTAATCCGAAAAAAGATTTTATTTCTTGCCAAGTGTATGGGTTGCTGATAAAAGTGCAACGTTCTGGTTCGACTCTGCTTGTGACAACTTTCTCTACGACTTTTATGATTCGTGGTAAGTGGCGGCTTGCATGTGTAGGAATAAAGACAAAGTGATGTTGCCGATCCTTTGAAAGCACTTCAAGAACTTTTAGAAGTTTCTTTCTAAGGGTTTTCCTTTCATTCACCATTGTCCATGCTCTCAAACTTACACCAACAACAAGTTTTCCTTCTCTTCTAAGCTTTTTAATATCAAGATTTTCAGCATAAAGTAGCTTCTCAGCCCTTTCGCTATCAACAGTTTCGGCGTTGAAGGCTTCATCGACCACAACTTTGATGTTTCCTTTGACCCCTATTTTTTGCAGAAGCCTTTTAGAATAATGCTCTCTTACGGTAAGGACATCAACTTTGTTTAGAGCGAAACGAGTCAGCATTTTACCCCACAATGAACAAAGGTTTCCGATTTCAAAAGGGCCAATAGTTTGTGCGCCAACAAAAACGGGTTTTCCAAAAATCTTTGCTATAAGAATTTCAATGCATTTGGGGAAAAGCCCTGAAGCATTACTTGAAAAGAAGCATGCAGAACTCCTCATTATTCCTCCTCCAACTATCAAAAAGGCTTTGCATTTATGGAAGGCGTGGAGGAACTTAAGTTCTATAGGTTTAAGAAGTATGGGATTCTTAGCCCTTTTAACTCTCCAAGCGTTGAGCAGCAACTTAAAAGCTAGCCACAAAGCCCTTAGGTTTCGAGTACGCCTGTTATTTCCATCAATTAATACGTAAAAACTTGGTATACATTTGACCTTATGAAGTGTACTTGTGACTTTCGGTAACGGAGAAATTACAATGACCTCATTTATTTTAGTGTTCTTTAAAAGTTTTAAATTGTATGATAAGATAGCCTCATCGCCTAAATTGGATGTCCGAGAACAATTTGATTCGATAAGAATCATTTTCAACACTCATATATGAGATGAGAAGGAAATAGGTACCTATGGTAGTTTTCCTCGCCGACATGAGCGGCTCGCTCGAAACTTTAATACTGAGCAAGTCATATTTAAGCTTGAATGGCGGTTCATCCCACGCTTGAAAGACGTGGGTTTTCTCGCCGAGAGTTTGTAATAGGATGCATATATTTTTAATTTGATTGAGTTTTATGTTATGTGCAGGTGTATGTTTCAAAAGGTGATGTTTGGTTGGTTGATAGGGTTTTGGTTACTGGTGGGGCGGGTTTTATTGGTAGCCATTTGGTTGATAGGTTGATTGATGAAGGGTTTGAGGTTGTTGTTTTGGATGATTTTTCTAGTGGTAGGCGTGAGAATTTAAATCAGCATTTTGGTAAGGCTAATTTTTGTTTAGTTGAGGGTGATGTTCGGGATAGGGCTGATGTTAGGAAGGCTTTGAAAGGTGTGGATGTTGTTTTTCATTTGGCTGCTATTGTTAGTGTTGATTTTTCTGTGAAGAATCCTCTTTTGGTTAATGAGGTGAATGTTGGTGGGACTTTGAATGTTTTAAGGGAAAGCTTGAAGGCGGGTGTTAAAAGGTTTGTTTATGCTTCTTCTTGTGCTGTTTATGGTGAACCTGTTCATCTACCTGTTGATGAGGGGCATCCAGCTAGGCCCTTTTCTCCTTATGGTGTTTCGAAGCTTGCTGCTGAGCATTATTGTAGGGTTTTTCATGCGGTTTATGGGCTTGAGACTGTTTGTTTGAGGTTTTTTAATGTTTATGGGTCTAGGCAGGCTAGTGGACCGTATAGTGGAGTGATAATGAAGTTTGTTGATAGGTTGAAGCGTGGAAAGCAGCCTATTATTTATGGGGATGGAGAGCAGACTAGGGATTTTGTTTTTGTTAAGGATGTTGTGGATGCTTGTATGCGTACGATGCGTTGCGAAAATTGTGTTGGCGAAGTTATTAACGTTGGTTCTGGTAGGGAAATAACTATAAATGAACTCGCCAAAATTCTAATCAGGCTTTTTAAAGTGCAGAAAGTCAAGCCTGTTTATACTGAATCAAGAATAGGTGATATAAAGCATAGTTGCGCTGATATGAGTAGGGCTAAAAAATTATTAGGGTATAAACCAAAAGTTTCCTTGGTTGAAGGGTTAAAGAGGTTGTTGATTGAGTATGGGATGATCGATGACTATGAATAATGCAGATGAGCCAGTAGTATCTGTAATTACTTGTGCTCATAATGAAGAAAGTTACGTCGGAAAGTGTTTAAGCAGTATTCGAAGGGCTTTAAAAGGGATAAAAAGTGAAATGATATTTGTAGCAGATAGGTGCACAGACAACACTGTGAAGATAGCAAAAATGCATAAAGTGGACAAGCTTGTTGAAAAAACTTGGAAAAAATGGCAAAACAGTTATGCTGAAGCTTTACAAGCGGGATACTTTCATGCATCTGGACGGTATGTAAGCATCATAGATGCAGATATTGTCCTACCTGAAGATTTTTTTGAGAAGTTGATTCCGTTAATAGACGATAAAGTAGTTTCGGTCTCAGCGATTGTCAGAACCTTCCCATCTACTTTACTTAATCGTTTAGTATTTGCTTGGGAGCGAACACATGAAATCACACCCTTTGGAAGAAGACCGCGTGGAGCTGCAAGAGTAATCCTAAGACAGGCATTATGTGAGATTAAAGGATTTAGGGATGTTCCGGCTCCAGATACGGATATTGACTTAAGGTTGGCGGAGAAAGGTTATGAAAGTGTTTATTCTCATGTGAAGGTATGGCATATTCGGGAAATCACACTTGGAAAGATTCTCAGTGGTCAGTTGGGCTCCGGACGTGCTAGATACTATCACGGCATAGGTTTTACTAGAACGATGGGGCATGCAATATTTAGGGCTAGACCTCTCGTAGTTTACGGATGGCTGCTCGAATGGATAAGATCCAAAATTTGAGTTTGGTGCGAAAAATGGGTGAGATATGCTGTTATTTCCTAAAAGGGAGATAAGATGAAAATTTTAATGCCGTTTTATTATGTAGACGATTTGGATTTCTATTTTCCATTGGTTATGAGTCTTACTGAACGCGTTCGAGAAATTCACATAGCTTATGTTGAAGGAACCCCACATGATGAATGGAAGAGAAGGTTTTGCTTTCATAAGTTAAATGTTTCTAGTTTCGGAAAAAGTAAAACTATGCAATTTTTCTTGTCGAGAGGAAATATCTCTCAACAGTTAGAAAAAATAGATAGTGATGGAATATTTGCTCTCAGCGAGCTTTGGACGCTAGAATTCTGTTCATACTGCTCAAGAAAGCTTAAGATTCCCTTCGTTGTTTGGGTTCGCGGTGACCATAGGAAAGTGAGGGAGGTAAGGGGCGTCAACTGGTTTAAACGTTTAATTATAAATCATATGGAGGTCAGATACCTAAATCAAGCAGTATTTGTTATTCCAAATTGTTTGAGTTTGTACAAGAAACTTAAAGAGTGGGGAGTGGAAAAGGGAAGAGTTACACAACCCGTTTATAATTGCGTCGATACCAGAATGTTTAAACCATTAAAAGTTCCTCGTTCAGATAAGTTCACAGTCGCATATGCGGGTAGAATTTGCCCGGAAAAAAGAGTTGTTGAACTTTTAAAAATTATAGGAAAAATGAAAGATGTAAAATTTATAATGGCTGGTTCTAAGGGTATGGATGTTGTTTTTCCGAAAAATGTTGAGTATTTTGGCAAACTACCTTTTTTGGAAATGCCAACATTCTATAATAAAGCAGACTTAGTGGTGCTTCCAAGCATAACTGAGGGATTTCCCAGCGTGATTTTGGAAGCATATGCATGCGAAAAACCAGTGTTAGTAGCGAAAGAAGCCTTTCCAAAGGAACTAGAAGTATTTGGGGAGGTTGCTAGCCTTGATGAATTTGGACAAAAAATCAGAGGATTGCAAAATTCGGATTTGAAAACTTTAGGGAAAAAAGCAAGAAATTACGTTAAGAAACGTTTTAACTGGAATCAGTTTGGCGAAAAAATCAAAAGTTACCTCGAAAAAGTAGTAACTCGATAAGTTGATATCGTGTGCCGTAAAAACAATTTATTAAGATATATGAGAAAGCATCTGGTAAAAGCTAAGGGGAAGAGGAGTTTAATCCTTTGAACGTGTTATTTACTCCGCACATAGAACATTACACGATAGGTTTATCGAGAGAATGCGCTAAGCACGTTGATGTACGGATTTTATCGACAAGTCATTTTAATACGCCATCTAAGCATATATTAATACCAAATATCCCTAAGGTTCGAGGGTTGCTTAAGATGCTCTCACTTAAATTATTGCCTAAAATTTTTGATGTGGTTCAGAGAAATACGTTGGAATTTACGAAAAAACTTTATCTTTAAATTAAAGTTAAGGTAGATTAAAGTTTAGGCTAAGGTTCAGCTACCTTTAATAAGCGATCAACTATTTTGTCGTACATGAATTTTTCTGCGAGCTTTGGACCGATTCTTGAAAGTTTATCTCTGATTCTCTTATTTTTGAGGACAAGGAGTATCGCTCTAGCCACATCGGAAGGCTCGGGTTCACAATAAACGACATGTTCCATATTTTTTATACCACTCTCAACAAAGACTTTATGCTTTGTAACGATAACTGGTACTCCTAAAGCCCACGCCTCCAAAACTTTTATTGGTATTATTGTTTCTGTTGCGCGAGTTCTCTTTCTGGGTAATACCATGACATCTAATAGGAGTAGCCGCTTTAACGCGTCTTCATGCGGTAGAAGACCTGTAATTTCATAAGCTATAGCTGATGTTTCACATAGTTGTTTAATTCGTTTTCTTAACGGGCCGTCACCGATTATGATAAGTTTTACGTTTTGGTTTTTCTTTTTTACGGTGCTCATTGCATCTACTAGCACATCGATCCCTTGCCACCAATTTATTGACCCTAAGAAGCCTACTTTAATTAAGTCGTTTTTTCCAATTGCTTTGTTCTTCTGCATTCTAATTTTTTTGATAATGTCCATATCTACGCCTGGTGGTAATAGCAAAAATTTTTCGTTAGGCTTGAAATTCCTTTTTCTGGCGAGCTCTGAGTAAAAGAGTCTGCTATTTGCCGCTATCTTATTCGCTTTTACTAAAGCTAATTTATCTAGGACAGAACTTATTTTCACTACGATAGATTTGATAATGCTTCTAGCACGTATTTCTTCTTCAGTTATTGTTGCTATTTTAACTACAGTTTTATTAGCAAATGATTTGGAAATGAGAAAACCACATGCAAGCGAAGAGTCTCGGATATATACTAAATCTACTTTTTTGTGCAGACGCAAAATCAATCCGATAAGGCTAAGTAGGTACGAGTATGTAATTCGCGTAAAAGTAGTTATCAAGGAGCGGTGTGGCATTGGTAGTTCGAAGGTTATAACGTTTTTTGGTAATGGGTGCGCTTTTTTTATGAATTTCACGTGTAATGTTTCTCTAAGGCTTGGAAACGTTATTACGTAACACCTATTGACCTTCCTTGAAAGGGCGATTACTAATTGTCTCTCATTCACCGCATCTCCTGATGACCCATATAATGATGGAATTATAGCCAAGACCTTCATAAGCTTCTCCAACTTCTTGTCTTAATTATTCATCGCATACACTTTTTACTTTCGTTTTTGTTCCGGTATACATAATAGTTCGCGCTTTTATGAAATGATACGATACTTGTTAGTGCATGCTAAACAGCAAAACAGAGATTTTGCATAAATCTGTTGCGGAGGAAGTTCCTAGTTTAAAGTCTGAAGTTTAACTATTTAAAACCAGCTTTATGCATTGTTATCCGAAATAATATGCTTAAGAATTTTTAAGGTCTGAATTTTTCTTAAATTTAAGTATTATCCAATAGCCTTTTCTTTTTCTTCTTCCCAAAAAATTGTTCAGTAACAACCATACTTTCGTTGGGAGAAGTGAAAAAACCCGGGATAAAGAGACGAAGGGCGTATTAGGAAGATGAACTTTTGCTTCAGTTTTATAACTTTTCGGAAAGAGAGAAATGATATCTTTCAAGTCAAATGAGTGTAAATGACCCCAAAGGGGGGTGAGCTTTCCGCAATGAATACAACGAGTATAAGTAATCTTCTCTCTCCAAGGAACAGAAACTACTACCACACTGTCATCACTAGAACATCTCTCTACTTCTTTTATGCATAGCTCAGGTTTCATTAAATGTTCTAAAACCTCAAGAAGGGTTACCTTAGTAAATATGGAAGACTTAAACGGCATCGTCGTCGCATCTCCCAAAACAAAATCTACATTAGAAGATTTTACCCTCGACTTCGCCATTCTTAATTCGCCAATATTAAGATCTAATCCAACAACGAATCCTGCCGAATTTGCCAAAAAACTCGTAGCAAAACCCTCTCCGCAACCTACATCAAGAACGATATCATTAAACTTCAAGTTTAAAAGCATTAATGTAACTTCAACCCTACGTCTCTGTCTATACAGTGACCGACCTTTAAGTTCCCAGATGTTTTGGTTCAATTTTTATCATCTATTCTTGTTTCTTAAAATAGTGTAATTTAACAATTTTCCTAACAATTTTCCGGCCAGCTAGAGGAAGAAATAGTTAAAATTGTTTCAAATATTCGAGTAATTAGAGAAAGATAAGATTTTAAGCGAAATAAGATAAATATCCCTCAAGGCGTAAAACATTGATGGGAAAACTGGTTAAGGATATTCAAAATAGAAGTTTACACTTAACAGTAATAGGTTCTGGCTATGTGGGTTTACCTACCGCCGCTTTATTCGCTGATGCAAGTTTCCACGTTACTGCTGTGGACATCAAACCTGAAGTCGTCCAAACCGTTAACAGTGGAGCCAGCCCCATCAACGAGCCTGGTCTACATGAGCTTATATCAAGAAATGTTCAAGCTGGCAGATTAAAGGCTACCTTAAACTCTACTGAAACCCTCACCCAAGCAGACACTGTCATAATTTCCGTACAAACTCCGATTGACCAGAACAAAGGACCAAACCTTTCTTTTCTAACGAAAGCCTTAGAAGAAGTAGGAAAAACAATGAAGGAAAGAATGCTCGTGGTCATAAGCAGCACGGTGCCGCCGGGAACAATGCTTAGAAAGGTTAAGCCAAAACTTGAATCCCTAAGCGGTTTAGAGACTGACGATGAATTTTACTTGGCTTATGTACCCGAAAGAATTGCACCTGGAAAAGCCCTCAAAGAATTCATCGAAAGCCCACGACTCGTCGGAGGCATTGGACCTAACAGCACAAAAATAGCCGCAGAACTGTTCAGAACTGTCTGCAAAAAAGTGATAGAAACAGACGCTGCAACAGCCGAAGTTTCCAAACTCGCCGAAAACACGTTCAGAGACATAAACATAGCCTATGCAAACCAACTTGCGCTAATATGCGAACAACATGGAGTAGACGCCAAAAAAGTAATCGAACTAGCAAACACCCACCCAAGAGTAAGCATACACACACCAGGACCAGGCGTAGGAGGACCATGCCTACCAAAAGACCCATACCTACTAATTCACAAAACAAAACTTGGAGACCAAAACATCATCAAAAGAGCCAGACAAATAAACGATTACATGCCAAAGCACATCGTAAAAACGGCTCTTCAAGCGTTAAAGAACATAGGCAAAAACATTAAAAATAGTAAGATAGCTATCTTAGGTACCGCTTATAAAGCCAACGTAGACGACTCCAGACTCAGCCCTTCCAAGCCAATAATCCAAAAACTCTTAGACTTAGACGCCAAAGTTGTCGCCTACGACCCTTACTGCTCAGAGTCTTTTAACGCGGAAAAAGCAGAAAGCATTACAGAAGCCGTAAAGGATTCCGACTGCATTATCATCGTCACTGATCACGATGAATTCAAGGAAATAGAACTATCTAGACTGAAGAAAATTATGAGAAGTAATCCCCTAATTGTAGATGGAAGAAGAGTCATCAATCCAGCTGAAGCTAAAAACGTAGGCTTTAAGTACTACGGAGTAGGTTACGGAGTTAAAGATGAAATATAACTTTTTACGATGCCTCGTACATTCAAGCCGCAATCCAAAACAACCTAACACTAATAACGAATGATGAACAACTATGCAAAAAAGGTAAAAAGTACCTTAAAACCTTAAAAACAAATGAGCCTTAAACGACAGAGAAGAATTGGAGAAACCCTACCCTGACATAACATTTTGCGCCTTTCCCAAACATTCTTTTTTACAATCTGATGAGATACCTCACCCACACCTCTTTGTCAATTCTTTTTCTAACGTTTCAACCCTCTTCTTAACCTTCTCAATCTCTTCCTTAACCTTTTCATCGGTAATTTCGATTTTCCTCTTCTCATTAGACTTCAAGATTAAACGTAAAAACTCTGAATCATAACTTTTCAAAAGCAATTCGGTGTTAGGAATCAAACAATGCCCACCAATCACATCTGGATAATGCAACGGCTTGTTAAACCTCACACGATGTATGTCTTCAAGCATATCCACAACCTCGTCAAAATCCGCCCCAAAATGTCTGCTTATTCTATGCATCTCCTGAAAACAAGCAATCATCCAAGCCCTATAAGTAGTCTCGAAAAGCTTAGCCAACTCCGTTTCAATAGGACTCTTAAGAACCTTAGTCTTCAACCCAAGCTTTTCAAAATGTTTCTGAGCGGCTTCCGCCGCCTCTCTCGTCACTCCACCGATGTATTTACGCCAGAACAGTATATCTCTCTTCATGGTCTCTGAGGTTTTGTGCATCCCACGGATAGGGGAATGAACGATGGGTTTCTTAACGATTTCATAAATCTTTCGTGTTGTGCCAGGAGACACGGTGCTATCAACAATCACGAGTCTAGGGCTAAACTTTTCAATGTAATCTACAGTTGTACGGATAAACTCTTCCTGTTTAAAGCATGGATAACAGATATGCATAACATCCACGGTTTCTGGTAACCTCAGTTCACCTACTATATCTTTCATTTTTTTCTCGTTTACATCCAAACCGTAAACTTCGAATTTTCCGCTCTCCTTAAATAAGTCAAAAAGGGCGTGACCAACTTCGCCCAAACCTACTATCAAAACTTTTTGTTTCGACATTTCGTTCACCAGAATTAACAAAGATATTTAAGGTCGCATATAAACATGGTTTAAAGAAACAACTTCATATCAGCTCATTTATTTCCTTTACAACACCCGCAATCACATCAACTGGATTTTCAAGTCTAGCTAACAAGTCTTTGACATCACGCTTTTTCCCCAGAAGCCTTTTAGCTAAATTCAACACCTGAAGAGGCTTCGCTTCAAAAATCGGAAAACCCTTCCTAGCTAGGTATTCATTAACATATTGGTTCCGAAACGGTTTAACTATCAGCGCAGGTGTCCCCTGCAACGCCGCTTCACGTGAGAGGGTCCCTCCAGCACCTACGAATAAATCTGCTTGACCGACCAAACTAGCAGAATCAACGAACTTTTTAGGAACTATTAATCCTTTCACAGGTCTTCGGT
>Ga0190286_1000876_pt1 | contig 11577 bp, 11 predicted proteins | sample 48691834_MG_FD_183241 | JGI IMG/M metagenome (GOLD analysis project Ga0190286, IMG submission 183241) | Hydrothermal vent microbial mat bacterial communities from Southern Trench, Guaymas Basin, Mexico - 4869-18-3-4_MG | ecosystem: Environmental > Aquatic > Marine > Hydrothermal vents >... | reverse complement strand
AACGAAGGCTATGAGGTTCAGTATCAGGGCCACGATGAGGTGGATGCCCCATTCCCTCATCGTGGCCCTGATACTGAACCTCATAGCCTTCGTTATGGCGCTGATATGGGGAGATGTAGGCTATAACCCCTTCACGGTGATCCAGGCGTGGGGCAACGGCTTCTGGGTTCTCCTGCGCTTCGCCATGCAGATGTGCCTGATACTCTTGACCGGCTATATCGTTGCCGTCTCCCCGCCGATTGAGAAGGCCCTGGCATGGCTGGCGAGGCTGCCCAACCCCGACAAGCCGTGGCAGACCATCTTGCTGATGGGGCTCATAACCAACATCCTGGCCTATATCAACTGGGGCCTGAGCATCGTGGGGGCTGCCATCTTCATGATATACCTGGTCAGGCTCCAGCCTAAGGTGGACTTCAGGTTGCTCCTGGCCGCCGCCTACCTGGGGCTCGGCTGCATCTGGCATATGGGCCTCTCGGCCTCGGCGCCCCTCATGGTTACAGACCCGGAGTCCTTCCTCATCAAGGAAAAGGTCATCGAGGAGGTGATACCCACCAGCAGGACGCTCTTCACCCCCTTCAACCTAGGGGTCACCGCCTTCACCTTAATCTTCACATCGGCGTTTATGGCCATCATGCACCCACGGCCTGAGAAGACGCTTTCGCTTCCCCCTGAGAGGCTCAAGGCGGTCGAGAGGTGGGTCCCACCCGAGAAGCCCCGCAAGGAAGAGATGACCCTGTCCGATAAGTTGAACTGGTGGCCCGGCTGGGGTGTCATCTTCGGCATAGCGGCCACCATATATCTGGTGTGGTGGTACCGCGAGAAGGGGTTCGCCGGCCTGGGTCTCAACTCGATAAACTTCATGTTCCTGTTCGCGGGGCTACTCCTCCACTGGTATCCAGCGCGGTTTGTGGATGCTGCCTTGTCCGGCGCCAACAAGCTGTGGGGCATCATAATCCAGTTCCCCCTCTACGCCGGCATCTTCGGGATGCTGAAATACACGGCGCTGGCCAAGACCATAACGGACGCCTTCGTAGCCATCGCCACCGCGCGGACCTACCCGCTCCTCATGTACTGGGTGGCGGGCATCTTGAACTACTTCGTCCCCTCGGGTGGCTCGGAGTGGATCATCCTTTCCCCCATCATCATCCCCGCCGGAGGAGCGTTGGGGGTGAGTCCAGCAACGGTCACCCTCACCTACGGATGGGGCGACATGATGACCGACGTCATCCAGCCCTTCTGGGCCATAGCATTGTGCGAGATAACCGGCATCAAGTACAGGGAGATGATGGGCTACTGCATAGCCATGTGGATACCCTATCTCATTTACATGTCTATAGCCTGCCTCCTGGTACCGCTGGGCCTGTAGCGCCCAAAGCCAGCCTATGCGAAGGGGGGCAAGCGCATGCGCTTGCCCCCCTTGTCACATTGGTTTCCCCTTGCCATCTGACAAAAGGTCTCACTCTATAGCCATATGCACACGGAAAACAATTAGGTGTGGCTAAAATCTGAAGGAACCTGTTCATGGTGCGCACTTGAATGCGCCCTTTAGGCACCGAAGCGCCTACTGCTCTCCACAGATTTTAGCCAAGCTCAAAACAATGCAGCGATACCTTTCGTCATCTAACGGACTTTACGTGTGTAATCGGGCAGGAGGATGGGCGAGACGATATTGGTCCCGATGCCCGCCTCCTCAAGCTGTCGGTGCCAATCATCCACATGGGCCAGGGTCAGCTTGCCTAGCCTCACCTCCTTGGCCCTGAGGGCTGCCGCCCTCCCCGCCCTCCGCCCGAAGACGGTGATCTCCAACAGCGAGTTGCCCATCAGGCGGTTGCGGCCGTGGACCCCGCCAGTGACCGCCCCGGCCGCATAGAGGTTGGGCACCCCTTTGACAGAACCATCGGGTTCTATAGCAATGCCGCCGTTCTGGTAGTGTGCTGTCGGATATACCAAGATGGGATCCACTGTGATATCAATGCCGAAGCGCTTGAACTGGCGCACCATGGCCGGCAACCTCCCCTCGATGGTGCCAGGGCCGTGGATGATGTCGATCATCGGCGAGTCCAGCCACACGCCACGCATGCCGGAGGGCGTCTCCACCCCCTTGCCCCGTTCTGTGCATTCCCTGATGATGGCTGCGGCCTCGGCGTCGCGAGTCTCCAGGTGATAGACGAACTGCTCGCCATCGGCATTGACCACTTGAGCTCCAAGGCCGCGCACCTTCGCCGTCACCAGTTGGCCCACAATCTGCTCCGGGTAGGCAGCGCCGGTGGGGTGAAATTGATATGTGTCCTGATGAATCAACTTCGCCCCCACCCTATAGGCCAGCACCAGTCCATCACCTGTGGCCCCGTAGTGATTGGTGGTAGCGAAACCCTGGTAATGCAGGCGACCGGTGTCGCCGGTGGCGATGATAGTGCACTTGGCCCTCACCACCAGGTGTTCCCCGGTCTCCAGGTTCTCCAGCACCGCCCCGGCAACCTGTCCCTTCTCATCCATGAGGAGCTCGATGGCCGGCGCGAACTCCATGATGGTGATGTCCTCAGGGTAACTCAGCACCTCGTCGCGCAGGGCGCGCATGATGGATGCCCCAGTGTAGTCGCCTGCCGAGTGCATCCGCTTGCGGGAAGTCCCCCCACCATGGATGGTGAACATGGTGCCGTCGGGCTCCTTGTCGAACATCACACCCAGGCTCTCCAGCCACTGGATGACCAAGGGGGCGTCCATCACCAAGGCCTCGACCAAGTCAGGGTCGTTGGCGAAGCCTCCACCTCCCATGACATCTAAGTAATGGATGATCGGCGAATCATTAGGCTTATCCGCAGCCTGGATGCCTCCCTGGGCCATCATGGTATTGGCATCGCCGAAGCGCAGCTTGGTAACCAAGATCACCTTGGCTCCATTCTCCCTGGCCAAAAGCGCCGCCGATGCACCCGCCCCACCCCCGCCGATGATTAACACATCGGTGTCGTAATCTATTCTATCTAGGTCGAGCATATCTGAGGTGAGATGGCTGCGACCCTCTAGGATGTCCACCAGCTCCTTCATGGCCTTCTCCCCCTTGTTTGGCCCAACCCTTATCTCGCGGAAGCCCTCGGGCCGATAATCGGGGTGGAACCTCTCCAAAAGCTCTTGCTTCTCCTCCGGGGCCATCCTGGGGAAGGGCTTGCCCAGGCGAGCGGGGCGAGTAGCCTCCACCTTCTTAATTGACTCACGCATCTCAGGCGTATAACTCATGACTTCCTCCTCTAGCTGGATTGCTGAATACTGAAAGCTGAGGGCTGGCTTTCAGCATTCAGCTTTCAGCTTTTAGGCATTATTCCTCAATCTCCCTCTCAGCGTACATTCTTCTCAGCTCCTCCACGCTAAGGCTCTTCATCCGCTTCATATCCGCGTCGAACTTACCCTCCAATATCTCCTTTATCCGCTCCTCAAGGTGCTTCGATTTAGGGGCGAGATACTTGGCATAGAGGCGCTGGCAGAGGATAGCGATGCGGTATTGCGGCTCCTCAGCCGGGCAGCGGGCGGCACAGAGGCCGCACATGATGCAATCGAAGGACTTCCGGGCCACAGCGGCGATGTCGCCCTTCATGGCATCGGCCATGAAGTCCTTGACGTCCAGGTCCTGAGGGCAGCTCTTGGTGCATACCCCACAGCCAAGGCAACGCAGGAGCTCGGGATAGAGCTTGACCAGGGTCTCGAAGGTCGGCTCTAACTCATCCAGCCTGTAATCGGCCCGCTTGACGGGGAAGAAGGGGATCTGAGCGATGTACATCCCCGGCTCGATAACGGTCTGGCAAGCCAGGCCGATCTTGAGCCTGTAGTCGTCCTTGGTGCGATAGACGGTGGCGCAGGCCCCGCAGAAGCCCGCCCTGCATCCCACGCCCCGGATCAATTTGTAGCCGGCATACTCCATGGCCTTCATGATGGTCAGGTTGGCGGGGACCTTATACCTCTTACCCATGATGTAGATGTCCACCATCCTCATAGAGCTACCTCCTAAACGATTAATCCCATACCTCCCCACGCCCAGCTTCCCAATTCACCCTACTTTCGGCGATGATGCCCATCTTCCGTAACGCGCGATATAGCCTCTCCTCCCAGATGTCGCCGTGTAGAAGCTCCTTCACCTCCCGCGCCCGCATCAGGCGCTCCCAGGTGGTGATGATAAAGGTGATGCGCCGCCACTTCCTGCTCACGATGGGATGGGGCAGCCGTTCGAGTCGCCCGAGGTGGATCTTGTAGTAATCATCCTGGGCTCGGGGATGAGAGGCTTCATCGGGAAGAAGCTCGATGCGCTTGACGACCTCCCACTTCCGAGCCTCGGCCCAATAGTTGATGGCCCAAGCCTCCGGTCCGAAGACCTTGGTCTGATAGAAGGCCAAAACGGGGGCGTTGATGGCCCTGGTGGGGGCATGCTTGACGGGTATGCGATACCAGTGCTCATCCCTGGCGATGGCGAAGTCTCGCAGGTTGTTGATGATGGCTACCAAGACGGTGGTATAGGGGTGGAATTCTTCCCCCACGCCTCGCTCCCCTCAGATATGGAGCCTCAATGGCCCCAACTGGCGCACGGCGTCGGTCATCTCCCTCACCACTCGGGCGAATTTCTCCCCTTCCGAGGCCGAGATCCACTCCAGGCGCACCCTCTCCTTCTCGATGCCAAGTTGCTGGAGCATCCTGACGAGGAGGAGGTAGCGTGCCAGGGTCTTATAGTTGCCACTGATGTAGTGGCAATCGCCTGGATGGCAGCCGGCGATGAGCACCCCATCAGCCCCCGCCTTAAGGGCTTGAAGCACGAAGGTGGGGTCAACCCTGCTCGAGCACATCACCCGGAGGGGTATCACATTAGGCGGATACTTGATCCGGCTGGTTCCGGCCAGGTCTGCTCCAGCCGAGGCACACCATTTACAAAGGAAAGCGATGATCTTAGGCTCAAACATATTTTCGTCCCTCAAAGCTTTCTACTCCCAATCCGGCTGTGAACATGGCAACGACTTGCTCGTCAGTGAGGTTCCTCTGTTGGATAGCGCCGCTGGGGCAACTGACAACGCAAGCCCCACAGCCCTGACAGAGCACCTCCGTCACCTTTACCTTCCCCTCCCTAGGATCGAGCTCCAAAGCCTGATAAGGGCAGACAGGGACACAGATCCCACAGCCGCTGCAGCGCTCCTCATCGATGACCGCTGTGATGGGCTCCTGGAGCAGCTCCTCGGCGGAGAAGAGGCTAACGACCTTGCTCGCCGCCCCGCCCGCCTGGGCCACGGCCTCGGGGATGTCCTTGGGCGCTTGGGCCGCCCCAGCCAGGTAGACCCCCGCCGTCAGGCTCTCCACCGGCCGCAGTTTAGGATGGGCCTCGCTGAAGAAACCGTATTCGTCGGTGGCGATCCTCAACTTCCTGGCCAATTCCATGGCCCCTTGGCTGGGGACCATAGCCGTGGCCAGGACAACCAGGTCGGCAGCTATCTCTATCTCCTTGCCGCTGAGGGTATCTACGCCCCAGACAATAACCTTATTGTCCTCCTGGAAGACCCTGGAGACCCGTCCCCTTAGGTAAAGGACTCCGTCCTCCTCTATAGCCCTTTGTACGAACTCCTCGTAGCCCTTGCCCCCCGCCCGAATGTCCATGTAGAAGACGTAGGCCTGCCCATCAGGGACCTTGTGCTTGTAGAGCATGGCATGTTTTGCGGTGTACATACAGCATATCTTCGAACAGTAGGGCATCCCCCCCTCCGGGTCGCGGGAGCCGACGCACTGGATGAAGACCACCTCCTTCGGGACCTTGCCATCAGAGGGCCTGCGGACCTCGCCGCCTGTGGGGCCCGTAGCAGAGAGTATCCGCTCGAACTCCAGCCCATCCACCACATCGGCATACTTGCCCCAGCCGAGGGATCCGCTCCGCTCCGCCGGGTAGAGCTCGTACCCTGTTGCTACCACGATGGCCCCCACCTTGCGCTCGACTATCTCTGGCTGCATGTCATAGTCAATGGCGCCAGCTTCACAGGCCTGGGCGCATTTATCGCAGACGAGGGGGAACAAACCCAAGCAACTCTCCTCATCGAGATAGTAGGCCGTGGGCACGGCCTGGGCGAAGGGGATGTCTATGGCATGCCTGTAGCTCAGTCCGCGGTCGAATTCGTTGGGCACGACCACCGGACAGACCTTGGCACACTCCCCACAGGCAGTGCACTTCTCGACGATGACATAGCGCGGCTTCTTTAATATCTTCACCTTGAAGTTGCCGACATAGCCCGATACCTCTAGCACCTCGCTGTAAGTTAACAGCTCGATGTTGGGATGCCGCCCAACCTCAACCATCTTAGGGGTGAGGATGCATTGTGAGCAGTCCAGTGTAGGGAAGGTCTCGGAGAGCTGAGCCATATGTCCCCCGATGGAAGGTTGCTTTTCCACCAGGACGACCTCGTAGCCTGAGTTGGCGATATCCAGGGCGGCTTGGATGCCGGCTATCCCTCCACCGATGACCAGAGCTCTCCGGGTTAGGGGCACTCTCAGAGGTGTGAGGGGCTCGTCTAGCCGAACCTTCTCCACAGTAGCTTTGATGATCCTCTCGGCCTTATGGGTGGCCTCCACCCTATCCTCGTGGACCCAGGAGCATTGCTCCCGGATGTTGGCGATCTCGCACCGGTAGGGGTTGAGCCCCGCCTCCTCCGAGGCCCGGCGGAAGGTGGCCTCGTGGAGGGAGGGGGAGCATGCGGCCACCACCACCCCATCGAGCCCCTTCTCCGCGATGGCCTCCTTGATGAGGCTCTGGCCTGGCTCGGAGCAGAGGTATGTATAATCCACGGAATGCACCACACCCGGGTAGCCTCTAAGATCTTCAGCCAGCCTCTCCACATCAACGGTACCGGCGATGTTCGTGCCACAATGGCAGATAAAAACGCCGATCCTTCCTCCTGGTTCTACCATTTTTACCCCCTTATCCATGCCCCTCCTCGGTGTAAACTCCAGTAAATCATGATTTTGAGGAGCGGGGCGTTCTCTAACGCCCTTGCCTAAGAAGGGTGACAAAGCACTCGCCTCTTTTCTCCCCGACAAATCGTGATGCACTGAAACTAAGTCGCAATGAGGTTTTTCTCTGCCAGCAGGGGACGAGGGTCAATGTAGTGCTTCTCGAAGCCATAGTCCCCGCTGTCCAAGCCCAGGGCTATCCCCAAAAGCTGGGTGAAGTAGAGAATGGGGATGAAGGAGAAGCCAGAGTGCTCCTTTCTCATCCGTTCCTGCCTATAGTCCAGGTTGAACTGGCACAGGGGGCAACTGGTCACAACCACCTCCGCCCCCTCCCTCAGGGCCGAGCTCAGGATGTTGTAGGAAAGTTCCGTAGTGACCGCGGCGGAACTCACCGCCAGGTAGGAGCCGCAGCACTCCGTCTTGAAAGGGAAGTCCACCACCTCGCAGCCGAGGCTCCGCAGGAGGTCGTGGAGGATGGTGGGGTCGTCCGGGTCGTCAAGCCCTATCTCCCCCTGAGGGCGCAGGAGCAGGCAGCCGTAGTAGGGGGCGACCTTCAACCCCTCCAGCCTCTTTTCGACCCGTTCCTTTAGCTTCTCGAATCCCACCTCATCCCTCAATATCTCCAGGAGGTGAAGGACCCGAACCTCCCCCTTATACTCCTCCTCGATGAAGAGGTTGATCTTCTCCCGCTTCTCCTCGTTCTCTCGCAGTAACCTATTGGTGCGCTTCAAGACGTTGTAGCAGATGGAGCAGAGGGTCGCCAGCCGCTCCCCCTGCCTCTGGGCCTCCAGCAGGATGCGCGTAGGGGCGACCAAAGCCAACAGGTTATCGGTGGCCAGGGGGAAGGTTGCGCCGCAGCAATTCCACTGGGGAAGCTCGACCAGCTCAATGCCCAGTGCCCTGGCCGATGCCCTGGCCGATGTGTCGAAGCCTTTGGCCTTGGTGCAAAGGGTACAACCGGGGAAGTAGGGGATCCTCATAATCGCCCTCCCAACCGGAAGTGAGCAAATAAACTTGCAAACTTGCGCACTTGCAAACTTAATATGTATACTTGCGAAAGCCGCCTGGTGCGCTACCGGGCGGCGTCCCCGCCGCCCTAATTGGGCGAGGACGCCCCTTAAAAGCGATTATTATGATCTACTTAATATGTATACTTGCGAAAGCCGCCTATGATGGCCAGTTGTGGGGCCTCTGCCAGGAACTCGGCGGGGAGCTCCGGCATCGCCAGGTAATCGCCCCTTTCCCTCAGCGATATCTGCCGCAGGGCCTCCATCACCCTGGGAAGGTCAACACCCCTGGGGCAGCGGGAGAGGCAGGTCTGGCAAGAAGCGCAATACCAGATCGTATTGGCGTCCAGGACCTCTTCTAATCCCAGTTGTGCCAGCCTGATGACCTGGCTGGGGAGGAGGTCCATGGCGAAGGTCACCGGGCAGCCGGCCGAACACTTCCCACACTGGTTGCAGCCCAAGAGGTCTTGCCCGCTTATCTCCTCGATCTCCCTAACGAAGTCGCCCTCTATCATCTCGGCTGATAACCTGATCCTCATAATGCCTCCCCCTCTCCTCCTTCGCGCCCCTTAAGAGCTGGCCAAAGAAGCGCTTAAAGCCCGTCGTGACGGCGTCCATCAGGGCGTGCAAAGTGTCAACTATCGCCAGCCCCAAGACCGCCCACCAGAAGAGTCTCGCAGCGACCAGCCTGCTTACCCAGTTAGTGGAGCAGTAGCCCATGGCCTGGCAAGCCTGGGCCAGCAGCCAGAGGGGAGTGAGGATATAGGCGAGCCTGCCGGCCGTGCCGATGAGGGGGCCATGGGAGATGAAGGAGCGATGGGGAACGGCAAGGCCGTAGGGCTTAACGAGGTGCTTGAGCGGCCCTAAATCAGCGACCACCCCTTTAATCTCAGCATAATCCCAATCGGGATGGACCAGTGTGCCCAGTGCTGCCCCAGCAGCCATACACAAGGATTCGCGCCCCCTCACCAGCCCACCCACGACTAAGAGGCCAGCGACGGCCAAACAGGAGACATCGTGAACCTTCTGCGATGGCAAGGGAAGCCCTCCAATAACCAAATCCCAAGCACTGAAACCACTGATTAGCGCTGAGAACGTTAAAAGCTTTTCAGCGCCATCAACGCCTTTCAGTGCTATCAGTGTTTGGTCATTGGTCATTAGTCATTCTATACTTCGCTTTTCCTTCTTCATAGGCATCTCCCCCGTAAATGTCGTTGACCACGATGACGGGGAAGTCCTCCACCTCCAGCCTGCGCAACGCCTCGGCGCCCAGTTCCTCGTAGGCGATGACCTCCGCCTTCTTAATGGAGTTGGCGATGAGCGCTGCCGCTCCCCCGATGGCGGCGAAGTAGACCGCCTTGTGCTTCTTCAAAGCTTCCCTCACCTCGGGACCTCGGTTCCCCTTGCCGATCATCCCCTTGAGCCCCTGCTCGAGCATGCGAGGGGTGTAGGGGTCCATGCGGTAGGCAGTGGTCGGCCCTGCTGAGCCAATAGGCTTGCCAGGTTTGGCTGGGGAGGGGCCCATGTAGTAGATTATCTGCCCCTTAGGGTCGAAGGGCAGAGGCTCGCCCTTGTCCAGCGCCTCCATGAAGCGCTTATGGGCGGCATCGCGGCCCACGTAAATCGTGCCGGTGATGGTCACTTTGTCGCCGGCGCGCAACTTCTCGATGACCTCATCGGTAAGGGGAGTTGTAATCCTCATCGGTATCCTCCTGATCTTCTACAAGCAAAGGGATCTGATGGGTCTGAGGGGTCTCCCTTCAGCCCCTTCAGACCCCTTAGTTCCCTCAGTCCCCTTTTATAGAATGGCTTCCTTATGCCTCGCCGAATGGCACTGGAGGTTGACGGCCACAGGCAAACTGGCGATGTGGCAGGGGAAGGTCTCGACGTGGACGGCCAAAGCGGTCACCCTGCCGCCGAAGCCCTGAGGGCCGATGCCTAACTTGTTCACCCTCTCCAGGATCTCCCGCTCCAGCTCGGCCACCTCTGGGTCGGGGTGTGGCTGGCCCACCGGACGCAGCAGTGCCTTCTTGGCGATGAGCGTGGTCTGGTCAATGGTGCCGCCGATCCCAACCCCAACGATGACGGGCGGACAGGGATTGGCCCCTGACCGGTCCACACAGTCCACTACGAAGTCTATCACCCCCTGACGCCCCGCGGCAGGTGAGAGCATCTTCAGATAGCTCATGTTCTCGCTCCCAGCTCCCTTGGGGCAGACGGTTATCTTGAGTTTGTCCCCAGGGACGATGTCGGTGTGGATCACCGCCGGGGTGTTGTCTTTGGTGTTGACGCGGGCCGAGAAGGGCCTATCCACCACCGACTTGCGCAGGTAGCCCTCCTGGTAGCCCTTCCTCACCCCCTCGTTTATCGCCTCATAGAGGTCTCCGCCTGCGATATGGACATCCTGGCCCAGCTCCAGAAAGACGACGGTCACCCCCGTATCCTGGCAGAGGGGCATCTTCTCCCGACTGGCGATGTCGGCGTTCTTCAGTATCTGGTCCAGGACCTCCCTGCCCACTGGCGAGACCTCGCTCTCGCGGGCCTGGCGCAAAGCCTCCAGCACATCCTCGCCCAGGTAGTAGTTAGCCTCGATGCAGAGGCGAGCCACGGTGTCGGTGATCTCCTGGCAGCTTATCTCCCTCATCGGTCAGCCTCCTTCACTGGTTATTTGTCTCCATCGGCTGATGCTTTATCAAACAGCGACCTTCTCCGCCTCCACAAGTTCTTCCAGATACCACCACCAATGGGAAGGCGCCGCGCCGCTCATCCTTCTCATCTCTGCAAGATCGGCGATCTGGGAGATGACAGCGTAGATCTGCCTGACATTCCTTAGAAAACATCTATCAGCTTCTTCAAGCCTCTTCCTCTCCTCCTCGCTCAAGCTGTGTTCCTGTCTTGCGATTGCGCTCCGAATATCGAGCAATTCCAGAAGCTCGAAACCACTTACCTCTAGGTATTGAACACCAACGGCGAACTTCTCGATCAGCTCTCTTCGCTCCACTCCAACGCCTCCTCGACCGAATATCACCAGCCACTCTCGGCTCTTGAAGGTGCCCCGCACGGCATAGTAGTGTTCGCCGGCGAATTTGTAGAGGTACATTGAATTCCGTTCATCTCGAACGATCTCGCCGATCATTTCATTGTAATCATCCAGCGAGTAATGGAGAGGCAAATGCCCTAACCTCTTGCGCTTCTCCAGATGTTGAACGCCCTTACCAGGCTTCCAACGGATGCGCTTCCGAATTGCTAAAAGGGCTCTTGCCGCTTCAGCGCGTTCCTTTGCCGCTAGCATCGTAAGATCATAACTTGGCAGGTCCTCGCTTGGGCGCTTTTCGGCGGTGGCTGGTCAACGAATGGCCTCGGTAACGGATTAACGAGTAACCCTACCGTCGTTCCTGCGTTCCATTCGTTTATTCGCTCCCCATCCGGCGTCTACTCCGGCGCTTTAGGGATGAAGCCCTCCCTCATCAGGAGCTGCGTCGCTTCGCGAGCCTCCCTGATGATCCTGGAGGCCTCCTCGTAGAGTTGCTCGCGGGTCTTCTTGAGCCTGGCGATCCCCTGCTCCTGGGCCTTCATGGCCGTGGCCACAGCTTCCCTTGGATAG
>Ga0190286_1000875_pt1 | contig 11600 bp, 12 predicted proteins | sample 48691834_MG_FD_183241 | JGI IMG/M metagenome (GOLD analysis project Ga0190286, IMG submission 183241) | Hydrothermal vent microbial mat bacterial communities from Southern Trench, Guaymas Basin, Mexico - 4869-18-3-4_MG | ecosystem: Environmental > Aquatic > Marine > Hydrothermal vents >... | reverse complement strand
TGGGTTGTCAAAGAATCTGCGGACATTGGACAGTATGCAGATGGCAGTGATGAAGAAGGTTGGTCTTGCAAACATTGATTGTGTATATTGTGCCGATCAGTCTTTTATTTCTATTCTTGAAGAAGAAGGATTTTCGGTTATTAATCCTGAAGAAGGGTGATGTAACAAGCCACCAGACAGGCCGTAAATTGTAAATCGTAAATCGTAAAAAGTAAAGTGTTAAAAAACTCCTCACACCTTACTCCTCACGCCTCACACCTTACGCATATATGTCAAATGTGGAGACCAGACCCCTTTTGACCCCAAAAAGCGACTCCTAAGATGATCAATATTTGACATTCAGGGGTAATGTGATAGTAATGAACCAAACAATAATTAACTGATGAGGAGGGAATTCAATGAAGGTGTTAGAAATACCCCAGGTAAGTCTTGATGATGAAGAGCTGAAGTTGGCCTTAGCTATCAAGCTTCTGGAGGAAGGAAAGATATCTCTGGGCAAAGCAGCTGAGATAGCGGGTTTTTCTGAGAGGTCTTTTGTGGAACTCCTTTTTAAAAAGGGAGTATCACCGGTAGTTTTTGAGGATATAGATCTAGATAAAGAGTCCCAAAATGCCTGAAGAATGTGTTGTTGATACTTCGTGCTTGATAGTTCTTGATAAAATAGGGCTGATGCCTCTTCTTTTTATCCCGTGTGCGGAGGTAGTTGATGTTTGTTCGAAGTTGATAGCAGTCTTGACAGAAGAACTCAATCTTGGATTGGGAGAGGCAGAAACAATTGCCTACGCTTATGAGCGGGACATGAGAGCCGTGATAGACGATGCCAGAGCCCGAAAGGTAGCTGCTAAATTGGGTATTAAGCTGACCGGGACCATAGGGCTTTTGATGAAGGCAGAAGAGAAGGGACTTGTTGAAAGTTCCTCTAAAACTGCTTTAGATCTCAGAAAGGTTGGTTTCCGCATTTCAGATGGCATTATTGAAGAACTTAAGAAAAGGAGGAAAGAATCCTAAACAAACATGGCGAGTACCATAAACTCTATCAACCAAATCAACGAAACCAATGGAACAGACCAGATAAACCAGTAAAAAGGCAATGAGGGAATATTTGATTGAAAAAGGGTGGAGCTAAAAAAGTAGATGTCAAATGCAAAATAGGTGTGGATTTATTGATGAGGATATTGAAGCAAGCAGGTATTACAAAAGAGGAATGGCTAAAAAACAACACCTCACATTTTACTCCTTACGCCTCACACCTCACGCTTTACGCTTCACACCTCACGCCTCACACTTCACGCCTTACGCCTCACACTTCACGCCTCACACCTTACACCTTACGCTTCACACACTCATGCCGTAAATCGTAAAAAGTAAAGTGTAAAAAACTCCTTACACCTCACATTCACGCGCTATAGACCGTAAACAGTAAACTTATCCTAAAGACGATTTTTTAACTGTAGAGATTCCCTATTCTTTGATTTATGAAAATAGAACAATCAGAGAGTTCCTAAAATATTTAAGAATTAAAAGCATTGTTGCTAAATCTCAAGCTAAGGATGAAGATATTGAAAAATTATCTAGTGAAGTAAAGAAAAGGATCCTTCACCTCTCTTGCTTTCTTACCTATATAGTGTTATATTTTTCAGGAAAATAAGAAATAAGGGGAGGTAAACTATATGGCGGAAGTAGCTGAACTCAACGAGCTAATTATTAAGGGCATCCAGGGGCTTTCAGAGAAAGAGAAAAGGGAGGTTTTGAACTTTATAGAATTTTTAAGGATTAGAGAGGAAAAATCTTTTATAGAATATGTTAATAAAAGGACCAAAGAGGCAATAGAGGCCAAAAAACGGGGAGAGCACTTTCCTTCCCTAGAAGAATTACAAAGAGAATATGCCTAAAACTTATCATCTAGAACTCTCCCCTGCTGCAAAAAGAGACTTAAAAAGGCTACCACGTTCCATCCAAAAAGAGATCGTTTTCAAACATCTTCCAGAGATAGTGAAAGACCCATTTTCAAAAACTGAGCCATTATTGGGAACATTGAAAGGAGAACGTTCATATCATTTTGGTAGAAAGCCAGAATATAGGATAATTTACTATATTGAAGACGACTTGATTATCGTGACCATCATCGGAAAAAGAGAAAGCATTTATAAACGAGCCAAAAGAAGAAAGAAGTAATGTAAAAAGTGTAGGCCCAAAACCAAACCCAACCAGATGAACTAGACCAATGAAAAAATTCAAAAATCAAGACCCGATGCCATCAAAAATACATCGGCAGCCATGATGAGGTTTATTAACACCTACACCTTACGCACCACAGGCTGTAAATCGTAAACCGTAAAGAGTAAGTATTAAAAACTCCTCACACCTCACGCCTCACACTTTACGCCTCACGCCTCACACTTTACGCCTCACGCTTCACGCTTCACACTTCACGCCTCACACCTCACGCCTTACGCCCATGAGCCAGATAGACGAGATATGTCAAATTGGAGACCAGACCCCTAATTTTATAATCATCAATGGCTTTTGGGAACAATATCGTCTGTTTTCTGGGGACGTCCTGAATATACTTCATATTTCCCTCTTATCATTTTTTTCTTGCCAAAATAACATCAATATTTTATTATTTTTTTCAAGGGTTTTCACACAATCTGACGTGATGAGGTGTAGAGGGCAAAGAATGCAATAAAGAATGCAATAAGGTTACGGCATGAACAAAAAATAGGTAATTTGTTGGTCAAGTATTTGAAAGCGCTTCAAATAGTGAAATAGTGAAAACATAAAAAAGCAGGAGAATAATATAATCATGGATACATGGGATAAATTCTGGCGAGCTAATTTCAATGTACCAGATATTGCTTACATTCTTTCAAAAGATCATTATTATTTTCTTCTCAAAAGACTTTTAATGGATAATCATGTGTTTGAATATTATTCCAAGCCAGTGAAAATAGCAGAAGTTGGATGTGGTTCTGGAATAAGAAGCCTTGCCTTATTGATGGAGTATTCTACTCTGATAGACGAAGTCATTTTTTTTGATAAGTCCCAAGAAGCCTTGGATATTATAAATCTAATGGCAGAGAAATTGCCACGCGAATTAAAAGCAAAAATAAAGCTTATTAGGGGTGACATATTTAATATGCCTATAAAGAAAGATAGCATAGATATTGTGTGGAATGAAGGAGTTATGGAACATTTTGCAGGAAAATATCGTGAGAATAGTTTTAAATTAATTTATGAAATTGTTAAGCCTGAAGGTTATTATATATGTATTGTGCCTAATAGATTAAATTTGCCTTTAATTGCTCGAAATTTTATTTTGAAAAAAACAAATCAATGGTCTTATGGATTTCAGAAAGAATTTACTATTTTTGAACTAAAATCAAAGATAAAAAATGCCGGATTTAAGATATGTTCTTCTGCCGGAATTGACAGTATCCTTCCTGTTAAATTGTTTATAAGAGAAATTGCCAACATATTTAAAAGTCGTAAGGAGATAAAAAGCGGTAATGAAAATAATAATAAAAGTAAAAACCAAATTTTGAAAAGGTTGAGTCATTTACAACAACTACGCCTTTGGGGATGGGAAATAGAGACCAAAACTATTTATGGTAAACTTTTTGGAAGAGAAATTGGGGTATGCGGCCAAAAGCTTTAAGATTAGATATATTTTTAAAAAGCGCACTCATACATAACATAATAAAAATATTAAGTGCCAATATTGTTTCAAGGATTTTAAACTTTAGTCTTTCTATATTCGTTATCAAAAAATTAAGCGTATCTGACTTTGGCACTTTTACTTTTGGTATTTTTACTTCTCAAATCATTCCGCAAGTATTGGATTTTGGTTTAAATGAAACAGTTGTTCGTTTTGGTGCTAAGGTAAAAGAGGACAGGAAAACATTAGTGGTAGTCCTTTCTTATGTGCTGAAAGTAAGATTAATTACTGCATTGCTAATAATAGTGTTAGGATTTTACGCGGGGTTTTTTTTACTTCCCCATATTTTCAAAGGGAAAAATCTTACCAATGCATTCTTATTGGGAATAATTGGCAGTATCGGAATATTTTTATGGAATTTTGTTCAGTCATTTTATCGTATAGAAGAAGATTTTACTAAATTATCATTTTTCAATATAGTATATTCGGTGTTATTAGTCATTTTAGTGCTTTTTTTATTTTATTCCGGGTTTAATAGATATACATGGATACTTACTGCTTATATTTCTATTCCATTTATTTGTGCTATTTTTTTTGGTAGGCCTTTGTTAAAGATAATTAATATAAGTTTATCTGTTCCAGAAAAACTTAAAAAAGAGCTTTTTCATTATAGCTTTTGGCTTACTATTTCAACGATTTCTTTTATCGGCTTGAGAAGATTAGATATTCTTTTTCTTACCTATTTCTGTAGCTTGGAGACAGTTGGAATCTACGGTGCAGCATTGAGGCTTATAGCCCCATTCCAAATGTTATCTCAAGCCACTTCGCAGGTTCTTTTACCTCGCGTATCACAATATAATACAAAATTTCAGTTCAGGAAATTTGTTAACTACTCATATCTTTTCACAATTTTATTTCTTGGAATAATTGCAACCATATGTATGTTTATGGCTCCCTTAATTTTTTCATTCTTTCAGAAAACGTATCTTAATAGCGTATCCGTATTTCAGCTTTTAGTATACCTACCTGTTGTAGGGACATTAGCAAATTTAATGAGTTATCTGTTTTTATCTATAGGCAGACCAGAAATACCGTCCAAGATAAATTTTATTCAAGCCATTTTTAACATTATATTGTCATTGCTTCTAATACCATATTATGGAGCTATAGGAGCTGCAATAGCTATTCTTACAACGGCAACAATTGGCACGATATGTCAAGTTTACTTTGCTGAGAGGTATTTAAGTTATGCTTAATGTGCAGCAATTTATAGGATGGTTTGATTTTAATAAGGAAAAATCGGTTTTATATAAAACTATTAGCCTCGTTATGAAGAAAATAGTTGTAAAATTTTACCAGCCATTTAACTATACCTCACTCATTATTCAAAAAAGTGCTATAAGTGAAAGGTTCGTTACTGTCTCCTTTGATTGCGATCTGATAGAAGATATAAAATCCTATAAATGGCTTGTGGCCATGCTTAAAGAATATAATTTGAAAGCAAGTTTTGCATGCATAGGTTCTTATGTTGAAAAATTTCCAGATGAACATTACCTACTTGTTGAAATGGGACATGAAATTGTAAATCACACATACTCCCATCCCCATCACGAGTTTTTAAATCCGTCCAAAAGATTTAATAAACTTAGCAACGATGAATTGAGAACAGAAATAGAAAAAGCACACATTGTGATAGAAAAAACTTTAGGTATTTCTCCTATAGGATTTAGAAGCCCTCACTTTGGTGGCTTGCACACTAGTAGAGTTTATCCTATTCTTGAAGAATTAGGTTATAAGTATTCTTCTTCTACTATTGCCTCTAGAGTTCCTTCTTTAGGTAGACCTTTTTATATAAATAAGATTCTTGAGATACCACTTACTGCTTCTCCTAAGTATCCTTTTACATGCCTTGAAACATGGGGACTATGTCGTGCTCCTGTAAGGTATTATAAAAACGAAGAAGAATTTATAAGACTTTTTAAACAACTTCTTATTTGGGCAGATGAATTTTCAGCACCACTTAATTTTTATTTTGATCCTATAGATCTTAAAAATTCACCTAAATTAGCTCATCATATTTTTGGATTGATAGCTTCTTTAAAAGAAGAAAGGGATGTAATGATAGGAACTTATAAAGAGGTAGTAGAATGGATAGAAAAAAAATAGCTTATTTAGTTCTTTCAATACCTTCAGCAAGGAATACAACTCGATACCAACGAATTAAAAGTTTAAGTGAAACTTTTGAATTGTATCTTTTTACTAATAACGACTTTCTACCAGATGAATTTAGAAATAAAGTAAATTTTTGTGTGAACCCGTTTAAAAATTTTCCAGGAAATAGTTATTTGTTTATTTTGTGGGCTATATGGCAATTGATAAAAAAAAGAAAAGAAATAGATCTAATAATGACAAGTTTTAATCCTTCTACATTAATTCCAGGTATTATTTTAAAGAAATTTTTAAATATAAAATGGGTTGCAGATATTTATGATATGCCTAATCTTCAAACAGAAACACTTTCTGGAAGAGGATTAGTTAAAACTATTAAATCAATGTTACTAAAATTTCAGTATTTTATTGTTAAAAAAATTTTAAAAAATGCAAATCTTGTATTTTGCACGCTCCATCCTGATGCCCTAAGTGAATATGATATACCTAAAAATAAAGTAATTAAATTAACAAATGGTGTTGATTTGACTTTAGTTGAAAATTTTTTCAAAATTCAAATTAGTAATAAAGAAAAAGAAAAATTTTTTAGAATATTATATGTAGGTTTTGTATTAAAAATAAGGGGAATAGATATAATAATAAAAGCAGCAAACCTTCTAAAAGAAAAATATCCACTTATGAAATGGGAACTTATAGGTCCTTCAAACAAATATGATGTTCAATGGTTTAAAGAAAAAGTAAAGAGAAATAACTTAGAAAAAACAGTAATATGGTATGGGGAAAAAAAGCATGAGGAAGTTCTCAAACATATTGCTAAAGCAGATATTTGCCTTTTTACTTTTCCTAAAACTTTTGCTACAGGATATATATATCCTATAAAAATATTTGAATATATGGCTTTTGGTAAAGCAATAATTGCTACAAAACTTAAAGGAGTAAGTTCTATTTTAAAAGATAAAAAACATGCATTACTTATAGAACCAGATAATTATATTCAGCTTGCCCAAGCAGTGGAGACTTTATACAAAGATCCGGATTTAAAGAGACTATTAGGAAGAAATGCTAAAAAAGAAGTATATAAATATGATTGGACAAACATTAACCATAAGATTATTAACAAACTTAATTCACTGATTGGAGGAAGCAAATAAATGTTAAAATTTATTCCAAAAGAAAAAATTAAAAATAAAATTTGCGTGGTAGTAGGTACTAGACCAGGTATTATAAAAATGAGTCCTATAATTCGTGAATTGCATCTAAAAAAAATACCTTATTTTATTCTTCATACAGGACAGCACTATTCACCAAATATGAGTCAAAACTTTTTTGAAGATCTTGAATTACCTCAACCTAAATATTACTTAGAAACAGTTAAAAATTTCACAACTCATGCTTCTCAAACTGCGGAAATGATGAGAGGATGTGAAGAGATATTTTTAAAGGAAAAACCTAAGATTGTTGTGGTGGGAGGAGATGCTAATACTAATTTAAGCGGGGCAATTGCAGCAAGAAAACTTGGTTTAATAGTAGCGCATGTTGAGGCTGGTTTGAGAAGTTATGATTGGAGAATGCCCGAAGAACATAATAGAGTAATGATAGATCATATTTCAGAAATTTTGTTTCCTCCAAGTGAAAAAGCGAAAGATAACCTTTTAAAAGAAAATGTAAGAGGGAAAATTTTCGTGGTAGGCAATACGATAGTTGATGCTACTTTCCAAAATTTGGAAATTGCTAAAAAGAAGGCTAAGATTATCAACAAATTGGGATTAAAACAAAATAACTATTTTGTTTTAACTTTACATCGTGAAGAGAATGTAGATGATAGATTTACTTTAGTAAATATTTTAGAAGGTATTAAACAAACTGCCGAGAAATTTAAAATGCCTATAATTTTTCCTATTCATCCTCGCACAAAAAAAAGAATTAAAGAGTTTTCACTACAAAAAAAATTAGACTCAATAGCTGATTTTAAAGTTATTGAGCCTGTAGGGTATTTAGATTTCCTATCTTTACTTTCTAATGCGCGTTTAGTGCTTACTGATTCTGGAGGTGTTCAAGAAGAAAGTTGTATTTTAAAGGTTCCTTGTGTAACTTTAAGGGAGAATACAGAAAGACCAGAAACTATAAAGGTAGGTTCAAATATAATTGCTGGAACTAATTCAGAGCAAATTTTGAAAAGTGTAGAAAAGATGTTATTTGTAAATAGAGACTGGATAAACCCATTTGGTGATGGTACTGCTGGAAAAAAAATAACAAATATTTTGATAAAGGCGTTCAATGATAAACTTGGTATTCCAAGTTAGCATAGCTAATTATTCCCAGCTTGGGTTATTTCAATTGGTTGAAATTTCAAATTCTCTATCTAACCATGGTATAAACACACATATTATATGTTCTGGGAAAGTGGGAGAACCTAAGACTGAAACATTATCTAACACTCTAATACTTCATAGAGTATCCGTTCCTCAAGATGGGAAGTTAAATAAGATTAGATTTTGTTTGGAGACTTTAAAGATAATAAAAGATGTGGTCAATAGTAATAAACCTCCATACATTGTCCATGTCTATTTTTCGCCATCCATAGTTGTCCTTCCTTTTTTGGCAAAATGGTATAAAAATTTAGAAGAAGTTAAATGGATTTTAGATGTACGTTCAGTTCCATTGAAAAATAAATTTAAATTTTTAGCTTTATATAATGTCTTTTATAGATTTTATGATGCAATTTTCTTTATAGATGAATTGATTCAAAAACAAATTGGAAAAAGTGATAAACCCCAGTTCGTGGTTCCTTTAGGTTCAAATTTTTCTAATTTTAGGCCGAATAAGATGAAAAGACATACTATTAGAAATATTTTAAACATTAAAGAAGAAGATTTTGCCTATATATACATAGGAGAAATTTCACAAAGTAGAAAAATATATATCTTGATAGAAGCTTTTAAGATTTTCATTGGACAAAATAAAAATAGAAATGTAAAGCTTATTTTATTGGGTACTGGAGATGCTTTTGACTTTATTAAAATTAAAATTTCAGCATATAAGTTGGAAAAATATATTATAATGCCGGGGTTTGTCTCTTATTCTGAAGTTCCTTTATATCTGAATGCAGCAGATGTAGGGATATCATTTATTCCGCAAACAAAAGAATATGACGTTCAACCCCCTAGAAAAACTGTTGACTACCTTGCTTGTGGTCTTCCAGTTATAGCAACAGATACAAAAGGAAATAGAAGATTTGTGAAAGATGGAGAAAATGGTTTTTTAGTTAATGATACTCCTGAATGTATAGCCAGTGGCATGAAGAGATTATTAAATTTTAAACAATATGAAAAAATGAAAAAATTTGCAAGACAAAGTGTTATTCAATATGATTATGAAAATATAATAGATTCTATCCTTCTTCCAGTCTATAAGAGATTGGTCAATGATTATTGAAAATATTGTCAGAACCAGATCAACAAATTACAAAATCTTACCTCCTCTTTTACTCTGTGCGATAGCGATTGTTTTATCATTTTTTGCGGTATTTAATACTAATATAGCAATTATATTTGTATGGTTATGTCTCTGGATACTTATTTTAACTATATTTTTGAATAAATTTCTGATAAGCAAGGACATAAAACTCCTCCTCCCTTTTATAGTAATTGGTTTAAGTATACGTTTGATAATGGCATTCCTATTCAGGATTAAATCCGCATCTACTGGTGGCTTAATAACCCCGGATGAATTTTACTATTTCGATTATGCTAAAGATATAGCAGAAGCATGGAAATCTGGCACTTTTATGGGACTTTTAGATATAAATCATTATGTAGGAACAAGAAATTTTGGGTATCATGTATGGTCTGCATTGCATTTTTTAATTTTGCCGGAGAAGCTTTTACCGGTTATTTCAAATATCTTTCTAGATATAATTGCAGGGATTATAATCTTTAGACTCCTTAAGGATGAAACAAATCTGAAAATTGGGAAGATAGGTTTTATCTTCTGGAGCATTAATCCAATTCCAATATTCTGGGCAGTTTTTAATCTTAAAGACACACTTCTAACTACTATTATAGTAAGTATGGTATTTTGCTTTTATCAGATCATTAAGCAGCCTAGAAAATTAATGTATATTTTTATGTGGGTGTTTTTAAGTATATTCTTAATGACACTTCGATTTTATATTTCTTTTTTATTGGTGCTTTTATTCCCTTTTTTATTTATTTTCAGTTCAAGAATAAAGATAATCAACAGGATATTTATTGTAACATTTATATTACTATTGACCACTTTTTTCTGGTATAAGTTTCCTTTGTCAAATAAAACAACTTCTTGGATATTGAGTGAAGGAGTCCATAATATTATTATGGAACAGTATAATAAATCAGTAACTAAATCATTACATAGCTCTTATTCTTTTAATGTATCAAATATAGGCACAAAGTCTTTTCTGTCAACTAGTATAGGTTTCCTACTTTATCCTTCACCTTTAAATCTAAAATATATATTTGGCTTTACCGGAAGATTATCTGGTATTTTCTTTTTAATAGGAACTTTTCTTTGGTATATTTTATTAGGATATTCTTTTATTGGAGTTGTATATGTAGTCAAGAACCAACAAAAAATTTATTATTTTAGTATTCTGTTCCCATTAGCTACAATTATAATTTATGGGTTTTTACCTACAGAGGTCGAACCAAGACATCGGTTAATGATAATGCCTTTTATTATAATCTTGGCAGTCATAGGATTTTTTAAAAAGGTTCCACATAAAAAACTACTTGTTATGTTAAGCTTTGTATTAATCACATTGATGGGTATTCTTATTGAATAAGATGAATTCTATCATTCTAGTGTTTAATTGCATAAATTAGAGATATTATTTTTAATTTGACTACCATAGACTTCTCTTTTTGGTACCGTCTTTTGGTACCGTCCCAGGGTGTGTGTAAAATTGCTTGCAATTAAATTATTAAGGGCTTATCCTCCTAAATAACTAGTAAAAATAAATAAAGAAGGAAGGAGGATAAGCCATGAAAACCTTAGAGAGCTTAGCACAAACAGTAGAGGATGTAAAGGTAGAGGTAGTAAAAGATGTTTTTAAAAGGAAAACCATAGATACAGAGGAACTTTTAGATGTAATAGAAAAAGGGGTAAGGAAATTTATAAGGACCATGTTAGAGATATACGCTAAAGATGAATTTTTAAGATACATAGGTGCAAGGCCCTATGAGCGCACCAAAAAAGAAAAGACTATAGGAATGGCAGCCTACATAAGACCATCTTAACCCCCATTTGGGCCTATAGAGGATATAAATATCCCTAGGGGAAGAAAAGGTGGCTTTGTCCCTAAGGTAATTGACCGCTTTAAGGCATTTAAGATAAAAATAGCCAAAATAGTCGTAGAGATGTTTACCTTGGGCATCTCTACAAGGAAAATAAAGAGAATAACAAAAATTATTGCAGCAGGTGAGATATCAAAGACTGAGGCATCAAGGCTATATGAAACACCCATTTAGAAGGTGGAGGCATATAAGGACTACAAATATCATAGAACGTGGCTTTAAAGAGGTAAAAAGAAGGGTAAAGGTGATGGAGACATTTCGGACTTTCGAATCTTGTATTAGAATACTATATAGTTTACTTAGGTTACAAAACGAGATTTGGGAGGGTAAGCCCATTGCAAGTTTCTAAATTTATCTATGAAAAAGTTGTGCAACCTTTTTTATATCAAAATCAAAAATTTTTGGACCATTCATCTATCCGTGCCGCTATGCACACATTA
>Ga0190286_1000873_pt1 | contig 11613 bp, 10 predicted proteins | sample 48691834_MG_FD_183241 | JGI IMG/M metagenome (GOLD analysis project Ga0190286, IMG submission 183241) | Hydrothermal vent microbial mat bacterial communities from Southern Trench, Guaymas Basin, Mexico - 4869-18-3-4_MG | ecosystem: Environmental > Aquatic > Marine > Hydrothermal vents >... | reverse complement strand
TATTATCCTTCAGCCGTTTGATCGCCAGAAGGAGGAGCAGCGAAAGGATCAGCTCTGCCAGCGTGTCGTTGTTGATGGCCGCGGTCATGGCGATATGCATGGGCACAGTGGCCACGAAGGCGGTGGCGGCCAGGGCCAGCACCTCATCGGTGGGGAAGACCTCCTCGACCAAGCGATAGGCCACCAGGAGCAGGGAGCATCCGAGGGCGACGGAGAAGAGGCGCAGGACGATGACCTGCTGATTAAGCGCCAGGGAGCCTGTGGCCTTGTAGAGGATGGCCGCCAGGAGGTAGTAGAGAGGTGGCTGGTGGGACTCATAGCGGATAGGAGCGATGGACATGTGGTCGGGGAACTTGGCCGCTTTTATCTCCTCGAGGTACTCATGGGGGTAGTCGCCCATCTGGAGGACAGGGAGGCTGTGATTCTCGGCCAAGTGGGCGATGTAGTTGTAGTGGGCTGGCTCGTCGGGCGCCTCCCACTTGGGCGTCAAGGCGGCATAGGACACGCCCAGGGCGAGGTAAGCGACCATTATCAGTGCGAGGATCGGTAATGGATTATCTCTTCGCATCGTCATTCTCTTTCACACCAGATTAGCTTCGATCCATCGCACCATTTCCGCCGCGTCGAGGACCTGATACGCTGTCGTCTGGAGGTCCCTCAGGAAATGACGATTCTCGGACACCAGGAAATCTGCCTCCACCCATTCGGTGAAGGCACCGATACGAGCATCCGCTTCACTCGATAGACCTAAGCGCTGATATTTCTTGACAAGGGATTGAGGCAGGTCTTCGTTGCTTACCACTCTGAACCCCTCGTAGCCGTAGACCAGGTCGTTGAATTTGCTTACAAGGATGGGATGAATGCTGCTCAGATTCCTCGTTGTCTCCTCAAGTACTGTGCTGGGGACGATGACCCTTAACCCCTCGACAAACGGCAGGATATCAAGCAACCTAGTGGATGTTTCCTTCAGCTGAGTAAGGCCAAGGATGTATTCATTGGTGTCAAGAACCAGCAGCGTATCTTTCTCGCCATACCTCCTCTCTGATCCGGCGGAGCTCTTCAAGGACCTCCTCCTCTGTTTTCTGGCTTCCCCCTGCCTCTCTGATGATTTGCCGTATCTCTTCCAATCGTTGTAGATACATTAAGCCTCCAGCCCTCAAGGCAAGGGATGGATGGGCTGTGTAAAGCTCATTAAGCTCCTTTCTAATCCCTGCTCTGGCTAGCTCCGTAAAGCTAGCATAATAGCCAGCTCTAATCAAGCGTTTGGCTTCTTGATACAGACTTTGAGGGATGGTTAGGGTGATTTTCCGCAGCGCCACCAGAACACCTCCTTCGCTTGATACTCATCTTCCCAAACGAAAACTCTCTCCGTCTTCTCTTGGAGTTCTGCGTCTACTTTACTTATGTGTTCTCTCATATTTTTCGGAGAGAGTTTTCGTTTCCAATCGCGCCATCTCCTCCTCCACTATCCCCTCATCCAGCTTCTTAAAGAGCGGCTCCGGCCTTCTAAGCCTTTGGCCCGCAGGCAGGTCGCTGGGAGCCCAACCGACTTGACCGAGATCGCCCTCGTAGCACAGCGCCTGGTGAACCTTGCCCTCCTCACGGAAGGTCTTGATCTCCAACCGGCCTAGGAGGTCGCCCTCGTAGCCCAGGTACTCGTGGAGCTTCTGCGAAGAGAAGGGCAGGAAGGGATAGAAGAGGATTTTAAGAGAGTCTATGACCTTCAGGGCGACGTAGATGGTTGTGGCGCAGGCTTCCTTGTCCTCCTTGATCTGGAACCAGGGGCTCTTCTCCTCCAGATAGCGGTTGCCCTCGCGGGCCAAAGCCATGATCTCGGCGATGGCGCCCTTGAAGCGGCACCTCTCGATCAGGTCGCCTATGGAGGCGAAGCTCCCCTCCACCCTGTCCAGCAATGCCCTATCGGTATCGTCCAGCTCGCCGGGCGTCGGGACCCTCCCCTCGAAGTGGCGATAGGCGAAGGTCAGGGCGCGGTGGACCAGGTTGCCGTAGGTGGCCACCAGCTCGTCGTTGTTGCGCCGCAGGAACTCCCGCCAGTTGAAGTCGGTGTCGCTGCTCTCGGGCATGTTGATGGAGAGGATGTAGCGCAGGGGGTCGGGGTCGTAGCGCTCCAGGTAGTCGGGCAGCCAGACGGCCCAGTTGCGGCTGGTGGAGAACTTCTGGCCTTCCAGGGTCAGATACTCGTTTGCTGGCACGTCGTAGGGCAGGTTCAGCCCGCCGTAGCCCATGAGCATGGCCGGCCAGATGATGGTGTGGAAGGGGATGTTATCCTTGCCAATGAAGTAGTAAGCTTTGGCCGGTTTCTGCCACCAGTCGCGCCACCTCTCCGGCTGCCCCCTGTTCTTGGCCCACTCGATAGTGGCCGAGAGGTATCCGATGACCGCCTCGAACCAGACATAGATGCGCTTATCTCTATATCCCTCCAGGGGCAGGGGGATGCCCCACTCGATGTCGCGGGTTATCGGTCTCCCTCGCAGCCCTTCCTCGATCAGGTTGAGGGTGAAGTTGAGCACGCTCGGCCGCCAGTAATCCTTATCCCGGAGCCAATCCGACAATCGTTCGCTGAAGTTGGCCAAGTCGAGGAAGAAGTGTTCCGTATCGCGGATCACCGGCCCATGCCCACAGAACTTGCAGCGGGGCTCGATCAGCTCTATGGCGTTGATGAGCTTGCCGCACTTGTCGCACTGATCGCCCCGTGCGTTCTCGAAGCCGCAGAAGGGGCAGGTGCCCTCCACGTAGCGATCGGGTAGGAACCTATTACAATGCTCACAGTAGAGGGATCGCATCACCTCGCGGTAGATGTATCCCTTCTCCAATAGCCGCAGGAACATATCCTGGGCCACCTGGTAATGATTTTCCGTGTCCGTATGGGTGAAGAGGTCGAAGCTGATGCCCAACTTGATGAAGGAGTCGAGGAAGCCGGTGTGGTAGCGCTCGACGACCTCCCACGGCTGGAGTCCCTCCTGTTCGGCCCTGACGGTGATAGGGGTGCCGTGGGTATCGCTGCCTGAGACCATGAGCACCTCGTTGCCCCGCAGGCGGTGGTAGCGGGCGAAGATGTCGGGCGGAAGGTAGGCACCGGCGACATGCCCCAGATGCAGCGGCCCATTGGCATAAGGCCAGGCGACGAAAACACCGATTCTCTCAGCCATCATACACCCCTCGCAGGTCGTTTAATCTAACCCTACACACATCGCGGAAGTTGCGGATGGAGTCTTTGATGGGATTGACCTTGCTCTCCGCGAAATAATGCCATTCCACGGGCACCTCTTTGATCCCGTAGCCGATCTTCTGAGCCAAGAAGAGCACCTCCACGTCGAAGGCGGTGACCATGCTGTCGGCGACAGTGCCTGCCTCCGGCCCATAGAGCCTCACGCGGCTGAAGAGGTCGCGGGCCACATCGCGCCGGAAGCACTTGAAGCCGCACTGGGTATCCCTGATCCCCCTGACGGCGAGGAGGCGGACGATGAGGTTGAAAACCCGTCCCATCAGGTGACGGTAAGGCGGCTCGCCGTAACGTTTGGCCCCCGGTCCCTCTCGCGAGCCGATGACCACATCGTATCCCTCATCGAACCAAGGCAGAAGCCGCGCCACCTCCTCGATGGGGGTGGAGAGGTCGGCATCGGAGAAAAGGACGTACTGCCCCCTGGCCCGGAGCATCCCAGTCCTCACCGCATAGCCCTTGCCCCGGTGATCGTTCTTAATGAGAGACATATTCGGATGATCAGCGATGAACCTCTCGACGATGGAGACCGTGTCATCTTCGCTCCCATCGTCCACCACGATTATCTCCGCCGGGTAGTCCTGTTCCTGCAGGTAGGCGGTGATCCGCTCCAGGGTCTTGGGTAAGCGGCGCTCCTCGTTATAGGCGGGGATGACTACCGACAAGAATGGGCTATCAGCGCTGATGTCTTGCCTCCTGTTCTTTGCCCCTTCACATCCAAATACCTAATGAATCAAGTCTCCACCCCTTGGTGATGAGGTCATCTAATATGATACACACTCTCATCCTTTTCGTCAACCCCATAGGGAGAGAGTTCATCAGGTGATACCGGAGTGCGGCCCCGAATCGCGCCTTTAATGCAACCTCCCCTCCCCCGCAAAGTGGAGAGGGGATTGAGGGGAGGGGTACCACTAACCGAGGAATCCATGCCTCTAAGAGCTGTGGTTAAGGTCAAGTATAAGGTCTGTGGGGCTGCGGCGAAGCCGCAGCCCCACAGACCCCTCCAAGGCTGATCGCCGATGGCCGGTAGCTAGAGGGGGCACTATTCCTTGGTCACGGTGACCATCTGCCATCCGGCGACGAATGCCTGATCGGATTTGGATCCGCTGGCCCAAGCGACGATGTCCACGGCCCTTATCACCACTAACCTCATCCCCACTTCCCTTCCCTTCGTCGGCACTACGATCATACGCATCCCACCGCTCACTGGCGGCTGCACCCGGCTGATCGTGCGCGCCGCTATCAGGCCGATGATTATCACCTGCCAATGGAATTCGGGGCTCTCGCCGCTGTAATCGGTCTCGTAAGAGATGGTGGCTCTCCTCAGATCCTTGGAGATTTCCACCTCTAATTGATGGATGGGGTGGGCGGCCAGGGCCTCCTCGATCCTCGCTATGGCCATCTCATCCGTTAGGGGGGTCAAGGTGGGTAGCGCCGTGGGGATCTTCGTCGGCAGCGGGGTGCTGGTAGGCCCCGGCGTGGCCTTGCCACAAGCAGCGAGTGCCAAGGCAAGAAAACACAGCAAGCGGGTGGCTTTTCGCATCTCAGAGATACCCCATTAAGGTGGGAACATAGAGGGATAGGGAAAGGAAACCATCGAGCAATGCGAAGGTGAAGTAGGCCCTGAATAGCGAATCGCTCCTGGCACGCTTCAAGTAACCGATGGTGATACCCATGGCGATGGCTGTGATGGACAGGGGGATGACCCACCTGGTCAAAGGAGAGGTGAATTGCGGCGGGAGCAGGTGCAGGAAGGGGACATACCCCAGCAAGGGAGGGATGGCAAACACCTTGGAGAGGAAGAGCAGGAGAGCGGCTAACCCCAGGGCCCACCAAGCCCTCCTCGTCTCCAGCCGGGATTCGTCAGTGAAGAGATAGAAGAAAAGGAGCCACAGGGTGGGGAGGAAAGCCCAGACTATGAACACGGGGATGAAAGCAAGGATGGAGAGGAGGCTCATCGTCAGGGAGAGCCCCCTATCTATGACATCTGCCGCAGTTGGGGGGTTAAGGGCCCCCTTGACCAGAGGGGATGTGCTGGCGTAGAGGACACGGAGCCTTCCGAAGCCGGCGGTGTCGAACCAGGCTAAGTGGAGGTTGTCGGCTGGGTCGGCGACTAAATTGGGCTGTAAGGAAGCAGCCCCGGTTTTAGTGACTATCTGGTAACCCTTGGGTTGGCCCTCAGCGAAGACAACCATGATGATTTGAAGGTTCTCGCCCATCCTGGTGGTGACCATCATATGGAAGGCGAGCAGCAACTCCGTTCCTTGTCCATCCATGGCCTTGGGACCGCCCAGGAAGTGCGTGCTCGCCCCCTTTAGGGGGGCCAGGACGCGATAGTTATATCCCGCAGCCGGCTCATACCTGGGATCCCTCGCCCCTGGGACCTTCACCTCCATGAAATCCTGGTATCGGGGATGGCCCAGGGGGAAGGCGACGTAATAAACGTGGCTGACCATCCTCTGCCACGCCTTCCTCATCTGAGCCCAGAAGACGTAGACGTTCCCCTCATCGAGCCCCACCTCAGGCCCCTCGATGACCGTCCCCGGCTTGGCGTTAAAGGAGGCTACCCTCTGGCCTTCCAAAGCGCGGCGTGCAGGATCGAAGGTGCCATAGTATGCATCCACCCTCCCGCGCCTCGGCCTCTGGAACCAGGCCAGGTGGATGACACCCCCACGATCTACCTGCGGGCTGGGATCCATCCCCCCAGGCATGATCAGAGAGCTAGAAGCGATAACCTCACCCCCAGGGCCAACGCTCACATGGTAGAGCCCAGCACCCTCGAAGGAATCGTCCGACCAGAAGACCTCCGCCCCTCCCCTACCACCAGGAACCATGCGCGCCCAATCGGCCTCCCTCTCTGGCAGGGAGAGCAGGAGGGGTCCAGATAGCACCTCCCCATCGGGGCCCAACTGGGCGTAGTAGAGCCTCTTCCCCTCCAGCCATATGAGGTGGAGCTTGTCTTGAGGGGTGAGGAGGAGCTGGGGGGCCTTTGGTGTGGCCACCGGTAGGTCGAGGGATCTATGGGCGACAACCTGGGCCTGCTTATCCAGCTTGGCAAGCTCTATCTTCTTCTCCAGGCCTACCCAGGCGAGGTAGGCGTTGCCCTCGTCGTCGGTTTGGATGGCCACCTGGTCGCTTGTGGATGCCAGGCCGACTGTCTTCCCCCTGCTCCAGTCCGGGGAGGCGCTAGGGGTGCGCTCCGGGGTTATGCTGCACCCACCCAGGGCCAGGATGACCAAGCCTATTAACAGCGAGGTGGCGAAGGTCATCGCTTTTCTCCCCCAACCCATCCGATACTCCTTCCTCTACAAAGGGATTGCAATGGCTAAATGCCAAGATCTCGCTATGCCATTAACATTTTACAACCTTTATGCTGATAAGTCAATCGGAGGTTCTGTCCGCGGTTTCTCCACACCCCACAAAACCTACTCTATCAAGCGGCTATGAAGAAATAGAGGCCATGATCTGCGGCTACTTGGACCAAGCAGGGAAGTAGTTCAAAGTGGTCCCATAGGTCAGCCTGGTGACATTGCTCCCGTCGGCGTCCATGACATAGATGTGCCGGCCACCATCGCGATTGGACACGAAGACGATCTTCTTCCCATCGGGCGACCAAGAAGGAGAGCTATCCAAGGCGGGATAGTCGGTTAGCTTCTTTAGATCGCCCCCATCGGAATCCATGATGTAAATCTCCAGGCTCTCCCCGCGGCGGGAGGCGAAGGCTATCCTCCTCCCATCGGGCGACCAGATGGCACCCATGTCCGGGGCCTCGTTTCTGGTCAGGTTCCGCAGGTTGCGGCCTTCCGGGTCCATCACCCAGATCTCATCGTTGCCGCTGCGGTTGGACGTGAAGGCAATCCACTTGCCATCGGGCGACCAGGCTGGGAAAACGTTGTTAACGCCTGCCCTCGTCCTAGTCAACCTCCTCTGGTTGGCTCCATTGGCATCCATGACATAGATCTCCCAGTGGCCGTCCCGATCGGACATGAAGGCGATCTCTCGCCCATCGGGAGACCAATCGGGGGCGAAGTCGTTGGCTTCGTGGTTGGTCAGGTTAACGGCGTTGCTGCCATCGCTGTCCATCACATAGATCTCGTCATTGCCATCGCGGTTAGTGGCGAAGGCGATACGCCTCCCATCGGGGGAGCAGGAGGGGGCACCATCGGCGGCCAGGTGATAGGTCAACCGCACCAGGTTGCTCCCATCGGCGTCCATGGTATAGATGTCCCAGTTGCCTTGGACTTGAGCGGCGAAGATGATCCTGGGCGGAGGCGGTGCCTTACTACAGCCAAGGAGCAGGGCTAGAGCGAACAGAGAGGATAGCTTGAGCTTCATTGGCATCCTCCCAGACATAGAAGGGGCGGAACTCACCCGCCTTTGCGAACAAGGCCCTACGTAAAAAGGGCGGGCTCCCTGCCATCACCGCCTTAAACATCAAGCTTGACCAAATACGGCAGGGGCCTGCCCGCCCCTCTAGAATGTTCCTCCTCACTCGCCGAGGAAAGTTATCTCGGTCGTTTATTCAACGCTTCAGAATCACCTAACTCCACAGGGATACGAACGCCATCAGGATTATGAACCAAACCCTCATCTCCCACTTGGCGACTTTGTCCCGCAACTCTGTCTCCAAGTGGTTTAGCCGCTTATCCATCCTGTTCCAATATCCCTTCAATCCTGGCGATCTCCTCCCTTCCATCAGCTCACCCCTCGCATCATGGGGTCGAGGGCATCGCGCAGTCCATCCCCCAGGAAGTTAAAGGCCAGCATAAAGAGGGAAATGGCCAGGCCGGGGAAGATGGTGAGGTGGGGGGTGGCTTTCATCCCCCTCCAGCCCTCGGAGATCATCTGCCCCCAACTAGGGAAGGGGGGTGGGACACCGAGGCCGATGAAGCTCAGGACCGATTCGGTCAGGATCAGGCCCGGAACGCCCAGGGTGAGGGCCACTATGATGGGGCCCAGGCTATTGGGCAAAAGGTGCCGGGCGATGATGCCTATGGGCTTCACCCCTACCATGCGGGCGGCCTCGACGAACTCCTTCTCCTTGAGGGAGAGGAACTGTCCCCGCACCAGGCGAGCCATGCGCATCCAGCCCACCGCTCCGATGCCGATGAAGACATTAATCAATCCTGGCCCGAGGACGACCATGATTAGGATGATGAAGAGCAGGGTAGGGAAGGCATACATCACGTCTACGAAGCGCATCATGTAGTTATCTATCCGGCCGCCAAAGTAGCCGGAGATGGAGCCATAGGTCAGCCCGATGACCAGGGCCGTGAGGGAACCGACCACAGCCACCGTCACCGAGACCTGTGCCCCCCAGATGATGCGGCTGAAGACGTCACGCCCCAGCTTGTCAGTGCCCATGATGTGCTCCCGGCTGGGGGGCTTCCTGGCGTTCTTGAAGTCGGTATCTTTGTAGTGATAGGGCGCGACCCAGGGAGCCAAAACTGCCGCCAGGGCAACGAGGATGACGAAGGCAAGCCCTAACATAGCCATCTTGTTCTTCGCCAAGCGGTTCCAGGCATCCCGCCATAGGCTCACCGACGGACGCCTGAGCTCCAACTCTAGGGCCCGGCTCACAGCCCTTTCTCGCACAGCCATAATCCACTCCTCCTTCAATTAGTCCGAGGCCCTAAGTCCCAAATCTGACCTAAGACTTCGGACTCAGGACTTACTATCCCTCGTAGAGACGAATGCGTGGGTCAAGGAAAGCATAGGATATGTCTACCAAGATGTTCATAACTACCAAGAAGACGGCATAGAACATAATAGTGCCCATGATGAGGGTATAATCGCGGTCTGTGACACTAGTGATAAAGAACTTGCCGATGCCGGGGATGGCGAAGACGTGCTCCACCAGGAAGGAGCCCGTCATCCAAGCCGCCATAAGGGGGCCCACCACCGTGGTCACAGGGATGAGGGCGTTCTTGAGGGCATGGCCGACGATCACCGCCCGCTCCCGCAGGCCCTTGGCCCTCGCCGTCCTTATGTAATCCTGGCGGATGACCTCCAGCATGCTGGCCCTGGTGAGGCGGGCGATGAGGGCCGCCCCATGGGTGCCCAAGGTGATGGACGGCAGGACCACCTGAGAGGGGGAGCCCCACCTGGCCACGGGTAGCCACCCCAGCCGCACGGCGAAGATCCAGATGAGGAAAAGTCCCAGGACGAAGTTGGGGATGGAAACCCCCAGCATGGAGAAGAACATGCACAAGTAATCAATCCAGGTATTCTGCTTGAGCGCCGAGATGATGCCTAAAGGGATTCCTATGCCCAGGGCCACAAAGACCGCTATCAGCCCCAACTGAGCGGAGACGCAAGCAGCGCACTTGGGCCACCCCCCACCGAACATGACGTCGTTTATGGTCCGTCCATAGTATTTATAGGAGGGGCCCAGATCGAAGTGGAGCAAATTCCAGAGGTAACGTAGATACTGCTTCCAAGCCGGCTCATCGAGGTGATACTTTGCCTCCAGGTTGGCGCGAATCTTCGGGGGCAGAGGCTTCTCCCTGGTGAAGGGGCCTCCGGGCACCAGCTTCATGGCCGTGAAGGTAACGATAGAGACCATCAGCAGGACCGGTATCAGCCACAGCGACCGTCTTATGATGAACTTGAGCATCTCCTCCCTCCTCCATACCTTTACACAAAGCGATACAGCGCCATCGGCCCGATGATAACAGAGGCTATGTAGCCCTCCCCCAGGGGAGGGCTACATAGCGATCTCGCACTCTCGCAATAAGCGAGGCTTCGTTCCTTGACACCCCTTCAAAGAGGCATGCGAGGGTGCAAGTTAACCAGGCCCACCCTATTCGAAGTACCAGTCCTTAACGTAGGGAGCTCCGAAGGGCGGGAACTCATAGTGGATGCCGGACTTGATGAGGCGGGTGCGGTCGTAGTAGAACAAGGGGATGACCATGACCACGTCCTCGCAGGCGATCTTGTCAGCCTCCTTGTAGTACTCGATCCGCTTTTCCATGTCCGTCTCCGTCAGACCCAGCTCCATCAGCTCCGTGAAGCGCTCGTTCTCCCACCCGGTGTACTGGAAGGGAGAACCGGGCGCGAAGACCTCGTTGAGCATGTTGTTGGGGTCACCGTAGTCCATCACCCAACCCATGCGGTAGGCATTATACTCGCACTCGGCCGGGGTCATGGGAGGCGTATTGCATACATCGAGGGTGTCCAGATACACCTTCCACTCCCAGGTCACCATCTCGGTCCTGACGCCCAGGTTGTCCTCCCACATGGAGGTCACCGCCTCGATGATGTCTATGTTGTCGCCCTCCTTGTTGAACCAGACCCGGATTATGGGGATGTCCTCAGGCTTCTCATAGCCCTTCTTGGCCATGTACTCCTCGAGGTAGGCCTTGGCCTTATCCACATCGAAGAAGTGGCCCACATCCTCCTGGAAGCCGGGGATCTCGGGCGGGATGGTGGTGTAGGCGTCCTTCCGCCAGGTCATCTTGAGCACCTCGTCCAGGATGACCCGCTTGTCAATGGCCGAAGCCAGGGCCTTGCGCATCAGCGGGTCGTCAGTGGGCTCCCTCAGGGTGTTCAGGCCGAGGTAGTAGACCCCTGGCCGAGGCACCCTGACGAACTCCTTGCTCAGCACCGGATCCTCGAGGATCCTGGGCAGCTCCGCCGAGGGATAGCCGGACGAGTGGACCTCCCCAGCCTCGTACATCGCGAGCTGGGTGGCGGGCTCTACCACGATGGGGAAGGTGACCTTCTCGATCTTGACCTTGTCGGCGTCGTGCCAGTCCTCGAACTTCTCGATCACCACCTCCGCCTCATGCTCCCACTTCACCAGCTTGTAGGGGCCGTTGCCCACAAAGTAGCCGGCCTCAAACCATACGTCCCCGTATTTCTCGATGAGGTCTTTGCGGATGGGGTAGGTGGTGAAGAAGGCCAGGATGCTGGGGAAGAAGGCCAGAGGCTCCTTCAGGGTGATCTGAAGGGTGTAGTCGTCAATGGCCTTGATGCCCACGCCCTCCACCAGCTCCGGCGTGGTCTCGTCGGCAGTGTTGAGCTCCTCGAAGCCTTCGATGAAGTACATCAGCCAGGCATACTCGGCCGCCGTCTCTGGCATGGCCAGGCGGATCATCCCATCCACGAAGTGCTGGGCGACGCAGGGGACCCCATCGTGCCAGAGGAGGTCCTTCCTCAGGTAGATGGTGTAGGTCCTGCCGTCCTCGGAGACCTCGTATCTCTCCGCCGCCGCCGGCTCGATGGTGCCATCTGGCCTGTAGTTGTAGAGGCTCTCCATCATCTGGTTGATGACCATGTGAGAGGTAGTGTCGGTGGCCAGGTTGATGTCGAAGGTCGGCGGCTCAGCCCCGAGGATATACACCAAGCCCTCCTCCGGAGGCGGCATCTTC
>Ga0190286_1000872_pt1 | contig 11613 bp, 11 predicted proteins | sample 48691834_MG_FD_183241 | JGI IMG/M metagenome (GOLD analysis project Ga0190286, IMG submission 183241) | Hydrothermal vent microbial mat bacterial communities from Southern Trench, Guaymas Basin, Mexico - 4869-18-3-4_MG | ecosystem: Environmental > Aquatic > Marine > Hydrothermal vents >... | reverse complement strand
AAAATTTGGAGTTTAAAGTCTAAAGATTTATATCTCACATAAATTAGAGAGTAAAGTGAAGATCTAGGATGGGCCAACATAGGTTAGGGCCTTTTAGGCGTGGTGCGATAAGCGGTTGGGTAATCCCCTAAAGAAGATTTCTAAGAAGATAAAGCTATACCTCAGCATAACTCGTGCTAGAGGAATAGCTAGAAGATACTTCATACTCAACGGCTTCGACGGAGCCATGACCATATTCGGAATAATAATTGCATCATGGTTTGCACATATACAAGAGCCAGGAACAATAGTTATCGCCGGACTAGGCGCATGCTTCGCTATAGGAATTTCAGGTTTCTTCAGCGCATACATGACTGAAAAGGCGGAAAGAGACAGAATGCTTCGAGAACTTGAAAAAGAAAAGAATGGAAAAGTCGACCCTATAAGGTATGAGGCTTCAGAGTTTGTATCAGTTTACGTAGCCCTAATCAACGGGCTTTCACCTATACTTACGGCTATGGTGGCACTAGCACCATTCTTCTTGGCTGTCTGGGAAATGCTTCCAATAGAAACAGCCTACATTGCATCATTAATATTGACTTTGGCTTCACTGTTTCTGCTTGGGTACTATTTAGGCGTTAGGGCGAGAGGGAACGGGTGGGTGTACGGAATAAAAATGCTAGCGGTTGGAGCAATAGTAGCCATATTCATATTCCTAATAGAACTACTATTTTAGAGCCCAAAAGCAAGTTTAACCGCAGTGATTTAGTAACTGAGAAAATTTTGGTGGACCGGGTGGGACTAATACCCGAAAGGGTTCAAGTCTATTTTGAAAAACAGGGTTAATGGAAATTCTTAAGATGTTTATAACATGAGATAAGTATAGATATAGAAAATTGTTTATAATCCTAGTTCCGATACTTCCTAAAGCCATGTTACTCTAAAGGGGCAGAATGTAATGCGAAGGAATGCAAATTTTTAGCGTGAAATTATGCTTAGTTGTTCAGATCGCTTATTGCTTGTTGAAGTTTTGTCTTAATACTTTCTGGTTTGCTGAACTCATCTCTATTCAATTTTGTTCTAGAATGATAAATATTTCTAAGATTTTATAAAATTAATGATAGAGATGACATGCAACATAATGCTCGTTTTCAAACATCACAAATTTAGGTTCCTTAGTCTTGCAAATTTCTTTCGCAAATGGGCATCTTGTATGGAATCTGCATCCCGGCGGAGGATTCACTGCGCTTGGAATTTCTCCACGTGACTTTATGCCTTGAGGTTTCAGTTTTTCTTCCTCTCTGCTTAGTACTGGCACGGATGCTAATAACATTTTAGTGTAGGGGTGCAGTGGATTCTGGAAAAACATAGAAGTCGGAGCATATTCATAGATTTTGCCGAGATACATTATCGCGACTCTTGATGCAACATTTCTCATAAGGCTTAAATCATGAGTTATAAATAGATATGACAAATTGAGGTCTTTCTGCAATTTTATTAACGTGTTTATTATCTTTGCTTGTACTGAAACATCTAATGCAGAGGTAGGCTCGTCAAGAACTATGAAGGAGGGGTTCGTGGCTATTGCTCTAGCAATTGCCACAGCTTGTTTTTCTCCTCCCCCCAAGTCTCTAGGTAACCTGTACATGAACCTTTCAGGGGGCAGCTCTACAGCATTTAAAAGCTCTTCGACTTTCCTCTCAAGTTCAGCGTCATCTTTGACTAAGCCTTGTATCTTTAGGGGCAAGGCAACAATGTCCTTTATTGTTTTTGCTGGATTTAATGAAGAGGCTGGATCCTGGAAGACTATACTCATATCTCTCTTTATGCTTTTAGGACGTTTCCTTGCTGGCACTGATATATCTTGACCTTTAAATGTAATTTTGCCCGATGTAGGGGCATAGATTCCCATTATTACATAGCCTGTTGTTGTTTTACCTGAACCCGACTCACCTACCAATCCAAAGGTTTCACCGTATTTTATGTCAAATCCGATGTTATCGACCGCATGAACTGTTCCATAGGATGTCTTAAAATGCTTAGTCAAATTTTCAACTACTAATATGGAATCTCCTTGCTTTTTTTCCTTCAATTTGCCCACCTTTCTAGTGATAAAGCCAGCATGCAACACCTCGATTTCCATTCATCTTTATAAATGGTGGTTTCTCTTTTTTGCATTTGCTTAAGCGTTGATTGCATCTTGTGTGGAATCTGCATCCTGGCGGAGGATTCACATAGTCGGGGATTCTTCCTGCTATGCCTGTGGCAATTCCTCCCCCTGTAAGTTTGGGAGTGGATTCTAAAAGTCCCCTAGTGTAAGGATGTAGCGGATCCGAGAATATATCTTCGGTTTGGGCAACTTCGACTATATCTCCAGCATACATTACATATACCCTATCCACAAACTCTCTGACCGCTCCAAGCGCATGAGAAATGAATATCACCGATAATTTCCTTTTTATTACAACGTCCTTGATAAGCCGCAGTATTTGGTCTTGTATTGTTACGTCCAAATTGGTTGTTGGTTCATCAGCTATTAAGAGTTGTCTAGGTGTCGCCAATGCCATTGCAATGCATACTCTTTGTCTCATTCCCCCGCTTAATTGGAATGGATAGCTATCAAGAACTCTCTCTGGATCCGGCAGAGCTACCTCTTCAAGCAATTTTAGGCATCGTTCCCTAATCTCCTCTTTAGTCTTAGCCTCGCCCAAAGAATATTTAATGAGATCCGCCAGCTGAGTTTCAACTTTGAATACTGGATTGAGGGCTGCTGTGGGATCCTGAAATATCATGGCTATGTACTTTCTTCTTAATTCATCTAGCTCCTTCTTGTCCATTTTTAGAACGTCTTTTCCTCTGAAGTATATTTCACCCTTATTGATTTCTGCATTGCTGGGCAGAATGCGGAGGATGGATTTCATGGTAGTTGTCTTTCCGCAGCCCGATTCCCCAATTAACCCTACTCTCTCTCCAACATTGACCGAAAGATGAACTCCGTTAAGGACTTTTGATAAGCCTCTATAGGTTTTGTAGCCCACATATAGGTCATTTATCTTTAATAGGTTCTTCGGCAAGTTTAATTTCACTCCGTAAACATGTCTTTGACTCCGTCGCCCAGCAAGTTAAATCCCATTATTATGAAGGCTATTGCCATTGCAGGAAAAACGCTTTCCCACCAGAAGTCGGGCATAAAATCTCCGCCTTGGGCGACCATTGTCCCAAGGTCGGGTGTTGGAGGTTGGGCGCCTAGCCCAACGAAGCTAAGTGATGATCCTATAAGTATGACCCAGCCAACATCTAAAGTTATTTTTGTGAGTATGGGGCCTAAACAATTTGGGAAAATCTCCCTGAAAATTATGTGGAATGTACTTGCCCCCATAAGTTCCGCGGCTTGAACGAAATACTCGTTTCTAAGTGATGAAGTAACATTATAGGTTAGTCTTGTGTACCAAGGCCACCACATTAGTGAGACAGCCATCATAGCATTAAAAATGTTAGGAGTTAACACTGAGCATATAGCCAATGCTAGCACAAGTGCAGGAACAGCAATAAATATGTCGGCTGTTCTCATAATTATTGTTTCAATTATACCCTTGCGTGCTCCAGCGATTAATCCCAAAACTACTCCAACCGGAGCTGTCAGGGTTAGGACTACTCCAGCCATCATAAGTGAAAATCTAAAGCCGAAAATTGTTCTGCTTAATATATCCCTTCCCATATAGTCAGTTCCAAATGGATACTCAAAACATGGAGGTAAGTGCACTCTTTCTAAATGCGTAATTTTTGTTACATCTTCCGGATGAGGAGCAATCCACGGGGCAAGTAGAGCAATTAAAATTGAGGTAACGGCCATTCCTAGCCCTACAAGAGATAACTTGCCCCTTGAAAATTTGAACCACTTTCTTTTAGCTGATTCAAACATCCTAGATTGCTTAATTCTCGAAATTATTTTTGGCTTCATTTACTCACCTCTCTCCATAAGTCGGATTCTTGGATCTATATATGCGACTATAACGTCGGCTATTAGGTTCATTATCGCGAAAATCAACCCTATAACAAGAACAACAGCAACTATGGCGTTTAGGTCCTTATTCATCATAACTTCAATACCGTACTTGGATAGGCCTGGCCATCTATAGACGATTTCAACTGGAAAGGCATTGCCCAGCATCCCGGCAATGTCCATTCCCATAACAGTCACTGCTGGAATTATTGAAGGCTTAAACAAATACTTGAACATTATAAGCCTTTCAGGCAATCCTTGAGCGGTCGCCATTGTTATATAGTCTTTATCCATGTTTTCGACCATTCCGCTTCTTATTATCCTTGCATCTTGCGCCATTCCTCCGAGGGATAACGCTAATGCGGGAAGTATTGCATGCCAAAGCCAATTTGCAAGGGCATCAAATCTTCCTGTAATTAATGAATCAATCGTTATGAATCCGGTTACTGTTGTAGGAGAAATGTCTCTATCTATATTTCCAGTGGTTGGAAAGATAGGCCATATCCATGCGAAGAGTAACTGGAAAATTATTGCCCAAACAAAAGATGGAATGGATATGCCTACATAGGAGAAAATTCGCACAATGTTATCAGGTAGCTTGTAGGGGAACCTTCCAGCTATTACACCAAGTACTATTGCGCCAACAACCTCAAATATTGCAGCTAAAGCGATAAGTTCTAAACTGGCCGGTAAATACTGCAACACATCGTACGTTACGCTCCGTTTTGTATAAAGCGAATAGCCAAGATCCCCCGAGAATACATCTCTTAGCCAGTAAAAATACTGCTCAATTAGAGGTTTATCCAACCTTAACGTTTTTCTAACTTGCTCGATTACTTCTGGCGGGGTTCTGGGTGGTAGCATGATGCGGACGGGGTCTCCTGGAAGAACCCTGGCCAAAACAAAAACTAAAACTGAAAGTCCAAAAAGTGTGAAGATGATATATGCCGATCTTTTGACTATATAGGTAATCATTCTCATACTGTGTCACTTCTCATAAACAATAAAAAAAGGGATATTTTAAAGTTTTCAAAATTTAGCCTGGAGGATACACTTGTATCGTCCTTGGATCGATGTTGTAGCCCATGATTGGTATAACTTCGCCTCTTGCAGCTGGCCAGTCAACATAGGTTTGATATGCCATTTCAATCATGTGGTCGAATAGGAATAGGCTTGGGCACATGTCCATGATCACGCGTTGAATTTCAGCGTACTTTTCGAACCTTTCTTCTTGGTCTATCGTAGATAACGCATCCTCAATCATTGCATCAAGTGTAGCGTTCAGAAGCCACTCGTTCTGCTCCCATGTTGGAGCTGATTTCGAGTGATACCTGCTCTCCAGTAATGAGCCTGCCTCCGGATAATGTAAGGCAACGAATATTGTTTCTATATGTGGACTTGTCTCTGGCTTTGCCATTTCCTCAATCATCGTAAGCCATGGAGTTTCAACAATGTTGACCCTTAATCCTAGGTCCCTTTCGACACATTCAGCGAAAAGCATGGCTACTTTCTCTTCAGCCGGTACTTCGCGGCACCAGTGAACCTCTATTACATAGTTTTCTGGATGCTCAACTATGTCGGGATAGTACTTTGATTTCTGGAGTTCTTCTAGAGCTTTATCTACATCCCTATGATAAATTTGGCAGTCGACAAATCCCCAGGCGGAGGCTGGTACGCAGCTTCTAGATACTACGGATGCTGGATAAATTTCCTCGACAACTTTTTCATAGTCCATTACGTATGCCAGAGCCTTCCTTATGTGTATGTCATCTGTCGGTGTCTTATTGCAGTGCATCATGAAGTAGAATTCGTCTCCTCCCGGGAATGTAGCTATGTCAATACCACCTGCGGCATCTAATGCTGTTAGTACTTCTTCTGGAAGCCATTGAGATGTTATTTCAAGCTCTCTCTTTAACATCATTGTTCTCTCGGTGGAAGGCACAGCGAGAGCCATATACACTATTTCGTCCGCCACATTTGGCGGCAGCGGATACCAGTAGTCCTCAAATCTAACCATTCGGATGTATTCTTCCCTTACCACTTCAGTGATCATGTATGGTCCTGAACCAGCGTCGTGTGTTAGTAGCCATTCCCTGCCCAAGTCTCCTACGTTTTCTCCGTTCATTGTGTAGTTATAGGTGCCTCCATACACTATGTGATCCATAATTTCCTCTTTCTCTACGATATAGAGTCTTACCAGTGTGGATAGGAATGGGCCGAACGGCTTTTTGAGTTTGAATTGAACAGTATAGTCGTCTAAAACTACTGTTTCATTTACGAATGGTATGAACAGATATCCGTATCCCTCGCCTATCGTTATCATTCTTTGCATGGTAAAGGCTACGTCTTCTGCTGTTAATTCTCGGCCGCTGTGGAATTTGATTCCTTGTCTTATCTTGAAGGTCCATGCTAAGCCATCTTCAGAGACGTTCCAGCTTTCTGCAACCCAAGGAATTATTTCTCCTGTAGGCGTGGGATACACGAGCGGGTCATAAACAGCAACATATGTTGTTGAGCTTGAATAGTCTGAGCCGACAGCAGGATCCGGCTCAGTTGGCCACGCAAATCCAACCCTAAGAATTCTAGGTTTGGGCAAGAGACCCTGCAAAGTATTATTTATCTCGGCTAATCTGCTTTGGAGCTGTGCAAGTGTCGTTTCAAAAGCTCCAACAGCCTCAGCTATTCCACTCGTCGCATTTACCAGATCACTCGTTACAGCTAGTAAGTCCTCCGTTACATCCTTTATTGTTGATACTTCGCCAGATATGCCAGCCATGTATGAAAACGCAACGCTGGGGACTATTATGGCAATAATGAGCAGTATCACGATCACCATGTCGATTCTACGGAAACCGGTTATAGCCATTTAAATCTTCACTCCTTTCTCATCTACATTTCGAACCTTCTATTCCACTTTTTATTTAAAATTTTCGGCAACACAGTATAAGGATGCCTTAATAGAGATTATTTAGACTATTCGAGCTTTTTCAAAAATCCGTTTTCCTCTGGGGGGCTTTCGTAGCCGAAAAGTTTGCTGTGGACAAGGTTCATTTTACGGTATAAATCAGCCATCATTTCTGCATATTTCCAGGAAGCCACAACTGCATCAATTACTGGTACTCCAAGGGCTTCGATAAGCTCTTTCATAAAGCCTGATTCGACAGTGCATCCCAGAACTATTACTTCAGCTCCGTCCTCATCAATGGCTTTTTGAGCTTCCCTTTTTATTGCCTCCCTAAGCCTATCCGGTTCCTCAAGCATTCTGGGAACTGTGAAATTTAACACTCTGAATGAAGCGAGCTTCTTTTCAAGCCCATAGATTTGAATGTTGCTTTCCATCTTTGGAATCCACTTTCTTCTTCCAACTAGTATTGAAAATTTGTGGCCTAATGTTGCTGCAATGTGCATGCTGGATTCGGCGACGCCTATAACTGGAATTTTAACTAGTTCGCGTGCCTCCCTCAATCCGGGATCATAAAAGCATCCTATGACCACGGCGTCATATCCTTCTTTTTCTGCCTTTTTGACCCATTTTAGGGTTCCATGCATGTTTAGGTGTTCATAGAAGTGGTATTCCACGTGGGTTGGCCCTTCTTTTAGGTATACTATTGTTGGCTCAACGTCAGGCCTTTTCACTTCATTGATTGTTTTCCGTATCTTTTCATTAATTCCTTTTGATGCAACAGGGTCTATCCACATTATTCTTAACATAACCCATCGTAATTAGAATGTCAACTCTGCATTTTTATGTCTTGTCATGAAACTTCAGAATTTGATGCTTAAGTTAAAATTTTATAAGTTTGTGTTGAAGATTGCATTACGGTGAAAAATATGTCTAAGCTTTATGAATTTGAGTTAGGGAAGGCGGCAAGAATACTCATTGAAGAGCTGTTCAAAATAAAGGAAGGCGAAGAGTTCGTTATAACGGCAGACACTGAAACTGACATGCGTGTTGTTGAGGCCACCGCAAGGGCTACATTTGCTGTTGGAGCAAAACCTATTGTAATATGGATGGCTTCCCCGCTTGGTGTCGGCAAGGCCGCCGATCCGACGCTTCCGATGCGTACTTTAACGGCTGCTTTAAAAGAGGCAGATGCGTGGGTAGAATTCAATAATCAATGGCTGTTATACTCGACGCCATGGGATATAGCAATAGAGGAGAACAAGAAGCTAAGGTATTTATGTCTGGTGGGTATGGATGCTGACATGATGATTAGGTGTATAGGCAGAGTGGACTACCCAACCTTAGTTGAGTTCATGAAGAAAGTTGTTGAAATGACAAAGAATGCGAGAAGAATGCGGGTTACAACTCCTGCGGGGATGGATGTCTCATTCAACAATGTGCCAGGGAGGCCAGTAACTTTGGAGTCTGGCTATGCGGATACTCCAGGGCCGCATTTCTTGTCTGGACAGATTGGTTGGGCTCCAGACTTCGAATCGATTAATGGTGTTATTGTCTTTGACGGATCGTTGGTTCCGCCTATTGGCCTTTTGAAGGAGCCTGTGAAACTCTATATTAGAAATGGTGAAGTTGAGAGGGTTGAGGGTGGAAAGGAGGCTGTAGAGTTTGACGCTTGGTTAAAAAGCTTTAATGATCCAAATATGCTTCGGCTGGCTCATATTTGCTATGGATTCCATCCGGGCGCTAAGCTTACAGGTAATATTCTTGAGGACGAGAGGGTTTGGGGATGCGTTGAGTGGGGAATTGGGAATGTAGGTCCAATGTATCTTCCACCAAGCGGTAGGAAGGCAGCCTCCCACACTGATGGTATCTGCCTCAACGCTTCAGTATGGCTTGATGATGTACAACTTACAGACAAAGGAAAAGTTGTCCATCCAGAACTGGTTGAACTGGCTAGAAAGTTAGGAAAAGCCTAAGGGTCTAAACCAACAAGAATAACCCTCTACCATACTTTCCTTTCTTAATTCTTATAAAATTTTGGAGTTTTATAAACATAATTTATGTCCCAAAACAATGTGAGTTTAACTGTGAGTGCAAAATTTATGTGTCAAGGAAATCTTTACAATAATTAGATACGTTACAATGGTTGGTAAAACGTCATATATTTTGTTTATCTTTGCTATTATTTTATGCAAGCCTTAATACTGAACTGCCCATTAGGATATATGCGGCTGGAAATGATGATTCAAATGATAAGGAGATAGGTGTTAAGTGGATTAACGATTACAGTGGAACCGCGGTGGTCGTGTTAAGGGGGAGAGAGAAATAAATGGTTCCCTTAAAATAGTCATTTCGACGTTGTTGGTAGCATTAGTAGTTGTATCGTCAGCCCTGTACCTTTCACAGCAACCAAGGAAATTTAGAATTCATGTCCATTCTGAGGGTAGAGGAGTCAGTGAAGACATTTATGTTACTGCGATTTTGAACTGCAGTTTACCAAAGGTTCCAACAGATATACCTATACTTGAGGTGGTTCGGCACAATTATACTGAGGATGAAGCTATAGCAATAGCTAGAGAATTTTTCAATTTGACAGGAGAACTAAATGTAACGAGGCCATTTAACGGTACAACATTATTTGTTACTAATGATACTCACCGGATTGAACTTTATGATGACGGGGCCTTAGAATATCACATCTCATCCTCGGTAATATTCACGAGGGAGTCTGAATTCATTGGCAAGTTACCCGAGTTTTCAGAGGCTAAGGAAATAGCTGACAAGTTCGTTAATCAATTTATACAAAAAGCTAAGGATCATAAGCTTATAAATAGCTTTCCGCTAATGCAAATCGAGTTTTCCAGAGTAGACTTTTGCGAATGGTACGGAGAGCCGCCGCAAAACATTAAACCTATAACTATAGGTGTATATTACAGAGTTATGTATAATGGTATACCACTCATTTTTAAAGGTGGAATCAGGGTAGAAATTATGAAAGGCGGAAAAATCACGTGGTTTGATGTTTGGTGGAGAGATGTAAAGTTAGGGGAACCAATTCCTATATCAGTATCGCCGAAACAAGCAATAGAAAACATGGATATTAAGTTGCCCATCAACACCTCTGCAAATGAAATAAAGACTTTATATATCGATAGCGTCAGATTCGGGTACTTCACTCCAGCACCATCGCCCCTAGAGCACGAGCGCTTTACCTCCTTCTTACCAGCATACGAAGTCACATTCCACGCAATTCTAAAAGACGGATCAGAATACGACGACATAGAATATGTTTCCGCAACATCATTAAGTATTCCTTTATAAATAATGACTAATGGCTCAAGACGTCTACAACAACATACTATTAATAACTTTTCTACCCTTCTTTTGCCCCTAAGTATCTTCTTTTAAGTTCCTTTGCAAACATCTCAACTATCTCATCCACAGCCCTCTTAAAGCCTTCAACATCATACACTACAAGAAACTTCTTCTCATCTATAATGGCCTTAATCTCCTTCAAGAAAGGATCAGTATCCAGTCCAGCCACATAGTCCGGAAGGTCGGCAAGCTTGCTTAGTGCGTCAAGCAGTCTGAAAGGCCCATAAAGTGGAGGCTCATTTATGCAACCCTGCGCACTTGTCGCCAAGAAAACGGCTATTTCGAAAAGATAATCGTTACCAGACTTCTTAGCCGACATATTTATTCCTCCGATTCCTGAATAAACCTTTGACCATACTTATTTAGATACGATATTTCTGAAAGAGGAATTCTTTTCGGTGGAGTCGGAGTTTGATCCGGATAGCCAACTATTACTAGAAGTTCTGGTTCTATGCCTTTTGGGATTTCAAGTATTTCCTTAATAGCATTATGCGAGAAAGACTTTACCACACATGTTCCGAGGCCAAGTGCATATGCGGCTAGGAGTATGTTCTGCACAGCCATAGCGCAGTCCGCAATTGAAAGGTAATCTCTTCCCAGAGCTCCTCCAACTTTGTATGCTTTCTCTTTGTCTGAACAGACCAGTATTGCCAACGGGGAGTCTCCGAGATATCCTGGTGAAACCTTTCTTATAAGCTCAAGCGTATTCTTGTCATCGATAACTATGAATCTCCAGGGTTGAATATTGCCTCCCGAAGGAGCCCAGCGAGCAGCATCTAGCAGCTTCTTTATTAATTCCTTTTGAACTGACTCAGATTTGTATTTTCGGATGCTTCTACGGCCCTTTATAGCCTCAAAAACATCCATCTCTAACACCCTCAACATTTCTAAGCCTCTCACAAAAAGTTTTATATGTTTTTCCAAGTTAACTTAAGTTTACTAAAGTAAAGGAGAGGAGAAGATGCCGGAATATTATGAATATGAATTAGCCAGAGCAGCATACAAGCTTGTAAGTGAGATGTTTAAACTCAAAGAAGGCGAAACCTTCGTTATTACAGCAGATACGGAATCTGATCCTAGAGTAGTCGAAGCAACCGCCGCCGCAGCGTTTGCCGTAGGAGCTAAACCGATGGTAATATGGACTGCATCACCATTAGGCGTCGGTAAAGCGGCTGATCCGATGCTTCCGGTTGAAGCACTAACAGCTGTTCTAAAAGTTGCAGACGCATGGGTGGAATTTAACAATGAATGGCTATTATACTCTACACCCTACGAAATAGCCATGAAAGAAAACAAAAAGCTGAGACACATGTGCCTAGTCGGAATGAATGTGGACATGATGGTTAGAGTCATC
>Ga0190286_1000871_pt1 | contig 11617 bp, 13 predicted proteins | sample 48691834_MG_FD_183241 | JGI IMG/M metagenome (GOLD analysis project Ga0190286, IMG submission 183241) | Hydrothermal vent microbial mat bacterial communities from Southern Trench, Guaymas Basin, Mexico - 4869-18-3-4_MG | ecosystem: Environmental > Aquatic > Marine > Hydrothermal vents >... | reverse complement strand
ATAGAAGAAACACAGGAAAGGCTAGGATGACCGGCCGAGTAAGGGCTGCCAAACCGAGGAAGCCTCCTGCAAAGGCTGCATTTCTCAAATCAGGCTTTTCTCGAAACTTTAATAGTTGCAGTACGGATAGTGAAAGTAGAAACGTAAAGATGTTCTCAGTGAGAAGTGCCCCTGTATAATACACAAGAAAGGGATAAATGCTAGCGATCAAAAGAGCAATCTTACCGACATCTTTGCCAATAACCTGTTTACCTATAAGATAGATGTTCAAACAAGTCAAAGTGCCAATGATGGCCTGGATGATCCTGACAACCATGTAGTCATGCCCAAAAACCATGTATATCAGGGCCAGGAAATATGGAAATAGAGGAGGCCTCCGCGCCATCAAGGTTCCGTCGGTGAATCCAAGCCCATTAACGAGGTTCACAGCTATAGCATCATAGCTTTGGGCATCGCTTCGATACAACCCGTGAAGTTGGCTAATGTAGAGTAAGCGCACGGCTAGTGCAAACATCAGAGCCACGGCTAAGAAGAGCCTCTCATCACCCCAAACTTTTTGAATAGCCTCTTTCATCGCATTCAGCTCAATTTGAGAGACCTAATCATCCAATGGCTTGTCCCGCTCCACAAGAAGGACAAAGGTGACCTGGTATTTGGCCTTATCCAGGCCCGTTAGCACGGCGAGCAGATGTTTTTCAGAGCCGGCGATGCCGGTGGCTTTGGCGATGTGGCAGATCCTTGCAGTTCTCATATCGGCCACTCTGCTGGCTTCAGCGAGATACTCTCATAATCTGAACACACTCATCGGCGTAAACCTTGCTCAATAGCCCAGGATAGTTAGGCGGCTCGCCGAACTGCTCTTTCTCATATGGTCCGTAGAACACATAATCTATCCGGTACGCGTGCAACACATCATCTACATCGGCGTCAAGATACCGCCGGTATTCTGCCAACAAGCGTTCCATCTTTTCCGGCGGGGTAGCGTACTCAATATAATTCTCGGTAGTACAGCCCAAAAAAGCACCCTGACCAGCGATTGATATAGGCAGCCACCTCTGACTTACTTAACCCCCAGAAGCGCAATGCACGCAGGTGTCGGCTCCATAGCTCAGTATCGTCCAACAAATAATCCCGACAATAACAACTGATATACACGTTGTTGTGGGTGTACCCCGCCAATAGGGTGGCCGTCGGCTCGGCGGCCAGGACCACAGAATCCGGCGTGCTGTTGGCGTTCAACCAAGCGAAAGCCCCGGCCAAAGACTGATAGCCGACATAGCGCTCCCGCTGTGCGTTCAGTGCCGACACTTGAACGAAGAGAGCCTCCCCGGCTAGAAACGCTACCACCAGGCCCAAAGCCAGCGCCCCCATCCACGGCCTAAGCCAATGGCGCAGATACGCCCCCAATCCCTTCCCAGAAAAGAAATTATGTAGCAGCACCGCCAAAGTAATGATTATGGTCGGCTTGTTGGTGTACCAGTGCCAGTGGCCCGGCTGGATCTGCCTGCCGGTGATGACGTTTTGGTTAAGGACGACGAAGCCACCTATCAGCAGCGAGAGCAAAAACCAATACCGCCAATCGCGGGGGCGATGCAATAGCGCGAATAGCGGAATGCTCACCAAGAGCTGCTTGGAAATGGTAAGCGCCCGCGAAGCGATCATGCCCGAACGACGCAAGTAGTCCGCATAAGCCGGTGAGTGCACTGCCGCCGCCGAGTTGATCCAATAGGGCAATGACACCACAGCCCCAATGCCGCCAACGACCGCCAGGCGCTGGCAAAGTCTGTACTCTTTTCTGAGCAGCGCAAAGGTGAATAGAATGCTGCCTCCAACGTAGAGGAACGTCCAGCAGTATGGGTAAGTGTAAAACTGAACACCCAGAAGCACGCCGGCCAGCACGACATCTCGCCACTCCTCGTCGCGCACTGCCCGGTACAGAAAGACCAGGCAGCCAAAGAAAAAAGGCAAACTCAACTGAGGGTGTACTGGGCGCGAGAATATCAATGGCGTGGCCGGTCGCTGAATTCCTGTGAGTACAAATTGCAAACTGGCTGGCAACCAAAAATGGAATAAGTGATGTCCTAATACCAACAGCGATGCGCCCAGCACTGACGCTAGGCGCGAACCAGTCAACAACAGCGTGAAGCCATAGGCTAGCAAAAACATTACCGCTGGCAAGACAAAGTCCGCTACGATGAATAACTCTCCCACAGATAGACCACCCAATTTCCCTACCAACCCCATCAGCAACTCTGGCAACGGCGGCTGCAAATAAGGACCATTCTTGTGTTCATACAGGAAAGCATTGGACACAGTATAGTGCCCATCATATATCTCATGCACACGTGCTGCGTAGGACTCTTCTGCATCTGTACCCATCAAGATGATACCCTGATAATCGATGCCCAGATCCGCAATGAACAGCACGTGCGGCAGCACATAGATCATACCCACCAGCGTCGCTAACACCAGCGGTAGCCACCAAGTCCGCAATTTGTTCGCTAACGCCTGTTTCAGTTGAAAAAGTAGCATCTTATAACCTCGACAATATCTTCTCTTTGAACATTCTTTTATCAAATTCATCAATCTGGAAAATGTTTTTGATATCTATTCTAAAATCGGATTTAACTCTGTGCAGGAAATAGTATCTTACAGGCATCATTATGCTGCCATTAATCAATAGAGCTAAAGCTGCTCCTAAAACTCCTAGTCGCAAAACAAAGAGGTAAAGGAACAAAGCGTAAAAACAATCACCTATTACGTAAGCATAAAAGAGATATTTTTGAGCGCGCAAAGCATAGAATAGGGGCCTTTGAATAAGCATGAAAGCATAAACGGAAAGGACAAAAAGATATACCCGAAAGACAGGGACAGCCTCCATATACTTCTCTGAAAAAAGTAGACGGTATAATAAGGGAGCGGAAAGCCATCCCCCTATCACAAGTAACGTTGCAGTCCAAGAGGCGTACTTCATCGCCCTGTTCAACATCCTTTTTGTAGTTCCCCAATCGGTAGAGATTCTCTCTGAAGTTAAGGGGAGAAGAGTTGTTTCCAGAGAATTCAGAAGGGAAAAAAAGGAGGCTAAATCCTCTCTGAGCTACAGCATAAATAGCTACCATCTCCGTGCCCAGAAGAGCCTTGATCATCCAAACAGGAAGCTGATCCTGTATATTTTTAAAAGGGAGCATAAGGATAACGTAGGTTCCTTGGTCCTTTAAAGCTTTGCGAAAAACAGGCTCCTTTGAAGCCTTAACTTTTTTTAGGGGAGAAACCACTCTCCACCAAAAGGGGGATAAAAGCAAAATTGCTATCGCTAAAGACAAAGGATAAGTTAGAATGGCACCCATCAAGCCCTGTTTTAGCCACATTACCAGGAGAAGCACCAAAAGGAGTCTAAATAAAGCAAAGGTAACCTGCAAAAATGTTAAATAATGATATAGAGTATAGCTATAGAAAGTTGTGCCGAAAAGATTTTTGATGCCAGTCAGGAAAAGATAAGCTCCCATTATAATAAAAAGACGCGCAATCATTGGACTGTAGGCTTTATTGATCCAGGGAGAAGCTAAAATGGGAACAATCAGAAGAAGGGCACCTCCCCCTAGTTCCATTTGAGAATAACGCAAGAGAAACCTCTTAACCTGATCAAGCCTCTTCTCGCCTCGACTACGAGCGATCTCCGAGGATATCACTTTACCCAAGCCAAGATCCAGAAAGATAGTACCTACGGAGTATACAGACAATGCCAAAACTAACCGCCCGTAGTCAAGCTTGCCCAAAGCACGGATGACTAAGATAGAGGTCAAGAACTGTGGGACGGTTACAATAACATTTGAGAACGAAAAAATAGCCGTCCCTTTTACGATTTTGCCTGCAAGAGACATAGATGCCCTCGGATCATCGGTCATAAGGCCACCAGCCTTTAACTTCGATAAATTCAATTATCTTTCTTGCCCTCTCAGTCCAAGTATATTGCTGCACCTCATCATAAGCCTGCCCGCTTATCCTCTTCGCCAAATCCGGATCATCTAAAACCCTCTTTATCCCCTCTGCTAATGCCTTAGGATTACCAGGTTCAACCAATATGGCGGTTTCGCCATCCCGCACGATGTCTCTAATCGAAGGCAGATCCGAGGCTACAATCGGCCTGCCCGAAGCCATGTATTCAAAGAGTTTTATAGGTGAGACATAATACGCGAATTGTTCCATTTTAGGAAAGGGAATTACTAAAACATCAGCGGCTTTTAGGTAAAGGGCAACAAGCGTTGGAGCAACATGATCTGTGAAGATAACTTGATCAGGGTGAATTCCCTCTTCTAAGGCAATTTCCGAATATACCCTTTTGCCCATCTCGACAGGGCCACCAACGAAAACCATCTTGAGGCTGTGGGGAAGATACCTCAAACTGCGCATCATCACAGATAGCCCCTTGGCCTGATTAAGGATATGAAACCGGCCAACATAAAGGGCCAAAACGGCATCCAATGGCAACTTTACCTTCTGTCTAGCCTCCTCCTTCGAAATATTGAGATCGAACCTTTTTAGATCAACGCCATTAGGAGCATAGAGGATTTTCTCCTTTGGAATACCAAGACCCTGGTAATAAAATTCTGCCAATTTCCTAGTGTTTGTAACCAAGCCCTTCAGATGCGTCGAGCACCTCCTGATCAATTTCTGCCGGAATTTAGAGCGCGGGTAGTCGTGACTTTCGTAAATGATGGATCTATTCAGTTTTGTGAAAAAATAAGCGACCCATATATCCCTGGTGAAATATAAAGCCCTTCTCATAAACGAAGTATAAACCAGTGCTTCCAGTGCGAAAGCGATGCTTTGTAGGTGGAAAAGAGCTCTAGAGACAATCTCTGGTAAGAATCGATCAAGCCATACGAAATCCGGCGAAAAGAGGCGGGTGATCTTGAACTTGCGTTCGATGCCGAAATAAGTCCAAATGTCCTTCAACCCTCTCATCCGCTTTGATTGAAACCGAAAGGGATGAATTAACTCGACATCGAATCCAAGGCCACGGAAGGCCTCGCACATCTTCAGTATCTGTAATCCATGGGCCTTCTCCGTGGGAATGCGTGCGTTGGCGATGTAGAGCAACTTCACTTTTTCCAAGCGATGATTCATGTGTATAAACCTATGAAGGGATAAACGTTTATGTCCAGATTCCCTAGCCAGGAGATAAAACGACATAGCAAGGGAACCACTTGATGGCGACTGGTTGTTGGCCTGCATCACTATCCATCCAACACACATCCCAACCCCACTTCCAAGAAGCAAACGCCCACCATTACAAGTACAAGGAGGCTTGATTACTCACTGTTCATTGGATTTTACCGCCAGGACTACATTGCCGATATAGTCAGTCGGAAGGAGCCAATCCAGCAAGTCGCCAATCCCAGCAAACAGTAAGGAAACTGGAATACTGAACACCAGGATCAGTGCATGTCGCATCTTGGGAGGAAGCCAACGCAACCGTCGCCAGAGTTGTAAGGCCACCCCTTCAACCAGCCGGCTGCCGAAAAGGGAAAACAACCCCCCAACCCTCTCCATCTGTTGAACGTAAAACCCTTCGTCTTCCAGAATACGCCGTAAACTGTAAGGTGTAAATCTCCAGAAATCATGTGGCTCGTAGTGAAGTCCCCAGCTAGTTGGTGCCGTCAAAACAAGCTTACCTCCTGGACGCAGCACTCTCTCGATCTCCTTGATCGCCTCGCGATACTCGAACACATGCTCGATCACCTCGGAACAGAGCACGCAATCCACGGTTCCACTTTTCACAGGAATACTCCTCGCATCACCGACCACCGTAGGACGCCGTTCTATTGATAGATCCATTCCAATATACAAGCTGCTGGGAAACAAAACGCGATAAGGTTGCCTCCCGCAGCCTACATCCAGGATTCTCTTTCCGGAGATAGTACCAACTATCTGGCGTAGAACTTTTCGCAGGAGGCGTTTCGGTATAAATGTGAAGGTCCGGGTCAGCAGATAGTAATTTGAGAGGAAGTTCGGCTTCACCGCCATCTTCCCTTAGCCTTGAGCAGATCCTTATAGAGCTCCGCCACTCGTTTAGCCGCTGTCTCGTTGCTAAATCGCTCCAAGGCGATCCGCTGTCCTTCTCGCCCCATCCGTGCCCGAAGGTCGGGATTCCCAAGCAACAATTGCAGGCATCCTTCAGCCAATGCTTCTACATCCTTGGGTGGGACCAAGAGTCCGCTCCGGCCCTCTTCCACTACCTCTACCACCCCATCTACCCGAGATGCCACCACCGGTAACCCGGCCAGCCCTGCCTCAATTAGAACTATTGGCAACCCCTCCCATAAAGAGGGAAGCACGAAGAGGTCGGACGCTCTGAGGATCTCCGGCACATCGGTTCGCTTCCCGAGGAAGGTCACTCGGGAATCAATTCCCAACTCCCTCGCCTGTGCCTTCAACTGGTCGCGCAATTCACCATCCCCTACAAAAAGAAACTGCACTTCCGGGCAACTGGCAGTAATCTTCGGCACAGCTTTAAGCAAATATTCGTGTCCCTTTTGTGGTGTCAGCGAGGCTACAGTAGTGACGATGAGGCTTTCTTCCTGAAGCCCAAGCGATCTACGAACTTCCAGTTTCCTTGGCAGTAAGGTAAAGCGTCGGGGGTCTACAGCATTATAGACTAAATGGAGCTTTGAGCGAGGATACCACATCCGTTCCCGATAAAAGCGTAACACCGCTTCCGAGCAACCAAACGCGGCATTGGCGAATTGGAATGCAAGCCGATCAAAGACCCGGAGTTTCAGCCGCAAATTCCAGTAGCAGTTGTGGAGGTGAGCGATTCTGACTGGTATATGAGCAAACCACCCGGCAGGCAGTCCATACCAGCAACTTTCCAGCAGGTGGCAGTGGAGAATGTCTGGATGGCGCTCCCAAAGAGCTCGGAAAACCCTGAGGTATCCACTCATTCCAAATTTGCGCGGGATACGGATAACCTCAACCGGGATGCCGATCTCCTTCACTTCCTTTGCCAATTCTCCAGTTCGATAAAGGCAGAGCACTTCTATATCAAAACCATCTCGAGGGAACGCCTTGACCAGTTCCACGACAAACCTTTCTGCGCCGCCCAGCCCCAGATGGTTAATCAGGTGGACTACCTTCATGCGGGCCATCGCTCCTTTCGGGCAAACAAGTTGGTAAGCTTGCCCACCTGCATTACGAACCGCTCTAACGACCCGAAGGCCTCAAGTGGCACCAAGCCGTTACGTCGGACCCCGTAAACCATAAAGCCCTATTTGATTAATCCTTGAAAGACCGCTATCCATTTATTTATTAACCCATCAACGCTATGCTCTCGTACCACAATATCCCTCAACACCCTTTTCAAAGCCAATTGAGAGCCTGCGTTCATCTCAACAACATCAAGAACCCTCACTGCGAGATCGCCTGCATTCCCCTTTTCAAACATCAACCTGTCTGCATAATCGCCAAAGATATCCTTAAAGGCCTCATTGCAAGTTAGGGGCACCCTCCCGCAAGCCATCGCTTCTAGTACCGCTTTATCCAGACTGCCAGTATGGCTCAGATTGACGAAAACGTCACAAGCTTGATAATACCGCACTACCTCGGAATGGGGAACTGGACCCACAAAGCGGAAGTGTCTCTCCAGTTGGCGTTCCTTAACCATCTCCTTAATTTCACCCAAATATTTCCTCTGCGCCTCGGTGCCCACATCGCCAACGACCACAAATTCCAAATCTTCTCGCCCCTTCTCATTCACCAAAATATCGGCCGCCTTAACTAGCGTCTCATAATCCTTGATAGGTGAGATGCGCCCCACTGAGAGGATCACTTTCGTGTTTCCCTCCTTGTGAACATCCAGGGGCTTGAACTTATCGGTGTCTATGCCTTGGCCCACGATTGAAACCTTATCACTTTTCAGCCTGAAGCCTTCCCTCGTTGAGGTTACCACCCTATCCACCAGATTATGAGCTATCCTTAGCTCAGGATTCACACTCCCATGGGCATACCACATCACCATCGGAACCCGCATCAGCTTGGCATAGGGCGCGGCCAAAATGGCATAGCGGGGACACATGTGGATGAAGATAACATCAACTTTCTTGCCCAAGACCAGCCCGCTTACCACCCGGTTGAAATTCACCAGGCGCGCCAGCCTGCTGTTCCCCCGCTCCTTCCCCATCGAGAACAATTCGACGTTGTCCCTGAGGGAGTGCCTGCCAACAGCCAAGGCCAACACATAGAGCCTCTCCACCCTCTCGGCCAGCTTGTTGACCCAGGTGTGGGTGAAGCCCAAGATGTCGTCGTCCAGGTCCACCTTCTGGGTGATCATCAGCACCCTCAGGCCAGACATAGCCACTCCCTACCCCGCAAACACTTCGTCCACCGCTACCTCGAACCCCTCAAGCACCTTCGATCGCGCCCTTTCTCCCATTCCCCACTTGCCTAATAACTCGTAAGCCCCCTCGCGCAGCACGAATACCTCCACAGTGCGGGAATCCGGATCCACAATCCAGTACTCTCGCACGCCGGCCTGTGCATATTCCACAAACTTATCCACTCGGTCGGTGCGCCGCGTGCTCAGTGAGGTAACCTCTATGACCAAATCGGGCGGGCCATAAACCTCCTCGCCGATGCGATCGGCGTGCTCCTTGGCCACGAAGAGGATGTCCGGCTCCCTGATCTTGCCCGGCCACAATCGTACTGGCAATGGAGCAAAGCGCACGGTACCTAGGTCTCGTTCCTCAACGAAAGCGTGTATCAGCCGATACAATAATCCGACGATTCGCTGATGCGTCTCCGTTGGATGTGGCGGCATGATCAGTTCTCCTTCCGATAACTCGACGAGCCGATTGGTATCTGGTAGGGCAAAATAGTCCGCTTCCGTCCACTGGCCCTGGGGAGGCCACAACTGGGCTACCTCTACCGCCAGCTTAGGTGCGGCTGCTTCTCGAACTGCATTATCACTCGCCATCATTTCCCTCCTTCGGCTTGTTGGCCCAGCAGGTCAGACACGGTAATATTCTGTCATCGCTTACGCAGCCTGGCTGTTGCCTCCCAGAGTTCGGCAAAGCCAGCCAGCAGGCGTCGCTCGTCGTACAGCGCCAGGATGTGCTCTCGCGCCCGGCGGCCCATACCCGCTGCCCGCGCCGGGTTGTCTAGCAGGCGGATCATTCCTTGTGCCAGCGCCTCTGGTTGTCCAACAGGCACAATGTAACCGGTTTCGCCGTCAATCACCGTATCCTGCGTCCCGCTGACGTCTGTGGCTACCACCGGCTTCCCCGCGGCGGCAGCCTCGGCCAGCACGCGAGCGTTGCCCTCGTATACGGATGGTAAAACGAAAAGGTCACAGGCGGCAAAATAGGAGGGGATTCGGTCGTAAGGGATCGGACCAGTGAAGATGACGTTGGAGTTAATCCCTAGCTGCCTTGCCAGGCTCTTGGCATCTCGCTCTCCCTCGCCACCTCCGACGATCAAAAGCAAGGCATTGGGATGCTTTTCCAGGACGGTAGAGATAGCGTTCAATAGATTGGGCAAATCTTTCTGTGTCACTAAGCGGCCCGCGAAAAGCACAAGCTTGGAGAACTTGTTGCCAAGGTATCGCTGACGAACCTCGCTTCCATCTGCTCTGACAAATCGGCTGAAATCGCTGATCCATCCCAGATTCCAAATCCTGCTTTCAGGGACCCCCATTCTCATCAATTTTTCCTTCTCTTTGATACTCACCACCCTGAAAGTGTCCGCCCGCTTGATTAGCCATCTGGCGAGCGCGTTCATCAGCGGATAAAACCATTTCTCTCTGAGCCAGTAGGGATTATCAACCATGTCCCCGGCGAATTGGATGCTTAAGGGGATATTGTAGCGCCGCTTGAGAATGTAGCCAGCAAAAGCTGTGGTGAAGGGGTCTTGGGTGGAAATCACATCTACCTGCTTACTGACACATATCTGGCTGCCTATCCTCACCGCATCCCAGATGAACGATATCTTGTTCGCCGAGCCCGTTGGATAGACCCAGAAATTGTCCGCCAATTGGATCGGCATTCTGCTCGCCTTATCAAGCGTGCGCACAATCACATAATAGTTCTCTAAAATGCTCGCATATTTCAACTGCCTCCAGTGAGTATCGCTTGCTACCCCTGTAGGTTTCTGCATAATCGTTTGATCGAGGCCAATAGCCAGGAGATTGACCAAAGCTTCGCCTCCTAATTCGAGTTCATAGCTGCTTGAAATACTTCTAATGTCCTCTCCACCATAACATCCCATGCAAAGGAGTGCGCCACCTTTTCCCTTGACCTTTTCACAAACTCTCCGGCCAGCTCTTTGTCCTGCAAAACCCTCAAAATAGCCCCTTGTAGCTCCTCTTGATCCCCAATGGGAACGAGTAGTCCGTTCACCCCATCCTCGATCACCTCCGGGTTGCCACCCGTATCAGAGAGGACCACAGGAACCCCTGTCGCCGTGGCTTCCAGCACGATGTGCGGTAGCCCCTCATATCCAGAGTATAGGACGAAGACGTCAGCCGCCCTTAGATAATATGGCACTTCCTCGTGTGGGACATGACCAACGAAACTCACATATCTCTCTACTCCGACCTCCCTGGCCAATCTTTGCAGATTGTCTAACTCCGGTCCATTGCCCACGACGACCAAGTTGGCTTCGCTCACCCGCTCCCGGATCTCCGGCAATACCTCGATTATTTTATCAACGCCCTTCCAAGGAGTCAAACGGGCCACGGTCAGGATGACCTTCCCATTCAGTCCCAATCGCCCTCGCGCCTTCTCCTTCGTGCAAGCGAGATCATATTTTGAGACGTCAATGGCGTTGTATATAACCTCGATCTTGTCCTGGGGAATGCCCCAACCGCTGATGATGCCTTTAAGGTATTGGCTCGGGGCGATGATGGCATCGGCTTTGCTGGTGTAAAAAAGCTGGAGTTGCCTGAGCAGTTCGACTTTAAAAGAATGCCCCTGCCTCTGAAACTCGTCAATGCTCTCATTTTTATTGATCAGCCCATGACGAATCGAATACTCCCAGGCAAAATCGCCCACCAATTTCATCGCCATGGGCTTGCGAAGAAAGGCATTGGCTACAACTGCTGGGAGTCCATAATTGTTCACGAACAGGAGATCATATTGACGACCGATGGATAGGATATAATAGACGAACTTGATCAGGCGCAGTGGGACGGATTGCCGCCGGGAGATGCGGACCACGGGGTAGGGATAATCGTAATCCTCCTCGATGTCCCCGTAGGTGATCACCGCCACCTCGTGCCCTCGCCTGACCAGGTCACCCAAGAGATTATACAGGTAGGTTGATGGACCACCGGGCTCAGGGTGGAAAGTGCCCGTCACCACACATATTTTCAATCGCTTTCCCTCCTCCTAAACCGAAGTCGTCTGGAAGCCCGTCTGGGTGAAGGTCTCCAGGGCAGACATGGTTAAGAGAGCAATCCCCATTAAGCCGAAATCGGAGGGGGGCAGGACCCGGGCCAGCCCTGTGGAATATAGCTTTGCTATTCCACAGGGCCAGGACGATGGTGCGGATGGGCTGGAGGAGGCTGATGCGCGTTAGATGGAAGATGCCATTTCTATCCCTCAGCCTGGCTCGCCTGAGCCAA
>Ga0190286_1000870_pt1 | contig 11670 bp, 16 predicted proteins | sample 48691834_MG_FD_183241 | JGI IMG/M metagenome (GOLD analysis project Ga0190286, IMG submission 183241) | Hydrothermal vent microbial mat bacterial communities from Southern Trench, Guaymas Basin, Mexico - 4869-18-3-4_MG | ecosystem: Environmental > Aquatic > Marine > Hydrothermal vents >... | reverse complement strand
CCTGCGGGCATCAGGGTCGCCCGCAGGAGATCCAAGCTCGATTCTTTGGGAACCGTGGGAGGAGAGGAAGTATATCCTCCGCACGTGGCGTTCAGGATTTGGGTTATTTCCGAGTACGTTGGGTTTTTCCCTGTTGTTACGGCTATGTCCGTGATTTGCGCCAGAGCCGCCCACACCTGTTCGTTCGGGGTGTTTGGGGGAGGATGTAGGCTGTTGTAGAACAGTAGCTCTGCTGCGAGCTGTTCCGGGGTTTTGGTGTATTCCGGCTCTTCCCATTCTCCACCCAGGATGTGCTTCATCGTGTGGGGCGTGGAGTGTAGGATGGAGTCGGCCAAAATTGATTCCGGCGCCCACCCATATTCTTCGGATTTCTGCGTGATGGCCTGGGGCAGGGTGGTTGAAAGCCCTATCATCTCGTCAAGGGTTATTTCGGGGTCAACGTCAAACGTGTTGGGCGCCGTGTGCTCTTCATCCGGGTCTATGCCCTCCAGCTCCAGGGCGGCGCGGGTGGCGGCGTTGGTTAATCGCCGCTTTTGCGCCGGCAGGCGGGAGAGCTCCTCTACGCGCTCCATCCACCCGGACCATGCGACGTATTCATCAACAACCTGGGCGGCCAGGTTGAAGCCCACTAGGGCGCGGGTGGTTTGCTCGCCTGTAAGCGATTCAGGGTTAGCCAGCAGCTCGGATGCGGCGGCGTACGCCTTCAGCGCCCCCATGGGGGCGATGCCGCCGTCGTATGAGCCGTATAGGTAGACGTGCTCGCTGCTGGTGTTCTTGAGGAACGCGACCTCGTCCTTCAAGCCGGGAAGCATCTTGATCGTGACAGGTTCTCCTTTTGCGCCTTTGAGCGTGCCGAATATGGCTCCGGAGATGGCTCCCATGAGGGGGCCGAGGCATATCCCCACACCGAACAACTGATCGGTGGTTTGCCCCCCCTCAATTATCGCCGCCATCCAGCGACGGATGTTGGCGGCCTCTTTTACCCGCGCCCACGCGGACGTCCCGATCCGCGCGTACGCCAGGTTCTTGAATTTATACGCGTGCGTCAGGACGCGCTGGACGGCCTTTTCTTTGGTGTGTCCCATCTTCAACAGGAACTCCATGGCCCGCTTGCCGCCCATGGGTCCTAGGGGCAACGAGAGGACGGCGTTGGTGATGTTCAAGGCCGTCGTGGTTGCCTCCCCCGCCACGACGGCGGGGCCGAGAACCGGAGACGTGGCGGGGACCAGAGCCACCCCCATGAGCCCCATAAATGCGACGGTGGAGATGAAGTCTTCAACGTCGTCTATGGCGGTGACTATACGGGTGAGTTTTTGCGCCCACTGCGGCATTGGGGATTTTCTGATTGTCCTGGCTATTATCCGCCGCCGGTTAAGCTCTTCGATGCCGGCCTTGGAAAACACCGAGTAGTCCCTTTCCCTTGACGGTTTTTCCAGCTCCTTTTTCTCAGTTTCAGTGAAGTCGTATCTGGGGCGCAAGTGGAAGATGTCCTTGAACCCTGGGATATACACGGTTTTTTCTCTTTCATGGAGGAGCTTTTCCAGCTCCATATACTTTTTCCTCGCCTGCTCGGCCTTGGCGACGTCCTCCATGAACACATAGTGTTCGTAGTCCGCTTTGGCCTGGTAGTAGTCCTCCGCCAGGAGCTCGCCGATCATATCGACGGTGTGTTCGTACTTCTTTTTCTCCCGCAGCTCCCGCAGGCGTTTAAGCTCTTCTTTGTGTCTTTCCTTGGCTTGTTGCCTCAACGCCCGCTCGCATTCTTCTTCCCATGTGGGTTTCTTTTTCGCCTTTCGTTTGTACCCGTCCGGGAAGAATTTGATTTGCGTCTCGATGCCTATTTCTTCCCCCTGCAGGGATGCGGCTAACGGGTCTGTGTTGCAAATGTAGATGGGCTCGTATGGCACCTCCGCCGCCCGCGTGGTGAAGTACAGCGTTCCGTCGGCCAGTTTTAAGGGCGGGATCCACCTGGGTAGCAACGTCCCCGGTTCGAGGTCTTCAATCCAGGTCTCCCAGTGTGGATCCCGCCAGTAAGCGGTGGGGTCCGGTAAGCCCTCCGCTTCACCCTTTTTTTGCCGCTGGGCCAGCTCGTAATCCGTCTCCCACCTGTGGAATATGCCGTACTGGATCGTGAAGCTGTACTCGCGCAGGAGGCGGTGGAGGTAGTCTTTTTCTTCCTCCGAGAAATACGGCGATGCGTTTAGGATCTGGTATTTCTTGCGCCTGATGTATCTGAACAGTTTGTGGTGCTGGTCCCGGATGTCCGGCCAGGTTTCATGTATTCCCGCAAGCCAGAAGGCTTGCGGGCCTGCGGGCAGGTACACCTGAAAGGCGATAAAACCGTCCGACTCCCTGAGCCATGTGAGCCAATACGGGTCTTTGGGCCAGGAAGGGTCGGGCGGCTCGGGAAACCCTCTTAACTCCCCTGGGGAGACCGCAGGGATCCATAGTTTTCGCTCCCGCCGGCGGGTGCCCCTTGCAAACCAGGACCCGTCGTGGAATTTGATCTGCAGCCGCTCAAAACGCAGCTTCTGCAGTTCCTCGCTGCTCCACAGGCGGGTGACCTCTTCCCACTGCCAGGTCACCCTGCCCAACAGGCTCCTTTTAAGCGGCGGGCATTTCCCGTCTACGGGGATTATGGGCGGTTGCCATAGCAGCTCCGCCATGGGGATCAAATCTCTGTGATCGTGATGTTGTGGTGCGCTGCTACGGCTTTTACGTCTGCGTCTGCATAGATGCAGACAATGAGGGAGTTGTTTTCCCCGGGGAGGGGTTTTAGGACGTTCCACAGGTACTTGTATGAGACGGCCTGACCGACCGCTCTCAGCCCGGCCTTTTGGCAAACTTCGACTATCGTAAGGGATTTGTCTTTCCACACCACGAGAGCGTCTATGCGTTTCGATACCGAGTACAGCCAATTATTCACGACGCCCTCGTTGAATCCCGCCGGCGCTTCGTTGGTGGTCAGGGCGACATTGTAATAGATGTTTTCTATACGAGGTTCGGCGCGCTCAAGCCAGGAGTGCCAGACAGGCACGTCCTGACTGAGCATTTGGGGAGGCCGGCCCCGCCATTCGGGGGGCCGGGGTTCGCCGAGCCTGGACCAGGGCATGTTGTCTTTGCGTTACTCTTCCAGCAGGTCTATTCCCAATAGACCCGCAAGTAATTCGATGGCGATGTCGTCGAACGGGTTGTTGGTCTGTTTTGCGTGCTGGTACAGGTTTACGATCACCTCCTCGATCATCTTCCTGAGTTCAGGGGAGATGATTGGGAGTATGTTCGCGAGGATGGTGAGCAGTACTTTGAGTATGTTGAGTTTCACCTTACACCTCCTTTAATCCCGCTGCGGCGGGTCTATTTTGGATTCTCTCCAGGTGCGCCCTGGCGTGCTCCTCCCAGTTGCCCTCCTTCATTCTCTGTATCCCCTGGACAAAGGGGGCGTGGTGCTGGAAGTACATGATGTTGCCGTTGTCGTCCTCAATGATGTAGGCCACGTCGTCCGGCCCCATCCCAAAGTGCCTGCGCACCTCTTCCTCTGTCTTCAACTCACCAAGCGGTTCACCCTGCCATTTTCTGTACTTCAATTTTACGCCTCCTCAATGGTGCCGTATCTCACGGCCTCATACTCGTCACAATCCTGCAGGTTGTTAGTCCCATCATATCCCCCAACCACGTATACCTTCCCACTCACCGCCGCCGCCGCAGGGCCGCTTCTCCCCGGCGTCGGCATATCCGCCTTGCTGGTCCAGGTGTTCGTGGAGGGATCATACTCGTCGCAGTCCTGCAGGCGATTTGTCCCATCATATCCCCCAGCCACGTACACCTTCCCACTCACCGCCGCTGCAGCGAAGTGGCTTCTCTCAGGCGTCGGCATATCTGCCTTGCTGGCCCACGTGTTGGTGCTGGGATCATACTCGTCACAGTCCTGCAGGTAGTTAGTCCCATCATATCCCCCAGCCACGTACACCTTCCCACTCACCGCCGCCGCCGCTAGACCGTACCTCCCCGGCGTCGGCATATCCGCCTTGCTGGTCCAGGTGTTCGTGGAGGGATCATACTCGTCGCAGTCCTGGAGGTAGTTTGTCCCATCGTATCCCCCAACCACGTATACCTTCCCACTCACCGCCGCTGCAGGGAGGGTGGTTCGTCCCGGCGTCGGCATATCCGCCTTGCTGGTCCAGGTGTTCGTGGAGGGATCATACTCGTCGCAGTCCTGCAGGCGATTTGTCCCATCATATCCCCCAGCCACGTACACCTTCCCACTCACCGCCGCTGCAGCGAAGTGGCTTCTCTCAGGCGTCGGCATATCTGCCTTGCTGGCCCACGTGTTGGTGCTGGGATCATACTCGTCACAATCCTGCAGGTAGTTAGTCCCATCATATCCCCCATACACGTACACCTTCCCACTCACTGCCGCAGCCGCAAGGTTGGATCTCCCAGGTGCTGGCATGTCCGCCTTGCTGGTCCACACATCCCAAGGCGTCACCGTCCTGTAGTTGGACGGGTCAAACGGTGCTCCTCCTCCTGCTCCTGACCAACCCATCATATCCCCACGTAGTAATAGAGCTTTCCGGTTGACGACCCTGAGGCGGAAGGACAACTCACCTGGAGCTGCACAACCTCCAGCGGCTCTGAAAAGCTGTCGCCTGCATCGAGGTAGATGGTCTCAGCGCTTGAGAAGTCGTTGCCGGCCAGCACATCGTAAAGCGTCAGAACCTTTATTTCCCACCCCAGCGTCGCCGCCTTCAGGCTCAAGCGTGACCCCGGGCGGCTGGGAGTTATTGTTGTTGTGCTGGTATCGGTCTTCTCAACCTTGCCGCTGTTGTACAGCACCGCCTCGTCTGTCTGCCGGATCCGCCCCAGAGTGTCCATGCGCAACAGGTGGGCATGCAAGGGGCCCAGCCCGATCAGGGACACGGCTCCTTCTATGTCCTTCCAGGGGAGGACCGGAGGGCCTCCCCCGGGGATGACGACGTCGCGCACAGGCAACGCGGAGATCACGGCGGGCATTATAGGGGCTGGAGCCGGGGGATCCGCAGGCCAGTCGGGATAGCTGGGGATCCAGGGGGGCTCCGTGGGCCACTCGGGGGGCCAGGGATCCCAGGGGGGGACGTCCGGCCATTCGGGTAAAAAAGGAAACGGGACGTCCCATGCGGGTATGCCCGGGATGCTGGCTATCCCGATAGTGGGGATGTAGTCCGGGGCCGCCTCTCCTTCAGGGACCAGCCAGTAGTTGAAGTGGGTTGAGCACAAGATCCCTGGCCCCCCGGACGTTGGGTCGTGCAGCGTGAGCGCGTCCCCAGGAGAAAGCCTGAAGTTTACTGGGATTCGCTGGACGGATTGATACCCGTAGATGTCCATATCCACGTACTGCCCCGTCGCCGCTCCGTATATGTGGCACGACCTGCCTCCACGGTAGATGAGCTCTCTCACCACCATGTCTTTCTTCCAGTAGTTGTTGAGGATGCAGGTCTCGGTTTTGTTGTTGCCTGACGTGAACAGATACACGTGGCTTTTGTACTTCTTGCGGGCTTCTATTTCGCCCGCCCACGTGGAAAATGTCCCCACCAGGGTAAACCACAGGTCGGACGGCCCTATGCCGGTGGCGTCGATGATGAGGTTGAGCCCTCTTTCCGCAGGCTCAAACAGCCATATCGGGGACGTATTCCCTTTTCCGATGTCCGCGTTCCAGTTTGCCCCGTAAGTCAGCGCCGTCTTGTCTTTGTAGACTATCACCGGCAATTGGAGGTCCGGCGGGGGTAGCAGGGCCAGGACGTACTTACCCGCTGCGGACGTGTCCAGGCTCCATTCCTGGACCGTCCCGCCCGCAGGCGAGACCTGGAAGCTGCGGTACACAAACACGCCTTACTCCTCGTACGCTACGCTGTACGTGCGTGTTCCCCCCGCTCCGGACTGGTCCGTGGCGCCGACCCGCAGCGTGGCGGGGCCTGCAAGCTCCAGGTTGATGGGGATGAATGCCCCCCACCCTATATCGAGATCATGCGGCAGTTCGAGGAAACGGGCGTCCCCTACGGACGCTATGAAGGTGAAATCCGCCACGCTGTCCCGCCCCAAGGCGGAGATGCGGTATGTGGATCCCGTTGGCACTGACAGGATGACGTCTACGGCTTCCCCGTCGGCGGGAATGTCAACCTGGATGGTTTTGTATTTGATCCCCATGACAACTACTCCTTTGTTACCTTGCAGATGTAGGCCATCCGTAAGGTCTCGGCGGCCATCTCGGCCGTGGCGTCAAGGGTACAAGAGACCTCTGTGACCACCTCATCGCCGGGGACGAGGGATAAGGGTTCGGGAAGCCAGAAAAAGCCTCCCGTGTACGTCACCCCTATGTACGGGATGACGTTCGTCCCGGCGCCGTACGCCGTGTTGTCCGATCCGGAGGCCGCCCCGTCGCCCAGCACCAGGAAACCGTCCTCATCAGGATGCCATAGGGACTCCCTGTTGATCTTTACCCGCATCCTGGACGTGCGGATGTACTTGTCCGCGCTGGACGGATAGCTGTTGCGCTCCACTTCCAGGAACGCCAGGCCGTGGACGTCTATTTTGTAGCCGGGCGGCACGTCCTCTTCAAAAGGCCACGCCTTATATTCGTTCGGCATGAGGCTCTTGTCGATTGCGGCGTATGCTGCGGCGGTGATGGCTGCCGAGTTAGTGCCGTAGAAGACGCAGAAGCGCTCCTTGGCCCTTTTCCCGTCCTGCTCCTCGCCCGATACGTCCCCGGCCTCCATCTCGCTGTAGCGGGCCCTGATATATGTGGCCGTCACGCTGGTGCTGATGACCAGGTTGTCGCCCTCCGCCACGGGGTAGCCCAAAAAGAGGCCTTTTGCCTTTGCCCTCTTTAATAGTGAGTCTACGCCCGAGGCGTCCCAGCGGGCCTGCAGGTGGTTCCTTACCAGCGGGCCGATCTCAAAATAGCCCACCGTGACCAGGCCGCTCTTGATCGTGGCCCATCCGGGGTTTGCGGCCACGATTTCAACGTCGTGGACCATAAGGGATCGGCCCGCCGGCGGCGTGAGCGTGAGCGCAGTCGCAGAGGCAGCCCACTTTATCCTTGTCTTGTGTATGACAGCCATATCAACTTACCTCCCGCCGGCGGCTATTCTTTCAGCTTCCGGTTGTGGAGGGCTGCGGCCAAGACAGCGACGCGCTGTATGTTTGAGGGGTCGCCCTTAGGGCCCCGGGATGGGAGATCGGTATGTTCGATCTCGTCCCGGTATGGACTGAATCCTCTCTCATACGCAGACCGTCCGAGAGCCACTCCCTCGGCGAACCGGCCGGGGCCTTTCGTCTTTGCCCCTTCCTGCCACTTCGATGTCCCCGCATGGGAGACGCCGCGGCCGTACCTGCCGCCCGTGGCGGCCTCGGTCACGCCCCTGACATACCGCTCTTCGGCAGCCAGGGCTTCTTCGGCCCAATCTTTGACGGGGTCCGTGACCCCTTTTCTGTACTCGCCCGACCTTCCAGGCGTTACCGTGGACCATTTCTCTGCGATGGTTCTGATGTCTTTGATCTTTGCCATGATACTTCGTCCTCCTGTTTATTTCCCGTCTACGACGGGATTGATATGCCTTCTTCCCTGACGCCGCCCGGCGTCGGCGCTGGTGTTTCTTTCGGCAGGTATACCGCGATGACCACCTGCCCTTTCTCGTCAATCGTTCTGTGGTGGAGCGTCCACCCCAACGCTTCGGCTACCGATAGTAGCCGGGTTATCTTACCTTCGGTTTCTGTGTTCATTTTCCCCCCCTCTGACCATCCGGCACAACATTTCTATCTTCCCCTCTATCTTCCCCATTCTCCGCTCTAGGCGGATTACTACTGTCAACAGAATGATAAGCAGCATCGTCGTGAGGCCTTCCATGAGTCCCTCCTTGCGCCATCTCTTTTAGGAGCAGGACGTAGCACTCCCTGCATAGGAGTATGTTTTTCAGTCTTTCGTAAGGAGTCCTTGTATTACACACCCAGCACGTGCCCTTGGGTGTGTAGTCTATGGGAGCGCTCAGTTCGTCGGCGTCTATATTCTCCGCTCCTTCCGCCTGCGCTTTCGATATTTTGTATGAGTTCACCCATAGCACTACAGTCTTGGCGGAGACGCCGCGGCGGAGGACTTCGTTCGTCCATTTCGTCCGGACCTCTTCATCGTCCACCTCGGCGAGTCTTTTCGCCGTAATGCATGGCAGGCCACGCTCATGCACGGCCTTTTGGATGTCGGGAGGGTAGGAAAGCAGGTCGATTCGCTGCTGGACCCATGCCTCGCTTTTGCCCAGCACTTTCGCCACCGTTCTGCGACCGTAGTTCTTTTTCTCTCGCAGGTTTTCAATCATGACCGCCTCTTCTATGGGCGTCAGATTCAGGCGGGCAACGTTCTCGGCAAGCATTGTTTCTGTGTCTTTGTCGTCTTCCGGATCCTGCACCGTGCAGGGCACGGGAGAGAAGTTTATCACTCTACACGCTAACAGGCGGCGGTGTCCTGCGACGACCTCGAATCGGTCCCCGGCGGGCTTGACCCGGAGCGGGTTTATTAACCCCACCTCCCTGATCGACTCGGCAAGCTCTATCACCTCCGAGTCGTCAGCGTTTAGTCTTGCGGGGGCATTGGGGTCGTCAATTAGCTCCAGAGGTACTTCTTTGTACTCCTTCATCTACCCTCCTTTATTACTGTTCTCTATACAACATATAGATATCCCTTATACATGTCAAGGGGGAGTCTTTGTTTTGACTCTTTCCTTAGATGGGTAGTTAAAAAGGGTGGGTTCTTTGGGTGGGTATAAGATCATCGCCTGAAAGGCGATACCGTATTTAACTAATTACCTCTTCTTTAAAGGTTAGTGTGCAAAGTTTTGCACTTCGGTGGGAGGGGCCATGGAGGCCCTTTTGTGGGGGTACACACAAAAAAAGGGGGGCAACCCGAAGGCCGCCCCCCCATGGGGCCTTCATAGCTTTGGCAGAGGTTCATCCGGGAAGAGCTCTTCCCAAATGTCGGGGTTGTGCTCCAACACCGCCTCCTGAGCCTCTGACTTTGTGACTATTTTTGCGTAGTCTCTCTCCCCCTCCCACTGTGTCCCGTGGCAGAGGTAATACTTTCCTTTCTTTGTACGGCCCACTCCCAGGTGCCGGCCTCGCTGACCGCAATTCCAGTTGTGCCCGTCCCAGTGATCCAGGTTGGAAACATACGGCACCAGTCCAACCACCTTCTCCAGGTTGCTGCTCTCATAGCACCTTACCTTATACTTCCTCATCGCTTCCCTCCGGCGGGCCTTTAGTTTTGTGCCCCGTTCGGCCCTGCCAGCCCCCCCGGGACCAGAGGGGAGATTGCTTCAAAGCCCGCAAGCCTCACACTTGCAGGCCGCCCTTTCAACCCTAAACCAGTCCACCCCCTGACAACCCTCATTCTCTTCCAGGTGATGAACCGACCACCTTACAACTTCTGTCCATAGAGACGTGTAGATGAACTCCCCACACGTCCTACAAACCACCACCACCACAACCCTATCTCTCACCTCACACATACCTCCCCCCCAAAAAAGAACATCTTCCAAACTCCCTGGGGGTCTTAGCTTTTGAGCGGAGGGTTTTTGTCAAGGAGGACCATAATTTTGTGCCCCGCAGGGGCATTGACCTATCCTCTGGTGGGGGCCGAAGGCCCGGTCCTTGACAAAAACACGGAGCGGATAAATTCCCCAGGGAGAGTTTGGAAGATAAGATATTGCGGCGAAGCCGCACCGCTGTTCTTGTGTCTTTGGGCCGTCGGCACAGATTACGGAACGTAATGCGTGCCGACGGTAATGAAACATGCGCACCTTTGGGGCGCTTGTTTGTGTGGCGTTTATCCTTTGGTTTTGACTTGTCCTTTTGGCCGGTATGCTTGCCGTAGGCAAAGATACCGGCCCGGGGGTTATGTAGGTTTCTTGCCGGCCTTGGTCCTCCTCCTTCTCGCTGCTCGGGTTTGCACATGAATGTGGTCTTCTTCCACTAAGTAGTGGAGCCCTGCTTCTTTGATATCCGCAAGGATCCACTGCAGATCGTCCCAGTTATCCGGGACGATATCCACGGCCAGCGCCCAGATGTGAAGGCTGTCTTCCTCTCCGCCTACGTCCTTGTTGTGCTTTCTTGACCGGATCCAGGACGTGACCGAGCACTGCCATCTGAGACAGATGGCAGCTATGAGGTACATAAACTCACTCAGTCCCATTACGCGTCCCCCTCTTTCTTTCTATTAGCTCGAGCGTAAGCTCGAGCAGGTACTGTTTTAGTTCTTTTTTCTCTTTGGGGTCCCTGGTCCTAAACAGCTCTCTTATGGTGACGGCTCCCAAAGCTTCTATCTCCTCAACAGAGAGGTTTTTTATGTTCATAGGCCGGTTACCTCTTTGAGGAGATTGATCGCTTCTCGTCGGACCTCCTCGGGCGAGGAGTGTTCGCGTTTCTCAAAGGTTTGGAGTTTTGGTTCGAGTTCTACGGCCCTGAACAGGGCCTTGAAGTGTTTTCTGCATCGCCCAACAAGGCGTATTAGGTTTTTCAATACCTTTTTCGCCTTGTTGAGCAGGCAATATAGTGTGGAGTTGAAGGAGATTTGGCCTTTTTCCCCTCGCTTTATCCGGCGTATGCGTCGGATAAAGCCATTGGTCTCAAGGGCTTTGAGGTGGTAATTTAGTGTGCGACGGCTAATAGAGATGCCGTGGACGGTATTGAGGATCTCTATAAGCCGTAATTGGGAGGGCCAACAGTAGTCCTTTTTGGACTGCTGGCATAGATAAAAAAACGTCTCCAGGATTCTCTGGCCGATCAGAGAGAAACCTGGAGAATACCCCTGTTGGGGGTTGACAAAGCATTTTGATATGTGTGTTAGTGCTGGTGACATTTGTCACCTCCTTTGGGGGGCTGCAAAGCCCCCCTCAAAATTAGGCCTCCCTATGGGGGGCCTAATTTTGTTTACAACAATTCCACCCTTTTTGTCCAATTGAAAATCTTAATAGCGGGTATAGGAAATATCTATAGGACGGGGAGGGTTGTGTTGCCCCTGTTTTTGTTTTTGCTTTCTTCCTGGGGAAGCAGGGGCCCCAGGACTGCTTTTAATGCTTTGTGTAGTTTACCACGTTGCGGACGTGGAGATGGCGTGCGTAAGGCCGGGGGTCCCCTGCCCCTGTAGTACAGGGGACCCCCGGCCTTACGCACGCCACTCACCCACACACACTTTAACGTTGCAATGCGGGATCCCATGCCCTTACATCCGATATGCGTGGTCCTCCGTCTGGTGGACGTAAGGGCATGGGATGTGGAACGGTGTCGGGTTTAGAGCCGCAGGCTCTACTTTTGAGCCATGCGGCAAAGACTTATGGCGCGCGGACAATTCCCTGGTCAGAGTTGAAGATTTTTTGCTGGACTTGGTCCGGACCCCTTCCGCTTACTGGGTCCGGACCGGGGCGGTCAAGGACCTAAAACTCGAACCAGGGGGTCTTCCCGGTCAGGTATAACTGGTTGATTTCTTGATTTGTGAGGGGGCGCAACAACGTGGTCTCATACGGCGGCGCGGGCATCAGGGTCGCCCGCAGGAGATCCAAGCTCGATTCTTTGGGAACCGTGGGAGGAGAGGAAGTATATCCTCCGCACGTGGCGTTCAGGATTTGGGTTATTTCCGAGTACGTTGGGTTTTTC
>Ga0190286_1000869_pt1 | contig 11671 bp, 10 predicted proteins | sample 48691834_MG_FD_183241 | JGI IMG/M metagenome (GOLD analysis project Ga0190286, IMG submission 183241) | Hydrothermal vent microbial mat bacterial communities from Southern Trench, Guaymas Basin, Mexico - 4869-18-3-4_MG | ecosystem: Environmental > Aquatic > Marine > Hydrothermal vents >... | reverse complement strand
CAATAATCGATGGAGGAATCCTACCGATCTCCGCCGCATCGAGCGAGTTCTCTACGAGCTCTCTCAGGCTCATGTATAGTGATCTTGATGGGTTGCTGAATCCTGCTATGTCCCGGTTTCTGTAGAAGAAGTCCGCTGGGGAAATCTTCTCAAACTTCACCTCAGGCATCAGCGATCCCACAAAAGCTAACTCAACCAATTCATAAACTTATAAGATGATCCACCCATGAGAATATCTTGCCAAAACAATTTAGGGAGTTTAGTCCGGTATATCGCATCTCGGAAATACGCTGGTTTCACATATACAAATTTTAAGGACGGAGTACCATGTACAATCTCCAGGGCAGTCACAATCGCTGCCCACACATTTTATGTAATACATTTCTGTAAACTTACAGAGTGACACTGCAACATCATCTGAGTAGACTGATCCATAAGTTTTACCCGTCATCTCTCCCTTTGCCGTAACAAGGCTTGCTCTAAGAACAACATATCCTCCGCCCAGATTATCGGTTGGATTTAACTCCAACCTGAAGTTCAGAGTCTTATTATCTCCCGGTCTTAATTTCTCAACCTCAATCTCACATTCGCTGCCACCACATGGATATATATTATAGCCATCGAGGTTTTCGTAATCTACGACCTCTAATTTTATCCTCAGGTCTCTTAAGGACTCATTCGCCGCTGCTATGAGTCCTATGTTTACTCCTATGTTTACGGTTACTGTTTTATAGCTGCCGCCTTCCATCTTTGTGAAGACCGATGATGGTGCATCTATTGAAATTGTGAAGGCCTTTTCTATATTGCTTATCGATAATGGTGTGTTATATGGTAGTCTGAAGACCATTACCGCATTATCAAGTATCAGTATGCTTCTGGGACCGTATTCGTTGACTTCCTCCCATGTTGCACCATTCCATTCCAATTCTCTAACCGTTACACTATAGTTCCCGGGTAAGAGTTTGAAGAAGAAGGTCTGGTTCTCGTTCCAGATCGAGGCATAATAGTTTAGAGAAAATGATTCATCACATGAACTCACCCCGGCTATGCATCCAAGTTTTATCGTCGAGCTTCCCACGGTCATCTCACTGGTCTCAACATTTATCTCATATATGTGATCATACTTCATGTTCATTACCATCACTTGGAGAGTATATGGCGGGTTCGAGAGGCTGAGAGGCTTTTCAGCGGCCGAATAACTTCTACCCCGATCGGTCGCGACCTGGAAAACATAAGACTTGTAGTATTCTAAGTTTGGGAAGAATGAGAGAGGGAAGGGCTTTATCGGAGACACGGGTGGAACTGCGTAGGCAGTGTCCTGCACGAATAATTGATCGTTGCTATCGGCCATGTAGATTCTTGTTATGTTAGCGGCTAAGACGCCTCTATTAACGACGAGCAGATACGGTTTCATATTCCCGGTGAAAACCGTCGCGTGAACTTCCAGATTTTCTTGAATTCTCTCGAGTTCTCTTCTATTTCTCTCCGATACTTGGAGAAAGTATAGGAGAGACGTGTTCTGGATGAAGAATAGAAGGGGGATGAGGACCGTGAAGACTATTGCAACTAGGATCACGGCACCTAAGACCGTGGAGACCCCCCGCCTGTCCACACGAGACCCAACTAGACGCATCCTATCAGCAACCCCCTACTACTCCTCACCCACGCATCGATGTTGAACCCTCCTGAAGTAAAGGTTATCCGAAGTCCTACGTCCTTTGGTTCGCCTTTCTGGTGGAGTATGTAAAGGTGCCACGATCCGGATTCTCCGTCAAGAGGTAAATTGCTGTCGCTTGGCTGGTCGACATCGAGCCATGTCCCATGATATTCAAAATTGAGATCAAAAGTTGTTGAACCCCAATCTCGCACTGTTGTACTGAGAAACTCTACCGTAACATCGTGGTAGAATTGCTCAGAATCTCCCGTTTCAAATCCTATGTATTTCACGTGTATTCCACTAATCCTGATGACCTTCTCATTTTGCAGCATGACGAACTCTCCATCAGTCAAATATCTGCGGCCGTCATGGTCAAACTTTATGTGAATAGTAGTCTGTTCATTGAAGTCTACGGTTACCACCGACCCGTTACCTAGTCTTAGCTCTGCTTGCCCACCGCCAGCTCCGGCTGTAAATGACAGGGATCCGGAAAGTAGCATGAAACCTTCTTCTCCCGTAAAGTCCCAGTCCTCTTTTGTATTTGATGAATAGAGTGGTCTTGGTGTTGTGCCTATTGGACACCATTCGCTGAGCGTGTATCCGCTGAGGCTTAGGGTTTCTGGGGCTACGAGATGCGGTAATCTGAGGTATTTGCCCGGATTGTCAGCAATCCTCTCAGCGGTGTAGTGGATTATGAGTTTGACGGCTTTCCCGGAGCTCGGATTGCAGTAGCTTGAAGCTACCTCCACCTTCTCCACAGTATCTCTTATTATCCTCAGATTCGTGAAGGAGACATGATCCCAAGTTGATTCTCCCTCGGCGCGGAGATCGATTTTATTTATCTCAACATCGGTTTTCCCAATATTTCTTATGTAGAGTATGCATTTACCCGGCTCCATGTATGATAGCTCAACGTTTATCATGGATTGGAGCTGAGCGATCGACTCATCGGTCTCCTGAGTATACTCCACGGAAGATGCGAATGACCAACTTGTAGAGAGAGCCCATATGATTAATCCGAGGGAGACTGTTATGGCGAGGAGTACCGCCGTAGACACAACTCCGCTTATACCAGCTTTAGACGATGGATGCATTAACCCCATATAAAATTGATTAACTGCGCATATAAAAAGGTCTCGCCCATCTCTCTAAGCTTCTAAGACCCTGATCTTGAGGATAAAGTACTGCCCGAATTGGGCATAGGTTTCTGGTTTCGCCGGATTATATAGCCTTTTTGGAAGGGCGAAGATCCTTATTATGAGATCTTTTCCATTCAACTCATCGCCGCAACCATAACAGGGAACGGTCACATCTCTGACGTTGCCAACGGGGACTGTGATGTTCATGGTGAATTTGTAGCCTGAACTGGGAGCCGTCTCAGGCAAATGAGCGTAAGCGTCTAAAATCACCGCTGTTGCTTCTCCATAATTATGCACCCAAATGTTCACGTTTCCATCTGGAAGGGGCTTCACGTAATCTACTGATAGAGCTAATTGATATTTTGCCACACTTCTATCGATCTCACGATGATATTCTAAGGCCCATGTAGATGAGGCGCTTACAAAGATGGAGTATACCGCTATGCCTGCGGCCAATATTATCGCCGAGATCACCGCCGCGCTGAGCACAGGGCTTATTCCATATTTTCCACGAGCAGGCTTAGAATACCCTCGCATGCCTGATTACTGTACGGTCTTCACCTTTTCAACTATAAAAACCTTTCACTATTTAATGTTAAACGATTTAGATTATTGACAGAGATTTTCAGGCACATATCTTCCCCTAATCGGTATCTCTTGGCCACATCTAGGGCATTTATCTCCATCGAGCTTATAGTACGTGACTCTGTATCCATGCCGCTCGATCAGTATTTTACCGCATTTAGGACAACTCGTCGCCTCAAGATCCGCCAACCCTACATTACCGACATAAACGTAATTTATTCCAAGCTTTCTAGCTTCATCCCTCGCCATCAAGAGCTTTCGCAGTGAAGTCGGAGGCTTTTTCCAATTATGGGCTGGATAATATCTATTTACATGGATTGGAGTATCAGGTCCCAAATAGTCGAGGTGCTTCTCCAATATCCACCTAACACAATCATCTGAATCGTTATATCCCGTCACCATTAGATAGACCATCTCGACATGCGCTCCGAGGTCGATTAGATGTCTCGCGTTCCTGAAGATCTTCTCATGATCTATCGAAGTTAAAGCCGACCGCGCGGATGGACAACCCTTGATATCTATGCTATATCCATCTGCTCCAGCTTCCACTAGCTTTTCCAGAGCCCTCTCAGTGAAGTATCCATTCGTGACCAACACACCGTATAGGTTGCTCCGCCTGCCGAGCTCGAATAGATCCAGTAGATAGTCGTATAGGGTTGTGGGCTCATTAAAGCTCGCGCATAATCCCTCATCACCGACCTTAAGCGCATATTCAACGAGCCTCTCCGGCGAAATCCTCCTCACATTTCTTGGAAGATTTGAGAAGCTCAAGTGATTGTTTTGACACCATGGACAGTAGAAGTTGCATCCATAGCCTGAGAAGGTTAAGGCGGTGCTATTCGGCCAATAATGGAATAATGGTTTGATCTCTATCGGCCTGCTCTCAACAGCACTCAAGACACCGTATCCTATATGAATGAGCTTTCCAGAGAGATTCCTATAATTCTTGCAGACGCCGGTCTGATCGGGTTTAAGGACGCATCTTCTCTCACAGACTAGACATCTTATGACATCATCTTCGATCTTTTCATAAAGCCGCGCCTGAAACTCCACAAGACGATTTACGTAATCCGGAAATAAAACCGTTTTTTAATGGCAGATCATTCTAAGCGTTGAATATAATCCTCAAGGAGTTCTTAGAATATGGGTTCATGCGTTGGATCCTTCCTTTGCTGAGTATATTTTGTGTAAAAAGATTTATACGGATCTGATCGGTCAAAATAGCGGGAGGATATGCCATTAGAAACGGATGTCATTAAACTCGCTCGAATGGCGTTAGGCAATAGGGTCAGCCGGGCATTCTTGAAGAGGCTCGTCGAGAAGGGACCTGAGGGATATAGGTCTAGGCTCGACTATATCCTTAGCATGCTCGTGGATGAGTCGAAAAGGGAGCACGCGTCCCTTTCATGCATGATGGACTATTACTTCTTTAAGCTCTTCGTGGGCGCCATGATAAGATTGCTTCATCTAAGTGAGGAGGAGTTTGAGGCCGGGATAAAGGATCCAAGTGTTAGGAGGGGGATTGAGCTGATCCTGCGAAGCCTCTTGATCTATGGCATCACGGTTCCACAGAGGCTTTGCGCACCATTCCTCATAGTCTGGAACTTCACAAATGCATGTAACCTAAGATGTAAGCACTGCTATCAAAATGCCGGGCCCAAGCCTCTTCCAAATGAGCTAACATTCGAGGAGAAGTTGAACGTCTTGAATCAGCTCGATGAGATGGAGATACCGTCGATAGCGTTTAGCGGCGGCGAGCCGACGATCCACCCGGACTTCATACCGATCATCAAGGAGGCTTCGAGGAGGGGAATCTATACGGCCGTCGCGACCAATGGGCTGGCCTTCGCGAGCGAGTCCTTCACGGATAAGGCGCTGAAGGCGGGGTTGAATTATGTCGAGGTGAGCTTAGACTCGACGGATCCAAAGGTTCACGACGAGTTTAGGGGGGTTAAGGGTGCTTGGGAGCTCGCGGTCAAGGGGATTAGAAACGTGGTGAAGCGTGGGGGCGCGTCAACGGGGATAGCCATGACCCTGACCAAGCTCAATAAGGATCAGATAGGCGACATGGTTAGGCTTGGGGAGGAGCTTGGAGTGACTAGGGTGATCTTCTTCAACTTCATACCGACTGGAAGGGGGAAGGAGAATGTTGCCCTCGACCTAACCCCAGAGGAGAGGGAGGAGGCTCTTAAATGGATCTATCGAGAATCTCGCAGGTCAGGTGTCCAAGTCGTTTCAACGGCTCCCCAGCTCGCGAGAGTCTCATGGCAGATGAGCCAGGGAGAAGATGTCTTACCAACCCACTTCACCGTTCCGAGAAGCCAAACCCTCAGAAGCTTGGCGGAGTTCATCGGCGGATGTGGAGCTGGGAGGATTTACGCAGCGATCCAGCCGGATGGAAAGGTCACCCCATGCGTCTTCATGCCGATAGTGGTTGGCGACTTGAGGAAGCAGACATTTAAGGAGGTTTGGGAGAATAGCGAGGTAATGCTCAAGCTCAGAGACAAGGATCTAATCAAACCCCCATGCGGGGAATGCCCTTATCGATATATCTGCGGGGGATGTAGGGCTAGAGCCTACTCATATTATGGAGATTACCTCGCTCCAGATCCAGGATGCCTCAGGGGGCTGATGGTCAGCCGTGGGATGGAGGAGGAGGCCCTAGCCATCTTAGAGAGATAGTTAAATGCTTTTAATTACATCGAGACTGTTTAGCTGGGAGTCATGGGCTTAAGCCTAAAGCAGTTCCTAGCGGAGCTGGCGAAATATATCGATGTCTCAAGCGAGATGCAGGTCGGCGCGGTGGATTATGCGTGTTCAAGCGGTGGAGTGATCTATGTGAAAGAGTTATCTGAGGTTCTCGGACTAAGCTATAAGCAAACCCTCGACTTAATAACTAGGCTTAAGAAGAAGGGACTTGTTGTCAGAAGGGGTATAGGAGTATATAGCCTAACGGAGAGGGGGCGGGAATTATGCAACCTAATGGAAAACCTTAAACCCTCTACCGAGTCCCCATTTAAGGTCATCAGATTATTATTGATCGTCGGAAGCGGATCCAGCGATAAACTCTCGCTTAAGAGGCTTATGAAACTGTCGAGGATGAAGAGAGATGAGCTCGTCAGGATCTTATCCGAGTGGGGTAGATTCTATGAGGAAGATGGAGAAGAATACTTTGAATTTAGTGAGGACGGCGAGAAGCGGTTTGGAGAGCTTGTGCGCGTCCTCGGTATAGGGCCTCTAACCCTGAGAATACTGAGATTTCTTACGAGAGGGCGTGATCTGTCATCGATATTTATGAGGTTCTTGATAATTTATTTATCGGCCTCCATGCTAGTAATATATGATATTCTCACAGGTCATATCCTTGGGGTGATTGCTGCATCGCTTTGGATGGTGGTGACCGTGATCTTCATAATACTCTTCGCATTTAAGAGGTAGCTCATCCCAAAACGTCCTTAATTTCTCTTATCACATCCGCCACATCTATCAATATTAGTCCAAGATTGGCACCAGGCTTTATCAACAATACTAGGGATGATTTCTTTCCAGAGCATATCAGCGCTCCACCATTTTCAGAGAGCATTATCAGCTGAGTTAAGTTTCCGAGTTCTACCTGTTGAGACGCCCTCTCAGCGATGCTCACGAGAGCCGCGAACGCCGCTGAAATGAGGTCTTTATCTATACTCTTCGGGATCTCTCCTACTAGCATGAGCCCCTCATTGCTCACTATCGCCGCCCCCACAATATCTTGGTTCATCTCAGAAAGCCTCCTCAAAGCCTCAGCGACCTTGTCTATGTTAATCGGCGACAACTTTCTCCATCTTGTAAGCTATCCGAACTTCATATATGTGTATTTCTAAATCTGATGGCCTCTATAGGGCGGTTTGCTTGGGTCTTAGTCGATCTCTAGGAGCTTGACCCCTAGGAGCTTGACGTAGATCTCCTTGAGCCTCTCATATCTCACATCATCTATCTTCCTCTCAAGCCTAAGCCTATCCAGCTTCCCCATCAACTCCTCAAATACCAGCTTACAGATGCTGGCGACCGGCGGATTCTTCCCACCCAGTCTTGGATCTTCAGGGCGTTCAACCTTAACTCTGTTAAGACTCCCTGTCCTGCGGCGTCGATGCAGCAGATGCTTAATTACCTGCTCGGAGCTTAGATGACCGCCGCTACTCAGTATGGAGTATAGTTCTGAGACTATGTCCACGGCCTCTTCGCCAAAATAGTTATATCCCCCTAGGCTGACCGCTGGAAATATGGGTATATCGAATATCGGCTTATAACGCTCCTTATATAACTCTGATATCGAGTATACGATCACCTTCAGGGTATCATGTCTTCTCATAAGGTTTGGCCTTAACCTTATCTTAAGCTCGGTGAGGATCGCTCCGAGATATCTTTGGGAGCTGAGCTTCACCCTGCCGTCCAACTCTCCGATTAATCCATCGAGAATCGCCGCTATACTATAGGACAGGTCGTCTTCCGCTAGGAAGAATATTATGTGCTTCCTCATCCCCTGCATCCCACGGCCATGCGCGAGTTTAAGGCTTCTCTCACCTAATCAGATCCGTGATATAAGCGGATTATTTTCGGGTATTCGGTCTGGGAATCTCTAACTCTCCTTAAGCTTTATGAGCCCCTCCGAGACCTCTATCCTGCCCTCGCTTCTCAGCTTCAATAAGGCTTTTACGATAAGATCCTTTGGAATGGATGCCTTAGCGAATATCTGCCAATACGGGATCGAGCCATCACTCATCGATAAAAGCTCCATCACATAGTTTACAGCATCCTCCACCCCCTTGGCCTCAACTTCTTCGACCGGCTTCCTGACAGGCGGAGGAGCTTTGGGGATTGGAGACCAAGACGCTAGAACCTCTCCCTTGAACCCGACTGATGGAGCCGCGGCGACGACCTTTATCCCATGTTCTTCGAGGAACTTCTCCGGATCCGTATAGTATGAGTAGATCACATTCGCGACATCCTTCAACTCGATTACATTATTTCTCATCATCCACTCTAACACCGCCTTCCTCCTCCAAAGCTCTTCCAAGACATCCTCCTTTGATTTCCCGAGCCTCAACGCTATCCTGTCGAGTATTATGCTCGCTGGAAAATCTGTTCTAAACGTGTCGCTTAGAGGATCCCACTCAGCTATAGTGATGTATCTCCCATAATCCGCCACCTCCCAGATAGACCTAACCCTCCTGCCGAACGCTCTACCCTTAAATGGCTTTGGGAGGTAGACTCTTTCAATCAATATTAGAGCGTCGAGGAGCGAGATGTGGCTTGGAGGAATATTCATCGGAGGGCTTACGAGCCTCTTGATAGCGGACTCAACGCTCTCGGCGTGGATTGTAGAGATGCCGCCGTGGCCCGTCGCGATCGACTGGAATAGGACGAATGCCTCCTCTCCTCTCACCTCGCCAACTATTAGATAGTCTGGCCTATATCTCAGGCTCGTCCTCACTAGGTCGAACAACGTTATCTGGCCGGTCTTCGTGGTTCCGAGCCCATAGCTTTCACGGGTTACGAACCTTACCCAGTTCTCGGTTGGGAGGTTCAGCTCAGCCGTCTCTTCGCATGTGACTATCTTCATCCTAGGCTTGATGAAGCAGGCCAAGGCGTTTAATAGGGTCGTCTTCCCGCTCCCAGTAGCTCCGGCTATCATTATGTTCGCCTTATGCTCTAAGAGTATCCAGAAGTATGCCGCCATCTCAGGGCTCATCAAGTTGCTCTCAAGGAGCTCGATTATGCTGAACGGCTTCTCCCTGAACTTCCTTATCGTGAAGGTGCTCCCCCTCGGCGATACCTCCTCCCTGAAGGTCGCGGCGAGCCTATGCTTTCCATAGATCATGGCGTCGAGAATTGGGAACGCCGATGAGATATGTTTACCGGATTTGTGGGCGAGCTGTATTATGAAGTCGTCTAAGACCTCCCTATCCGTGAACATTATGTTCGTTGGCATGCTCTCATAATCCCTATGCCAAACATAGACTGGGACGTTTACACCATCGCATGATACGTCCTCAATCCTATAGTCTTCCATTATGACGTTAAGGGGGCCGAATCCCATCATATCCCTCTCAAGATAGTAGAAGAGCTTATTCTTTGAGTCCTCGGAGATCTGGCCGAAAGCCCCTCTATACTTCTTCAACAGTTTATCCGCTGTCTCGATCAAAAGCTTCTTCACATCCTCTTCTTCCCCGAGCTTCGGGGGCTCAAGCTCTTTTGAGAGCATATCCTTTAACATTTCTAGAGCTTTTATCTCATGAGGTTCAAGCTGAACCTCTTTGACGAAATATGTTGGCTCAGGGGTTGTGGCCGGAGGGGTTGCGATCACGACCTCAGCATAACCTTCCCGTATCGGATAGCCGTCTATGATTTTGTAGTCTTCTGGAATTGGCTTGATCTCAATCCCCTTCCAGAAGAGCTCATACTCCTCTTCCTTCTTCTTAGACTTCTTTTTCTTACCCACAGCCCTCCTACCCACAACTTTATTACCTTTAAGGGGGTAATATATCCTTCTCTGGAGCATTTAGATGGAATTGCCGAGAGTATATGCGAAGCTTTCTGAGGCTGAGAGAATCCTTCGTCTTAGGATTAGGAGGAGTGAGAGCGGATAGGCCGTTAAGGATGCTAGAAGCCATGGAGGAGGGTTTGTGGCCAAGGTCTCTAAGCCCCTTATGATGAGAAGTGGGAGATCTAAGATGATCGAGCCGGCCATGGGAATCGCCGCATAGAGGAGGGCGAGGTGGGAGAGGGCGGTCGCGGGCTTCCCAGATCTCAAGCCCATAAGCATGGAGATTGCCGTGGAAGCTATCGAGGTTGTTAGGGCGAGGAGGAGGTCTAAGATTATAAATGGATTCTCGCCGATCATCATATTCATCAAGCCATAGAAGGCCATCGCGAAGGATGCTGAGACGATTATATACGACGAAAGCATTCCATCGAGATAATTTCTCAGCCCATTCGAGGATGATGCCAGAGACCATAGATTCACCCTTTCCACAATATTCCAGTTTATGGTCAAGAGCGCCGGAATGAGCGGTATGTAGAGGGCTGTGAGAATGGTTGACGCCAATTCGGGTCTCAACGAGCTCCAAGCAATCTTAGATAGGCTCATATTTGCTATGATGAAAACGGCTAGGAAGAGCGCCGAGGCGCCGAGGCTCCCATCCCTACAGATTCTCACTAGATGAAACTTGATGAGATAGAGGTGGAGGGAGTCCTTGCTGAAATCCAGCTTGAGATATGGGAGTCTCATCCAACGTGAACTCGGCTCCATAAAACCCGTGGTTAGGAGAGGGTTCACATCTGAGAATACCTTAATTCTCAGAGCTTGTAGATATAGCCCCAAGATCACTGCGAGCCATATCGTCAGAAGTGGGAGGTCTAGAGCTTCCTGTGCGCCGACTGCGAACCTTGCAAGGATCTCCGATGGATGGAGGGTGGCCATGGGTTTGACTCGAATGTCAAGCATGTTTAGGATGATTGGCATGAGCATGAATGCTATCAAAATCCATCCCAAGATCTTTGCAGCCCTCCTATATCCCCTCACACCCAATACTCCGAGGCCATGAGCTATGATCGCCGCCATCAATATCGAGATCTCATAGACTATGAGGAATGTGAAGATATATTGCTCATCTGGATATAGTAGTGTTGCGATGAATATCGAGATGGCTGGAGTAAGCATCACGTTAAGAAATATTAGCTGGAAGATCAGGTCGGCGATGAGATATGTCGACGGCTTAATGGGAGACGGTAAAATGAAGTCCACCTCGGATTTCAGCGCTGTGATACCTCCCTTCATTCCGAGATAGGTTTCGAATATGAAGAGCGCCGAGAATATGAGTGTGACCGTCGTGATTATTCTGGGAAGATCTCCGATCCCTGCGATCCCGTATAGGCTCCTCATCAAGGCAGCGGCTCCAGCGGCTGAGAACATTATCAATAGATAGGTTATGATCGTCGAGATTCTGGCGGATGATGAGGCTCGTAGAGTCCCATAGTATTGTTTTAGTTTGAGAGCGAGGATCGATTTCATCATGCAGCTCAAGCCTCCTCATCTCCTATTGACGAGCTTGATGAACGCCTCCTCCAAGCTGTTCGCATCGACCACCTGCTTTACGGATCTCACGTCACCGCCTATGATCTTCCTCCCCCTATACATTATCGTCACGGTGTCGCAGAATCTCTCAGCCATGTCAAGCATGTGGGTGCTGATGAGAGCCGCTCCCCCATCCTCGACGACCTGCTTCACCATCGACTTGACCTTTAGCTGGCC
>Ga0190286_1000867_pt1 | contig 11673 bp, 10 predicted proteins | sample 48691834_MG_FD_183241 | JGI IMG/M metagenome (GOLD analysis project Ga0190286, IMG submission 183241) | Hydrothermal vent microbial mat bacterial communities from Southern Trench, Guaymas Basin, Mexico - 4869-18-3-4_MG | ecosystem: Environmental > Aquatic > Marine > Hydrothermal vents >... | reverse complement strand
GTCCCGATCCGTGCGCGCTAGCCGAACTGCGCTACGCCCCGAAAGCATCGTTATTATACTTCATTCGGGCGGTTTGGCAAGGCAGACCTTGACGCGTTGAGGTTTCTGTGGTAACATATAAACGCTTTTTTATAAAATTATTCTTTATACGTTACAGGACTGCGGGGAGTGACTATGGCCGTACAGCGGCGCAAAGCGCTTGATGGGGATCTGCGGGAGATGACACGCTACTTCTATGCGCTTAAGGACATCATGCGCCTGCGTATTCTCGTGACGCTGGCCGGCAGTGGGGAGATGACTGTGACCGAGTTGGCGCGGGCACTTCGCATCAGCCAACCGCTCGTGTCCTTTCACCTGCGCCCGCTGCGCTTACTCGGTCTGGTCCAGGTTCGTCGAGCCGGTCGGGAGGTATACTGTTCTGCGAACCTGCTCGAAATTCAGCGCCGTCAGGACGAGTTTATGCAGATACTGAACGGGACTGCGATTGCAGGCCGTGAGGCTCTAGAGGAGGTGTGAACGAAGCTACAGTGAGGCGAGGTGGGTTCACGGTGAGTAGTTGTGTATTGGGCCGCGCGCCGAGCGTTGAGGGGACTGACCGCACTCCCTTTTCCGCCGATGGTGCTATTTCCTCTGGATTGACTCTGTCTATGCCCAGGGAACTGGCGGAGATGTATGCTCCTATTGTTTGTCTTCATCCCCGCGAACTCTACAGCCCCAAACCAGTCGAGGCTATGCTAGACAACGCCGTTCTCAAACGCCGCGATCCTGCTGGCCCCGATCCAGTGGTTGCCGAGAGACTAACTATAACGGATCTGGCTCGTAGCACAGACTCTACATTATATCTCACGTACAGGCCGGGGATCTCGTTGGTCCGTTTGCAGGAGAATTACCCTAACACGGTCTACACCAGGCTGGTGGCTGATGGTGATTTCTTGTTTCTGCAATTTCGCTTCTTTTACGTCTACAATGATTGGGTGAACAAGCATGAAGGAGACTGGGAAATGATTCAGATCGCTTTTCCGGCTCAGCCACCGGCAGCCATCCTGACTGGTCAGGTTCAGCCCCTCTTCACAACGTATTCTCAACATAGCCGCGGCGTTAGTCGCGCCTGGTCGAAGGTGAGAGTGCGAGACAAGACTCACCCTGTGGTATACGTCAGTCTAGGGTCACACGCCAACTACTATGAGGCCAAGACACACTGCATGGTCATCGGATTAGAACGCACCGGAAGTTCAGAAACGTATTACCAACTGGACATCATAGCGCCCGGGGATGCCACCGGCAGGTTGGGGTGGCTTGCCTTTGCAGGCCGTTGGGGTAGGCCAGGCCGTTCCCACCTTTTATCTGAGGATGGTCCTGTTGGCCCGAGGTTCAAATTGATGTGGCATCGCCCATTGCTCTGGTCTAAGGGGAGAATCGCCGATACCGGCCGGCCAGTGAGCTTGCTAAGGGCTTTGCTTGATCCAGGGAGTCTGTTTGGTGGATGAATCCCTCTCCCAGCCAAACGTATCTTCTCAATATTTCGGGGCATAAGACTTCCGAAGTCTGGACAGACCGGCAAAGTTAAGGCAACGTCGCCAAGACTTCGGAAGTCTCCCCCACTTTGTTGAGAAGATACAACCAAACGATAAGAAGAAAATGCGGAAATACATCCGAGTCCTGACAACATTGGGCATAGCCACCTTGCTTCTTCTGCTGGCCTCGTGGATCTTCCTATTCTACACCGGCCATGCCGGGCGTGCCTACGAGGTACTGCGGCCCGGTGCGCACATCGTGATCGGGCAGCAATCGCTGACTGTAGCCCAGGCAGCAGAACGATACCAGCCTTTGTTGTTTATGGTGGAGGGAACGTCGTCGCCAGCTCAGCTCCACATGTGGTACGAGGCGGTGCGCGCCGATGATACCTTGACATTGGTCTACCATCCTGTATGGGAGAACGAGACGCATCCGAATCGAGTGACAGATCTGCTATATGGTCTCTTCCGAGCGGCCTACTACGGCTACCCGCTTTTTGATATTGAGTACATACAAGTCAACGTGGCAATGGCTGATGGCCTTGTTGGGGCGATGCGTTTTGAGACGGGCTTTGGCGAGGATTACTCTAGCCCGGTTAACGAACACCTGGTAGCGGTCGTGGCCCACCGGACGGGTGGCGGCTACTTGATGAGAATCAGCCGTAGGTCGGGTGAGTTCGTTAGGGAAGAAGAAGTGAGGCCCTTGTTTCAAAATGGCGTCCAACCGTGTCTAGGCATCCTGACGTGGAATCATTTGCTGGTGTTGCGCCAGGAGGGTGACAAGAGCTACACTCAACCAGTCCGCATGAGGTTGGTTTACCTGGAGGAAGAGGATTATGCGCGCTACAAGATCGCGCGCAGGAGCCAGGGCGATTATGCCACACGATAGGACAAAGGCAAGCACACAGCGGTTGTTGCCGCTGGAATGTCCCTACTGTGGGCACACCTTTGAGGTACCGGGCCCCGATGGTGACAAACTGGGCCTCGCTGGTGTTGCCGGTGATCCCTTGGAGATAGAATGTCTCCCCTATACGCGGGACATCGGCCGCTTCGACGAGGAAGACTGGAGCGAGATTGGGGAAGATTTTTTTGCCCAGGCTCTTGGCTGGGAACGAGTGGGCATCCTTCGCTCTGTGGACGAAGCAGTGGTGGTGTACCAGGCACCCCGCTGCCGTTCGTGCGGCGAGCTGTTTGACGTGTACGCCAACTACTCAGAAAGCATAACACTGGCGGAGATGTGGCCCCATCTCTTTAGGAGGCAAGAGGAGGCGGCCCCAACCGACGACATACAACCGTATACCGGCGAGACGCTGACTGGCCGAGTGCTCGGACGGCTTGCCAAGGTGTTACTTGGCGACAATCTGGCCGCATCGTTGCTTGTCGGCCTACTGGCTTATGTGTTGTCTTGGCTACCGTTATGGTTTCAGCTCTGGAACGGTGGCACCTGGGACTGGAAGCAGGTGTTGAAAGATCATGGTAGCGAGTTGTTGCTCCGGACGGGCGGGGCCTTGTGTCTGGCTCTGCTGCTGTACCAGTTTTGTCGCTACTTGCGCTTTCTGCGAGAAGAAAAAGGGTTCTCCCACTTGTTGCAAGTCCGTGAGCCACGCGGCGTGACGTACTGGAGGAACTTCTCACTGAGCCGGTTTGTAGGGGTGCAGCAGAAAGGGGAGAAGTTCTCTATGACGCAAGTGGCCGTCGTGGCGGGTATACCCTCGGTTGTGTTGCTCTGTGGTGCGTGGATTGTTCAGATCTTTGGCTCTGCGAGGGCTGCCCTTCAGTCCGGTCAAGCCGCTCCTTGGCTATCGGGTGAATCCCTCTTGCTCTTCCTCCTGGGCAGCTTGTTTGTGGCCTTTATCCTGGGGAGCTTGGGCGACGACCTGTTTCGCGTGCGGCGCCGGAGCGGCACCAAGAACGAAAAATCGGTGGGCGAAGGGACGGCGTTTTTCAGAAGGTTGATAAGCAGGTTGATACGTGTAGTGCTGCCGTTGCGGATGGGCGGACTCGTCGCAGTGCTGGTTGTTCTTTTGGGTTGGCTGGTCTATCTACTGGTACTGGCCTCGTCCGGGCTGGGGGGAACGGCGACATTGGGCCAGGTTTTCGCCTTTCTGTTTTGGGGTCTGGTCGTCTACTACGTAGGCGTCGCGGTCTGGCTAAGTTTCAACACCTCGCTCTACTTGCTCAAGGGCTTGTCCAAGGTCCCGATGAACCTCTCGCCACTGGATCGTTTCAGTGGGAGCGAGATTGTGGAGAGAATCGCGGACGTCTCCAGCACCACCAATCTGGTAGTGTTCCTTTTCGCTGTTCTCCTGGTCTCCGTGGGGGCGATGGCGCAGGCGTCGCTGATACCCGCTTCTTTGTCCGCCGAGTGGCTGCTGGACTGGGGAAGGTGGGGTCTGATTGTGTTGTATGGGGCATTGGCAATTGGCACCGCCGGGAACTTTGCGTCTTCATTCCTCGTGGGCCTGGCTTATCTGCTCGCGTCGTTGGCTCTGCGAGGGTCCCCGCCGTTGCCGCTGGGCCAGGTGACACTTTCGTACAACACTATGTTGTTCGGGCTTTTTATGAGCTATTTACTCTACTTCCACTACCGGTCCTGCCACGTGCCGATTGATGCTATCAAAAGAAAGTACAAGCAGAGGTGGCTCAAGAAGTACGAGGAAGAGACTGCGCGCGTGCAGGGGGAGTTGGACAAGATGGGTCCGCTCGCTTGTTCATCCGTCCCGTCCGCAAAGGACAGGGTGATGTTGCTGCAACGTTATCTGTTGCACGAAGAGCTGGAGAATCTGATCTCCATTCGAGAAAAGATCGCGGCAGTGCCTGTATCAATCAGTACCCGGTACACGGCGGTAGCCAAGATATTGGGCCCGTTCGTCTCTTCGATCGTATTGCCAGTCATCATAGACTACGCGCAGAAATTGCTCGAAGGCGTACTCAAACTCAAAACCTAGGTTACATCACCAGGAGGCTTATTAGTATGATCATCTGCATCGGTAATCCTGTCTACGATCTGATCCACACTCCCTACGTCTCAACTGAGCGACGCCTTCTTTCGGGCTGCTCAACCAACGCATGTCTGGCGTTGTCAAAGTTGGGAGAGCAGGCCGCATTGGTCGGACGCATAGGGGATGACTTTCGGGATCGTTTTTTGTCGAAAATGGGGGCCTATGGCATTGAGTGCCATGTGGCTGCCAGCAAAAACACAGGAGGTTTCAGCCTGGTATACAACGGGAACGGAAGCCGCACGCTGGACGTGTTGGGGATTGCCGAGCCCATTACCGACACTCCTGACCACTTGAGCAGGGCCAGGATGGTGTTGTTCGGCCCTATATTGGGCGAGACAGGCCTGGAACTGGTGCAGAAGGTACGCCAAAAGACTCAAGCCCCGTTTTTGCTGGACCCTCAGGGGCTGGTGCGCCGGCTTGACGGATCGCGCATAGTGCACTACCGGAACCCGGAACTGCGCCGTATTCTGCCTTACTTCGAGGTGGTGAAAGCCAACGAGCATGAGGCGGAAGTAATGACGGGTATAAACCCGCGGCAGGATGCCCGCGCGGCGGCGATCAAACTGCGTGCTTATGGTTGCCGTGTCGCTATCGTCACTCTGGCTGAGGCCGGGTCTGTGCTCTACGATGGCCACAGCTACTATGTGATCCCAGCCTATCCCACCCTGGCCAGGGATTCAACTGGTGCCGGAGACGTATATGCGGGCAGTTTTATTTACCGCTATCTGCGAAATGGCGGCGACTTGTTTGAGGCAGCCTGTTTTGCATCGAGTGCAGCCTCAATGAAAGTGGAACACTGTGGCCCAGATTTCCCTCTGGTGCTTAGTCAAGTGGAACGTCGGATGCAGGCCTTGGTTGCAGGAGGTAGCTAGTGGCTATTTTCCGTATCCGGAGTAAGTACGAGCAAATCAGCATCGTTCTTGGAAGGCTGTGCTTGAAACTCGGCCTGACGCCCGATGTGTTGACGTTGACCGGCATTCCGGCCAGCGTGGCAGCCGCCTATGCCCTGGCTAAGGGGTACTTCGTCTGGAGCCTGGTAGCTGTGTGCGTGGCGGGCGTGGTGGACGTCTTGGATGGTGCAACGGCACGCGCGGGGAAGACCTGCAACCGGTTTGGCACCGTGTTCGATCACGTCGTAGATCGTTACTCTGAGTTCATCATTCTGACCGGCGCCATGCTCAGCGATCGGACGGCGCCGATCTGGGCGATGTTTGCCATATCTGGAATGGTTATGGCCAGCTATGTGCGGGCAACGGCCGAGTCCATTGGCAGGATGGAGGAGTGTACCGTCGGATTGGTGGGGCGAGTCGAGAAATTTCTCCTCCTCATCGCAGGCATTGTCGTAGAGGCCAGCCCGCTGACGTTCGCTGGCCTCCAGTGGGCGCTCGTTGCCGTTGGAACGCTCTCGCATATAACGGCCCTACAAAGATTGTTTTATGCCCGCAGGATAATCCTTGAGTCTAATGTTATACAGGAGGGGTGCGAATGATTGACCCGGTCGCTTTCCGTATTGGGACATTTGAAGTCTACTGGTATGGTATCCTGATCACGACGGGCGTTTCCGTCGGAGCGTGGGTCGTCTCCCTCGAGGTCCGGCGGAGAGGGCTGAATCCTGACCACGTTTGGAATGGCCTGATGTTCAGCCTGGTCCTGGGGATTATCGGTGCCCGTCTTTACCACGTGCTCACCCCTTCTCCTAGCATGGGGGACCCTTTGTACTACTTCCATCATCCCCTGGAGGTTTTTGATATCCGTCGAGGCGGGCTGGGCATCTATGGTGCCATTGCGGGTGGCATCCTGGGGATACTGATTTATGCCCGGCGCGCTAAGCTGGACCCCTGGGTTTGGCTCGACCTGGGAGCACCGGGGTTGGCATTGGGGCAGTTTATTGGCCGGTGGGGAAATTTTGTCAACCAGGAGCTATATGGCCGTCCTACGGAGTTACCCTGGGGTATCTACATCTCGCCTGCGAATCGGCTACCTGGATACGCGCAGTACGAGCGGTTCCACCCAACTTTTCTCTACGAGTCCCTGTGGAATCTTGGGACTTTTGCATTACTGTTCTTCTTGCTCCGCCGCCGGGGGGAAAAGCTGCTAAAAGGGGAGATTTTGGGGCTTTACGTGATTCTCTATTCCGTCGGGAGGATACTTCTGGAATTCGTGCGCTTAGACAGCCCCACGTTATGGAGTATTTCTATCGCCCAGATCGTGGGTGCGGTTGTCATCCTGTTTGCCGGTGGCATCCTCGTTTATCGGCGCCGTCGGGCTAGGTTAGAGTAGCCAGGAGTCGCCAAGAGATTGTGGAGTTGAGGCTGTAAGACTGGGACTGTGAAACTGCCGGGCGGAAGCACCGTCCGGCAGTTTGTTTTTGTGAGTCTCTGGTTGGTAGTACTCTATACCCATTGTCAGGAGAGCCCAACGTTGGTATAATGATATTATCCGTGGGCATCGTACATGCTTCTATTAGCCTGGCTGCCACTCTGAAGCATTGCGATGGCCACCCACTTGAGCGGGCGCGATGGCAGGTAAGTAATCTGTTGTTGTCCTCCAAGCAGTTGTTCTGAAGGTAGCGACGATGATTGAATTGATTGGTCTGACCAAACAGTTTGACGGCTTCACCGCTGTTGACCAGGTGACGCTTTCGGTGGCAGCGGGTGAGATTCTGGCGCTGCTGGGCCCCAACGGGGCTGGCAAAACGACAACGGTGCGTATGCTGGCGGCAATCCTGCGCCCGACTGCCGGGCAGGCACGCGTGGCCGGATATAGCGTGACCGAGCACCCACGAGATGTCCGACGGCGGGTCGGGTTGTTGACCGAGCAGCCGGGGCTCTATCTGCGCATGAGAGGCGAGGAGTACCTGGATTTTTTTGGTCGCCTGATGGGCCTGGACGCCGGTGAGTGTGAGCGCCGGGCCAAGGAGTTACTGGCTCGTTTTGGGATGCCCGAGGCGTGGAATCGGCGTATGGGGACCTACTCGAAGGGCATGCGGCAGAAGATGGCGCTGGTGCGCGCGATGTTGCACGACCCGTCGGTCCTGTTGCTGGATGAACCGACTTCGGCGATGGACCCTCACAGCGCCAAGTTAGTCCGTGACACTGTGTGTGGTCTGCGCCACCACCAGCGAGCGATCGTGATCTGCACCCACAACCTGGCGGAGGCGGAGGTCATAGCCGATCGTATTGCCATCATCCGGCGTGGTAGGATCATCGCGCTGGGAACCCCGGCGGAGTTAAAAGTACGTCTGCTGGGCCCGCCGCTGATGGAATTGCGTCTGGCCCATCCGGCCGATGGTGTTGTGGAACTCGCCTCCGGCCTGGTACAGATCGAGGCGCAGGGGGAAGATTGGCTGCGCTATTCTACGTTCGATCCCCAGGAGACCAATCCTCTTTTGCTGCAGACGCTGGCATCACATGGAGTGAGCGTGGTTACCCTGAGTAAAGTGGTGCGCAGCCTGGAGGACGTCTACCTGCGGGTGGTGGAGGAGTAGGGGATGGTAGCAGTAACTGAGCGTGTGCGTGTGGTGGATGGCGAGTCGCTTCGCTTGGTGTTTACGTTGGTCAGGCGCGAAGTCCGGGACTCCCTACGGGATTGGCGTATTGTGATGCCCGTTGTGGTCCTCACGCTTTTTTTCCCCGTGCTGATGAGTTTTGTGGCCGATATGGCGCTGGGATGGGTCGCCAAGTATGGCGCGCCCATCGTTGGTGACCGCCTGCTCCCTTTTTTGCTGATGGTGGTAGGCTTTTTTCCTATCTCGTTCTCGCTGGTGATCGCACTGGAGACTTTTGCAGGGGAAAAGGAGCGCAACAGCCTCGAACCGCTTTTGGCAACCCCCTTGACGGACGCACAGCTCTACCTGGGCAAGACACTGGCGGCGATGATCCCGCCCTTGTTGGCGGCCTACCTGGGTATCATTGTCTACCTGGTCGGGTTGTACTTCATCAAGGGTTGGACGCCGCCGCCGATTCTGTTGGTGCTGATCCTCTTGCTGACGACGGCGGAGGGCTTGGTGATGGTCTCCGGCGCGGTGGTAGTCTCCAGCCAGACGACGAGTGTGAGGGCAGCCAATCTGTTGGCCAGTTTCATCATCATACCGATGACGCTCCTGGTACAGGGCGAGGCCATCATTATGTTCTGGGCCAACTACAATGTGCTGTGGTGGATCGTGTTTTTTTTGGTAGTTGTAGACATCGTCCTGGTGCGGATGGGTATCCATACCTTCAATCGCGAGGGATTGCTGGGGCGCGATATGGACGAGTTGAACGTGACCTCTCTGTGGCGCACGTTCTGTGGATACCTGCGCTGGGAACCCTGGTTCTTCGGACTGGATTCACAGAAGATGCCGGCCAGGTTGCGCTGGCTGGGGACTTTGGGCGGGCTCTATGGGCGCGACATCCCGGCTATTTTGCGCCGTTCGTGGCTGGCGCTCGTGGTAGTCGTGGTCGGGCTGGTGTCCTCAGCCCTCATTGGTTACGTCTATGCTGCACGTTACCCGCTTCCGCCGGAGGCCCTGGGGCTGGAGCACATTTCTGCCGCAACGTTTACCGAACTACCGGCCGTGGCCTGGCTTCCGACCTTCACTGTTTGGGGGGTATTAAGTAACAACGTGCGGGCGTTGCTGTTGGCGGCGCTGCTGGCAGTCTTCTCCTTCGGCACGCTGGCGGTGGCCTTGCTGATGGCCCCACTGGCAATTGTGTTCTTCTTCGTCATCCAGGCTGCTTATGGCGGGTACAGTTCGGCCTTGTTTTTCGCTGCTTTCGTGCTGCCTCATGGATTGCTGGAGCTGCCCGCTGCGGGTATCGCGACTGCGCTGGCTGTGCGCCTGGGAGCGACCTTTACGTCGCCTCCACGGGGGATTACAGTGAGCGAGGGATGGCTTTGGGCCCTGGCCGATTTTCTCAAAGTTTTTGTCGCCCTCGTCTTGCCGTTATTGGTTTTGGCAGCCGCCGTCGAGGTCCACTTGACGCCGCTTATTGTTATGTGGGCCTTTGGGGGCTAGCGTACTGTTCCCCGGCAGTGCGACCGCTGGCTCAAGGAAGCATCCGCGTCCTTTGGCGGACCGGTGGAACTGGCCCAGGATTTAGGACCCCCTATGTCGGTGGCAGGCTTTTGATCCGCCTCGGCACCTGATTTTGCCCCTTGTGCACTGCGAAAACGGACTTCGTGACGGGTGGCAGATGCAGGATGTGACGTTTTGCCCTTGACAAAACGCGACAGGTGTGTGAGAATAAGGCTTGACGATTGACGAGTTAATGAGTCAAGATTGTCCTTCCTCTGCTAAGTGTGTTCGATAGAACCAGTGGGTATAGTAGGTATCCTTTGACTTCCAAGGTCGCTAACTTAGTCGCAGTGAAACGGGACCCCGCTTTTGTGAATCGCCTTACCCCGGCCGGCCTATTCGTCGTTGCGTCTAACTTTAGCACGCGCTAGGCTTCCGTCCTTCATCATTCATCATTGGTCTTTCGTGTGCAATATCATCGTGAAAGGAGTAAGGGGGAATGTGTGTAGCAAACAACGATACAATTGATCTCTCCTTGATGGCCCCGGTCTTTGAGAAATATCGAGAGCAACAAGGAGCTTTGATCCCCGTCCTGCAACAGGCGCAGGGGGTCTATGGTTATTTGCCAGCGGAAGTCTTACGCTTGATCGCCAACCGGCTTGGGGTTACATTAAGCAAGGTCTATGGCGTGGCTACCTTCTACTCCCAGTTTCACCTGGCCCCCCGCGGCCGTCATATCATCCAGCAGTGCGACGGCACTGCCTGCCACGTGCGGGGAGCCGCCAGGATAATCAAAACCGTAGAGCGGGAGTTGGGGATAAAGGCGGGCGAGACGACGCCCGACCTCAGGTGCACCTACGAAGTGGTCTACTGCATCGGCTCCTGCGCCCTGGCGCCCACCGCCATAGTTGATGACCAGGTAGCGGGACGGCTGACGCCAGAAAAGACGTTGAGCCTCATTGAGAACCTTGATTGAGAACCTCGATTAGTGCTATTAACCCTCATCGGAAGGGAGTTATTGCAGATGCCGAAACTGAAAATCATAGAAGATTTGAAATGTTTCCAGGAAGAAGCCCGCAGGTCCATCAAAAGCCGCGATGAGGTGACCACCAGGATCATCGTGGGTATGGGGACTTGTGGTATCGCCGCTGGGGCCGGTGAAGTGCTACGAACCATTCTCGATGAACTGGCCAGGCGTGACGTAGAGGTAGATGTGACCACCGTGGGCTGCATCGGCATGTGCAGTAATGAGCCGCTGGTGGACATCGTCAAGCCAGGGTGCCCGCGCATTAGTTACAAGCATGTCACGCCTCAAGTGGCCCTGGAACTGATCAACGATTATGTGATGGGAGACGATCCCCGTCCCGATCTGGCCTTAGCAGTGATTGGTGAGGACTCGTATGACACCATTCCAGCCTGGGGAGAGTTACCATTTTTCGGCTCGCAACGGCGTCTTGTCCTGCACAACTGCGGCTTCATTGACCCGGAGAGCATCGAGGAGTACATCGCCCGCGGCGGCTACGCCGCCCTGGCCAAGGTTCTCGCCGAGATGACATCCGAGGAAGTCATTGATGAGGTGAAGCGATCTGGCCTCCGGGGGAGGGGAGGGGCAGGTTTTCTCACCGGCATGAAGTGGGAGTTCACCGCCCGCGCTCGTGGCGACGTCAAGTATGTGGTCTGTAACGCCGACGAGGGTGACCCTGGTGCGTTTATGGACCGCTCCGTCATCGAGGGTGATCCCCATAGTGTGTTGGAGGGAATGATTATCTGCGGCTATGCTATTGATGCGAAGGAGGGGTACATCTACTGCCGGGCCGAGTACCCCCTGGCCATCAGGCGTCTCAAGGTCGCCATCGCCCAGGCCGAAGAGTATGGGCTTTTGGGGGACCGTATTCTGGGTAGTGACTTCTCCTTCCACTTGTGCATAAAGGAGGGGGCCGGCGCTTTCGTATGTGGTGAGGAGACGGCGCTGATGGCCTCCATCGAGGGGCGGCGCGGTGAACCGCGTCCTCGCCCGCCCTTCCCGGCTGTGCGCGGGCTGTGGGGCAAGCCGACCAACCTCAACAACGTCAAAAGCTACGCCAACATTCCCCAGATCATCGTCAACGGAGCCGACTGGTTCGCCGACATCGGTACCCGGCGCTCTGCGGGCACGGCCATT
>Ga0190286_1000866_pt1 | contig 11682 bp, 7 predicted proteins | sample 48691834_MG_FD_183241 | JGI IMG/M metagenome (GOLD analysis project Ga0190286, IMG submission 183241) | Hydrothermal vent microbial mat bacterial communities from Southern Trench, Guaymas Basin, Mexico - 4869-18-3-4_MG | ecosystem: Environmental > Aquatic > Marine > Hydrothermal vents > Microbial... | reverse complement strand
TATGTGTTCGATAACAGTGGAGATATCTTGGGGTGCTTTCTAAAAATGCAAAATAAATGATTTAAAATCTTTACTAGAAGGAGATGAGAAGTTTGACAATGTAGGGATTTCAGGTTTAGTAGATAAACATAGGATATATTTTTTGCTTAAAGACATACCTAAAGCAAAAACACCAGAACCAGAAGGGATAGTGAATAATTTTATTTACCCAACATGATAAATTTCGCCTAACAGCGTGTGTCAGGTTCGGGCTATGCCCTCACCCAAATCGCCTACGGCGACTTCAGATACACACAAAACGTTAAGTGAAATTGTCAAAATAAAAAATGAGTGGGATTAAATCCAAATCGAAATAGGAAGAGCACACAAACGCAAGGATGCTGCTAGTTGATCATGCGGCAGAAGGTAAGAAGTATCTTGAGAGTGGTTTACAGTTAATTAGAAATGGTGATGTCTCTGATGCTACAGATGCTTTTTTCCATGCTGCTGTTGAATTTGAAAAAGCCCAAAATTTTAGGCAGATATCCGCTTTATGGGAAGCAATCGGGAAACTATCTGAGCCGGAAGGAGATGCTATTCCACATGTTACCGAAAGATGGCTTTTGGATTATCATGTTATGAAAACAGACTCGTGGCATAAGCAAAGAGATAAAGAGCATAAATTAGCATGGGTCTATGGGTGGGCTGCAGAGCATGGAGAACGTGCTGGAGATCCATTTAGAGCATATCCTCTTTTCTTTAAAAGTGCCGAGAGGGCAGAACGAACAAAAGATAATGAGAAAGATGCGTATTGGCAGATAGAATTTCGCCATAGTTGGCCAGCAGAATTTTACCGTAGAGTAGCCCTAAATTTTATTCGCGTTTATGGAACCATTGAGCATGCTCCGGATGTGCAACATATTAAAAAGGGATTTTCTGATAAGGAATTGGTCAAAAAGGGAATTGAAAGAATGAAGGAGCACTATGAGGATATCAAAGATTGGACTGAAGGGTACAGGTCCCTTGGGATAAGTTATAGATTACTCAAATCGAATCTCATTGAGAGAGGGGATCCAGCAGAAGCAGAGCAATACAAAAGGAAGGAACGTTCTGCATTAATGCATTATTATTTCGTTTGTATTCCCGTATATCTATTACCAGTGGAATCTTGTTGCCCCATTACAAGGTAAGATCACATATTCTGATACTATCCTTTATTCAATTGAATCAGCGTTAGGTGTTGGTCATAAGGAATTTTATGCTATCGGACACGGTAGATTATTAAACATCATTGAAGCAGCGTTATCGTGGTTGGAGTTGGGTATGTTCATATGGTGGGTAACAAGACGTTTAGAATAAAGATAATTTATGAAGTGGTAGGACAAATTATGAGGGAACTTCACTTAACAGAGCGTATCTGGCTCTAGTGCTTCGCACTTTCGCCCAAATTCCCCCTTTGGGAAGATCACAACGGCAACTCTATCACCCTTCCTTTTTCCGCAGATAGATACCCGGCAATCAATATCTCAAGAGCAGCTCTTGCATCTTCTCCATTGATCAAAGGCTCCCTATCTTCAATAACACTATCCAAAAATTCGTTCACTACACTCTGAGTATCCACCCTCCACCACTCTTGCTCTTCACTCCTTTCTTTATCCGAGATTGTAAAATCGTGATAAGGCTTTTCTATAAGCAAAGCACCTTCGGTTCCCAATATCTCGAATCTGACGTCCAGCCCCTTTGGATAGCCTGGTGGATTTGCCCAACCTGTACTCAAACAAGCAATTACTTCATTCTCAAAGGTCATCATCATGCAACCAAAGTCATCTATCTCGATTGTCCCATCTATCCTTCTACCTATATCCGCATATACTTGCTTCACCTTCGAGTCTGATAACCACCTTAAAGCATCAATTGCATGTATTCCGATGTCGCCAAACCCACCAAAACCTGCCCTTTCCGGATCAAAGAACCATGAAGTATCCATACCCTTTATATATCTCGGACTCTTCCCGTACTTCACCGCATAGATATACTGAAGTTTGCCCAATTCTCCGCCTTCTATCATCTCCTTTGCACGCCTAAAAGGAATCTGGAATCTTGGGTTGAAGGGCACCATGAGTTTTATGTTGTTCGGGGAGGTGCATCTGAGAATTTCGTCGGCATCCCGTAAATTCAATGCGAGTGGCTTATCACAAAGAACATGCACACCGCTCTCCGATGCCATTTTAACTACTTCCTTATGCTCTGGCGGGGTTGTCCCAACATATACCGCATCTAAATCGTCGAAGAAACCATCTAAGTCCTCATAAAAACTACATCCAATCGAATCGGCATCGCTCCTTGCCCGTTCTTTATTTGCATCGGTAGCTGCGACTTTTGTTATTCTTGCGTTTTGAGCATTCAAAAATGCTGGGACATATCTAAGCACGTGCACATGGTCATAACCCAGAATACCGATGTTCAGCTTTTTCATTTTACTTCCTACTCATAAATTCCAAAACTCCAAACCTCAAATACCAAACAATACCAAATATCCCAATCCCGATGTTCAAAACAGACTTTTTGCCAGGGGCTTGTTTTGAATTTAGATATTCGAATTTGTTTAGGATTTGGTGCTTAGGATTTAGGATTTTCCACTCTTTGTTGAGCATATTCTTACCTCCTAACTTATATTTTGACTGCTTTACCTCTTTCTATTGATTCTTCAGCCGCAAGCGCGATTTTTAATATATCGTACGCATCTACTTTGGTTACAATCGGCTCTTCTCCTTTTTCTATGCACCGCGCAAACTCACCCATCTCCTCTCTAAAAGCGTTCAGGTCGGTGGATAAAAGCGGAGAATATCTCGGAAATTTAATTTTATCCTTGACTAAGAGCATCGGATTCGTATTCTTATCACTATATTCAATCCTTCCGGCGGTTCCGACAATGTCTAAGGATGAGAAGAACGGTGCATAAGCCATTGGAAATGCCCAGCTTACGTCAACAAGTGCCTTTTTTTCTCCCTCTATCTTTAAAAAAATGGTTGCCAGATCATAGGTTTCATTCTCTTTTGCTTCTCTCCTGATCATCTTTCCCTTTGCAAACACCTCGTTTACCTTACTTTCAAAAAGCCATTTTATCATATCTATACAATGCACGCCCAAATCTAATAAGACGCCGCCACTTTTCTCACTATTCCAGTACCACGAATCTGCGGGGAAAGGAAGCCAACTTCTCTCGCACCTCCTTATGTACATTGGGGTCCCAATACGCCCCATATTATCCTTTATCTTCCTCCATCTGCGATCAAATCTCCTTGTATGGGCTATATATAATCCCTTACCATTCTCATCAGCAGCTTTTAGCATCTTTTCTGCATCTTTTAAGCTCCTTGCCATTGGCTTCTCACATATAACATGCTTTCCTGCTTTTAGTGATGCGATACTTAACTTTGCGTGTTTATGGGTTGGAACACAGAGGTCTACTATATCAATGCTGTCATCGCTCAGTAAATCATCCATCCGCATATAATATATTGCAGCACCGGATTCTTTGTATGCCTTCTCCGCCCTCTCTGCTGTAATATCACATGTTGCTCGAATCTCTACATCTTTCATAGATTGCCACGCATGAATATGTGCCAATTTATATATGTTCCCATTTCCCACGATTGCAACCTTCATTCTCCTACTCTCTCCCTTTCCACGCTTTAACGAGCATGGTACCTATATTTCGCTTTTTTATGATTTGTTCTCCCATCGAGACACCCACATTTTTTGCCTGTGGCTCGTATGTGGATGGAAGAATTGTAGAGAGGAGATCCATTCTGTTCTCTCTTGGCTGATATTTCAGGTCCTCTCCACAGTATAGCAGATCATAAACCTTAAAACCACACTTCCCACTCAATACCTTAAAGTGATCCTGTATTCCCTTAACCCCCAGAAGCTCATCCGGGTCTTCAATTATAAGCTCTCCAACTAAATGCAGGTCCTTATTGGTTGTGATGGACTCCTCCAATTTCCTGGCGACATACGGTATTTTGGCACTTACCTGAGCTTCCGGGCTGAAGAAAGTCCACTGATTCTTCTTCCTCCTTGCTATTATTTTAACACCGTTTAGTCTCTTTTCACCTGGTTCTGGTCTTGGTACAGTAGTTACGGGCTCTTTTTTCAAAACAGGCTCTTCGATTGCGATGACGTCTTTTCCAACAAATATGGGTTTAACTTTCCTTTCTTCTTTTTCTTTCTCTCCTCCCTTAACCAAATCAACAGGTCCAAAATATTCCTCATGCATAGGCACATCGAATTCCGTTATCCTCGAGACCTGCTTTGGCTTGTTCCCACCTATGAATGCCAGGTAGAAGCCGCCAATATACCAGAAAGTGAAGTATCCGAAAATAATGATTGGTCCGATTAACTCCGGGTTTAAACTAATCCATTCTTTAACCCCGCCGGTAAAAGAGCTGATTGCTGCTATAATGTCAAAATTCATCAGGTAGTTAGCTATCCCCTGGCTTTGGATATCCAAAAACAGGGTATATATGCTTCCAATTAGATTCGCTTTTACGCCTATAAACGCCCATATAAGAGCTAAGAGGGATATCTCAAACCAGAATAGCGAGAAGACGTATTTTAACCTCTTCCGTATGGACTTCTCTCCTATGCCTATCTTTGGCGTGCGAATGAACTCGCCAGGGCTGTTAAACACGAATCCTCTAATAAATTGGGCTGTTATCTTTATTGAGATCACATTCATGAAGAACAGATGGTAGAGGAATTCTCGGAAACTCTTACCATAGGTCAGATAGAATATATAATTTCCGGCGATGAAAAGGAAGAGAGTGAGTAGAATTGGGGCATTTGGTCCGGGTAAGTGAAGCGTGAGGTATGCTACCGGCTCGAGCAGCATTATCAGCATCGCCACACCCATTGCCAGTGCAGCGTTGTTATGGAAATGATGCAACTTCTGTTTTAGGTTTATCTTGTCGCTGAGTATAATGTCACCAAGATGCTGGCGGAGCGACCACAGGTTTCCTCGCGAATATCTCATGTATTGTCCCACTATCTGTCCCATTATCTCTGGACCTACACCATTTGACAGCACCTCGTCCACGTATATGGTCTTCCAGCCGTATTTTGTAACTGCCTCGGTGGAGATTTCGATGTCTTCCGTAATCGCTTGCTCCTCCATTTGTACTGCCTTTGCTTTTTTGAGGTCTAACACACCACACGTGCCGCAGAAGAAGTAAGAGTCGTCTCGGTCCTTGAAAGTGCCGAGGAAGCTGTAGAAGTATTGCTGAATGTTCTTTGATAACCTTGAGATCCAGGTGTTTTCGCTGTTTCTGAAGTATTGTGGCGTTTGAACCGCAAATACATCCTCCTCGGTGTAGAAAAAGGGTACAGTCTTCTGTAAGAAGTCCTCATTAAGCTGGTAATCGGCATCACATAGTGCGACGTAGTCTGTTTGCGCATAATTATTGATTAGTTCATTAAAAGCACCTGCCTTCCTTCCCTTTCTTACTGTCCGATGGACAAGAAAGACCTTATGCCCTTCTTTTGAGAGCTGCTCAACGTACTCTGCAAGCGGTTTCCAATGTCCCTCATCCGTGCTGTCATCGCAAACCGCTAATTGTAGCTTGTCCCTCGGATACTTCATCCCGAAGTAGTTGTTTCTTATTGATTCCTTGACCATCTCCGTAGGTTCGTTGAACGTGAAGATCGCAACCGTCACCGTTGGATACTTGGACTCATCCATCATCTCAGATAACTTGAGTTTAGCTGTTCTTCTATATCCTTTGGTCTTTGATATGATTGCCAGGTTCAGATACACTCCTAAAAAAATAATGAAGTACAATGCGCCAAAAAGGATAATATTTGCCCCTATTTCCACCACGTGAGGGACTGACGTCGAATACGGATACCGGATAATCTCAACCATCCGATAGACGAGGTAAACCGCTAAAACGGAGGAAGCAATTATAGATAAAGAGGCAATAGTAACCACAAGACCTCTCGGATATTCCTCTTTTCCTATCCCTCTTCTCCCTTCCATTTTTCCTCCTTTCTACCTCAATATCTTGTTTGCAAAGGATACCGATGCATTTACGGCTTCATTAATATCCGTTCCATGAGGTGACCACGTAACGAGGATTTCTTCGCCTATCTCAATCCCAACCAGCGTTCCTATATTCTCCTTTCTCGCGACGGCAATTCCTCGCTCTTCATCTTTGAATACAACGTCATAATCGAAACCCTGGATATTTACGCTATCGACTTTGAAGAGCTTCTTCATCTCCGTGGGATCAGGCATCCAGTTATCAGATTTTGAATTTATTCCCTCAGATGCTATTATTGCGTATGCTTTTAGAGGGTATGTCTCACGGATCGCCTCGAATGTAGTCGTAATTTTCCTTTTGCGTTTGCGGCTAAATTTTATAACCAGTAACACGATTATAACAGCAATAACAAAAGTAACTACCCCCCTCGTTATCCAGATGCTCCAGGGGATAAATTGGTAATACCTTATTCGATATGTGCCTGGCTTGTCAATTTCATACTCTATCTTGTCTCCTATTATCCTATATCCAATCTGGTTGCCTTTATCGTCTAATACATGCAGCCAGCTTCTATCTCTCCTCCAGTTTGAAGGGATGTCAATCATGAAGGTGGATGGGGCTGTTGCTTCGGTTGTTATCGTGCCTGTATCCTCATCTACATAAATCCTTGCGACAAACGAGGAGTTGTTCTTAAAACTGCCTAAAACATCGTTAAAAACAGGTATTGGCTCTTCAGCACCCCAAATGGCAGTATCGTATCTTGGTGAGTGAGGATAAAAAGAAGATAATCTGTATTCACCCGATATAAATGAAACTGATTCCATGTATGGCGAATGGGGTATCTCCAGATATTCAAGGATTAGATGTGTAAATACTTGTGCCGACCTGTTTCCTCCGGGATCTATAATACTTGGTGGCATCTCATTCACGTAGATGTCTGGAAATAGTGTTATCACCTGGGATCCGGAGTCAAGCTCATGCACGGTGAGCGAAACATATCCTTTATTGTTCTTTATAAGGGTTGTTACAGACTCATCTTTTACAGTGTAGTCATACCAATGCCACTTTGACACCCCGGGGATTTTTTCCCCATCGAGGGCACAGTCCGTCCATAGTATAGAGAAAACGTACGTGTTGCCATCGTTTCCCCAAACATTCCAGATATTTGTGGGACCCGAGCTACCGCCTGAATATCCACTTAGTTTCTTGCTGGTTAACTCGCAAATCGGCTGCAACTGAGCATTTCTGCCATACATTCCGGTTATCGGGAGAACAATGAGCGTGTTTCCACCGGCTCTTTCCACAAATCCCTTCATCTGTAACAGATGTTCTTCTGTGAATGCTCCAAAGCTATAAATACGTGAAATAGCGAAGATATGGTCATACTTAAAACCCAGATAATCTGGTGATTCCTCCAGCTCCTTCTCTCCTATAATGCAAGGGCGAACGCCCATTCTATACAGCTCGTCGTAGAGGTTAACAAATTCCTGGTCCCATGGTCTTGGCGGGTATATTGCATCCGAGGTAAGAATAATAGCGGTTTTATTTTCCCAGCTTCTTTTTGCTAACTGCTTCCCGATTTGTAAAATGAGTGCGTTCTTCTCTTTTATTGCGTAGTAGCTGGGCTTTGGGTTACCATATACATCCACAATACCAAAGTCGGGTGCATTTAAGTTCTTCGAATCATATAGTAAGCCATAGCAATATCCCATCACCCGTGAGTTTGAAGCGAATAATAATGCCTGTGCGGATATGAGGTCTGCTTTCTTTTGTTCGTCCTCTGCATATTGAACCTGTTCGAGAAAAGCGGTTTGTATTCCCCACTCGGAGATCAACACTGGTCTGTTATTGAGGTCAGCGGCGGCGGTGGAAAGGAAAAGAGTGTTCGCGTCCGCGTTATAGCCCTTCAAGCTTGGGAAATCCAGCCCCCATTCACTTATCTTGTCTATTGGCACACCAGAGATGTAGAGATTGTCCCCAACGGAACCTGTGATCATGTGCTCAGGATCCATTTCTCTGATTGCGGATGAAATAGGAGATACCCAAAGACCAAAGTTAATGGCAGAGAACTCAACGAAATCCCTTCTCCATGGGTCCCCGCAACTAATGATTCCACCGCTTGGATATATCGCCCCGTTTTCCACTTCATCCCAGTTTTGAAACCATAGTTGCAGCTCGGAATTCATTCTACTCAGGTTTCCATTGTATTTTTTATACATCCAGTGCCTGAAAGCTTCTCTTCCACTGGCGGTATTCCAGTAGCCGTTGTAGTAGTTACCATTTTTTATATACTCCCCAAGGTGAACGTCCTCGAAGATTTCCCATGCCCACACGTTAGAATGATGTTCGAGCTTTGAAACGAAGTCTTCAGCGAAAATCGTGCTGTTAGCTATTAGAGCAGGGTTTGACCAGTCGATACTCACGTTTTTACCCTGGAAATCCATCCCCCTTTGAACGTCTGTGGAGTATTGGTAAGGTTTGAAAGAGACGATGAATACCAGCTCAGGATAGTATTTCTCCGCAGTTGTAAGTATCTTTTCTGTTTCTTCGAGCTTGTTCCCTGTTTTTAGCCGCACCAGATTGAAATGTGCATCAGAAATTAGCTTCAAGTCATTGTCAATATCAAATAATTCCGTGTGCCCACACTCTATGGGATCATAAACAATTCCTGCTACGTATGTCGGGCTATCCCGGATGTCAATAAGCGTGTATCTGCCCTCTAATTCAGAGAAGCGTAGCGGGTTTTGTGACGCAGCCGCGGAAGTCGCCGAAATTGTATGGGCTAAGAGAAATAATAGTACTACACAAATCCCAAACCAGAATACCCCCTCCCGGAAGATCTGTTTGACATTAAGGTTTCCCATGGTTCACTCTATTAATCTTGATTAGTAGGGCGATAATAATGGCAATACAGGCTATTACGAATCCATGAGAAGGAATCAAATGTTTTTCTCCAGTAGGTATACGAGGTGTAGAGATATTTTCAAAAGGCGTGACAGCATGCCTTACAGATGGTTCATAGCCCCATATGAGATTGCCATTTTGGTACGCAGGTATGTGCGGGTCAAGATACCATTGTCCTGTTTGTTTCCACTGTGCGGACCAGTCATTGCTGGAATCCCAATCATCCCAGTTATCTCGGTCAAACATCATCCATGTATCTTCTACAAAAGTTTTCGGTTCAACAGGCTCATTAAAGCTAAGTTCGAGATAATAAATATCATTATGATATTGAGCAGGACCTTTTAATACTCCCTCTCTACACCACGCACCCTCAATTCCCAGGTCATCGAAACCATGTGGGAGTTCAGAAAGGTTAAGGAAGTAGCGGATGGACACTCCTTCTAAGGGCTCTGCACCATCGTTGTAGACTCTTGCACGGATATTACTCTGCGCGGAATCATCAGTTTGAGCAAGCACTTCGACATGACAAACCCCTCCAAACTCTTCTGGATTTGCTTCATTTGCCACTACTACGGAAATATGGGATGTAGCTTCGTTACCTGATGCATCAGAAGCCTTAGCCCATATAACATGCGTCCCATTTGCTACTTTGGTACTATCCCAAATCGCAGTATAGCTATGGCTATCTTCTGCTTCTTCCATCGCTTTCCAACCCCCTCTATCAATCCGGTATATGACCTTGTGGACACCTCTATTGTCCGTTGCCAGGACATTAATCGTGATGGGGGAAGAAATAACTTCCCCTTCCGCAGGACTAATTATCTGAACTGTTGGAGGTTCATACTCCATGGAAAACTCAAGTCCACTTAAAAGAGAGGTAGCAAAGACGAGCTGAGCCTGGATGTCTATTGCGTACTCGTTATACTGCCAGCGATTTTTATCATCAGCGTATTGAGGTGGATTGTTAAATGCCCCAAGCACCATCGCTCCAGGAATAATTCGGTCCAGCCGGTGATGCACATTCAAAGGGTATTTACTCCCTTCTCCGGTTATAAAGCAAAGATTGAGCGGGTTCAAGCCATAGACCCACTGAATCTGATCCTTAGCGAAATAGAGATAAGCAGGGTCAAGTGTTTCTTTATACATAAGAAGGGCATCTACTGCCATGCCGCAGAGGTAGCCATCTATTCCAATTTCCCAGTTGATTGTGTAAGTGCTGATACCGTAAGGATTGGTTTCTGCCCTTTGCATATTAGCGCCGATCAGTTTCTCAAGGTCAGTAAAGATTTTCTGTTTCAGCTCTTCATTAGTACCCCACTGAAGGTATCTGAATTCCGCAAGGCTCCATTGTTTGTCCCAAGTTGACGGTGACTCGGTCCCAGCAGGTGTGCCAGAGTGTTTAAGGCCATCATTCAGGATTTTCTCTGCGTTTTCCATGTACTGGTCTTCACCTGTGACATCGTAAAGTTCAAGGGCGGCGAGGGCTATTGCACACTCGTGTCCTGGATACATCCCTCCACCATAGGAGTTTACAGGGTTTTTTGATGGGTTGTTCACAGCCCATTCGTACGCCTTAATCGAACTGTTTTTACAAGTTTGGGCATATGCAGGCTTAAAATTATGGTATATCTGACTTGCAAGAGCCATTGCAAAGGCATGCTTTGCGGTGATATAACAATCCTCATCGGTATCCAGTTGCCTCTCATCGCCAGTGCCGGGAATGTTATCAGTCTCATCTTCTGGAGAGCCCCAGTATCCATAACCGCTGAACACACGCTCATACACACTACCATCAGGGTTTTGCATCTTCAGCATCCAGTCAAGAGCGATTTTAACTTCGTCGAGAATGTCCGGAAGCCCGTTATCATCCCAATCATGCCACAAATCAGGATCACTCTCATATGCTCTAAGCAGAATATATGCAGCATAAGGGGTATTCCCCATATACTTGTTGTAATCACCGGCATCATGCCAGCCGCCACTAACATCTACTTGAACTCCGTTCAGAGTGGCGTCATCTGCATGACAGACTCCGTGCCATCCCGGGACTTCAACTCCGCACCGCTGCACCTTAAAGAACAACGTCGCATCCTCATATAAACCATAAATCATAGAGTCAGGACCAATCGAGAAAGGATATGACTCGCTTCCACCGATAACAAGTTTATATCTCCCGGGGATGTTAAAATCACTGAAATCAGCAACATAGCAAACACCCACTTCCCCAGAACCTGTCCAACTGGTCCCCCAATCTTCAAGAACACCGGAGTATTCTGTCGAGTTTGTATTCACATTCACAATACTGAATGTTTGTTTATCTGGACTAACGACAACTGCAATTTTATTGTCCCCAATCCCGTACCCTATCTGGCTTGCATATATGCCTGTAGAGGCGCCCGCAGCACCGAAAGGCAAAAAAGCAATCGTAGTAAGGATGAATATGAACACCGCTGCTACAAAAACCGGTTTGTTGCTGCCACTTTTTATCGCAGTATTTATATTCAGGTTTGACATCTTTTCTCCCCCTCCCCCGTAATCCATCCCTATCCTTAATTACTTTTTGTTAAATGTATAAAATACAGCTTTCACATATATTTTTAACATATGCTTTTATGTAGGCAAGTGTGAAATATAATAAACAGGGGGTAAGGCAAGACGAAATTATCGAAGGCACAAAAAATTGTAATAAGTGTGGTTGTAGTAAGTCTGATAGTTGTGGGTGCATGGGCTAGTTATGCGCACAAAAAAAAAGACGGGG
>Ga0190286_1000865_pt1 | contig 11684 bp, 11 predicted proteins | sample 48691834_MG_FD_183241 | JGI IMG/M metagenome (GOLD analysis project Ga0190286, IMG submission 183241) | Hydrothermal vent microbial mat bacterial communities from Southern Trench, Guaymas Basin, Mexico - 4869-18-3-4_MG | ecosystem: Environmental > Aquatic > Marine > Hydrothermal vents >... | reverse complement strand
CCTCTAAGAATACCATTTTGTTTCTCTCTTAGTCTTTCTTCAAATCATACGATTTAACAAGCTTTTCATCATCTACTTCTCCTCCCAGAGTGAGATTATGCACTTCAACTTGAAAAGCTTCCTCCTAATCTCCTCGACGCTCCGTCCCACATAAGATCCTGTGGGATCTCGGTTATAAGGGAGTGTCTCGGCGGAATCTACTTATCTAAAAGGGAGGGGGATTTCTTCATCGCTTTTGATCCTTCCATATGGATTTTTATCTGAAAACTTATCAACACATCTTGCTTCCCACCTAGCTTTGATCGCTGATGTGAGGTGGAGATCATAAGCACCTCTTTAACCCATCGTCGTGGATGCGTCCATTAGGTTCATCTCCCTGGTAGGTACTCGCTCGAAATTGCCCTTGAAGCCGTTAGGGATCGGCTTTAATAGTCTACACCACCCAAAACTCCACGAAATCTAAAAAAGGATCCTATTCATTCATAACTTGGTGTAAAACTTGGCTCAGGGTAGAGTAGCACTCGTTATTAGTGTAATCATAGCCTTCGTCGTTGGGTTTGCTGGTGGCTGGTTTGCTAAACCCACTCCGAAGCCCCCTGCTTTTGAAGGTATACCACTAGGCAAGTTTGGTAAGCCGCCTGAGCCAGGGGAGGAGGTGGTCATCATTCATGGCTTCGATGCTGCATATCCCCCTTTCACCGAGGTGACCCCTGAAGGTAAGGCACAAGGCTTCGATGTGGATGTTATTGACTGGATAGCCGAGAAGTATGGGTGGAAGGTGATCCATAAGCCGTGGGACTGGGCAACAATAGTTATCGCTCTCGAGAAGGGCGATATAGATATAATTGCTTCGGGGATGACTATAAACGCCGAGAGGGCATCTAGGAAGATATGGTTTAGCATACCTTACTACTACTATATTCATGAGATCGTCGTGCGTGCTGAAGAGACGAGATCCTTAGAGGAGATCCTTAACTCAGGTGAGTACATATCCTGTCAGCTCGGCTCTACAGCTGATGAGTGGGCTGAGAAGCTACTGGCTGAGGGCTATAATTTTAAGAAGCTAGGCGTGGACTCTTACGTTTTAGCCCTTGAAGCACTTCTCGATGGCAGGGCTGTCGCATGCATAACGGACTCAGCATTCTATGATCCTTACATAAAGGCGCATCCAGAGATTGCTGGTAAGCTTAAGGTCTTAAGCACCCTTGGAGGCATGGAGGCATATGGAATAGCTACTAGGCCAGGTGACATCTGGCTTAGGGAGAAGATCAATGAGGCGTTAGAGGAGCTCATGAAGAGTCCGAAGTGGAACGAGCTACTTGAGAAGTGGAACTTAGGTTAATCATAGCTCGAAACCCTTTTTTTATGCGTATCCACGCTAACTCATAGGTGGGGATCAGTGTTTTGGGCATACGTCCCATATATGCTTAGAGGTGTGGTATGGACGTTTGCGCTGGTTGGGGGTGGTTTAGGTCTCGGATTCTTCATAGGGTTGCCGATAGCTATAGGCCAGGTATACGGAAGCAGGGTTGTTAAGTCTCTTCTCGATATCTACGTATGGTTTTTTAGGGGGGTTCCCTTACTAGTGCTCCTCTTCCTGTTTTACTGGGGCGTCTTCCCCGCTCTAGGGCATAAGCTACCATCCCTTGAGGCGAGCATAATCGTTCTAGGCCTAAGGAGTGGTGCATATCAGTCGCAGATATTTAGGGGGGCTATAGAGTCCGTTGGGGAGGGACAGATGATCGCTGCACGCTCACTAGGTATGAGCAGGGTCAGCGCTATAATCCATATAATCCTCCCCCAGGCTTTGAGGATAGCGATACCTGGGTGGACTAATGAGTATGCTATAATGCTTAAGGACTCAGCCATATGCTTCGCACTAGGCGTCCTAGAGATATTACAGAGGACTAGATATGTCGTCATAGCTACTGGTGAGGCTCTACTCCCCTACGTAACGGCCGGTTTTCTATTTATATTCCTAACCTATGGGGGGACTAAGGTATTTAACATAATTTACGAGAAAACCAGGATACCCGGCCTTGTTTGGAGGATGTGAGGTGATGGAGGATGGATATGGTTTTAAGGGCTGAGGATATCCATAAGAGCTACGGGGAGACGGCGGTTCTTAAAGGGATTAGCTTTGAAGTGGGTAGGGGGGAGACCAAGGTTATTTGCGGCCCCAGCGGTGCTGGCAAGAGCACTCTCCTCAGATGTTTAAACCTCCTAACGAGACCTGATAGAGGATGTGTATGGCTTGAGGATGTGGAGCTAACAAGTCCATCAGTAAATATCAACGAGATGAGGCAGAAGATAGGGTTTGTATTCCAGGAGTTTAATTTGTTTAATCACCTAACAGCCCTAGATAACGTAATGATAGGACTGACTAGGGTTAAGAAGATGCCTAAGAATGAGGCTAAGAGGATAGCTGAGGAGAAACTCCTAACGGTACACATAACAGAGGATCTATGGAATAAGTATCCTGCACAGCTATCTGGCGGTCAGAAACAGAGGGTAGCTATAGCTAGAGCCTTAGCTATGGATCCTGTTATAATACTTTATGATGAGCCGACATCCGCCTTAGACCCCCATCTCATAGGAGAGGTTCTAGAGGTTATGAAAGAGCTGGCTAGAAAGAAGATAACTGGACTCGTCGTAACCCACGAGATAGGATTCGCCCTCTCCGTAGCCGACGAGATAATGTTCATGTACGATGGTAGGATATTGGAGAGGGGTCCTCCCAAGGAGGTCGTCTTCAATCCCAAGTATGAGGAAACCGCCAGATTCTTCAAGAGGATATCTGAGCTCTATGGTGTTAGGAGATGAGCTTCTGGGAGGTGTTTCTACCAGCACTCCTAAGGGGTTTCATCGAGACGCTAAAAATACTAGCTATAGCCGCGCCTATAAGCGTTGCATGGGGTGTGGTTCTAGGATCCGCTAGGGTTTACGGTAACAGGTTCGTCTCCCTGCTAGCTGCAGGCATTGTAGGCCTCTTCAGGGGCTTCCCCCTAATTGTAACCCTCCTAATAATCTTCTTCGGTCTCGCAGAGCTAGGCATCTACCTAACTCCATTTTGGGCAGCCGTCCTAGGCTTCATATTATGCAGTGGAGCCTATCAATCCGAGTATGTTAGGGGTGCCATACGCTCAGTAGATGTAGGTCAGTCACTAGCGGCCAGGGCTCTAGGTATGAGTAAGACCCAGGAACTCCTATATGTAATCCTACCTCAGGCCCTTAGGAGGGCTCTACCAGGAATCTCAAACGAGATCATATATATGATCAAGTATTCATCATTGGCCTACATAGTGGGGGTTGTGGAAATGTTCAGTGTATCCAAGCACTTTAACTCGCTGTACTTCAGGCCCATCGAGATATTCTTCACTGTGGCCATCATCTACCTAGCGATGACAACCTCAGCGACCATAAGTTTTAAGCTTCTAGAGAGTAAACTAAGGATTCCAGGTCTAGAGGTTGAAGTCTAACCTACAGGCCTGATAATAGGCATGTGGGCAACGGTCATCACTTTAATCTCCCGATATTAAGGCTGATGGGAGTCATATAGCCGTGCGTCCACAGCCTAATTGAGGCTCTTGGGCTGGTTAATTAAGTCTGCTGCAAATTTCCCATAAGCGTTAGGAGGGGGCACTTCATCTCCCAGCCCTTTCGTGGCAGGCTATGTGGCTCCATCCGTGCTGCCGCATGTATTCGATGAGGGCTTGCTGTTCGAGTTTAGCTTGATGTAGATGGGTTTTCCGCATACGGCGCAGTAATACCATATGGCGTATTCCCTCCTCCCATCCTCTTATCCCTCACTCCGTATCATCTCCCTCGCCTTGTTCAGCTGCTTCATGAACCTGGGGTTGTAGATGCGCTGGGCTTCCTCCTCACAGCCTTCTTGAACTCCTCCCCCCTCTCTATGAGGGCGGCGGCCCTCCTGGAAGCAGGCTTCGACTATGTATGTGAGAAGGATGGGCTGATGTTTTTTAGGAAGCGTAGATGATAGATGTACCGGGGTCTTCCAAAACGTGCCGGGGTAGCCAAGCCAGGATACGGCGCCAGTCTTGAAAACTGGTGCTCCTCGGGAGCACGTGGGTTCAAATCCCACCCCCGGCGCCATGTTAAGTTTTCCTTCTTTAGTCCCCCTCTGCTCATCTATCGAGAGGATCGTAGCCCATCATTAACTCAGGAATAAATCTTTCTATTACAAATTTAATGAATTTTTGAGACTCTATTGCTACTTTAATTGATTGATTTTGAAATTGCAATTTCAATTAAACCCTTCATTGCCTATATATAAGCATATTTTCGTTTTAGCACAAAAACATCACGTTATATGATTCCTAATTTACGCCTTTGCGAATAAAATAAGATTTCTCCCTCTCTTAGAGAGTTTTAATCGCCAGGGCTTAGATCCTGGTGGAGGAGATAGGTATGGAGGAGAAGAAGAAAAAGAAGAAGGGTGGAAAGAGGAAGTAGAGGTGAGAGGGATGTCTCAGCCTAGGAGGAGGCCAAAGAGAAAGAAGGAGGAAGAAGAAGAGGAATGGTGATCGTCGATCAATCTGTGATATCTGTGGCGAAGATGTAGACTATGTTACAAGATGCAAGAAATGTGGTAGAAACTTCTGTGAACTATGTGGCTCAGTAATAGACAAATTATGCTACGACTGCCTCGAAGAACTAGAAGAAGAGGAAGAATTAGAAGAGGAAGAAGAACCTGAAGAGGAGGAGTTCCTCTAACCCTCTAACCATCTTTTTATATGAAGCTTTTCTCGTACCGCAGAGAGGGGACCAATATATTTATTTCACACAGCTGTATCTATTGTGTATTTCCTTTATGGCTTTAGGCTTAGCTTATTCTCCGCCTCCCCAGGATGGAGTTCTCTATTGATTGAGGGTTAGTTGAAGCGTCTCTTCAACTCCTAGTTTTCTGACATCAATAGTAGATCTTCTACATGGCTATAGCGATTAATGACTAAATCAGATGCCCTTAGTGCTTCACGGCGATCTATGGCCTAGCGAAACTATGGATGATGTCGAGGCGTTGTAGGTCGATGCCCATGAAAAACAAGCATAATGCTCCACTCAACGAGATTTAATCTCCACCCCTCAGCCTCTTCTCCAGGGTGTAGGCTATTCCTATTAGGGCTGAGGAGGCTGCGTATTCCGTTGAGAGTGTGATGCCTGGGCAGAGGTCGACGATGAGGTCTGCGAATCTGAAGACTCCCTTTGGGATTCCCTCCCTTGAGCCGAAGAGGAGGCTTACACGGTTGGCTGATAGAACCCATTCGGCGATGTCTTTCTCCACCTCTGGGAAGGGTTTGCCCTCAGGCTCGAAGACGATCTTCGGCTCGCCTCGTCTATCCCTCACCAGTTGATATAGGTTTTCGACGAGAACCTCAACCCTATGAGGTTTGTGGGCGTAGGTCTTCCTCTGAACCCTATACCTCGACGTGATGCCCTCCTCAAGGCCCTGGAGGAAGGCTGACAGCTCACGGCCTTCGACGGCTCCTGTTATGGCGACGACGAGCTCACCAACCTCGAACATCTGGACGGCCCTCCCAATTCTGGAGCCCATCTCCCTGGCGACCTCAGGCTGGCCGAGGTAGGGCATCTGAACGACGCTGACCCTTCTGAAGTATCTATTTAAGGGGTGCTTCCCAGATGTGAGCTTCCTCCACAACTCGCCGCCGTCGATGACTCCGAGGGCGGCGCTGTCGTCGACGATCTCTATCCATACAACCTTATCCGGCTCATCGAGGTTGACTGGAGCTCCAAACTCCTCAACGATGGCCTGGCCTACGATGCGGTTGACGTCGACACTCCTATAGGGCTGGGAACCCCTCCTCACAGTTCTCACGGCGAAGGAGGTCTCAGCATCGATCTCGCCCACCGCAACCCTCAGGGCTGCACCCCTAATGGACTCCAAATCTGATTCGACGCACTCCTCAGCAACCAGAACCCTCTCAGCCTCCGGTATCTCCCCCCTAATCCTCTCAGCCAGCCGATGTTTCACCTCATCCTCCGCCTCAACGACGACGAGGCCGAGATAACCCGAGGGCTTAGGGTGAACCCTGCAGGATATGCCTAGCTCCTCGATCCTTGAGGCCACTATGTTCTCCAGGCCGAGGGGAGTCTTAACGATGAGCCCCATCCGGAGGCCATCCATCGGAAAAAGGGATTAGTGAGGCCTCTGTTATCCTTTGCGGGTTGAGGCTCTTCGCCACAACAGTCCAGGGCATAGAGGACATAGCAGCCGAGGAGGCTGAACGCCTGACAGGATGCAGGGCTCAGCCTGATGTGGGTAAGGTCTTCCTCCAAGCCCCCCTGGAGGCCGTCTATAGGTTGAACCTCGCCTCCAGAACCTTGCACAGGGTGTTTATAGAGCTCTGTAGGGAGCGCTTCGAAACCCTCAACGACCTCTATCGATTGGCCTATGACATCGATTACACCGAGTTCATCGACCCCGATCAATCCTTCGCCATCCGAAGCGAGAGGGTTGGGATTCACAGCTTTACCAGCATAGACGTCTCCAGGATCGTCGGCCAAGCCGTCATAGACTCCTACCTCACTGCCAAGGGCCGTAGACTCAGGGTCGACCTCGATGAGCCGGATGTGGAGCTCTACTGCCTCGTCAGGGATGATGAGTTCATCATGGGGGTGGACACAACGGGTCAAAGCCTCCATAGACGTGGCTACAGGGTCTATGAGCATCCAGCCGCCCTGAAGCCGACCATAGCCTCAGCGATGCTCCTCCTCTCAGGCTGGAGACCTGGAGAGACCCTCATCGATCCGATGTGTGGTGGAGCCACCATACCCATAGAGGCAGCGATGATGGCGTGGAACAGGGCGCCAAACAGGGGGCGCAGGGACTTCAACCTCTTGAGGCTGAGAGGCTTCGACGCTGAGACCCTGGAGGAGGAACGGATGAAGATGATGAGAGATGAGGAGGGGGGCCTCTACCCTATATATGGATTGGAGAGGTATGCGAAGCATCTGGAGGGAGGACTACGAAACGCTGAGAGGGCGGGCGTCCTCGAAACCCTCACCCTGAGACTTGGAGACGCCACAGATCCAGCCTCCTACCCAGAGGCTATAAGCCGAATCGTCGTGAATCCACCCTATGGCGTGAGGATGATTCCCAGAGAGCGTGTCAGGAGGCTGTATCCAGCCTTCCTAAAGGCCCTGAGGGAGGCGGCATCAGGTGCGAAGCTGACCCTGATCACAGCCGCCTATAGGCGCTTCAGGGAGGCAGCCGAGGAGGTGGGCGTCGAGATCATCTCATATCGAAGGGTTCTACACGGCGATCTGGAGACGATGATCTATCTCTGCAGGGTTTGAGGCGGATAGACCTTAACGAGGTAAGGTGGATCATCTGGGATGAGTTTCATGGCGAAGCTGAATCTGTCGAGCTCCAGGGCCATCTCCAGGTCTTCCTGATGGAATTGGGGTTGAGCCGGGTCGAAGAACTTTGAGACTGAGGGAGCCGCCACTATCTGATGTCTCATCGCCGTGAAGTCCGGTCTCTCTCCCCGTAGTAGGGCCTCGATGTATCGGGCGCAGAGCTCATCCTCAATCGCCGGTCTAATGGCCTCCTCCCCCATGGCAACAAGCGAAACCTTAGCTGGCTCCCTATGGATTATGTATCTCGCCGTGGCCTCAGCGTTCACAAAGCCTGCGAAGAGAACCTCCTCAGACCTCCCAGCGTGTATGAGACCCCTCGTCCCGGAGGAGGTGGCGTGGATGATGACCCTCCCCCTCAGGTCTCTATCCCTCAGCTCCCAGGGGGAGTTTCCGAGGTCGAAGCCCTCGAGGCGTCGGCCTCCCCGTTCACCCATCAACAGCCAGTCGGGGTGGAGCCTCCTCAGCCTCAGGGCCTCCTCGACGCTGTCCGTAGGTATCAATCTCTCGGCTCCCAGGTGGAGTGCATAGGCGGCTGTGGTGGCGGCCCTGAGGACATCGATGATGACGGCTAAACCCTCAGCCCTTTCAGCCCCCTCCAGGAGGCTGAGCCTCTCGATCCTCATCAAGCTATGACCTCTACTCCTCTATCGACCTCCATGACTCCGCCCTTCATCACCATCTTGATCCGGCTCTTATCCTGCAGCACCCTTATGTCGCTCAGCGGGTCTCCATCCACAGCTATGATGTCAGCCCACTTACCTGGCTCCAGCGTTCCGGTTTGCTTCCCCAACCCTATCGCCATGGCGGCGGTCTTCGTCGCAGCCACTATGGCCTCCATGGGCTTTAGACCCGCCTCCACCATCAGCTCAAGCTCCTTCGCATTCTCCCCATGCCTGTTGAAGGGAGTCCCGCTATCTGTTCCCATAGCTATTGGAACTCCCATACGATGTGAGAGTCTTAGGCTCCTGGCTGGATACTCAGCGATCTGCTCAGCCTTCCTCATGGCATATTCCGGTATCCCAGCCTCCCTGCCGTGTTTCAGGATGTTATATGATGCCACGAGGGTTGGTATGTGGTATACGCCCCTCTCAGCCATCATCTCAGCAGCCTCCTCATCCATGAGGGTTCCATGCTCTATCGTCCTTACACCGGCGAGGACGGCGTTCTTTATCCCCGTAGTCCCATGGGCGTGGCTTGCTACGCTGCGACCATAAGCCGCAGCCTCCTCCACGGCGGCCCTGATCTCATCGACTGTGAACTGCCTGACGTCGACGGGGTCTCTGGGTGACATGACGCCTCCGCTGCTACATATCTTAATCCAGTCGACGCCCTCTCGGAGCTCCATCCTAACGGCCTTACGCATCTCATCTACGCCGTCCGCCAGCCTTGAGAGCTCCTCGAAGCCTACGCCGATTGGAAGCCTGAAGTCTCCATGGCCTCCGGTCTGGCTTATTATCCTCCCAGCGGCGAGTATCCTCGGCCCCCGCATAATTCCCCTATTTATGGCCTCCCTGAGGCTTATGGCGAAGCCCATTGGGGCGCCTAGGTCTCTAACCGTCGTGAAGCCCGCCTCAAGGGTTTGGAGGGCATTCCTAGCTGCCATCAACTGTATGAGGCCTGGTGGATACTGCAATAGGGCGAAGACGCTTGGCTCACCGTTTATGCAGAGGTGGACGTGGGCGTCGATGAGGCCTGGCATAACCGTCAGCTTTGAGGCGTCTACGATCTCAGCCTCCCCAGGTATCTCAACCTCCCCCTCAGAGCCCACATCCCTTATGGTGTCTCCCTCGATGAGTATGACGGCGTTCCTCCTCGGACTCCCACTTGTTCCATCGATGAGGACTCCACATCTAATCGCCTTTAGGCGCCTCTCAGCCTCCATATCCATCAGGCGGGAGGGGGCTGGGTGACTATTTAAGGTTGTTGAACCGACGGCGGCCTAACCCCAGCCAGTCTTATTCAGGGCGGTGCCGTTCAGTAGCAGCGATGGGTCATAGCTGAAGTTTGGATCTCTGAATCCCTGGGCTATCTCCCAGGCGTGGTCGAGGAAGTTTAGGAGCTCATCCATGATGCCGTTGAATCTTTTTAGGAGCTCCATCGCCCACTCCTGATAGGCTGATGCGATGGGCGTCGCCTCCAGCCCACCGATGAGGAGGCTGCAACTGCCAATATGAGGGCTGCCCTACCCAGCTCCATAGACCATGGGCTTTGGAGATTAATGATATTTAAATCTGAGAGTAACAAAAATAAGTAGATATGGATCTGAAAAAGGTTAGGGGAGCATCGCCCTCCACCTATATCTATCACAGCCGCAGCTCATATCATCAGGGTCTATACGCCTCAGGGCATAGTGTATGGCTTCAGCTGCAGCCCCACACCACCGCTCCCTGAAATCCTTGAAAACCTCAGGCCCCATCCAGGTCGCATCAACGAGACCCTCACCATAATTTGAGACCAGTTGAAGCGTGGCGTAGCAGGCTCCGATCTCCCTGGCGAAGATGACCTCGGGGATGAGGTTCATGGTGACGACATCTATGCCGACGCTTGTATACCTCACCCTGATCTCCGAGGGGGATTCGAGGCGTGGACCCTCAGAGACTCCGACGATTCCTCTTCGGAAGACCCGTTTGAAGCCGGCCCTCTCGGCGCCCTCTATGAGGAGCCTGCTCAGAGTCGGGCAGAAGGGTTGATGGAGCCTATACATGATGACGTCGACGTCGACTCCCCTCTCCCGTAGGCTTCGGGTCAGAGACTGAGCCCTCTTGGTTGTGTAGTCGACGAAGCCGTCGGGTATGACTATGTCCCCTGGGTCGAGTAGCCTGTTTGTTGAGCCGCAGAGGGCGCATCCAAGTATCTTCCTAACACCCGCCTTCATGAGGACGTAGAAGACTCGTTCGGCGGCGCTGTTAGGCGTCGTATTCCTGATCTCCCTGGTTATTCCGTGGAAGGGGACGAAGAGGAAGGGTTCGCCGTCGATGGAGGCATGGGTGAAGGGGGCCGTCGGCCCGAAGGGGGTGTCGTAGACGATGCCCTCCTCGACGATCTCCACGCCCTCAAAGCCCTTTGGAAACCCGGAGCCGAGGATGGCTGAGCCCCCAATGACGGCGAGTTTAACCCTCGGTATCTCCGGCATGGAATCCCTCGATCTATTGTGATGCCTAAACCCTTTTAGCCCCTTCAGGGGTTCTATTAGAGGCTGTAGGCGTATGACCTCCTACCGGGAGGTTTTGAGGGGAAACGTCCTCGTAATTACAGTGAGCAACGTCATCAGGCAGCTCACCCTCTTCGTCACCTTCCCCTTCTTCAGCCTCTACGTCAGGGCCCTAGGCGGCTCAAACAGGGTGATCGGCCTCGTCAACGCTTTGAGGCCGCTATCATATATGTTCCTCTACCCCCTCGCCGGGGGTGTGGCCGACGCCTATGGCCGTGTGAGGGCGATGGTCTTCTCAGGCTACCTCGGCGTCATCGTCTTCCTCCTCTACGCCCTCGCCCCTGATTGGAGGTTCCTCGCAGCCGTCGTCCTTCTCGCAGGCGTCAGGGTCATCCAGTTCCCAGCCTCCTCGGCGTTGTTGGCTGACTCGATGCCTAGAGAGGTTCGTGGTAGGGGCTATGCTGTTGTGACGGCTCTCCCCAGCTTCGTCGGCATCCTCTCCCCCTTCATAGGGGGATACCTCATCTCACTATACGGCGTTGAGAGGGCGATGAGGCTGCTATACATCCTGACGGCCATCGCCTCGGGGGTGATCGCCACCCTCAACCTCCGCTATCTCCGGGAGACGCTGCCGGAGGGGATGGGCGACCTGAGGATTGGGAGGCTCCTCATAGACTCCTATAGGGATTTCATAGCCGTCATCAGGGCTCTGCCGAGGGAGTTGAGGCTTTACGCCCTCGCCCTCATACTCTCCATCTTCTCCATGGGTCTCTCCACCCCCTACTGGGTCGTCTACGCGAAGGATGTCATCGGCCTCACACCCTATGAGTGGGGCCTCCTCTTGATGATCCTCTCCCTCACCACCTCCCTCCTCACCCTCCCAGCCGGTCTCGTCGTCGATCAATATGAGAGGCGGAGGATCATCTCCCTCTGCCTCGCCCTGGCCGTCATACCCATACTCGCCTTCCCCTACTCCAGGGGCTTCCATCAGACCCTCCTGGTTATGCTGCCGATAGCCATCGTCAATTCCTTCCTCTTCCCAGCTGCGGTGGCCCTGATGGCCGATATGACGCCGAGGGAGATGAGGGGCCGGGTGATGGCGGCTCTGGGGAGTGGGGGCATGCTCTTCATAAAC
>Ga0190286_1000864_pt1 | contig 11687 bp, 12 predicted proteins | sample 48691834_MG_FD_183241 | JGI IMG/M metagenome (GOLD analysis project Ga0190286, IMG submission 183241) | Hydrothermal vent microbial mat bacterial communities from Southern Trench, Guaymas Basin, Mexico - 4869-18-3-4_MG | ecosystem: Environmental > Aquatic > Marine > Hydrothermal vents >... | reverse complement strand
GATAAACCGATTGAGATATCAAGCAGATAACTATACACAGGGTTCGCATGATATCCCGACCATTTGAAAGGTCTGCAGTCATTCAATCCCGGAGGCATCTTGATATAAATGTAATGAGGTTTGAAATGCTCACGGATGAACGAATCAACACCTCTCACAAAATCATGTAGCAGGGATTCCCTCTTTTCCTGCTTCAACCTCTCGTAATCAGCGAGTACAGGACCCATATAGGGTATTCCCGTTCTCGGCGGAGGAGACAGAATCGCCCTTAACATCCCTTTTTTCTTGTAAAAAACGGGAAAAACCCCCACTATATTATCACCTTTCACGCCGATAAGAGGATATAATTTGCTTTTCGTGTATTTCTCTGCAATTCTCAACCATCCGAGCGTGTGGAAAATCGTTCCAAAAGGAGAAGATGCTATCAATGAATCCCAGTTCAGCTCTTCACCCTCTGCAATCCTCACTTCAACGCTCATGACCACTCCTCGTATGCGACAATCTCTTCCAATTTCTTCCTTTTACGCGGACCTGGCACATATTTTGGATATCCGAGTGTGAGAAGCGTGACAACCCTGACATTATCTGGAATGTTCAACGCCTCTTTTACTTTTCTTTCATCAAAGCCGCCGACCCAGCATGTTCCTAAACCCTCTTCCACCGCTTTTAGCGTCATATGGTCAACGGCAATCGCAACATCCAGCGGATACGCGAGCTGTCCTGATTCCAAAACGCAATCAGTAATCGTCGCACATGCCACAATTACAAGCGGCGCCTCCGCCACAAATCTGCTATGCGCAGCCATTGCGAGCTTCTCTCTCGTACTCTTATCGCTGATAACAACAAATTTCCATTCCTGCATATTCCCCGCAGAAGGCGCAAGTCTCCCCGCTTCCATTACTTTTTTGAGCTTCTCCCATTCAACGGGTTTATCCTTATAATGCCTTATACTTCTTCGCATTTTAATCGCGGTCATCACGCTCACATTCCCATTCATAAAAATCCTCCACGATAAAGTTGAAATAAAAGCAGGTATCAGTGCTGGCATATATAGTATCATGCGCTTCAGATAAATACTTCCACTCATATCTCACACATTTATGAACTTAGGAGGTGTCTTTGATATGACAAATCTTTTTTTACCGCTTGGAGTAAGCGGAACAGAATCAACAGTTTCAACCTCTATTTCAAAATCAGACCCAACAAGTTCCTGCATGCCACTTATAACAAAATCAGCATCATCTGATGAGTAGTTCTCTTCACATACAAGTTTCACATTTATTCTTTCTTCATTCTCCTGAATGACCTGGAAATCTCTTATTGTTTCAATTTTGCTGAAGAAATCAACGATTGAACCCGGAAGAACATAGCCATTTCCTGTGGCGATGCAATCGCTGAACCTGCCTTCCACAGATTTTATGATGATAGGAAGACCACGACCACAAGAACACTGTTTTCCGGCATATACCGCCACATCCTCCGTCAGATATCTTATAAGGGGCGTTGCGAAGTTCGTGAAGTCCGTGAATATAACAGCTCCTAACTCGCCTGATGATACATGGCTCCCATCTTCTCTCAATATCTCAACAATCCCGTTCTCCACAGCGAGGTGATATCCCGAATGTTCGGGACATTCAAAAGAATATACAGCGCTTTCTCTGAGCCCGAAAACATCAAATATCTCGCATTTGAACACTTTTTCAATCAACTCACGCTGAAATTTGAAACCTATTTCATAACCCGTCCATATACTTCCCAGCTGTAATCCATCTATACCATTGCTATCCATGTATTTCGCAATCAAATATAGAGACGAAGGATATCCTCTGATGAATTTCGGATTATATTTTATAATTTTCTCAACAAGTTCTCCTATTTTCTCACCTGTATCGTAACCATAAGGAACCCACTCATTTCTCACAATCCTTGAGAACAATCCCTGAAATCTTCTTTTCTTCGGAAAAGAATGCCCACGAAGAGTGACCAATTTGTCACCACGCTCATATCCAAATATCTTTTGGAGGCGATGCCTCGCTGCTGCTTTGCATGCAACTTCGTTCTTATCCTTAAAGAGCTTGAGAGGGGGTCCTGTTGTTCCACTCGTTCTCATCGTCATCAGCTCTTTTTCGGGCATGTTCCTCGCCGTCAGCGCTTGTAAATTATTTCTTATGTGCTCCTTCTTTAGCAATGGTAATTTATTCAAGTCTTCTATGTCCTTTATATCGCCCGGTTTTAGTTTCAATTCATCAAATAGCCTTGTGTAATAAGGCACATTCTTATATGCATGCTCAACCAAAGCACGGAGTTTTTCTTGTTGTATTTCCTCAAGCTGGGAAGGCGTAAACCATTGACTCTCCATTAGTTCTTTATAATATTTTTCGCCTCTATATCCTCTTAATCCCTGAACAAAGTTGTATGTAGGATATACAATATATCTTACCATCAGTGGATGCATCTTTTTCACCGACCTCTGATAAACTATGTTGTCACCTCAATGGATATAGCTTTAGTAGATGTTTTGGAACACTATTTTTTCTTGCTTCAGTCCTTCAATATGGAATTCTATCGCCTCTTTCATCATGTGAATCGTTTCATCTATGGTTGAACCGGTAGCAATACAGCCGGATAAGTCGAGACAATAAGCCGAGTAATTTCCTTCTTCCACTTTTTCAATAATAATGGTATACTCAGGCATCTTTCTCCCTCTCCTTTAAACCTGCCTGTTTTAGAACGCTGTTCAAAGTTCCCTTAGCGATTTCATCGTTTAAGTGTCCTGAAATCGTAATTAGTCCCTCTTTGAAGGGATGCTTATATTGTCTATGGCTCCCTTTTATTCTCACTAAATACCACCCATCCTTTTCTATTATCACTTCTCTTACTTTCATTATAGAACCTCATGATATATAAAACCTAAAACCATCAGATTTATAAAGGAGCCCTGAACATCCCATTGTTGCGAGCGAAGAGAAAGGTTTACCTGGGATTTTGTAATATTGGGATTTGGAGTTTTTCATCATTTTCTCTCATCCTGAGCCATTCTGCTACATTATACACATTGGTTATCCATGCACCCCTTTCTTTGCATGTTTCTATTATTCTTTCATATATTTTCGACCGCCCGGGGAACTCGCGTTCATTGAACACAGCTTGATGCCATCGCAAAAGCAGAAGACCATTATATCTTTCAACTGTGTTTATGATTTCCATTATATCATACCAGCTTTTATAAGTGCAGGCATTGTCCATTATTATGATTGGCAGTTCCCATAGGGATAATATCCTGCCATTCTCGGGATTAAATGGGTGAAATGGATGACATGTTCCCCATCTGAACCCGATATCGGTGACGAACCCAAGAGAAGCGTCATACGAGAATCCGAGTTTTTCTTGATATTCCCATGTTGATGGTATCTCTAAATTGCAGTAATGTTGCGAAATGCCGTGAATCCTTTTACCCAATATCTCCTCAAGCGTCTCCTTCTCCCCTCTCATCATTTCAAGATTCCGGTATGAGTTATAAGAGCCGTGAACGCCTATCTCCCAACCTTCAGCATCCAACTTCTTTATCACCTCCACAATCCTCTTATCTTTTATATCAAATCTCCCCCAGTACAGTTTCCACTCGCCTGGCGAGAAAAGGCATGCTTTCTTCTGCTCGTTCAAGAAGAAGAAGGTGGATTTCACCCCTAAATTCCTTTCGATTTCCATTATCCTGTCAAAGTTCCAGTAGGGTTCATCTCCTTGCAGTTTCCTCGCAACAGATGTGATTTGGTTCATTGTTGAGCGAAAATCTCCTCTTCTTATATATCTTACAAAATGCGTGATATATTGGTAAGATTTATGCACACGGTCAACGTCATGCGTCAAACACACCGCGAATTTTTTGCCATCTTGCCAGAAAGGTTTGTATTTCAAAGAGAGACTCAATCTTCGGGAGGCAAACAAGAGACAATCAAATAATATTTTCTCGTAATAATCCACCACGGGTATCTTTGCAAGTTTTTCATATTTGTTTTCTTTCATTTCCCAGAAATGCTCTAAATATCCCATCAATATATGCCCCACTTCATTAAAAATGTCAAAACCGACTGTTATACCGGTATCATTTAGCACCACACAGGGATATTCATCCCCTCTGTTATCAACAAACATCACTAAGTTCTCACCACTTTCATCCAGTCTCATTGGTTTCTCAAATAAAGGCACTTTTTCATTCTCAATCTTTAAATAACCGCAAATACCCCATCCTAATTCATTTTTGCTTATGTAAATATTAAATCCATTTATACCTCGAGAAGTATCACCATACACAATATTTATTTTGGATTCAGATTCAGTATTGAAGCTAAATTGAATTCCATATTTTTGCATAAAATGGTTTATACCATAGATTCTCAATGGCTCAAAATTTCCATGATATATCGAAATATCTCCCTGACTCATAGACTCTATAAATTCGTTTTTATCAAATCCTTTGCTTTTTCGCCTACATTAAACAGTAAATCTATCGCGCTCATATAAGGCTCAAATCCTCCCCATCTCTGCGGATATTCAAAAGGTCTGAACTCAAAATATCTTATTTCTATTCCTTCTTTCTCAAATTTCTCTTCCTCCAAGTACTTCTTCCCACCCATACCGGAGATATAAACATCCCCTCCCACCCGCTTCACTATTTCTATTAACAGTTCCGTTGATTTCAAATTTTTATCCAATCTCAATTCACTCGCTCTTATTACTTCGCTCTCAATCTCAAATTTATTTTTCAGATAGGAAATTCCAAATTCGTTAAACTCTTGTAGTTTAATGAATTCATTATTGCAAGAATATTCGTCAATAAATTTCTTATCGAAAAATATAGACTTTGCATAATTTGATATTATAGCCATTTTGTGTTTTTTTATCCATTTGTTATTCCGAGGTAAATATACTTCATTTATTGGTCTAAAGTAAAATTTCCTCTCCACCGGTATAGTGAGCCAAATCCATCCCTCTTTCGTTCTTATTTTCGTTCTTTGAGTATAACTATCTTTCGAGAACTCTACTGTATCTAAGATAACAAAAATATCCGCCAACGACATCTTCTGAAAAAATCCAATCCAAGGTAAATAATTGGGTTGATGTATAGCAACTTTTTTACCCACTTCTACCTCACCAACAACCTTATTAATTCAAAAGTTTCTGCAAAAGGATAGTCCACTTGTGTTCCCCTCATATATGCCAATGCTTTGATATATTTCTCATCAAAATAAGTGCGAAAATTTTGCGATTCATATTGCTTCATCGCCTCTATTTTCTTTTTTATATGTCTCTCCTCTAATTTAACAAAGATATCAGTCGTGAAGGTCAAGTTATTCCATGGATGCTCATAACCCCATACTGAAGCATTCTTTTTGAATGCCCTCAACGCCTCCGCATAGATCACCTGATGGTCCTGATGTATGTCATTTGAAGACGGCACCAACACCAATTCAGGCTTAATCTGTCTATTCAAAGCTATCATATCATCAAGAATCTCCTGCCTGTGTAGCGGGAAAGTTCTCACTTCGTATTCTAACAGGATAACATTTTCAGGCTTAATACCCAGAATACCCGTTGCTTTCTTGCATTCAATCTTCAATACATCCTCAGGAAAACCCTTTGGCACTGATGCCTTGCAACTTGAAAACGCAACATAATATATCTCCTTCCCTTCATCTACAAATCTCGCTATCGTCCCTCCTGCCCCTATTTCTCCATCATCTGTATGGGGACTTAGAACAAGTATTCTGCTAAACATAGTCAAAATCTTTTTTTATCCTCTGATACATGTAAAAGCTTTCGGGGTAATTCTCAATGAAATCTGTCATGAATGCGGTGACATCTATTTTCTCCCTCAGCAGTTTTTCCCTTTTCTTCTTCATTTCTTTCTTCGCATTTTTATCTTGTAACATCTCTAAAGCTTTGTTTAGAGCATGATTTGGGTCAGCAAAGGTGTACAGCATCCCATATTTATTAACGAGCTCATCAAAATTTCCATGTATTTGTGTTGCATCCACTACTTCACCGGACTTTGTTTTAAATGTTTCTACATGGACAGATGGCGTTCCTGATAATGCTGCTTCAACAGATGTCGTGCCGCCCTCGCCAAAATAGAGACTTACATAATAAAGCGCAGAATGCAATTTCTCTGGTGGAATCCGAATTTTATATTTCTCAAGGTTCTTGTCAAGTTTTTGTTCTGATGTTATGAAAACATGTCCATATTCTTCAAGAGATTTTATTGCTTTTTCTAAGAAATCCTTTGAAAATCCTCTGGAGCGAATATCATGAGTCGCTTCCCATGAGATCAATCTTATAATTACGAATTTATCACCTTTGCTCAATCCCCCTTTGCTTAATCCCAAATCATCTAAAACGCTTGGGTCTGGTTTAAAATATTTGGGATGCAGATATGCAAGCTCCTGGTATCCATCAAACATTATCCAATTTTTTGAATTAATTTTCTTCTTGAAACAGGAAGGAGTGCAGATAACATCCGAGAATGGATATGTCAGCCAATAAGCTATACTCGCATGTTCCGTATCAATAAAATAAATATAGGGTTTTCTGAGCAATTTGCTCACATGAGCCAATGCAGGTGACCCCGCCAAAAGAATATCGGGTTTAAATCTCCTTGCAACTTTAAATGCTTTGAAATCACTTTCAAGCAATCCATACATTTTCCGTATCAATCCTTTATAATTTCTCCCTATTATTTCGTAGGTAAGACCATAAACATTCAGCAAATACAATGTTATATCCTTTTTCCACGCTACAATCTTGACCTCATGCCCATCCTCCCCTAAATTGTTTATGATGTTTCTCCAGAAATGCACTTGTTTTGGATGTCCTATCCCAATCATTATCCTCATAGTAATCTCTCCACCTTCTTTATACTCCCTGCGATCCTCATCATTTCGTCCTCACTTAGTGTATAATAATTCGGAACAACAAGCACGGTATCCGCTATAGTTTCACTATTAGGGCAATTCCCTCTGTATCCATAGAATTTTCCCGCTTCCTTTGGCGTTTCACTATATAACTTTGCACTATCCACGCCAAAATCTCTTAAAAGTTCATGTGCTTTATCTCTTTCACGCTTATTCCGAAATCTTATCGGGAAAAGATAATAATTACACCATGTATGCTCTTTCTCATAAGGTGATATCAGCGATGTGCTCTCCAATTCATCAATTAATATCCACGAATTCCTCCTTTGCAGTTCTACCTTCTCCCTAAATCCTTCAAGCTTTTTCAGGAATATACCTAAATCGCTTTTTCTGATTTTAGTTATAGGAAATTCCCTATTCGTGCCGATTTTAATGTTAGTGTTTATATACGAACCTATGGGGAAAGCGAACAGACCATACAAGGGTTTATGATACAGAGAGGAATGTATATATGTGAAAAAGGAATGTTTTATCTCATTTATCTTTGAAGGTTCTTTTAATAAACCGATTTCTTTTTGAACATCCTCTATAAATTCCTCATCATTCAGAATGAGCATCCCTCCCTCTCCTGCTGAAATATATTTTTTAAAGCTGAAAAAAGAAGCGTCACCTAATGTGCCTGTTATTCTGCCTTTATATTCACTCAGTAATGAATGAGCACAGTCTTCTATAACTGGTATACCATCCGCAATTTCATTTATTTCGTCCATATCCGCAGGGCGCCCAAATGTGTGTACCACAACAACCGCACTCAAATCTTTAATTTTATCTTCTAAATCTGATGGATCCAGAGTATAATTATCAATATCTATATCAATAAAATATGGAACATGCCCAGCTTTTTTAATTGCATCAAATACTGTCGTACATATATATAATGGCACTCCTATCTTAGAATGTGGTGGAAGGTTTAATGCTTTTAGTATTATATATAGAGAGCTTCTACCAACGTTTGTAAAGAAAAATTTTCTTTTGCCGAATATTGATTCTAATGGCTTTAAATCGAAATCATTATTTGCAAAAATAGACTTAACACTATAAATGAAGTCGTTAAAGTAATAATCCAAATTAAATCTAGGTATTAGGTTTGGTATAGATTTCATTTTACACCCTCCTAAATTTTCGATTGACACTCAATTGTCATCGCATCTCCTCGGGACTAAATTTTAGTTTCCCTGTTTTAATAAAATTCATTATTGGTATCATTATTTCCATAATTGTAGGGAGAGGATCACTAAAAGATATATCATCATAATATTGTCCATATAATTTAAAGAAATTCTTTAGTATTTCCACTCGCTTCTTTGTTCTGACATAATCAACTAATGCACGCGAATCACCAAGCATCCATCTTGTCTTTATTCCTACTTTATAGATAAATACAGGTTGCACATCTCCTTCCATTGCCATTGTATAGAGCAGAAAAGGAAAATCTACACCTGCACAAATAGCTTGATTCACAGATCCCCAAAAACGTGGATTCACCTCCATCAAAAACGGTTCTTTTGTCTTTTTATCTACTATAAACTCTACCTCTGCCACTCCATGATAATCGAGCTCTTTAAGTAACGTTATAGCGTATTTCTCCATCTTTGGGTGTCGGATGCTTACTCTTGCGGTGCTTGGCCCACCAGTTATCGGAAACACTCGGATATTCTTATACGCACATATCGCCCTTGGTTCCCCTTGATTAAATAACATACCGATACCATAACCATCGCCTAGGATATATTCCTGAATAATTGGATACTCAAATGATTTGAGACCAAACTTTTGTACTACTTCCTTATATTTTTTTATTAACTCCTCTTCCGAATATACATATCGCACGCCTGCTGCGCCTCTTCCCTCAACCAATTTAATCACAGCTGGATACTCTATTTTTTTAGCAATCTTCCTCAATTCTTCTATGCAATTTATTGTGTATGTTTGAGGGGTATTAACTCCAATCTCATCAGCAAAACACATTAAATACCGCTTGTTATTTGCTTTTGCAATTTTATCATATTCGGCCACGGGAACTTTAACCATACCATCAAATATATTCTTGTATTTTGAGATCACATAAGTCTCCTCGGATATTGGCATTAACACGTCTATACCCTTTCTCTGTATATAATGCTTCAAACACTCTATAAACTGTCTTGGAGCTTGTTTATAAGATGGATATACAAAATATGAAGAAGAATATTTTGAGAAGAAAGAAGTTGAAGGATATGTATAATCCGCTGTTATAACTTTAATTCCCCGCTTACCCAAGCTTCGTGTTGCGGCTAATGCACTCCTAACCCTCGCATGGGTTATAATTACACTCATTTTTTATATAACCATCCTTCTATATATCTCAAACCCTGTCTCTGCAATTTTCACTCTTAACAGCGAATGCTCCTTCCTGTATCTTCCGAAATTCACCATATCTCCGCCGAACTGCCTCTTGAATTCTCTCACACCATAATTCTTATCAGGTTTACCAGCACCTCCGAAGTCAAAAATATGAAAGCCGTTCGCAGAACCCCACTCTATCACATGCCAGTTCAGTAAGGGATTAACATTCAAACTTTTATATCTTTTGGGAACGCCAACAGAGTCCGCATATATCGTTTTTTTGTATATGAAACTCAACCTGCCACCCACATACTCATCGTTATATTTTGCGAGGTGGAATTTTGCCATACCTGCTGGCACAAGAATATCGTAAATCGCTTCAAACAAACTTATATCCGCAAGAGGAATTTTTGCATGATGATAAACATCCTTGAGGAAATCATAAAAGGTTCGTATATATGATTTATCACGCATCTCTTTAATTATCACGCCATTTCTCTGCGCTTTTTTTATGTTCTTCCCCATTGACCTGTGAATTTGTCTCCATAATTCCTCTTTTGGTTTATTTAAATCTATTAAAAAATTCAAATGGTCTTCAAATTTATATCCCAGCTTTTCAAATAAAGGCTTGAACCGTGATACATCATATACATTCCTGATTTCAGTATATAATGCATATTTTTTAGCTATTTTATCATATTCTTCCATCAATAAAGACACCGCCTTGAATCCCATTTCATTTTCAACAAATAAAGGTCCGCCTTGTATAATTGACCGTGCTGAGAATGTTCCCAATATCCCTCCCATCTCCTTTATGACCACAGCAAGTAAGAGGGCAATTATGTTATCATTCTCATCAATCACTGCTAATGATATAGGCTCATAATTCTTTGTTCGTTTGTAAACCTCTGCCATCTCTGGTGTCTGGTATATATTACCGTAAGGATGCTCATACACGAACTCGCTCCACTTTTTTACATCCGGGGAATCTGTTATTTCTATCATTTAAAGGCGCTCTCCGCACACTTTATTTTTTTCCAATACCATCCGAGCAGAGATTTCCCAACATTTTTGAACTTTCTCGCAAAAAAATTACTTAACCATGCTCCTAACTCATCACACCAGTCGTCAGGATGCATTAAGATATATAAAAAAGGAAACTCCTCATGTTCAATAATCCTTATCAAATCATCTGTTCTTTTTATCATCGGATTAATACTATCAGAGACATCTTTTATCTTATACTTCGGATTCCATGTCCTTGCGGTGTCCGAGAAGTAAGCAATGTCACTGAAATCTATTGAGAGATATGCTTCCCCTATAATATCATATCTTTCAAAATCGTAATGTTTCCACAAATCACGATTGTCCCATCTTGTTCGTGAGTTTCCATGCATACAAATTGTTTTCACATCACAAATTTCTCTTAACATGCTGAGTTCTTTCTCAAAAATTTCTATTGCTCTTTCGTAATCACCTCTCGCTTTGTCCAGCACTTCGTAATGATACCCCACCTCATGCCCGAGCTCTGCTATCTGTCTTATCAAATCAGGAATAAAAACTTCTTTCGTCATCCTGATATAATATGTAGCGTGGATGCCAAAATATTTTTCTATCTGTGCCGTCTTTAATGACCTTTCAGGTCTCATATCCACATCATGACGAAGAATAATATATTTGTCAGGCTTTTTACCCATGGTCAAATATTCCTTAACGGTCAGTATAGCATAATCAGAACTCACCATCGCCTCACATAATTCCCTGTATTTCGTAAATGTGAAATCTAAGCGCATTTCCCGACGCCTTCAACAAATTTTTCTATCGTAAACACTGTTCTTTCAAGGTGGCTTTCCCTGACAAAAGGATGAGTTGGCAGCGTGATAGTCTTCTTGACAAGTTCCTCTGTGTTGGGGAATCCATTCACACCCAGGAAGAACGCAGGCAACGAGTTTGGATATGCAACTGGCGCATCAATACCCGCTTTGCGCAGTTTCTCAATCAATTCATCTCTTTGCCTCTCTGTTATATGTTCAAACCAGACAGGTAATCTCAAAAATATCGGTTTACTGTGCTTCGCAACCTTCGGCAGATGTATTCCTTCCACATGCTTCAAATTTTCCATCAGAAATGCCGCGTTTCTCATCCTCGCATCGTTAAAACGCTCCAAATTTGACAGCTGAATCAGTCCCACTGATGCTTGCATATCCGTCCATTTGAATTTGAAATTGTTCAATGTGCATATCTTCAACTTATTCCTCCTCTCAACTCTCCTGAGTTGTATAAGTTTATAAATCAAATCGTAATGAAGGGGATTTTTGAGTATATAATATGTCATCATCTTTAAAAGAACGATGGACTTCTCATGAAATCCGCAAGCATTGAAATGCTCTATGA
>Ga0190286_1000862_pt1 | contig 11712 bp, 8 predicted proteins | sample 48691834_MG_FD_183241 | JGI IMG/M metagenome (GOLD analysis project Ga0190286, IMG submission 183241) | Hydrothermal vent microbial mat bacterial communities from Southern Trench, Guaymas Basin, Mexico - 4869-18-3-4_MG | ecosystem: Environmental > Aquatic > Marine > Hydrothermal vents > Microbial... | reverse complement strand
GAGGATGGCTCCGAGAGAATTCTATGACAAGGTTAGGAAGATGCTCGGACTGTCCCCGCAGTCTAGGGAGGCGAGAGCATTATACGCGATCCTGATGAGGAGGCAGGAGAGGAATGAGACCGTAACCTGGGATAGGGAGACCTACTTGAACATAATCTCAGAGATAGAATCCTCGGATATCAGGGAGTCGCTCGAGGAGAAGGCTGAGGCCCTGTTCGGCGGAGTCGAGGCGGGGAAGGCGATAGACCTAATCGAACTGGTGTCGAGGAACTCCCTAGTCCACCTAGACTTCTCAAACGTTGAGGGATGGGATGAGATAATCTTCTCTACTAGAGACGCGCTAGACGTATGCTACCATGAGGCGAGAGCCAATCCAAGATTCGGGGTGGCGATCTTCATAGATGAGGTCCACAACTTCGCCCCACAGGTTCCCCATGAGGCTCCCGCATCTAGGGAGGCCTATGAGGCCATGCTCCCGGTGATGAAGCTCTTGGCAACGACCGGGCCTAGGAATAAGGTTCCCCTACTCGTCGCCACCCAGAGGCTTAGTGAGGTGGATAAGGTCGTCTCAACCCAGATGGGTCAAAATATCTTCGCCTTCAGGGTCGAGGACATAGACCTTGAGAGGCTTAAGGTGATAATGGGGCAAGTTGCCGACGCCGCTAGAATGCTCCCAAGAGGCCACGCAATATTCAAGGGCCATGCGATAAAGGTTAGAAGCCCCGTGATCTCAGTCGTCGATAAGGTCGTCGAACCCGCCTCGGTCAGAAAAGACATCCTCTCGGCCTGGAGATGCTCCTAGCGATAACTTAATCGACAAGGATCTGCAAAATGGCTTAGGATTTCTCTCCTGAAATGTAAGATATTTAAGTGTGCGGTTGGAATATGATTGATGAATTTGAAGGTTGGTTTAATCTTCACCCATAGATCTTCGGAGGAGCCGACATGGCCGACTATCGGATACGATTACGAGGGTAGGGCTAAGAGCATACTTTCATACTTACGCGAACGTATTAAGGACATCGGGTTCTTACCTTTCCATGCAGAATCAAAACAACAGGCCGAAGAAATCCTTAAGGAAACAAGGGAGAAAGTTGTAGGATACGTGGTCTATATTTTAGGTATATGGACTTTAGCTCCCCAGACAATAGCTAGGAGCGGTAAGCCGACCGTGGTTATAGATGATTTATTTGCGGGGAGCGGGGAGTTCTTAGCCACGATGACGGAAGCTCGTAGAGAAAAGCTACCAGTAATAGGGGTGGCGTCCTCTAACAAATCTGACGTCGTGGAGACAATTAGCCTTTTTAAGCCAATACACATGCTGAGAAGATCAAAAATAATTTCAATTAAAGAATTCGAGACTTCAACGCATTATGAGTCTTCTTTAGGACCTGAGATGAATAAGCTTAATTTTCGAAATACCCAGTACACGGATAAATATGAAGATATACTGCAAAAGGTTTTCAGCATAAAGCTGGAAAAGATTTCGGTTAATGTCCTAAATAAGCTGGTTGACGAAATTCCTGATGAGGAAGCGGAAAAAGTCGCAAGGACATGGATCAGCTCTGCGCTAAAGATAGTCGAGCCGTCTGAGGATGAGATATTGAAATCAGCTAAAATGTACGTTGCTATGAGGAAAATATTACGTCAAAGAAACGCTCAAGCCATCACAATAGATTGCTTAGAGCTATTTTACAGGGGGAAATTGAGAGCGTACCCCTGTTTAGGTTTCTCGCAGCTATTGAACGATGGACTCGTCGGGACCTGTGAGGCCGATTTAGATTCAGCAGTTTCCCAGCTAATTGCGATCTATCTCACAGGCAGACCCGGTTTCATCTCTGATCCGGTAATAGATCAATCACGCGAAACGATCACTTATGCACATTGTGTAGCTCCCACGAAGGTATATGGGCCGTCGGGGCCGGAGGTTCCTTATATCATAAGAAGCCATGCCGAAGATCAAAGAGGTGCTGCATTGCAGGTATTATATCCGGTTGGAGAACATATTACTACGTTTAAAGTCAATGTACTTGAAAGGGCGCTCGCAATACATAGTGGAATTATAGTGGCAAACTCTGATGATCCTAAGGCCTGTAGGACTAAGGTGGTCGCTAAAGCGAATACCGATGCAATACTGGAAAATTGGAATAAGGAGACAAACTTTCATTGGCATAGAGTAAGTGTCGTAGGCGATTATCGAGAGAAGCTCATTAAATTTGCGAAGCTGTTAGGCTTACGAATCATTGAAGAAGATAAGCCTTCAAGATGAATTATTAGTATTACGAGAATAGAATATAGAGGGGAATTCTGACCAAAACTTGAGAAAAAGGCGCTTAGTGGTAAAGACTTAGTCAAAGGCTCCTGATGCTATTTGCTTGTATACCGATACCGCTTTTGTTGGCGTTCTCTTCTTCGTTTTATAATCCACTCTATACAATCCAAATCTCATCTTAAAGCCTTTAGCCCATTCGAAATTGTCTATAAGAGACCAATAGAAATATCCTTTCACAGGTATTCCATCCTCAACTATGGCTTTATGTAGCTCCTGTATATGGTTTATTAGGAAATCGGCTCTTTTCTCGTCTTTGGCGTCAGCTATTCCATTTTCAGTGACCATTAACGGACGCCTACAAAGTTGATAGGCCCAATTTAACACATAGCGCAAGCCTTTAGGATAAATCTCCCAGCCCATATCAGTACAATTTTCTGTGCATGGAACAACTTCGAATCCAGGAATCCCGGGAATTTTACTTTCGGCGGCCTTTACGCGTTGTCTCGTGTAATAATTGATCCCGATGAAATCGCATCCTTTAACTAGGCTAGGATGTTTCTCATTTGGCTCAATCGTCATGTTAAGGTTTAAATCGAAATCCCCCTTGATGATCATGTTAAGGAACCATTCATTCTCGATATATTCTAAGAAATTAGCGGCTTTAACATCTTCCTTAGAATCCTTATCATATGGCTCATGATATCGAGGGCAATGAACGATGCCGACATAGGCAGGCCCGTAGTTCGAGCACGAAACTCTGTCCCATTCTTTAACCTGCTCATATGCGATTCCATGGGCGATCGCGAGATTTTTTGTCACTTTAACAAACAGGTCTAAATTGCTTAATCCGGGTGGAAAGCCGCTCTTTTCATAGAAATATCCGAGTCCGCTTACGACCATAGGTTCATTCATGGTTGCATATATATCAACGAGGTCTCCAAAGGTCTTAGCTATGTATGCGGCATATTTGGCGAATTCTATGATAGTTGATTGGTCAACCCATCCTCTTCTGTCGGCATGGACGATGTCATCTCTGCAGGCGATCGGATCATGAATCCAAAGAGGCAAAGGCCAGTGATATAATGTTAAGAGAACGGTTAAACCAAGTTTTTTACATTCCGTCAAGATATCTCTATACTTTTTAACTGAAGGCTGATAGGCTTTTTCTTCTAGTAGATGCATGCTTTGATCTGAAATCTCTACGTGACAGACATCTCCAGTCGAATTAAAGGAAACCTTAACTGGTACCTCCCATGTTGGATTCGGAAAGATCCTGCTCCAATCAATAGACATTCTAAAAGCATTGTTTCCTAGCTCCTCTTTCGCGCGTCTAAGATCCTCGGGATAAAGCTCCCAAAATCCGGGGCCATTCTCAGGTAGATCTCCACTCACTAGACCATTTTTGATATTATCCTCATCATGAACCCAGACATACCAGTCCGAATTTGGATCAGGCTCGCCCTTGCCCATCTCAATCTGGAAGGCTGAAGTAGCGGTACCCCATAAGAAATCTTTTGGAAACTTCATATTCGTGATCACCATCATCGAGCCTCCTTAACAGGGAATATTTAAGGATTCACCTCATCATGGGAACGAATCCTGAAATTAAACATAGTTCTGATCGTAAATCCATGTGAGAATTGCTCGGTTTCTCCAGCTTGGGTAGAGATCGACTTACTACGAAGCCGATGTAGTTTTAAGTAGAACACTGCCTATTCCACCGCATATAGGTTAAAGGCTTTAGGTTTTTAACATAGGTTCCAACTCTTAGCCGATATATTCTAAAGAAAAAAGAAGGAGGATGTATTTCTAGGTCTCGCCTGGCCTTCTCGTGACCGGTCTCCTCAAAGCCATGATGGCGACCACTAAGACCACTATTAACAATATGAGGTTTACGTAGCCTATGGTTGATATCGTGGAGAGGTCGCTTCTGAGAGCCTCTATCCCGCTTCTTAAGTTACTTATCTCACTTCTCAAGTCGCTTAAAGCGCCGCTTAAATCGGAGATTGCTTTTACGCCGGATTTAACCTCGTCTACACCCTTAGATAAAGTATCAAGCTTCAAGGATACATCTTCTAACTTTGAAGATACGTCACTTAGCTTGCCTAAAACTTCTTCAAGCTTGGGTACGGCGACTTTTTTCGTATATGTTCCAAGGATGGTTGTGGTCCTGCCTTCCTCGACTGTCACGGTCTGAGGGGGTGGAGCATCATAGCCTTCTACAGCGCCGAAGGTTATCGTATAGGTCCCTACTTCGATCTCCTTAGTCACAGGGGCTTTGCCCCAAGACTTGCCATCGACGAAGACTTCGCCCTTGACCGGAGTGGTATCTATCGATAGAATACCCTTCTTTACCGCAAGCACGGCGGATAAGTCTTCGAATATCTTAGATGTCGGTATCCGCATATCATATATCCATGAGGGCACCTTAGGCTCTTCTCCTGCTTTAGCTAAGGCGAATAGCATTGGTAGATTACGTGGCCAGTCCCATATGTATGGCGAAGCCCATCTTGGATCTTCCTCTGTGGGCCATCCTACCCAGCGGTCATATCTAAATTCGTACCATGCTGCACCGTAAAACAGAGGGATCGTCGGGAGGTCTCTCAGGAATATCTCTTGTAGCTGACTGTATATCTTGGCCAACTCTTCTGGATCTGTCTCTCTGGCAGCCGCATCTATTAATGGCACCACTTCCCAGTTCGTGTAACGCTCCCAATTGCCAGCCGGATAATCCTCGCCGATAGGGCCTGTAAGCCTCGGATCCATGAGCCAGCGGAAGCTGTTCCACGGATGGTCGAAGCCCATGCCTCCATCCCATGATAAGACGAGGTCGAATCTACCCTTTATCAACCTGTCCCACCAAACGCTGAAGTCCGGGAACTCGGTCACAACGTCTATGCCTATCTCACGCAGGTTCGTGGCGATCATATCGCACATCATCATCCAGTCAGTCCAGCCGTATGGCACGGATATGGTGAACGTACCGAGCTTGGTACCATCGGACATCTCTCGTATACCGTCGCCGTCTCTATCGACTATACCGGCGTCGTCAAGGATCTTTTTAGCCTTCTCCAAGTCGTAATCAAACCCATATTCCTTCACAAGCGTCTCATTTATCCATTGAGCGTATGACGGTATCGTATGTATTATTGGTACTGGAGAGGCTCTAACGCTGTAATTGAAGTAAGCCTTAGAAACGAGGTCATCATATGGTATGGAGTAGGCTATGGCTCTGCGAACATTTGGATCCGAGAGTGGGTATTTCGCGTAGTTTATGTAGAGGTTTATTATACCGGACCCTATGTAATATGGTGGATGGGCATAGTAGGTTCTCACGGGTAAACCTTTAACCTCCCACATCTCATAGATTTTAGCGAAGAAGTGACCGCATGCATCTACTTCTCCGGCCTCGAAGCCGAGTGCGGCGGCCACATTATCCTTGAAGACTTTGTGAGCCACATACTTTGGCCCCGGTAACCCAAATATGTCCTTACCCCACCAGTCATCGACTCTTTCATAATACCAAATCTCTTCACTCCAGGTTAAGAGTCGATATGGACCTCCGCCGATTATCTTCGATGGATCATCATCTTTAAACTCGGTGACCATCTTTTCGCCTAGTTCCTCTTCTAAGGGAGCCCATCTATGCTTAGGAACAATAATGACTCCTTGTAGGAGACCCAACATCTGGAGGTAGTTAAGCTTCTCCTCGCTCGTTATAAACCGCACGGTCTTCTCGTCCACCGCTTCGACTCTCTCTAGATAGTCCCAGTAGGGCGTCACCCAGCCAATAACATACTTTTTACCAAGTTCAAACGTGAACACGACATCCTCGGCGGTTATGGGCGTCCCATCCCACCATTTAGCCTCAGGTCTGATCTTAACTTCTAATGTGTATTTATCGATCCATCGATATCCTTCGGCTAGATAGGGAATCCAAACGTCATCCCGCGTACTGTAGAAGAATAGCGCCGGATACATTAGCTGAGTGCCCCACGCGGGCTCGGGGAAGAATGGGTTCCATCCAGGAGGCGGCCCCCAAGAATCAGAAACTATCAACGTTTCCTCTCGAGGTATCTCTTGAGCCATCGTAGGTGTTACGAACAAGGTAAGTGCGGTCGAAGAGATCAGCAATACGGCGGCTAACATCAGAAGAATATTACTAAAATGTTTTCTCAACATTTTCATGTCAAACAGTATTGCGATCATTTTCTATATAAATATTACTAAGGGAATAAAGTAATATGCTTCTGGCGAGAATTAGAAGCCAGACCATTTCCGATATAGAAGGGGGACATCTTCTCTTAGCCGTTTAGTATATGGATGCTGTGGATGCTCCATTATCTCCTCAGGGGATCCCTCCTCCACTATCGATCCCTTATACATGATAAGGATTCTATCGCTTACATAATATGCCAAACCAAGGTCATGCGTGATGAATATTACAGACGTTTTATATTCATCTCTCAGCTTTGAGAATAATTGTAGAACTCCAGCGCGCGTAGACGCGTCTATCATGCTTATAGGCTCATCAGCTAAGACAAGCCTAGGTTTTAATAGGTAACATCTAGCTATCATTAACCTCTGTCGCTGACCCCCACTAAGCTCATGGGGATATCTTCCAAGAATCTCCTCAGGTCTAAGGCCGACCTCCTTAAGCGCCTCCTTAACTAAACTTTCTTTATCAGCATCTTTATCGCCTAAAAGTGCGAAAACCTGATACAAGACACGATCTACCTTATAGAGCGGATTAAAGGATGCGAACGGATCTTGGAAAATCCCATGAACTTGTCTCCAATACCATCGAAGGTCGTTGAGGGTTCGAAGAGACCATACATCACGGTTTTTAAAGATTATGGAGCCTGATGTGGGTCTGAGGAGGCGGAGTATCATCTTAGCTGTTGTAGTTTTGCCGGAGCCGCTTTCGCCTACAAGGGAAATGAACTCACCCTCTCTAATATTGAATGACAAACCTTTAACAGCGACGATCTCTTTCCTCCTGAGAAAACCTACGGTAAAAATCTTTGTAAGATTCCTGATTTCTAGAAACATGAACTCACCTCTTTCCTAAAGCTACTAGATGACAGGTCACAGTCCATCCCTCTTTCACCTCTATTAACGGCGGTTCTTCACGTTTACAGATGTCCATTGCATATGGACATCTAGGGTGGAAACGGCAGCCGGAAGGCGGATTCAGAAGATTCGGCGGTTCGCCGGGGATAGACATCAAGCCTCTTCTCCTAACTTCCGGCTCAGGCGTCATGACAGCATTTATTAAACCACAGGTATATGGATGTTTAGAATTATAAAGTATATCATCTGTCAGGGCGGATTCCACTATCTTACCCGCATACATTATTGTTATCTTGTCTGCTATTTGACGTAGTACGGCTATATCATGCGTCACGAATATCATACTCTCTATGATCTTAGCCCTTCTGAGATCTATGAGAAGTCTCAAAACCTGTTTCTGGGTTGAAACATCAAGTGCGGAGGTGGGCTCATCTACTATCAAAAGTTTAGGATTGAGGAGGGTAGATATGGCGATCACTGCCCTCTGCCGCATACCGCCACTGAGTTCATGAGGATACATATTCAAAGCCTCGACAGGAAGATTTAACTCCTCAAAACGTCTACGAGCCATGCTGAGTATCTCTGCGTCTGAGACATCCATGTGAGCACGAATTACATCCCTTACTAGGTCTATAATCCTCTTGGTAGGCATCAAAGCGTTTAAAGCAGCTTGGGGAACTATGGAAACTAAAATACCCCAGACTTTCTTCTTAAGCGTCTGCTTATCCATTTTAGATAAGAGATTTCCATCTAATGTTATACGACCGTCAATTAGATGGAGTGGAGGGCGTATGTTCAGCATAAGCGTGTTCACTAACGTCGATTTGCCGCATCCAGATTCACCCGCTAAACCCATTATGACATCTCGATCTAGATGAAGGCTCACGTCATCTACCGCTTTGACAAAGCCATCTCTGACGCGATAGTAAGCTTTAACATGCTCAGCCTCGAGTAGGGTCATGGAACAATCAACCTCCTTTAAGCCTAGGACTAAAGTATTCATCTAAAGCTGTTGAGAGTAGGAGAAGTGATGTGGCGAGAGCGACCAAGCAAGCGCCAGGAGGAATAAACCACCACCAAAGCCCTCTACGGACAGATTCTAAAAGCTGCGCCCAATATAGTATCATTCCTAGAGACACTCCCCTCGTCACACCTAGACCTATCATACTTAGACCAGCCTCCGCTATCATGGCCCCAGACATGAGCAATACGAATGCCATGAATATGTAAGAGGCCATGTTCGGGAGTAGATCTTGAAATATTATTTTACTGTCACTCAAACCAGCCATCTTACTCATGTAGATGAACTCCCTGGATTTTAGACTTAAGATTTGAGAGCGGACAGCTCTAGCGACCCACGGCCATGAGGTTATACCTATAACCAGAGCTACCAGCATCGGATTCCTTTCCTTCAAATATGCGGCTATGAGCATCATAAGCATGATCGATGGTAGAGCACATACAACGTCGGTGACAAGCATAAGAGAGCTATCCGTCACTCCTCCTTTATACCCTGAAAGCGCGCCAATAGTGACACCTATGGCTAGAGATATAGCGGCTGCGGTCGCTCCGATATAAATAGAGTTCCTTATCCCATGTAGAAGCTGGGCTAAAAGGTCCCTTCCATAACTGTCCGTGCCTAGAGGGTACTTATCACTGGGAGGTATTTCAGGGGGTCCTATCATCTTTGTAGGGTTCACCTGATAGACCATTGGCCCGACTAGCCCTATCATCAATATCGATGAAAATATTGCTATGCTTAAATCGAATTTCTTGATCCGTGTCAGATCTCTTAGCAACTGAGAGACCATGCTATTCACCTACGTAACCCGTCCGAATTCTGGGATCTATATAAGCATAGACAAAATCTACGATTAGATTCGCGAGAAGAAGGGTAGATATCAGTAATATGAAGATACCTTGGATAAGAGGATAGTCCAACGTGGTTATGGCTCTGAACAAGAGATAGCCTGTGCCAGGATAACTAAATACAAGCTCTGTTATGAGAGAGCCCCCGAGCATCGTGCCAAAGCTCAATGCAAGCCCTGTGATCTGAGGGAGCATAGAATTTTTAAACACGTAGCGGAGAAGCTTCGTGTCTGGAAGACCGAGGGAGTCGGCATAATTGACATAATCAGCGCCGAGTTCATAGATCACCATAACTCGCATCCCTATAGCCCAACTGCCTATAGCGCTTAGTACTATCGATAGAAAAGGAAGGGCATAGTGGCTAGCTGCATCAGCTATAAACTCGAGTGTTAAGCTAGGTATTCTGCCAGAGGAATAACCGCCACCTAAGGGGAAAATCCCCAAGGTAACCGCAAACACGTAGAGTAGGATCATCGCCAACCAGTAATATGGTGTCTGCGACAGCGTCAGGAATACGGGTAACATCACATTGTCGAACGCGGACTTCCTTTTATAGCCAGCTAATGCCCCAAGAATGTTGCCGATAATCCAAGATGTTAAAGTAGCAGGTATGAGTAATCCGAGAGTCCAAGGTAAGTAAGTCGCTACAATCTCACTGACTTTGCGTGGATAAAATGCGATGGATGTTCCTAAGTCGCCCCTAAGCGTCCTAGAGATGAAGTCGATAAACTGGACATGAAGAGGTTTACCTACACCGAACTCCTCCATAAGCCTCTTATAGACGGCTTTTACAAGCTCTGGATTAGCTTGAGCTTGCTGAAGAATCCGTGATAAAAGAGTTGATAGAGGATTGCCTGGTACGGCTCTGGGCAACGCGAATATTATAAGCATGAATACTGCAAAAGTTAGGCACAGGAATCCTATTCGTCTAAGTATAAACCGCAGAACTGGACGCAGAAGGCTCCCTCCAATTGTGATTTAGCTCTTAGCTTGGATATAAAGGTTTTGAACCATGATACTTAGCCCGGAAATCTTGGGCTTCCTTAAGCTTATGTAGTTTTAGGTGAGCCCGAATGATTAGAATGACCGCCGTGAAGGTTACTATAAAGAGGATTAGGGTATAATAGAACTCAAACCGCCATGTTTGCGAGATTATGTAAAAATATACTAAGACGAAAATTTCGAGTAGTAACCCCCATATGAGAATGACCAATATAGCTCGCTCTATCCCATGAGCCATATTTGAAACACCCATCTCGCATATATATTAGTTCCAATTGATAAATAAATTTAAATCATCGATGAAGATCAGGATTGCATCAAACAGATCTCAACGTGAGGACGCCAGCTCCTTCTATACGCTTCTTCAGAAACATGACTTAGACGGTGGATAGAGTTTTCAACTAGATTCAGGAGAAGGTGTTAGAAGTCTATCTCTCACGTACCTTGAGGCTTGCGACGACCTTATATGCTTAGATTGTGGTGGCGAGCATGACGGTTTGAGGGTTGAGTTTAAGATGTGTGAGGGAACAAATTTGAGAAAAGGGATAACACTATATTTTCCATATGGAGATAGTCGATGAAGAACTAAAAAGGAGGCTCTTAAACCTTTGAGAGGAGCGACGGATAGGTGGGCTGGGATTGACCCCGATAAAGATCCCGAGGCGGGTTAGGCTGATGAAGCTTAAGAGACCGGAGTTCGTGAGGCAGGAGAGCTGGAGATACGCCAGGCTCAAGCCGAATTGGAGGAGGCCTAGGGGAAAGGATAGTAAGATGAGGCTTCAGAGAAGCGGCTGGCCACCCCTAGTGAAGATAGGCTACCGAACCCCGAAGAAGTATAGGGGTCTCCACCCAAGTGGCTACAAGGAAGTCTTGGTCTACAGGCCTGAAGACCTCCTAGGATTGGATCCAGAAACCCATGCCGTTAGGATAGCTGGATCGGTTGGGATGCGTAAGAGGATGAGGATAGTCGAGGAGGCTGAGAAGCTTGGATTAAAGATTTTGAATCCGCCGATCATGGCGAAGCCTGTTGAGGAGGAGGTCGAGGTGGTGGAGCCGGAGGAGGTGGAGAAGCCCGAAGAGCTGGAGGAAGAGGAGAAGGTAGAAGAGGTCGAAGCTGTAAAGCCTGAAGAGATGGGGGAGGGAGGCGAGGTAGATGCCGGCGAAGCTTGAGTTCCAGAAGAGGGTTGCCGCAGACCTCCTAGGCTGTGGTGTGAATAGGGTTAGATTCGATCGGGAGAGGCTTGACGAGATCTCGGAGGCCATAACTAGAGAGGAGATAAGGTTCCTGATCAAGGATGGGGCGATCTACAAGGCTCCAGAGAAGGGGACTAGTAGGGCGAGGGTCAGGGCTAGGAAGCGGAAGAAGAGGAAGCGTGGGCCTGGGAGCAAGGAGGGCGCCAAGTATAGTAGGATCTCTAGGAAGGAGCTTTGGATGATGAGGGTTAGGGCTCAGCGGAGGAAGCTTAGAGAGCTCAGGGATAAGAAGCTCTTGACGA
>Ga0190286_1000859_pt1 | contig 11766 bp, 14 predicted proteins | sample 48691834_MG_FD_183241 | JGI IMG/M metagenome (GOLD analysis project Ga0190286, IMG submission 183241) | Hydrothermal vent microbial mat bacterial communities from Southern Trench, Guaymas Basin, Mexico - 4869-18-3-4_MG | ecosystem: Environmental > Aquatic > Marine > Hydrothermal vents >... | reverse complement strand
AGGCAAGCGCCAGCCCTCTCCCCTTTCCAGGAGGGCCTGAGCTCTTGAAAGATACTCCTCTGGGATGACATCGATGCGCGGCAGTCCTGTCCTGGTTAGGAATCGCTCCCGAAGCTCCGCTTCCCCTAGGTCAATAGTGTAGGCTCCCAAGGTGCTCTGGACATAGTGTAAGTTCTCCGCTCCCTTTGCCAGGTCTCTTTGGAAGGAGGGGGTAGGGAGGATCTCCTGATAGAGGGCGGTGGTGGCTTGTAACATCTCGCTGTCATTAGGGATCTCAGGCAGGGTATGGAGGAGTTTGCGCGTGCGCTCAAGCAGGCCATACTCTCGCTCTCGGTAGACCCGCTCCGAATCCTGCGCAACTCGAAGGAAGATATGAACGGGGGCAGGATGGGATGCCTCCCCAAAGCGATTCACTCTACCTAATCGTTGCACCAGCGCATCCAGGGGGGCTAGCTCGGTGAAGAGCACATCGTAAGAGATGTCCAAGCTTACCTCAACTACCTGGGTTGCGATCAGGATCGCCCCCTGGGGGGCTCCTCTGAGTTGGCGCTCACGTGCTAGCCTGTCACGCAGGATGAAACGACTATGGAGGAGCAGGAGGGGTTCATAGGCGAAATCGGCCCGTAACCGTTTATAGAGCTCCTGAGCCCGGCTCACCGTGTTAACGACCACAAGGACCTGCTTGCCTGCACGGGCAGCGGAGATGATCCTCTCAAGGGTTTCCATCAATGTCCCGTTGTGGAGGAATAGTCGATGTCTCCTCTTCTCCCAAAGCGGCCTCTCAGCCTCGATCAGCGTCCCCTCCCCGAGGTATTCCCGGAGCAACTCCAGCAGCGGTTCGGGCAAGGTGGCACTGGCGAAAGCCAGGCGCTCGAAGGGCCACGTTTTCAAGCTCTCCAGCAATAACCCCAGGGTGAAGGGCTCATAGGTGTGGACTTCATCCACGATCACCGCAGCCTTACGGGAAAATACCAGCTTCTCTTCCCAATGTCGGCCGTGGAGGGGAGCGAGTAGGAGCTGGTCGAGGGTTGCAGCTACCACCGGTTTGGCGAAGGCGCGAGCCAAAAGGACCTTATCATAAACCTTCGTCTCCTCCACTGCTCTCATCCCTGGGCCTTCCTCCTCCCGGTATTCGGATCTGAGGAACAGCGAGGAACGGCTATGGGCCAGTCCGACGGCCTCTGCAGAATAGACCTCTTGCAGCCGCTCATATATGGCATTAGTAGTGGCTTGGGTCGGGAGGAGGTAGATAACTCGGGGAGCTTGGGAGGTCTGGGCCCAGAGCAGGAGTGCTTCCGTCTTGCCTGAACCGGTAGGGGCACGGAGGTAGAGCGGCGAGGGGAGGCCCTGAGACCGATGTCGGATTTGCTCCTGAAACCTGCGTAGGATAAATCCCCTCATGTGCACATATCGCTCAGGGGCCGGATCCCCTGGGGAGAGGAAGATCTCAGTGACGCCCCTATGAGCCGAGGCGAGCCAGTCAGCCACCTGGAGGACCGTCTTCACTGTAGCGAACTCCTGAGGCGGAAGGGCCTTCAGGCGGGGATGGAGGCGGGTCATCAATCCAGGGAGGGGCTCTGTAGTTAGCCGCCGGGCGGCTTGGAGGAATTCGCTCAACGAAGTTCTGCAGCATCCTTGTAGCTTTAGTAACTCTTCCAATAGCTCCCCCAGCAGTCCCCATACCCCTTCCAGGTAGTCTGGCATCCCGAGGAAGCCGCTGAAGAGCCCCGAATGGAGAGGGCTATGGTGGCTAGCGACCGCTCCTGTAGCTAGGAGGGGCTCTCCGAGGGCTAATCCCTCAATCGCGAAGACGAAGGGAATCGAGGCCAATGCGTGAGGGAAGGAATCCTTTTGGAGTCCACGGACCTTCCGTTGGAAGGAAGTTGTGGCTTTGCCCAGGTCATGGAGAGCGCAGGCGATCAGTGCTCGAATCCGTAGATCGCCACCCACCCCGAGCTGTATTGCCAGCTCCTGACCGCGCTCTAATACCTCCAGACTATGTTGAAGGAGAGCGGTCCCATCATCTTTTGCCCAGAGTTCCATCTTCTTGTTGTTGTTTGTTTGCTTGTTCAATCCTGATTGAGCCAGACGAAGTTCCTCCCTCGCAACGCCAGGGCCATAGGGGCGAGTTCGGGCACCTCTAACGGAGGGAAGGAATGAGGGATGAAAGTGAACTCCTTGGTCCTCGTGGGATGCCGGATACCCCCTTTTACGGTGAAGGCTAGGGGAAGGCGAGCTGTCAGCGGTGGCTTAGTCCGCCCTGCGGGTAGTCCCCTAACCCGGGCCTCGGTTTTGGCGATGTCCAGCGGGAGCACCGTCCCGGAGAAGAACGGCTCACCGGGATGAACTTCAACTAGCTCCGTGGCGGTTACCACGATCAGCTCATCCTCTCGGCCTAGGGAAAGAGCATAGCATGGATCAAGTAGTGCTTCCCGTAGGTCTCGGAGGAGTTCAGGGTCGGAACCGAAGACCAGCGTATATGTGGGGAAGAAGAGGAGTTCGCGAAGATAAGGAGAGCGTTCGATCTTGATCTTGCGCCCTGCGATCTTCATCAAGGTCCAGGTATCCTTAGCCCAACCGGGCTCACTCTTCGTCAGGACCGATACCCTCAGCCCCCTTAGGAAGCCCTTGGGATCCCATAGTTCGGCCTCGCTTAGCCCCAGGGCCGCCCCAGCGAGGCCGAGGATCGTCGTCGGCGGAGGGAAGGGGAGCGTCCTTTGGTAATTGTGATCTAGCGGAGGTCGGAAGGAGCAGCTTAACCCCTTGACTTCTACAACTAAGACCTCGATTCCGCTCCTATCGCCCATACCCCCTTCAAGTCCTCCTTAGCCCTATCGATCGCTTCAGATACGTTGAGAACCTCCGCCTTCACACCGTTGACCTTCAGCTCCCTTAAGTCGGTGCTCGTCTGGGCCTCATCGGCGAAGAAACCCGGCTCGATCCCGAAGATGAGCCGCTCTAGGTAGGATTCGACCCTGTTGAGGGCCCCTTTGAGCGGGGCCAATTCCAGAAGGGGCTTATCGCAGCTACCGTCATAGCCGACAGAGAGCGCATCGAGAAAGAGAGGATACTTCACCCGAAGACGGGCGTAGGCGATGAATTTCGGTGAGAGGTCAGCTAGCAGTCGAGCGGTCCGCCCCCCGCCCCAGAGGAGCTTCAATGCCTCCAGGAGTGCAGCCAGACGGCGATAGCGCTCCTCCTTCGAAACCTCCCTCCCCTCTTCGGAACCGAGTTCCAAGGGCTCAAATCGTCCCACACGATCCAGCTCGATCAGGATCGCCCCGTGGAATAGGTTCCGGTATATCTCGGTCTCAAAGAGATTGCCCCCTGCATGGAAGGGCTGACTGAACTTCTCGAAGGAGCGTGTCCCCAGGTCTCGGTCCCCGCGATAGGGGAAGAGCCCCACAGCGGGTGAGACGCGGACAGGAGAGGTCCGCCGCCGATTGCCGGAGGTATCGAGGTAGCCAAAGAGGTCCTCATCGATGAACTCCCAGGGGCGCACCGGTGGGATCACTTCCTGGCCCTTCGGTTCACAGAAGGGCTCGGAGAGCGACCAGCCTAACCCCTCCAACCGATCACGCAGCGCTCTCCTCAACGCCTGTCCGGAGATGTAGGGCAGTGTGCTCCCATTTGGTAGGGTCACCTTCTTGGCGATGATCACGTTCCCTTCCGTGTGAGAGGCGTTGACGTTGCCAGCGGGGACCTTTAAGAGGTATCCGATGGCGATCGCTTTGCTCTCCATATCGTCCTTCTTCTCCCTTTCACCCATCACTACCTCCTCCTTCCCCTTCTCCCTTCATTCTCCCCTCTTGGGGTCTGGCGGCCCGAAGATAGGCATTCATCGCATAGATAGAGAGGTGGGTCTTGACCATGGACCAAGGGAGGCCCATGATCTTCTCCCCTTCCAGACCCAGAAGCTCTTCAGGGATGGTCATCTCCAAGCGGAACTGAATATCATTAAGCACACGATAGAACTCCTCCAGGCTCTTGGCATTCCGCAGGGAGTAGAGGAGGCCCATCTCCCCCTCCTTCTGGGCCGTCCGTCCTAGAGTGTGTCCAAACCCTTTAAGCTTGTGGTTCAACTCCTCCTTCATGCCTAAAACCCCCTTTGCGTATATTCCAAATACCTCCTCTGAGCCCTTACTTAATGGTCGGGGAGGGCTCTCTTTCGCCCGGACCTCGTAGAGGAATTGCTCAACATAAGGGAAGAAGTCACCAAATCCCAGGAGGTCCCGGGCGATCCGCTCACGCCAAATGGTCTCCGTCCCTCTCTCCCGCCTCTGGTAGAACTGGTCCCAGATGTGATTGACCAATCGGACTTGGTCCTCCTGGGGCCAGCGCGTGGTCAGAGCTGCAAGCCAATCCCGATAGAGCCGATAGAGCTCCTGGAAGCGGGAGAACTCCTCAAAGGAGCCCATATTGAAGCGCTTGCCGGGTTGGCCGCTGATCCCGTAGAGTTTGAGCTCGGATGGGATTGGGGGAAGCTCTCCCAGGATCGACCGGAGGAGCTCCTTGCCGGCATCGCTGAGCTCTCCCAAATCCTGGCGTTGTAGTTGGGCGAAGAGCCAGAGGAGGAGGCCGAGTAGGGTCTCATGGATATAAGGTCCAGCGAAGGCCGTGGGGAAGTTAAAGCCCTTATCGGTATATTTCAGCTTGAGGGGCTGGAGGACCGTGTCACGCAGCTCCTTCAGGAAACGTAGATCATGGGAGTGGAAGACGAAGATATGGAGCACCTCTCCCCCTTGGGCGCGATAGAGCCAGCCCAAGTAACCCGCGAGGCCGGCCAGGGCACAGCGGGGGCAGACCCGGGCTGCCCCGCGCAAACCGGGATAGAAGTTGGCGAACTTGTCGGGGGTGACGAGGAAGGGGAAGATCCACTGCTTGGAGGGCTCAGTCGGTCCCTCTGCGCCGCAGAAGGTGCACCGGCCTCTCCCGGTGGGGTTGAGCTTGAGATCGAATACCGGTGGAGCCGTGGGGTATTCCTCCCCCGCGATCGTGATCTTGGGAGCGGGCTTCCCTGAGACCCTGATGAAGGTGTTCACCGGATAGGCCCAATTCACCTTCTCATACTCCTTGACCTGTTTAGCACTTTCATCGTAATACCGGCCCAGTTTGCCCGTCTTCCGCACCAGCTCCTTTAACAGCCCCTGACGCACCTCTTCCACTTCATGCTCCCCTTCTCCGAAGCGGGAGATGAGCTCCACCAGGCCGTTATCGATCCAGAAGTTCCCTGTCGGTTCATCTAAGCTCAAATATACCTTCATTGCCTCTCACCTTTGAGCGGCTCGATGAAGCCGCAGCCGAGGCTCGTGTTCTCCCCTAGGCCGACATCGAGGGCGAAGACCAATACCTCAGGAGGGCCTTGCAATTCGCCCCTGAGGAGCCAGCCCCGAATTCCTTGGTTCTTCCCTGGGATCCGGTAGAGCTTCGAACGGAAGCCCCTGAAGAGGTGGAGGGAAAGCTTGGGCTCCTCCGGGAGTGCCCTCCCATAAAAGGCCATATACTTCCTCTTCAGGTTCTCCAGGAGGTTCGTGGCATAGCGTGGTTCAGTCGGAGCGAGGTAACGCTTAAGGAGCTTGCCGGCCTCATCTAACTCCCCGGTGGAGACAACCACCCCGGAGAGGGCCTTGAATTGCAAGCTTGTCCCCACCTTTGGAGAGGGTAAGAGTTCCAGTCCTTGGAGAGGGAGGTAGCTCTGGCCTATCGTGAGACCACCTTGACGGATCAGTCCGGAGGTGAAGGCTTGAAGGAAGACCTCCGAAGGCGAGGCTAGGATGAAATGGAGTGGCCCCTCCAGTTCGAGCCCCTTGGAGTCGGTCTTAGGAGGTGTGAGGCTGTGGAGGGGCGAGAAGCTGAAGGCCTTGAAACTCTTCCCATCAGGGGAAGAGAAACCCTTTTCATGAAGGAACTGGGAATAGGCTGGATCCGCTTGAGCGATGACCTGGAGGATCGCGCTGTAGATTAGGTAGGGATAGTGCCAAGGCAAACGGTAATCCCTCTCCTCCCCTAACTCGATCTGCAAGCGCATCCTGGCTCCCTCTCGGTCGGTCCCATGATCCCTGCTGGGAGCGCTATCCTTAAATTCCAGTTCCTTTTCCTTCATCGTAATCCGGATAGATTTCGGACTCAAATCTCCTCTCATCCCATTCGGATTAACAAGCTAAAAGGCGGAAATCTTTCAGAGGAGGGAGAAGAGCCCGCAGGCGGTAACAGGATAGCAGATTCCCACCTCTGTAGGCTCCCTCAAGACCCCGATGAGGATTCCACTCCATGTCAACCTTTAGCTACAGGTTTTGAAAAAGCGATAACAGTGATTGTTTCCATCCCCGATGAGGATTCCACTCCATGTCAACTCGTTGGGACGGTCTCGCGACAGGGCGGTTTCCTCGTGTTTCCATCCCCGATGAGGATTCCACTCCATGTCAACCTGAGATAATGAGAAGTTGTCCAGAAAAAGTCAGTAGAAAGAGTTTCCATCCCCGATGAGGATTCCACTCCATGTCAACAGATAAAGGAGGTGGAGAGGATGGCGTGGAAAGTATATGCAGAGTTTCCATCCCCGATGAGGATTCCACTCCATGTCAACGCGGGCGGGCGAGGAGGCGGAGCTCTGGGCCCGGGTGAGGAACCGTTTCCATCCCCGATGAGGATTCCACTCCATGTCAACTTAATCTCCTGGGCTCGCTCTTCACCGCAGCCTTGGGTAGTTTCCATCCCCGATGAGGATTCCACTCCATGTCAACTGGAGCAGCGATGCCTCACCTGGAAATTGATTCCGAGAATCCCAAAAAGTTTCCATCCCCGATGAGGATTCCACTCCATGTCAACTCACCGACGGGGACGTGATCACCCTCGTCCCTGAAGTGAAGTTTCCATCCCCGATGAGGATTCCACTCCATGTCAACATGGAGGGGGAGGGGTGGTGGATCGTTGTAGGAGAGCATAGGGTTTCCATCCCCGATGAGGATTCCACTCCATGTCAACTTTATTCCCGGCCTTATCCTCAAATTCTATGTCCACATAGTTTCCATCCCCGATGAGGATTCCACTCCATGTCAACTTACCCTTTCTCGACCCTCTTGGGATGGGGGCTTTCACGGCCATTTGCAAACACCCCCTCCTCCGAGAGCCCCTGACGCCCCATTATGGAGCAGGGATCGACGGAAGTCAAGTCCCATTGCGGTGCGAACATCCCCTGACCGATCGGCAGCCATAAAACTCCCTTGTCATAAGGATTTTAGGGCACTCACCCTCCTCGACCCTCTTATAGCGAAAATCATGTTTGCAAGTGATGGAGGAGATCCCCTTCAGATTGTGATATCCACATGTCAAAGATCTCACCTGGTGGTTCTCTCAAGCTTCCTCAAATGAACTCCCCTGGCTGAAAGCCCAATACCCCTGGGGCCTTACCTTGCAACGACCACCCTATCCCTGCTTAACCATATTACAACTTCAGGTTACAAGGCTCAAATTGAGGGAACCTCGACGAGGCGATCAGACGATCACCGCATATTCCTCTCGGGTCACCGCGCCATTGATGGTCAGGATCCTCCGGCGGCAGGCCTCACAGAGGATGTAGTAACGCACCGTGTCCCCTTCCCCCTCTTTGATCACTCCTCTAACCGCTTTCTTCATCCTTTCCAGGTCCTTGGGGCTGAGGATACACTCGAAGACGGAGTATTGGACGGGGGTGCCGAAGCCCTTCAGCTTCTTATGCAGTCGCGTCCGGCGGCGGTCGTCCGAGATGTCGTAGGCGACCACGATGAAGACCTTCCCGTTTCGGTTCCGGTTCCGGTCCTGAAACCTCCTTCGATTCATCGTGTGTGGAATGGCCGATAGTTTTTCGCCCTGCCTAGGATAAGCTCGGCCAAGTGCCTCACCTGGAGCTCCAAGCAGCGGCGATAGGATATCCTCACCTTGAGCCGGGGGTAGAAGACCCTGGCGGCCAGGCGGCCCTCATATCTCCTAAGGAATTGCATGAGCCCCTCCCTGGTGAGCCGGACCTGCCCCCGGATCCAGCGGAAGTCGCCCTGGCCCAGCTCCCCACGGTTGATCATCGCCAGCACCAGGGAATCGACAATCACCGGCCGCCATTCCTCCATCAGGTCCGAGGCCAGCGCCGCATGGCCGCGCTTGAGCTCGTGGAAGAAGCCAAGGTAGGGGTCCAGGCCCACGACGTTGATCAAGCCATAGATGTTGTTATATAGGAGGGTGTAACCCAGGCTGAGGAGGGCGTTGACCGGATCGCGGGGCGGGCGATGGTTTCGCCTCTCGAATCCCAGATCCTGCCTGAGGAACCGCCGGAAGGCTTTGTAGTAAGCGGCAGAAGCGGCCCCCTCGTAACCCCTGAGCTCTTCTAAACCCTCGGCGAGGGTCACCTTACGGGAGAGCCGTTCCAGGATGTTCAGTTGGGCTTCGATCGTTCTGCCCTTTTGACTTCGCCGCTGACGGCGACAGAGGGCGATCATGTTCTGAAGCTTGCCACTGACGAACTGCTTGGAGAGGGCCAATCTGAAGTCGGGATCGCGCGATTTTTCATATTGCATCCACCGCAGGCGAGCGTCCTTGGTGGGCTCCGGCTGGAGCCGTCCACGGTAGATCCCCCGGCTGGAGAGGTAGGCCACGTCGATCCCCTGGTGTAGGGCAAATTTGATCGCTGGGGTGGTGAGGTTAGCGTTCCCGAAGACCACGATCCGGTCCACCTGGAGCGCGGGGATCTCCTTGAGGACCTTCCGGCCCTTGCGGACAACAAATCGGTTATCAACCTTCGTCAGGGTAGCGCCCTGCTCGATGATGTAGAGGGTGGCCATCCCTTCTTATACGTTCCTCCCCTTCGGTTTCCCTATCGGAGGGCAAGATCGGGACCAATGTGGGCTCGGGTCCTGCTAACCTTCCCTCGCGCTCTCCGTCTATAGCTATCTCTTGCTCTTTTTGTTGCTCTCTGGACTCCTGTTCCTGAAGTTGGTCGATCTCCGCTTCAGCCTGTTCGACAAGGCGCATCAGACGCCTATGTCCTCGGGCTCCGGGCTCGAGGAGGAGGGTCTCTCCCAGGAAGCTTAAGCCCCTCTCTAGGTGGACGATCTGGGTCTTGTGAGGGTTGAGCTTCAGGTCGAGCTTCGCCAGGAGCTTCCGCGCGAGCTTCAGCGCCCTGCGGGCCTGCCGCTCGGTCCGACATAGGATTAGGATGTCGTCAGCATAACGCACCACCTTGAGCCCTTTCCCGTGGGCCAGCTTGTCGAAGCGGTCGAGATAGACGTTGGCGAGGAGGGGGGAGATGACCCCGCCCTGGAGGAGGCCCCGGGCTTCCTCCCTCTTGAGCAAGCCGTTCCGCTGGACGGTGACCGTCTCAGCCTCCAGCCAGGAGCGGATGATCCGCCGTAGCTCGCGGTCCTTAACCTTCTTAGCGATGAGAGCATAGAGCTTCTTCAGGTTGATGCTCTCGAAGAAGTCCTCGATATCGAGGTCGACGACCCACTCGTGGCCTTGCTCGGCCAAGCGGGCGACCTGTTCCAGGGCCATCTCCACGGAGCGACCGGGGCGGAAGCCATAGCTTGTCTCCACGAAGTCCGCTTCAAATAAGGGCTCAATGACGTTCAGCACCGCCCGCTGGACGATCCGATCCCGGACGGTGAGGATCCCTAGAGGGCGCTTGCTCCCATCGGGCTTGGAGATGTAGATGCGCTTCACCGGCTGGGGGCGGTATCTCCTCCTTCGGAGGTCCCGCTGGAGGGTCTTGAGGTTGGAGAAGAGATAGCGCTGGAACTGGGAGATGGTGACCCCATCGACCCCGGCGGTGTCGCTGTTTGATCTCACCCTCACCTTATGCCAGGCCTCGGTGAGGTTCTCATCGGAGTAGACACGGCGGTAGAGTCTCCTGAACATCCCTTCCTAGCCTGCTATCCCAGGTCAAGCCAAGATCAGGATCGGAGCCGGGATCGAGCGAACAGGCCCCTCACCATGATGTAGATGCCGAACAAGGCGATGAGGAGCACCCCAAGCTCGCCGATGATGGTTATCATCTGGTCCGGATCACCTTGGCTGTAGACCACGGCGAAGATCAGCAGGGAGGTTAAGGGGATCCCCAAGGCGAAGGTCCTCCGGATCAGGCGGCCGAGGAGCCCACCTCGGCCCCGTCCCAACGCCCGGAAGAGCACCAATAGCAGCAAGATGAGCGTGCCGAACCGGGTAGGGATCAGTTGCCGCAGTATCAGGTTGAGCAACAGCACCGTAATCGTCATGATGAAGAATAAATCCCAGATCCAGCCCATCATAGCCCACCTAGCCCCTTAAGAGGGCCTCAAAGAGGGCCCCGAGGAACCACAGGCCGAGGCAGATGCCAAAGAAGATGATCAGGATCCAGAGGACGAGGTTGAGGAGGATGAAGAACAGGCTCACCGCCAGAGGGAAGGCACCGGCGGCGCCGGCGACCACCTCTCCGAAGGCCAGCCGATGCCAGTCCAGCCTCCCTGCCCTCATCCCCTGGGTGCGCCAGGCCAGCCAGAGGTAGACTAGCAGCGCGACTATATTCAGCGCTAGCAGCATGGGGATGTGGTCAGCGATCCACAGGAGCAGACCGTGCAAGGTCCCGCCGAAGACGAGGAAGAAGTCCGAATGGCTCGCCCTGAGAAACCAAGGCAACCCAGCCAGGAAGAGCAGGTGAGCCAGGAGTGCCGCCCCGGCGAGCCAGGTGAGCACCCGTAGCTTGGGATCGAACGGGGCCCGCCACTCCTCATAGGGCACAGCCCGCTCCAGGAGCTGGGGGAGCGTCGCCCGCTGGAGCTTCTGTGGCTGTAGCTCTTGCTGCTCCTGCTGCTGTGGCTGTAGGACCATTGTGCTCGCCATACTATCCATCTATCTATCACCCACCTCTCTCACCCTCCTCGGCGGTATAGCGCCAATGGGTCAGGTAGAACCAGACGGCCAACTCCCCGACGCGGATGGGCCTCTGGGGTGCGACCACCGCGCCGAGGAGCAGGGGATCGAGCCCCAACCCCAGGGACAGGGGGATCATCGCCAACCCTGCGGCCGTCGCTAACCCCAGCCCGGCTCCTCCAAGGAGGGGGAGGGCTGTGCCCAACCACAGGACCGTGCCCAGGCTGCCGAGGCGCTCGGATGCCCGTCGGACGTGCGGTGAGGGTGGCACGAGCCTCTCGGCCTCGAGGGGCTCGCCTTCCTTGATGGAGCCCTTCTCGACCTCGTGGACCACGTAGAGCAGGTCGAAGCATCGGGCTAGGCTCGACCGGTTGAGCCGGTGCAGGTGCTGAAGGGTATGAGCGGGGATGGGGAAGCCATCGGGATCGGAGAAGAGCGGGTCCTCGGCCAGGTTGCAGAAGACGTAGTCGTAGTGCTTCCCCTTGGTATGGAGACGCCAGCCGGCGAAGAGGGGTGCGACGGCTACAGGGAAGACGGGCAGTCCCTCGTTCCGGGAGAGGGCCACGATCCGCTCCGCCCGCGCGCGCAACCCCGAAGGGATGAGCAGCTCAGGGGCCATCCCCTCAGCCTCAGCCGTGCGCTCTCCCCCTTCGATCGCACTCAGGCCCGCCTGTCCTACCACGGGGACGGGAGCCTCGTCAGGGCGCACGGGGGCCCCAGCCCGGCGGAGGAGGCCCTCAAGCCAGGCGGCATCGCTCAAGGGCACGACCTTGCCCTCGCTCCTCGGTTTCACTTGAAGCTTCAGCATCTCCTTCTACAATAGATTTGTGACCTTTGACTCAAGGCTGGGAGCGGGTATCCTAGGGATGGAGGGGGTATGGCTCCACCTCCTTT
>Ga0190286_1000858_pt1 | contig 11775 bp, 11 predicted proteins | sample 48691834_MG_FD_183241 | JGI IMG/M metagenome (GOLD analysis project Ga0190286, IMG submission 183241) | Hydrothermal vent microbial mat bacterial communities from Southern Trench, Guaymas Basin, Mexico - 4869-18-3-4_MG | ecosystem: Environmental > Aquatic > Marine > Hydrothermal vents >... | reverse complement strand
CAGAAGAGGAGGGTATAAAATTTTTATTCTTGGCAAATCCAATAAGGCTTATTGGTAAAGATAATAGGCTAAGGGCAGTAGAATACATAAAGATGAAATTGGGAAGGCCGGATGTAAGTGGTAGACCCTCTCCTGAACCTATCCCTGGAACAGAAAAGGAGATTGAGATAGATACCTTTATTGAGGCAATCGGTCAATATCCCGATATATCATTTTTAAAAAATGACCCTATTGGCAAGGAATTAGAATTTACTAAGCGTTGTACTATTGTTGTGAACAAAGATACCTATCAGACAAATATCCCCTTTATCTTCTCTGCAGGGGATGTAGTATTAGGGCCAAGGCGTGTGGTGGATGCCATCGGTACGGCAAGGCTGGCAGCATGTAGTATTCACTCATATTTAAAAAAGGGCATAGTAAAACCTCCAGAAAAATTACTTAAGGGGCCTCTTCCTAGACCAAAAATAGATAAAAGATATGTTAGATGCATGCCTAGGGCCATGATGCCTGAGAGGGGAGTAAAGGAGAGGATCAAAGACTTTAAAGAGGTTGAGCTTGGCTTTACAGAGGAGATGGCACAATATGAGGCAAGGCGATGTTTAAATTGTGGGCTGGTCTGTTATGATAAAACCCCCTGATTTTACTCAGGTTAATCAAAAAGGAGTGAGATATATTGTATGAAAAAATCAAATTTAATTTCATTATTTTTTGTTTTGTTTTTATGTTTATCTTCTAGTCTAGTTTTGGCATCTGATAATAAAAAGGAAGGAAATTCTATTGTTTCAAAGGCCTTGCTATATTTGCCCAACAGAATATTAGATTTCCTCGACATATTCAGATTAAATGTAGCTATTGGCCCTGGTTTGGGCTTAAATGTCAGGGCTACCAAATTTGCCCAGATTGGTGCAGAGACTTATATCTCAGCCAGGGTTGGATTGGGTAAAAATTCTGGTCTTTTTATAAAAAGATATGGATTACTTTATACCGAAACCGAGCTGTTTACTGGTGGAGTAAGCATTCTATATACTGGGGGTAGCCAAAGGGGTTTGACCGAAGTAGGTGCTACTGTACATTTAGGGTTAGTTGGGGCTGAGGCAGCAATAGATTTATCAGAGATTGCTGATTTTTTCCTAGGGATTTTCACCATTGACTATAAGAATGACGATTCTCAATGATAAATAAGGTAGTGGAGACCAAATTCCTCCACTACCTTTTGTACTTGTCTTTTGTTATTTCAACAAAAATACTACCTTTGCCTGTGCGAGGAAGTTGGTCTTTTGGTTGTGTGTAAATATGGCTGCTGCCTCATCAGAGCCTACCTGTGCATCTGTAAATTTTACCACACCCTTTGCCCTAATATACATTGGATTATTAGACCCCCAGCTCTGAAGTAAGGCCTTGGCCTTATTTTCATCATTGGTAAAACCACCACAACCCCTTTCTAGCAAAACAGAACTTACAATTTTAGAAGGATCAAAAACCACCTCATTTTTGTCAGTAAGAATGCGATTTACCAAGGCAGGTCTAAAATTATATTCTCTGACATCAAGAATAAGACCATCATGGGGATTAACAAGCTCAGAAGGTGGAGCTACTTTAGGCTTTTTTGGAATTGAGGCTACTTCAGGTTTTTTTTCCGTAGCAGGTGTTGAAGGTATTACCTCTGGAATCAGCTTTGGCTGATAGGCAGGTGCAGGGGGAGGCAAAAGCTTTTCATCCTTCATTAAGGGTAGGATAATATCATAAAGACCACCCTTTCCTCTAATATAAAGCTTCAGGCAGACCTGGGCATAACCACGGTTAGGATCATAGCGCTCTCCACACTTCATGGCCCCCTTAAGATATCCTTCTACTGTAGTCCTAATGGCATCGCTTTGAAGCATCCCATCCCTTATTGTAGTACTGCCATAAAGATGAAGACCTTGGAGCACTTCAAGCAAGTCCCTCTGTGCTACCACAGTTGCAGCCCTTATTGCCCGATAACGACTTTGTCCCTCCTCAGAGGTTCCAATTACCTTAATATAACCCTCACTAAATACCTTGACAGGTTCTGTAACTGACTGCCAAGTTTCTTGAGTATAAGCAACCACCACAAGACTGACTAATAATACTAAAAAAGTGCCTAAAAGTTTCTTCATCTTTGATTCCTCCTTTTTTTAATAAATATTCATGACATTTCTAAGTTTCATCACAGCCAACAGTAGTTCTGCCCCATCAACATAATCCTCTGGCCTGAATTCACCAGAAAGCTCTGGCTCCATAAGTCCTCTCGTAGTGACATTCATCACCGCATTAAACCAGGCAACATTTGAGGGTACATCAGGAAAAGGTGTGTTCTCTGCGCCAAAATAGGCCGTAGACAGTTTCTCATTCCCTGTTAATTTAATTAATAGGTCTTCTAAAATAAATGCCAATTCCTTGCGCTTTACAAAGGACTGAGGTTTAAATAAATAGGCCCTAGTTGTATAGTCATATTGAGCCTCAAGCCCCCTCACATTCCATTTAGTAACAATGATAATTTCGTTTTTAAATATATGGTTTAAGGCATCGGCCGGAATAAAATCGGCTTTAGGTATTTGGGACTTTATAGGAATGCGCCCTGCCAAAAAGCGATCAAGATGAAGCTCATCTACCAGCAGTGCCGCCACATCTGCTTTAGTAATAGCATCCTTTATGGCAATCTTTTTAGCCACATCGGTAAGGGTATATTGACCACAAGCACGCACAATCTTTTGTACCTTTTTGTAAAGGGTATTGGCACGATCATGCCATTTTGCTGGTTTTGCAGAGATTACCTTGGCAAGGGTCTCTTCTGCCTTTCTGAACTCATAGGCCTTATAATAAGCTACACCCATAAAGTAATGAGCAGCACTCCTAGTTTGGTAGTAAGGCAGGTCTGCCTCATTGACCTTTTTGAGATCAAGAGCATCTTCATAATGATTTTTGGCCTTTTTAAGCCATTTCTTAGGGTGTCCCTCTGTATAGACCCTGATACCCGTAACATGGTAAATAAATTTTTCTGTATCGCCTTCGGCCTTATCCTCACTCTTGTCAAGATATTTAATAGCCCTTTTTATATCTATTTTTTGGTGTTCCTTCTCTGCTTGTTGCCCGGCCTTTATCGCTATCACCAGGGCCTTTCCTGCCAAGGCAGGGCTATAATCTCTATCCAAATAAAGTGCTCGCTCAAACCGCCTGTTTGCCTCTACAATATCACCTCTTTCAATTGCCTCCATGCCCTGAAGATAATGGTGAGAGGGTATATCTTCAATAGATATAGGGACTGGCTTAGGCTTGGCACAGGAGATAAGAAACGTCAGGATTATAACCAAAAAAATAAAAAAATTTTTTTTACCCATCATAGCCTCCTCTCTTAGTTTTTTATAGATTGATCTTTTCTTCCATCTTTACTAATGCCTCTAAATAACCTTTATACTCAGCTACCTGCTCTTTTTGTGAAATACTATGTGCCAGAATTTCGGCATAATTTATAGGTAGTGTTATAACACGTTTACCTAAAAGCTTAGCCCTTTTTTGGCTTAGTGCCTCTGCATTTGGCCCTACTATAACACCCATAATAATAAGGGATGACAAGGCCTGGCCTATATCCTGTGCCTTGAGAGAACTCCATACCGCTATGTCATCGATAATCTTTACTGTTAAGAATGTCATAGCTGTTGCTATGCGATTGAAGTTTCCATCTATAAACTTTGCTATTTCTAAAAGTTTTTTCGCTTTTTCTATCTTTTCTGGTGTTACCTCGATGGTAGTAAGCGCCTCATTATAGAGCCTTTTCTGGAGGATCTTTTTATTACGTACATTTCCCTCAAGTTCTGCCTTTTGTCTACTAAGAACAACTCTCTCTCCCCATGGCAATTTTTTATCTTTTAGCTGCGCTTTTATCTTTTCCAAATCTGTTCTTGCTATAGCCAATTCTTCATCTGTCCTTTTAATCTCATCTTGTTTGTCTTCGGGGAGGAGTGTATAAAAAACCTCTTTGAATGTGCCTAGGTGTTCACCCTCCACTACCCTAAAGCAGCTGTGATGGATTTTTAAATCTACCCAAGACCCAAAGCCACTTGAAAAAAGATATCTATAGAGCATTTCCTCAGTTGGTCTATAAAAGAAGGCACACTTACTTCTTCTTTCATGTTGGCAAATAGGGTTACTTGGATTAACAGAATAAAATGCCCTGCTGTAATAAGCACACTTGCAGCCAAATGGGAGATGACCAAGCACTAACTTTGCATGTTCATAGCGACGGCCCAATGCCTCAGCAGCCTTGACAAAGACTGTTGCCCTTGTGCCTCCTGTAATCCCTGAAAGAAAACCACCAGATCTAATTAAAAATGCTGTATAAACTGCAGGATTATAGACCCTAAAGAAACTAAAGTCTTTTTTAAGGAGCCTGGTCAAACACTCATCATAGGCCCTCTTTCTTTCCTTTTCCCCTGGAGCAGGCCTTTTTACATAGTGGTTTAAAAGCTCAGGCCATTTATCCTCTAAAGAAACAGGCATCCTTTCTAAAATAGTCTGGTTTAATTTGGTAAGGGCCGCCAATTCATCTAAAAAGACTAGGTCTATCTCCAACTCCATGATAGGATTTGTAGAGACTTTGTTTGTTCCTGGAACAACAGGCATACTTGCACAGCCTAACACAAAGAAAAGGATTAAAAAAATTAAGTATATCTTTTTCATCTTAAAAACCTGTAGGGGTTTTATATTCCTCTAAGAGTCTCTTTGTCTTTTCCTGTCGACCAAAGGAGGCAAATGCAGTCTCTAGCTCATATGAGACATCACGAACAGCCCTTTGCATATCGGCATCGTTTGGTTTTAAAAAGGCAGCCCGGCGATAATATTCCATGGCCTTATTGAGATAACGTGCCTGGGTAGGTTGGTCATTTGCCTCATTCCAGGCAAGGCATTCTAAGGCCAGCCCTGTATTATAGATTATTCCTGCATCAGTGCAGTTGGGGTTATCTGCCAATGGTCTAAGCACCTCATAGGCCCCCCGGCAGTTGCCTGCATTTATCATAGCAGCTGCCCTTCTTGCTACTGTTCCCTCCATTTTCGCTGGTCTTAGTACCCTACTCTTTACAGGTACAAATTGCCGTATTACCCGCCGCACAGCCTCTTTGACAATAATCTCCTTTATACGAAGCTCAGAGGGCAATGCCTCACTCTTATAATATGGTACCTCAAAGTGTTTCTCAATAAGGATAGGTTCACTAGTTGAGCACTCAAGTATACCTGCCTGTCTTATAGAAAAACTGGCCTGGAATACACCATCACGAACAATTCTATCCCCTTCTCGCTTGGTATTTACAAAAAATTGATGGACCCTAATGCTCAAATCTGGATACTCACCCTCTATTGAGGGTACAGCAACGGCATTTATAAATCTTGTCTCTCCTAGTACAGCCTTAGCACACTGGGCTATTACCTCCTTTTCATGGGAAGTGACTTGACCACTTACTGTCTCTGCTCCAACATACATAAACGAGATACCACTTTTGCCTTGGGTAGTACAGACCAAACCCTCCTTTATAGGATTAGGGCGATATACGCTCACTAACGCCCCTGTAGTAGCTAGGTGTGTAGTAGCACAGGCAGTCATCGTCACCAATAAGAAAAGGCCTATCAAAAATAAAAAATACCTCTTCATAATTAAAATCCTCCCCTCGTATAATTTCCACTAAAGACCACCCGGCTTCCTGCCATCTCTGTGGGGGTAAGGGGAAGCCCTGCCCTTTTAATACTTCTCCTCATTATTTTTCTGACAGATGTAGGATCTGCCTCGCTAAAGACCTCTATTTCCATATAACTTCCTGTCTGTCGTGAAATACGGTATTTCCAGCCGATATCGCTTTCTAATAGATCCTCCACCCTGTCCTGATCCTTTGGGGATATATTCTTAAAGATTAAGACCACAAATTTTGCCCTTTTTGTACTAAAGCGCTCTACAATCTTGGCAGTCAATCGATCTACACAGGTGGGCCCTATCTTGAGGGCAACCCGGGCAATTCCATCAGCAAGTCCATAACCCCCCCCACGGCTGATGGTCTTACCCCTATCCTGTACATTGGCAAAAAGCTCCCCGGTCGTTACATCATAGGCCTTAATACTAAGGCTGGCCAAGATAAGCATATAGCCATCAGGGGTTGGCCTTGTGCCTGCATCAAAACTGACTAATACAACAGCATCTCCTGTCTCCTGACGGGCAATCTGAATAGCCGTTTCCTCATCTACTACCATTTCTGCCACCCTCCCCCTTATCCTTTTCAGCTCAGAGGGCAAAAATACACGAAAACCATAGCCTGCCAATTTGTCTTCAATTAAATCCATCACTGTTTGAACAGCCTTTGAACTATAGGGTAGATCAAGACCAGTGCGGGGCATATAGACCACTACTACCCGTCTCTGCTCAAAACTAGTTTCCTGAAATGCCCTCTGAAAACGAGGCTCCTTTCTAAATTCATCAATAGCGCTCCTTAAACGATAATCATCTATAATTACAGAAAGCCTTACCTTGTATGTATCGGTCACAGGGTCCCTACCCTCAACTAGCACCTTATAATTTTTTACATAGCCAGCACTGGCCGAGGCAATCCTGTCATAGATCATCTTTCCTTGGCCTATCTCAGTGCTGGACTTTATATATGTCCCTAATGCCTTTTCTATGGCAGTCCTAATACCATTATTGATTGCCTCCTGTCTTGTATGTCCTTCCCCAATCGCAATTACCTCCATAGCCAGGGCCATCGCATTCCAAAACAACACTAAACAAATAATGACCCATAAACTCTCTATCCTCTTTATCTTCATAAATGCCTCCATAAAAATCTATAAAAAATAACATTAATTTTATTTATCCCATCATTAATCCCTTTGTCAAGAAAAAAAGTTATACGTATCTTTTCATGCTACCTGCAAATCAGCTACCTGTTTGTGCCTAGGTAAAACCCTTTAACTATCTCAAATTGTGGCAAAAATTTGTTACTTTGCCTTCCTCATTAATAGTAATTATCAATTGTTGATTAACCTTTTTCCCAATATAGCCACCTTTTATATACTTATAGCTAATAACCTTTTTTGCATCAAAACAAGATTCCCTATAAGGCTTGCCTAATTTTTCTCTTATCTTATCTTCGAAAGTAAATCCTGGCCTAATAAACTCTATATAATCTGCTCGAATAGGGCTTCCTATCTTAGCTGTACAACCCGCTAATATTATTAAAACAAAGAAAAGAATAGCTCTTTTCCTTTTCATTTTTTTCTCCTCATTGTTAGTCTTTAATGATAATACTTAAATAGCTTCTTTGCTATTTCCTTGCCTGCGTTTTTAGCAGCCTCTTTTGCTAAAATATGAGGAAGGGTAGGTGGCGTTGGTTCCCTATCAAGACAGCTTTTAACCCCAGGAGGCACAGCTCGCTCATCACCACTTAAAGAATCACAATAAGAAGAAGAATCACTAAATCTTTTTGAAAAACTACCATTTGTTAGAACTTCACAAGCCCTTCTTGCTCTTAAATGTTTTAATATATAATTTCCAATAATTGTTGCGGAGGTTTCTCTTGTATGAACTCTCCATTTTGCTGTAATTTGTTTTCTTCCTATTTCTTCTGCTTTCTCCCCCAAAAATACATAACGCTTCCCACTACAACCTGTTATGTTTTCCCAAATATCTCCTGATTTCTTTCCTCTACATTTATATAGCGTTTCTTGATTAGATTCCCATTTTGTCTGCCAACCCGTATCTCTTGTATCTATACTTATTTCTCCATAGAGAATGTCATCAGCATCAAGATGCCCTAGTATTACAGGGGCATAATCAGGATCAAAGGCCTTTGTCCATCTCCTCAGTAACCTTTCTGTATCAGGTATGAGAAATTTTATAAATTCAGCCTCGATTTCCTGAACAGTGGATAATATATTATCAGCTATTATCCTACCTTCTATTGAAGGCCTTGTTCTTCCATGTGGTGTAAATGGCATTACTACAATCTTTCTAATAGCTTTTTCTTTCCAAAATTCATATTTGTATTCGGCATCTGGATAAGAGGGGTCATAAGCCAAACATTTTCTAAACTCTATTGCGGCCTTTTTTGCAGTTTCCTTTCTTTTGACCCTTTGAGAGGCTGGGATATTCCAATAAATGTGTTTATATTCATTTCCCTTATTAAAATGGGACTTTGCTGCCTCTCTAACAATTTTGCTCCTTCCATCCATTATTTTATTTTCATCAAATTTAGGAATGTCCCCTGGCAGTCTAGATACTAAGGCATTTAACTCAATTAGCCTATCGTATTCCATTATTGCCTTATCATAGTGTTTTTTTCTCAGAAAACCTTGTGCCTTTTTTATATGTTTGTCCTGGATGCGAGGAATAATTTCTTTGAGATAATTAGCTGTTTTTTCATCTCCAGGTTTTTTTAAATATCTTCTTGCTAGACATTCAAGTGAAGCGTCTAAACTATATAATGAACCAGTTATTACATATTCTTTTCTAAGATCCTCAGCACATCTTCTATAAGGAGCACAAGTTATCATAAAAAAGAAACATAATAAAATAGTTACCATTTTCGTTTTCATATTTTTCACCTCTTTATTATAATTTTTTAATTAAGCTATTGTCAAGAAAAAAGTTATATGGGCCTAGAAATTATTGCCATAGATAGGATAGCTGGCATACATGGTTTAGAAACTCACTTTAAAAACCTAAAAAAGAGGGGATGCCAGCTATTAAGATATTTTATATCAAATGTGCAAATAAGTAGGCCTTTTGGAGACAAGATGGATGGAAAACCCCCTTTAGAGAAGCTTAGAGATTTAAGATTTAAGTTTACCTGAAGAGTTTGCTTGATTGCCTCCTGTTATCCTAGATGATGTTTCTACCTTTTGGGCAGTAAGGGTGGTAACGATCTCCTGGCCCTTACATTATAATATTCCATCTCAAAATCGAAAAGACTTGATGTAAATGTGAATTTCTGGTAAGTAAATGAAAAGGGAATAGAAATGGCTGTAATTATAAAAAAGATAAAACTTAGGGGGTCTAAAGGTGAATTAGAGAAGGAGGCGATATTTGATTCAGGGTCTACATATTCCTGCATTCATCCAGAACTGGCAAAAAGTCTTGGTACAGTTGAGCCACTGCCAGAGCCCATGGAGTTTGGGACAGCCGAAAAAGGTAGAAAGGTGATTTCAAAAGGTGCTGTAAGACTTAATTTTTATATTGGGGAGTATCGCTTCTCTGATGAATTTATGGTGATAGAAAAATTAAGCAATGGTATAATAATTGGTGCAGCTACACTTCAAAAATGGAGGCTAAAGCTTGACTTTGAAAGGGATGAGATTATTATTGATCCAAAGGTAACAAAGCTTTGGCTACTGTAATGTTATTTTTCCTTTATTTCTTTTCCTCCCACCAATGGCAACATGGCCTCAAGGCTAGGATTGTGAGGATTTAATCTTAGTCCCCTTTGCAATAGTCTTCTTGCCTCATCTCTTTGGCCTGTTTGTAAATAATAACGTACAGAAATTTGGTAAATTTTCATCTCATAAGGATATTTTTTTAATGCCTCCTCCACAACCTGCTTTAATTTGGCCTCCTCACCAAGGGCTGAAAGGGTGTAAATATAATAGATATAGGTCTCCTTTTCAGGCCAGATTTTTAAAGCCTTTTCTAAAAGCTCATATGCCTTCCCGTATTCTCCCCTATTTATTGCAGCAATTCCATAATTTCTTAATTTTTCTGCTTGTTTTTTAAGTTTCTCAGGCTCTATAATCTGCTCCTCTCCCTGGGGATATGGGGATGTCAATATACTCTTTACCTCTATCTTCCCCTCTATTAAAAAGGCCCCTGGTTCTGTGCTTCCCATATAGTTCCTTTTTAGGATTAAGGGCACATTACTTTTCACATTTAATTTGTTTTTCCAGAAGTTGTTTTCTGAAATAATGGCCTGGCCATTTAAAATTTCTATGGCCAATTCATTTTTCTCAAAACGAGAGCCTGTAATAGAAATTTTTCCATCTTCAAGTCTAATTGCCTTATCAAGTCCAGTAAACATGCTGTCCTTTACCTCTACCCCCCGTGGGGTAGCTATAAGCAGTCCAACCTTCCCACCCTTAAGGGTCAATTTCTCAAAGGAGGCGCCTCCCTTAATTACAATCTTTTTTGCCCCATTTATAGTAGTTCCTTGCAAAAGGAGCCTTCCAGAAGGCACAATCTCAATGCCTACCCAACTATCCTTTTTAGGATTAAAGATAGCATTTTTGATATCTAGCTCACCTTCAACCACAATTTTTGCCTCCTTTCCACACATAACATTTACAGAAGGGCCAATCTGTGCCTTTGTGCCAATTGGGACTTTTGTAGTCTTTGCAAGGAGATAACGGCCAGCAGAGAATGTACCAATAAGGGTCTCAGGCAGGGTCTGCTCTGTAAGCACAGGTAGGGCAACAGGACCACACTGGGCGGGTTTAGACCTATTGCCAACCTCATCTAAGGCAATCACACGATAAAAATAGGTTTTCCCAGGCTCAACTGCTTTGTCTTCATAGGAGAATTCACTTACCTTGGCAATTTGTTTATACCCTGATAAAGGACTTTCACTGCGAAGGATAAGAAATGCTACAGTCTCTACATCCTCAGTGTGCCAACCAAGTTTTATAGCATCTTTTTTAACCTGTGGAGAAAGACCCTGCGCCACCCTAGGTGGACAACCATCTATGGTGATAAGGGGGAAGGTCTCTATCCAATCCCTACTCTGACCATCTGGCCTTCTGAGGTGGGCCACCAATATACCATTTTTAAGGCTATCCCCTTCTTGCACAACATACATCCCTTTATAAATCCCTGGTTCGGCTTCCGTCATATCTATTCCCTTTTTGAATTCACCTAGGTCAAAGCTTGCATTCAGCCCCGCATCGCCCTCAAGCCCCACCATAATCCTATCACCCAACTTAAATGGGGCAGGGGTGATGTTTGTCACTAACCTTAAGATTTTTGGCCTCTTTGTTGCCTCTGAAAAACCAGGCATCAGGCTGCTTACCTTAAATGCCCACTCAAATACTGCATTTTTAATGTGGATATCGCCTGTATCTGTCACCGCTGAAGAGACCACAGCCGCAATAGCACCCAATGGGTCGGCTGCAATAGCGACCTTTCTCCTCCTTGCCTTCTCCCGCCAGCAGCCAAGTTTTTTGGCCCTATTGTAAAGGCATAATTCAGCGTCTATCTTGTAGTATTGGGCCAAGAAGATATTGAAACGAGAGAGCTGATATACGGTGATTGTCACAAGGCCATCGGCATCTGGCAATTTTTTAAGTACCGCCGCAGCAGAAAAGGTTTTAAGGGAAAGCCCCTTTCCTACCTTTGCATCCACAGTAGCAAGTGGCAGGGTTGAAAAACCCTTACCTATTAGATAGTTTTGGATGACACCCCTAATAAGCCCACTTGCAAACGGTGGAGGTGAGACCTTCTTGGCAAAAAAGGGTGATAGGATGGCCACCCTCCTTGGTAAGTCCTTTTCAGCAATGTAATATATTTTATCGACCTTTTTGGTTTTTCTCTTACTTGCATGGAGACAAGAGGTATTGAGAACTAAGGCTGTAATCAACAAAAATATAAGAAAATTCATTCTTTTCATCTCAAAAACCTCAATTTTATTTTACCACAATTTTTTTAATCTTGTATTAGGATAATAGAAGCTAAGAATCTCGGAAAAAGATTTGCCTGCCTTGCCCAACTCTTGTGCCCCCCACTGGGAATAGCCC
>Ga0190286_1000856_pt1 | contig 11795 bp, 9 predicted proteins | sample 48691834_MG_FD_183241 | JGI IMG/M metagenome (GOLD analysis project Ga0190286, IMG submission 183241) | Hydrothermal vent microbial mat bacterial communities from Southern Trench, Guaymas Basin, Mexico - 4869-18-3-4_MG | ecosystem: Environmental > Aquatic > Marine > Hydrothermal vents > Microbial... | reverse complement strand
GGCCATCGCTGAGCGGCAGGCGGACGGGCTGAGCTTGCGGGTTCGCCCAGCCTTCATATCCAAAGCCCATCCGTTGGCGTGGGTGGCGGGGTCGTTCAACGCGGTGAGCGTCTATGGACACGTTACAGGACACACCATGTACTACGGCCGCGGAGCTGGCGGCATGCCGACCGCGTCGGCTGTAGTGGCTGACCTGGTTTCCGTCGCGGTCGGTTCAGCCCAGCGGACATTCTCGCAGCTGGGCGTCTGGCCTGACCGGGCAGAGCAGGCCTGTCAGTCGCCCCTCGAAGCTGTGCGAAGCAGATACTACCTGCGGATTCTCTGCGAGGACCGCCCCGGCGTCTTCGCCCAAATAGCAGCGATACTCGGCGAGCGCGAAATAAGCATATCGTCGCTGTTGCAACACGAGCCAGCTGAGGGCCAAGCTGGAATTGTGCCGGTTGTGGTTACTACCCACCAAGCCCGCGAAGGCGACGTCCGCGACGCCCTTGCGAAAATCGACAAACTGGATACAGTAAAAAGTCAAAGCGTCTGCCTGGAGATTGTAGAGGAGTATGAAGAATAGTGGATAGGCAAGTAGGCAAGTAGGCAATAGGGAAGCAGGGAATAGGCAAGTAGGCAATGGGCAATGGGCAAATAGGGGATAGGGATGTAGGGAATAGGTAGGTGGGGTTGGTTTTGATATTGGATAATTGTGGGTGATATATGACTACAATTCGGAGTTATAAAGACCTTAAAGTTTGGCAGAGTGGTTGTGAGTTGGTTAAGTTGATTTATAAGGAGTCGTCATCTTTTCCGCCTGGAGAATTGTATGGACTAGTTCAGCAGCTGCGTCGTGCGGCAGTATCTGTGCCGTCGAATATAGCTGAAGGATATGGACGCGGCACAGCAGCGGATTATGTGAGGTTTCTGCGTATTGCACGCGGGAGCCTGTACGAAATTGAAACGCAGTTGATTCTTTGCCGTAACTTAGGTTATCTTGACGAGACACGATTGAGAGAACTAACTTCGGTAGCGACAGAGTGTATGAAAATGCTGCATGGCCTGATAAAAAGTATAAACAACACAGCCCACCAACCCCTACTTACCCAACAACTATTGCCTACTTGCCTAACAACTATTGCCTAACAATCTATTGCCTAACAATCTATTGCCTACTTGCCTAACAACTATTGCCTAACTATGAAATACGCTATTATCATCCCTGACGGCGCGGCTGACGAGCCGCTGGACGAACTTGCGGGCCTGACGCCCTTGGCCTCGGCTAATATACCGAACATCGACTGGATAGCAGCCAACGGTCGAATCGGCACGGTTCGCAATGTGCCCCCGGACATGGCTCCGGGTTCGGACGTCGCTATTCTCTCCGTGCTTGGGTACGACCCGACCAGTTGCTACACCGGCAGGGCTCCGCTCGAAGCCGCGGCCAGGGGTATCGACGTTGGCCCGGACGAATGGGTCTTCCGTTGCAATCTGGTAACCATCATCAATGGCATCATGGAAGACCATTGCGCGGGACATGTCTCCACCGAGGAGGCCAACGCGATTATGGATCAGCTGCGAGATGCGCTCCAGAGCGACTCTCTGCGGTTCTATCGCGGCGTGGCGTATCGACACCTGATGGTTACGCCGGGGCCGGTCAATGTCAAGACAACTCCGCCACACGATATCCTCGGTGAGCCTATCGAAAAGTACCTGCCGACGGGCAAGGGGGCCAAGCTGTTGCGCGAGACCATGACTCGCGCCCGCGACATTTTGGCCCGGTGCGAGGTGAACGACATTCGGCGGGAGATGGGCGAGAACCTCGCGACCGACATTTGGCTATGGGGCCAGGGCACCATGCCCACGCTGAGCAACTTCGCCGAGCGGTTTGGCATGCGGGCTGCGGCTATCACCGCGGTAGACCTTATCCGAGGCCTGAGCAAACTCATCGGCTGGGATGTGCTGGAGGTCGAGGGAGCTACGGGATTCGTCGACACCAACTACGCGGGCAAGGGTGCCCGAGCCGTGGCTGCGATTGATGATTACGATCTTGTTTTCGTGCATGTCGAAGCTCCGGACGAAGCTGGTCACAATGCGGACCTGGCTGGGAAAGTTCACTCGCTGGAACAGATAGACCTGCATGTCGTCGGGCCGATTTTGCGGAAGCTCCAGGCCGGGGCTGAGGACTGGCGGATAATGGTCCTGCCGGATCATCCCACGCCGATTAGCCTGCGGACGCACACCGCCGAGCCTGTCCCCTTCGCCATCGCCGGGGCCAGGATGGAGCATATCCTGTGCGAGCCTTTCACTGAAGAGACCGCCCAGGCCAGCGACCTGCACATAGAAAAAGGCTGCGACCTGATGGAATATTTCCTGACCGTGCGATAGCGGGAAATTTGTAATGTAATTTGGAAAGGAACGAAAAATGGGCCCAGCATACGCGGGAAAATTTGAACGGGTGTTGATAAAGCTCTCTGGCGAGGCGTTGTGCGATTCGGGCGGCTTGGGGGTAGACCCCGCGGCGGTCGATTCCATCGCAGCGGAGTTGGCACCGGTGGTCGAGATGGGCGTGGGTGTCGGCATTGTCGTCGGGGCTGGGAACCTCGTGCGCGGCAGGGGTCTGGCTGGAGCGAAAAAAATCCACTCCACCACAGCTGACTACATGGGTATGCTCGGCACGGTCATAAACGCCCTGGCTTTGCGAGACACCCTCCAGGCTAGCGGAATGCCCGCAGCGGTGCTCAGCGCGATTCGCATGGACCTCGTCTGCGAAACATATTTCCGGCCTCGGCTGATGGAGTACCTCGACGCGGGCAAGGTTGTCATCTTCGCCGGCGGGACGAGCCATCCGGGAGTTACGACGGACATGTGCGCCGCGATACGGGCTTCGGAAATGGAAGCGGATATTCTCATCAAAGCTACGAAGGTCGATGGCGTGTTCGACAGCGACCCAGCTACCAATCCAGAGGCGAAAAAGTACGACACCCTGACTTACGAACAGGCCCTGGCGGAGAAACTCGGCGTGATGGACCTCCCAGCCATGGCGTTTTGCATGGAACGAAAAATGCCATTGCGGGTCTTCAACATGTTCACGCCAGGCCATCTGGCAGCAGTAGTCGCCGGCGAAAACATAGGCACGACAGTAACGGCATAGGAATCCATAGCGTGGATATCTTGTCCATGTTTTTCGTAGCATGGGCGTCCCGCCCGTGTGTCCCTTGGCCGGGTGGCATGCAACGCCGTGAACTAAAATGTGGAAAATCGTGTCTAAGCGTATATTTGAAAAAGTTTACAAGAATGATTCGCTGCTGCAAATACGCCATTTACGATCAGTAAACGCTGTTGTTCGCACAAAATTGTTCATCAAAACAGAGTTTTTGCAAAAATATGACGCTGAGCTAAAACTGAATATCCAATATCCAACGATTTTGCAGCACGCTATATTTATTGTTATTCCTTATTGTAGAAGAGTTTACAAAATTATTTTTCGGTTTTAGTTCACGGCGTTGGGTGGCATGGCTACACCGCGGCTGTTTGCGGGGGAGCCATAGGTTCGCGAAAAAGTAAAAGAAACACGGGCAAGATGCCCCTGTTACGCATGGGCGAGACGCCCAAGCCACGCTAACGGCGTAGGTACCCGGCCAGGCTGGCATTAGGGAGTGCAGGATTTTGCTTCTCTCGTCTTGCGAGAAATGCATGGAGCAAAAGGCGTCCTTGGGCAGAATCGCAAAATACTCCCGCGGATAGAGATAATCCTTGCCAGACTCATCCACGATACGAACCAGCCCCAGCTCCGCAGCGTTATCGTCCGGATGCGTCTTGTAAATTTTATTCAACTCAAGCGACGCCACATATCCGTCATTCTCAACGCATATCGCAAACCGCTATTCAATATTTTTTTCGTCAGTCGTCGTATTATCCGCTTTGTTTTATACTCAAATTTTCCGACCCCGTGCGCCTCATACCAGTGAAGCTCGGCAAAAACCACCTGGCCATTGTTCATCTTTATATCGGCAAAACCCTTCCGCTTTTTCCATCGTCCTTGCCGTAATATTTCACCAGCCGAGGCAACTCACGAATGGCAATTTCACGTGCTATGGTTTCCTGCCTGCCAATGTTGCCAATAATTTCAAAGGGACGCCTCATCCAATACTGTTATGTTCACGAAGGAGTGTTATGTCGAGTGGATATTTTGTTGGATTGTTTTTGAAACAGGCAAATAGGAGTCCACGGATTACACGAATTTTTCAAAGTAGATTACGCGGATTGTTTTTAATCAAAAAAAATCCGTGTAATCTGTTTTTAATCCGCGAAATCCGTGGACTCTTGATGGTACAGGCCGTGGCCACAGTATTTGCAGCTGCGTTTTTTTGCGGGTAGAATATCGCGAATGAAACTTCCTGAAATAAAACGTCGAGTTACCAGGCCCGTCAATGTCGGCGGCGTGGTCATTGGCGGCGATGGGACAAACCCCGTCGTCATCCAGAGCATGACCAACACCCCCACCGCCGACGCCCAGGCAACCCTGGCCCAGGTGCGTCAATTGGCCCGGGCTGGAGCGCGGCTAGTCAGGCTGGCTGTGCCGAGTCAGGCTGACACTGCATCGCTGGGCGAAATCGTGGCCTGCTCGCCTGTGCCTATTGTCGCGGACGTTCACTTCCACTTCGAGCGGGCGATGGAATCCATAGCTGCCGGCGCAGCTAAAATTCGCCTCAACCCCGGCAACATCGCCGACCGCGACCAGGTGCTGCGGGTGATAGACGCAGCCAACGCCGCGGGGGTCGCCATCCGCATCGGCGTCAACGAAGGCTCGGTGCTGGGGCGGCGGGACAAGCAGCAGCTAGCCCGCGACCGCGACAGGCCATTGGTGGAACTGATGGTCGAAAAGCTCGCGGAGTATCTGGAAATTTTCGACCGGGCAGGCTTCGAGCGGCTCGTGCTCTCAGCCAAGAGCCACGACGCGTTTACGAACATCGCCGCCAATCGTGCCATCGCCAAGCGGTGGGACTACCCGCTGCACCTGGGCGTTACCCACGCCGGCACGGTTCGCACCGGCGCGATACGGTCGGCCGCGTCGATAGGGACGCTGCTGAGCGAGGGCATTGGCGAGACCGTCCGCATAAGCTACGCCGGCGACCCGGTGGCGGAAGTTCGCGACGCAAAGGAACTGCTCGCATCGCTTCGGCTGGCCCCGCGACAGGGCGCGGAACTCATCGCCTGCCCAACATGCGGCCGGCTGCAAACGAAGCTCCAACCCATCCTCGAAGAAATCGAACGGGCACTGGCGGAGATTGAACTCGCCAAGCCTATAACGGTCGCGGTGATGGGCTGCGTGGTCAACGGCCCGGGCGAAGCAGCCGGTGCGGATGTAGCTATCTGCGCGGGAAAAAACAAAGCCCTGCTCTACGTCCAGGGCAAAAAAATCCGCACCATCCCGCCAGAAGAAATAACCCAAGCCGTGCTGACAGAAGTCAGGAAATTAGGCAAATAGGGATTAGGCAAGTAGGGAAATAGGCAAGTAGGCAACAAAATCCACATGGGTGCCATAGTTGTGGGTGCCGTGGTTATGGGTGCCGTGGTTGCGGTGTTTGCAACTACGTAGGCGCGCAGGTGCCGTAGTTATGGGTGCCGTGGTTGCGGTGTTTGCAACCACGTAGGCGCGCAGGTGCCGTAGTTATGGGTGCCGTGGTTGCGGTGTTTGCAACCACGTAGGCGCGCAGGTGCCGTAGTTATGGGTGCCGTGGTTGCGGTGTTTGCAACCACGACCTTATACCTCATACAGGAGAATAACCAATATGCCTCGTGTACATAGGAAGAGTTGGGATATTCCAGGTGAGCCTCATTGCTTGACATTCTCGTGCTTTCAACGAAAGAAATTTCTTTCTCGCGAAAGATCAATCGGTTGGTTTTTGGAATCTCTTAACGCCGCCCGCCAGAAACAGACATTTGAACTTTGGGGTTACGTAATTATGCCCGAACATGTCCACCTGGTTTTGCTGCCCGGCGATGGAATTAAAATTTCCAAAATCCTTCAAGCAATCAAACGGCCTGTCACGCGCAAAGCCGTACATTGGATCGAGGCGAATTCGCCGGGATTTCTTGCGGAACTAACGGACAAACAACCAAACGGGAAGACAGCGCACCGTTTCTGGCAACGCGGCGGCGGATATGACCGAAATCTCAGGAGTGTCCCGGATGTTTATGAGAAAATTGAATATATTCACGCCAATCCGGTCCGGCGTGGCTTGGTAACAGGGCCGGAAGATTGGCCCTGGTCAAGTTACAGTTCGTGGAACACGGGGACCGATCATCCAATTTCATTGAACAAAAACTCCCTGCCGCCATTGGAATCATAAACGAAAAGCGTGGTTGCAAACACCGCAACCACGGCACCCGTCATGCCCCCCCGTCAAAATCCGAAATCCCCAATCCGAAATAAAAAAACGGGGCAACCCAGCACTTATTTGCAGATTCTCTCGAAGAGAATAATGGACGGGAAAAACACCGTCTTATACTTTCTTCGCAAATAAGTGCTGGGCTGCCCCGTCGTGCATTTACTTACATTCTATGTACACCTCAACCGCATGCTCAAAATCCAGCACTTATTTGCAGATTTGCAAAATAAGTTACGGACTCAAAACGCGACTCCATACTTGTGACTTCGCAAATAAGTGCTGGACAACCACAGCACAGAGCTGTCAGCCCAAGCCATGTGCCTGCAAGCAGAAGCATGACAATAGACAATCGATTCTTGCCATAAGGTTGTATGACCTTACTAGCTACTCTTCCTCTTCCTCTTCCTCTTCCGAAAGCTTTGCTTGTGCATCGTAGGTATTCACCAACACAGCATCTTTTTTGGCCTCAGTAGCATTTTCCGCATCTACGCTATAGATGTTTACATCAATGGTTTCATCGGCACCAGCGGCAATTTTCGTAGTCTTATCGACATCTACCTCCACCACATTTTGCCCGACTGCAAGGGCGTTGACAACATCCTGCTGATGGTTATCGCTGGCTTGACCTGCGGTGGTTACGCTTTCGCGATCGGCAAGAACAATTGTGGAAGAGTTCAAGTTTTTGGGAGAGATTTCGGTAGTAAATCTATCATAATAGCCGTAGCTGATGTCATTGGCCGTGTTGACCAGAGTGTGGTCTGTATTATCCACCTCCAGTTCTTGCCCAACACCAGCTTCACCCTTGACGCTGGGACACTGGAACATTTTACCACTAACATAACCCGCATCAACCAAATCCGCCAAATCGTGGATTGTGCTACTGCCGCCCGCATTATGATTCGCGTAAGGCCAGGCACTCGAATCGCTAGCGAGGGTCGCCCCTTCAAAAACCGCCATTCCCTTGGCGATACCGTTCAGATTGGTCTTGCACACTGCTCGCTTGGCCAGTTCGCGTGCCCTGTTCAGGCTTGGTAGCAGAATCGATACCAGCAGGGCGATGATCGCGATGACGACCAGCAGTTCGATGAGGGTAAATCCGTACTTCGTTGGTTTCGTGCGTTTCATGGCAGAAACTCCTTCCCGCAGCTCGGGCTGCGTATGAACCGGAAGCGTCCTTCGGAGTCCTGCCGCGCTGGCGACCTGGCCTATAACAAGAATGAGTCTTCTACGATGGCTGGTACAAAAACGCCAGTTACTCGAAGCAGAGCATTCCAAAGGAAACACCCCACCCGCAAGGCCAGGTTGCCAGGCGACCATCGCCCGAGGCTATGAACCCAGACCGCGGATGTGTTCAACATCATAATTCGTTGATTGCCTGACCGGCTGGCCCACGACCGATCGATCAGTCGTCCGGCTAGCCCGACAAGGTACCGCACACACATTACACAGTTCACTTTTTGGGGAAGTGGAGAGGGTTTGGTATGATAGTATAGAATGATGCCTGTTACGGCAGCTCCACATTCCCGACGTTATTATATATTTATTGTACCGGCGGGCGCAGCGGGATGCAATAACCGATTTTAGTTTTTTTTTGAAAAAGTTGTCAGTGGTCAGTAATCAGTTATCAGTAAAAGCAAAAACAGCAGAACACGAATGGCACGAATGAAAAACGAATGACATGAATTTTTTTGTTTAGTTTTTTTCTTGAGAAAAAACGTTACAATCCATGGCGGATTTATGGTGGTTTGCGAACCAGTATCGGAGAATTGAACATGGCAGAGATAGACGCATTACGGCGGAAACTTGAATCGTATGGTCAGGGACACTTGTTGGCCTTCTACGACGAACTCTCGCCGGGACATCGCGATGTGCTGCTGGGGCAGATCGAGGCGGTGGATTTCGACAGGCTGGGGGAGCTTATCGAGGGCTATGTGCGGCACAAGCCCGCGGTGGAGGTTCCCCGGGACATTCAGCCTCCCGAGATTATCCCCGCTGGCTGCGGCGATGACCAGACCCTGCGAGACCAGGCCATATCGCGAGGTCGAGAGCTGCTCGCTGCGGGCAAGGTCGCTGCGTTTGTGGTCGCGGGCGGCCAGGGCAGTCGGCTGGGCTATGAAGGGCCAAAGGGCTGCCTGCCCGCTTCGCCCGTGGTCAACAAGCCTTTGTTCCGTCTGTTTGCTGAGCAGTTGCGGGCCACGGCTTTGCGACACCGGGTTACGATTCCGTGGTATATTTTGACCAGCCCGACCAACGACACGGCAACCAAGGCCCACTTCCGCCAAAACGATTTTTGGGGGTTCAGCCCGAAGGACGTCATCTTCGTTCAGCAGGGAACCATGCCGACCATCGGCATGGACGGCAAGCTGCTCCTGGCTCGGAAGTATCGTATGGCGGTGAGCCCCGATGGCCATGGCGGGAGCCTGACGGCCTTGCGAGCCAGCGGAGCGCTGGACGACATGAAAGCCCGCGGCGTGGAGCACGTCAGCTATTTCCAGGTGGACAATCCGCTGGTGCGGGTGTTGGATCCGCTGTTCATCGGGCTGCACGACCTGGCGAACGCGGAAATGTCAGCCAAGTGCATCGCCAAGCGCGACCCGCTGGAGAAGGTGGGCAACTTCTGCACTGTCGGCGGGAAGGTAATCGTCATCGAGTATTCCGACCTGCCGGACGACCTGGCCCGGGCGTGCAACTCCGACGGCAGGCTGAAGTTCATGGCTGGTTCTATCGCCATCCACATGTTCGCCCGTGAGTTTATCGAGAACATCACCGCTGGGGGCACGTGCAAGCTGCCGCTGCACCGGGCGGACAAGAAGGTACCTTATATAGACCCCGCCACGGGCCAGAGTATCTCGCCCGAGAAGCCAAACGCCGTGAAGCTGGAGATGTTCGTCTTCGACGCCATGCCCCTGGCCCAGCGGACGGTCATCCTCGAGACACTCCGCGAGGAGGAGTTCAGCCCCATCAAAAACGCCGACGGGCCCGACAGCCTGGTAACGAGTTTGCACGACCAGGTACGCCGGGCTGGAGGTTGGCTGGAAGCTGCGGGGGTAGCGGTTCCTCGCGACGCGTCCGGTCAGGTGGCCGCGGCGGTGGAGATATCGCCACTGTTCGCGGACTCCGAGGAAGAGCTGGCTGCGAAGGTGGACAAGAGCATTTCGATATCGCCGGGCCAAAAGTTCTACCTCGGCAGCCGAGGCCAAATCGGAGGAACGTGATAAAATTGTTATGAAGATAGCGTATATTGCTCTTGGGAGTAACGTTGGCGACCGTGGGCTGATCCTGCGCCGCGCGATAGACCTGCTGCGTCGGCGGGACGGGATTGTGCTGCGGCGAGTTTCTGCCCTGCTGGAGACCACGCCCGTCGGCGGGCCTGCCCATCAGCGGAATTACCTCAACGGAGCGGTCGAGGTCGAGACCACGTTGGCCCCAGCTGAGCTGCTCTCGGCGATGATGGAAATAGAAGCGACCCTGGGCAGAGACCGCCAGGCTGAGCAGCGATGGGGGCCTAGGACATGCGACCTGGACTTGCTGCTGATGGACGATGTGATAATGGAAACCGCCGAGCTGACCCTGCCACACCCCAGGCTACACCTTCGACGGTTCGTGCTCGAACCCCTGGCGATGATAGCCCCCCAGGCCCAGCACCCGGTGCGGTTCCAGACCGTAGCGGAAATACTCGCCGAGCTGAAAGATTGATTGAGTTTTATCCAAAATGGCTGCGAAATTGATAAGCATTATAGGCCCGGTTGCGGTGGGCAAGACGACCTTGGCGGAGTGTCTCGCTGCACAGCTGCCGGCAGAGATTTTGTACGAGGACTACGCGGGCAATCCGTTCCTGGCTGGGAGTTTCACCGGGCGGGACGAGCTGATGTTGCCGAGCCAATTGTATTTTTTGCTTGGTCGGGTGGGTCAGCTTTCGCTGGCGACCTGGCCTGAGGCGGGAGTGCTGGTCAGCGATTACGGGTTTAGTCAGGACCGTCTTTTTGCCGCGGCCAGCCTGGCTCGCGATGACCTGAAAACATACGATTATCTCTCCGCCAAGTTGGCCCGGCTGGTTCGCCAGCCTGACGTGCTGATACATTTGGACGCGTCGGTCGAGACGTTATTGGGGCGGATAGCCAGGCGAGGCCGAGCTTACGAAACTGCGTTTGACGCGGATTTCCTGGGCTCGATGGCCCGGGCCAATGCGGAGATATCCCCGCCAAGCGGCTGCAAGCTGATTAAACTGAACGCCGAGACGATAGACTTCCGCAACGCCGCCGACGCCACCAAGGTCGCCCAACAGATACGCCAAGCCCTGGATAAATAGTAGGTCATGCAACTTGTTGCATGGCAAATTTGTTATCATGCGCTTTGTGGTCGGACGGGAACTACGGTGCGTCGTACGTGGTTGCAAAAACCGCAACCACGGCACCCGGCCTTGAAGTTGTTTTTTTGCTTTTACTGATTACTGATTACTGACCCAGCACTTATTTGCTACATTTGGTAAATGATTAAGTCGAGCGGAAGAACGACGGCTTTGGGTTTACGCAAATAAGTGCTGGGATAACTTGTATGAAACTATTGCGAACAATTGACGAGTTGCGGGATGCCCTGTCGCAGGTCAGGCTGGCGGGCAGACGGGTTGCCCTGGTGCCCACGATGGGCGCGCTGCACGAAGGACACCTCAGCCTGGTCGACGCAGCCCGCGCGTCGCTCGATGCCAAACCCGCCGGCGGGGTTCTGGTGGTGAGCGTCTTTGTGAACCCTGCGCAGTTCGGCCCGGGCGAAGACCTCGCCAACTATCCGCGACAACTCCAAGCTGACTGCGACCTGTGCGAAACCCGCGGCGTGGATATCGTCTGGGCGCCCTCGGCCCAGGAAATGTACCCCGCTGAGGAGAGCCTGACGAGCGTGTCGGTAGCCCAGCTCGGCGAGGGACTCTGCGGCCTGGCCCGGCCTGGCCATTTCGACGCCGTCTGCACCGTCGTCGCCAAGCTATTGAACATCGCCCAGCCAGACGAGGCATACTTCGGCGAAAAAGATTACCAGCAAGCAGCTGTGCTTCGGCAGATGGCAGCCGACCTGAATTTCCCCGTGGAGATGCGAACCTGCCCTACGGTGCGCGAGCGGGATGGCCTTGCCATGTCTAGCCGAAACGCGTATCTCTCCGCTGAGCATCGCAGCCAGGCCCCTGCCCTGGGCGAGTCGCTGCAATTGGCCCGGGAGCTTATCGCCAAGTCCCACCCGCCGGCGGAGGATATTGTCCGGGCCATGTCGAAACATCTCGCCGCCCGCGCCCCGGCTGGGCAAGTCGAGTACATACAAATAGTAGACCCGCAGACGCTGAAGGCTGTGCAACAAACCGACAAGCCCGTGCGGATACTCCTGGCGGTGCGGTTCGACGGGGCTAGACTAATAGACAACGCAGCAGGCTGA
>Ga0190286_1000855_pt1 | contig 11802 bp, 8 predicted proteins | sample 48691834_MG_FD_183241 | JGI IMG/M metagenome (GOLD analysis project Ga0190286, IMG submission 183241) | Hydrothermal vent microbial mat bacterial communities from Southern Trench, Guaymas Basin, Mexico - 4869-18-3-4_MG | ecosystem: Environmental > Aquatic > Marine > Hydrothermal vents > Microbial... | reverse complement strand
TGATCGCCGTGGAGGAGCGACGTCGGCAGTGGATAGAGGTGGAGTGGAAGCAGGAGGCGATAAAGCGGGGGCTGATGGAGGAGCGGTTGATAGAGGAGAGGAGGTTGCGGGGCCTGGCGGAGGAGAGGGCAAGGCAAGCCACATCTTATATTAACCACATAGTCTGGCCAGCGACCATCGGCTTCATCCTCTTAGTTCTTTGGCCCACGGTGGCGATCGGCGTCAAGGCGTTGGCCTTGCTCCTGTTATTCTATATCCACTATTTCGGCTACAGGCGGCTCTTCTGGAGCAGATTGGCTAGGCGGTGGGCCCTTGTCGTCTCGGAAATCGCCCCCGAGGTCTATAGTTGGCTGCTGAAGCTTCGCCTGGCCGCGCCCAAGGTGATGGGCAGCCTCGAGATCGAGGACCCCAAGGGGAAGAGGATCATGGTTGACCTAACCGAGAGGTGGCAGGGAACCGTCACCCTGGGCAAGGCTGCGGACATCGCCTTGGCCGATTCAAGCCTGAGGGACGTGGAGGCGAGGATAGAGGCGAGGCTCGATGGAGGGAGGGTGACCTGGTGGCTCCAGAGGGTTAACGGAAGCGAGGGCGAGGTTCAGCTCTACGACAACGCATCCTTCACCATCGGCCCTTACCGCCTAACCTATCTGAACCCAGAGGCCCAACCTCCATCTGAGCAGTGAGCGCTGCTCCAGCCCAGGGTTAAACCCTGGGCTATGAGCTGCTCAGCGTGGGAATTCAGCCCACGCAAGCTTAAACTCAAAGGAGGAGGATGATGGCTAAACCGAGAAACCCCTTCATGTACGGCGGGCCTGTTCCCCCATCGCACTTCATCGGCCGGGAGCGGGAGGTGGGGACGATCTTCGGTCTGATCACCAGCCCCGCGCGAGGGAGTGTCGCCGTTAGCGGCGAACAGCGCATCGGAAGGACATCGCTCCTGCACTACATCGCCGACCCTGAGATCGCTGAAGAGTGGGGGGTCACACCAGACCGCTACATCCTCCTTTACCTCGACTGCCAATCTATAAGCGACTTCACCCCAACCCGCTTCTGGCGAAGGGTGCTCGACCTGCTCTCACGCCAGGTCGGTGCCGGAGAGCTGCAGGAGATGATCGAGGGGCTTTATGGTCGGAAGGAGATCCGCGGCGCCGACCTCGAAGTCATCCTCGATGAGATCCACAGCCGAGGGCAGACCTTAGTGTTATTGCTCGACGAGTTCGAGTGGGTGATCAGAACCGACACGGAGGAGGATATGGCCATAACGCGCGATTTCCTCTCCGGGCTTCGGGCTTTCATCAACTACAAGCCGCGTGTCTCCTCGCTTGTCGTGGCCACGCGCGAGTCGCTGGTTGACCTATGCCGCCCCGTAAGGTTCAAGGCCTCGCCTTTCTACACCTTCTTCGCCTTTGTATTCCTCAAGCCCTTCACCAGGGAGGAGGCGGAGGAACTCATAGACAGGGCGCTGGAGGGCACGGGCATCGAGTTCTCAGAGGAGGATCGCGACTTCGTCTTCAAGGTCTCAAAGGGTCACCCTTACTGGCTGCAAAACGCCTGCTTCAAGCTGTTCGACAAAAAGCTTGAGCTCATTGAAGGGAGGGAAAAGCCGCGATCGGTCCCAAGATGAATGCAAAAACCAATCGAAACGAAGACATCTATAGGGAAATCATAGAAACCCTTAAGGGTGAAGGTTTGGAGCAGACGCCGGAGCTGCGGGTGGATGCGGAATCCGGTGACGTCTGGGTGGGGGGAAAGAGAATCGAACTCCAGCCGAAGGAGCACGCTCTACTCCTCTTCCTGCACAGGAACGCAGGCAAGGTGTGCAGCAAGGATGAGATAGCGGAGGCCGTGTGGCCGGAGTACAAGGGGGCGGTATACGATTATAACATCGAGAAGCTGATCAGCCGCTTGCGCCACAAGATAGAGCCTGACCCAGCCCATCCTCAATACATCATCACCGTGCGTGGGCGGGGCTACAGGTTTAAATCGGAAGCCGGAGGAGCGCCCTAAAACCCTTATCGCTCTTAATCACAAACTATCAGATGCGTCAGGGGTGCGGGCTTATGAGCTTTAATTTTTTCAAAGTTCATAAGGTCGCACTCCGCAGTTTTGCACCAAAATTAGGCTGGTGACAGGACACAGCATTCATAGCCCCGCCGGATTTCCAACCCAAGCTCCTTTGCCAGGCGTATCGCTGTCGAGGCTGGGCTGACGATGCCGTTCACCCCAGCTCGCACCGCTAGGGGGTCCAATCTGTGGCGGTAATCGCCATGGGGGCGCATGCAGCCGAGGCGGATCGGCTTGTCGGGGAAGCGCAGGCGGGCTTCAACCATCACTTCGGCGACCGCCTCAACGCTGGGCGGTCTCCGCTGGGCGTAGCGCGTCCCAGGGGTAGGGATGAAGACGATCAACACCAACCCATCAATGCCCAGATCCTGGAGCATCCCCAAAGCACGATATTCGCCGCTGATCTCGCCTCCTCTGAGGCCAATGGTGATGTGGGGGATGACGGTGGCATAACGGCGCAGCATCCGGTAGGTCTCCACATAGTCATCAACCGTCCTATTGAGGCCGTAGACCTCGCTGATGGTCTCGTCGTCGCCGACGAAGTCGAAGGAGATAACGTCTACGTAAGGGGCGATGGCCCGCATCTCGGCCTCAGTTATCAGTCCAACATGCCAGTTCATCCTGCGGCCGGGGCGTATGGCCTTAACCCTCTCCAGGTGCCTCGTCACAGGCACCTTCCCTGAGGAATCGCATCCGCCAGAGATGAGGCAACTGGTTGCCTTGCTCACATCGGCGCGCCAGATAGGGACCATCGAGCGGAGGTAGTAACCGCCGCAATGGGCGCAGTTGAGTTCACAGTAGTCGCCGGTGAGGCTGATGGAGACTGTATTAAAGGGGTAGTAGAACTCGATCTCCATAGGGAAGTTGGCCTGTCTGACCCGCCAAGCGGCTTCCAATCCGTCCATGATTCCCTCTAATATAACAGATAATGGACATATTTGCAAACTTCATGAAACAAGAACTCCTGGCCCTCTTATCCCCTATCCCTTAATCCCCTTCAAGGGGAAAGATGGGAGCAAATAGCAAACCTCCAGATCCAAAAAGCTTGTTTTTAAACTTGCCTTAGGATAAAATCTGTATTATAATAATAACACATTTCACTCTGGGAGAGGGGAGTTAAATTTGAATAGCATTAACGAACCTTTAGGGTCTCAAGAGGTGGATTCGCGAGCGAAGTGGAAGGGTGTCAAAGAGGCGGTGCGGGAGATCATCGAGACGGCGTTCCTGACCTTGGTGATCTTCCTTCTAATCCGCACCGTCGTCCAGAACTTCCGCATCGAAGGCTACAGCATGGAGCCAAACTTGCACAATGGCCAGTACCTCATCGTCAACAAGCTCATCTATCTCAGGATTGGGGACAAGTTCCTTTTCCACCCCCCTCAGCGGGGGGATATAATCGTCTTCAAATACCCGAAGGTCCCTAATCGGGATTTCATCAAGCGGGTGATCGGCCTGCCGGGTGAAACGGTGGAGATCAGGCATGGGCAGCTCTTCATCAACGGGGAGTTGGTGGAGGAGCCCTATATATCCGACCCCGGCACATACTCCTGGGGGCCGGCTAAGGTCGGCGAGGACGAGTTCTTCGTCCTAGGGGATAATCGGAGGAGCAGCAGCGACTCCCACACGTGGGGGATGTTGCCCCGGGAGAACATCATCGGCAAGGCATGGATCTCCTATTGGCCGCCTCGATATTGGGGCTTTTTACCACACTATTCTTTCGCCTCTGAAGAGTAGGAGGAGGGTGGGGTGAGAACGGCATACGACTTGGCAAGGATGATAGACCTCACTTTGCTCAAACCGGACGCTACGCCGGAGCAGATCCGCAAGCTCTGTGAGGATGCTCGGGAGTATGGTTTCGTAGCTGTCTGCATCAACCCCACCCATGTCAAGCTAGCGGCTGAGCTGCTAATGGGCTCGCCAGTGAAGGTGGACACCGTGGTAGGGTTTCCTCTCGGGGCAACCCTGCCCGAGGTTAAGGCATATGAGGCGAGTCTGGCCATCCGCGATGGGGCCGAAGAGATAGATATGGTGATCAATATAGGAGCCCTTAAGGCAGGCGACTATGACCTGGTAAGGGGAGACATCGAGGCGGTGGTGGAGGCCTGCCGCCAAGGCGGCGCCCTATGTAAGGTCATCATCGAGGCCCCACTCCTCACCGAAGAGGAGAAGATCAAGGCTTGCGAGCTGGCCAAGGAGGCTGGGGCGGATTTCGTGAAGACAGCGACCGGCTTCGGCCCCGGCGGCGCGACTGCAGAAGACGTAGCTCTGATGCGACGTGTGGTCGGGGAGGGGATGGGCATCAAGGCCGCTGGTGGGATACGGAGCCTCAAGGATGCCAAAGCGATGATCGAGGCTGGCGCGACCAGGATTGGCGCCAGTGCGGGGGTGAAAATCGTGCAGGAAGCCCTCGCGGAGATGTGATTATAACGAAACCTCTCCCCGGAAGATATGAGAGGATGCATAAGTTGGGGGAGTGGGGTACCCTGACAGCAAACGGGGAGAGGTTTCGTTTAAACATGCCCCCATCGTCTAGAGGCCTAGGACACCACCCTTTCAAGGTGGAAACACGGATTCGAATTCCGTTGGGGGCATATTAGGTCGCCAGAGACAACGGCGGCCAGATCGTAGAAGGGCGCTGGAACCACGGACGTGGTTCCAGCACCCCTTTATTTCTCCATCCAGATCTACCTCAATGCGCTCGAAGACGGCGTTGATAGCGCGCTTCTGCTGTCTTGGTGTGCCTGTGCTCAGCTAGATGAGAAAGCGAGAGAGTGCGTCACCTTTCGTCATCGGCTGGCATGTGCGGTAGCCAATTTCTTCTAGGCAGAGATTTGGGCTGGCAGCAAGACCATCGGCACTTTCGAGCTACGAGATTTTGGCAGTAACGACCCTATGAATTTTTGGCGTAACGTGGCAAGTGGTGCTTGACATTTTCCATATAATGTGCTATAATATCGCAAAAGTTTGAAAGGCTGGGAACAGGACTAGTAAGCGTGAAAGCGGGGTGCAGAGAGTCGGGATCACAAAGAGCGGGAACCCTTCGAGAATCCTGTGGCTTTGTGATGGTGTGAGCCCGATACCAGCGCACACGCTGAATGGACCTGGGAGCTGCGGATCGAAAGTAGATTTGGGGTTCAGGAATCTACGAGTAGTACCCGCCGGAGTCGCCACCGTTATCACGGCTGAGGGTATCGGATAGTGCTGTTACTATCCCGTACCTGCTAATGAGTGAGGCTGGCTCAGAAAACTCGCCATCACGGCGAGTTTTTTGGTTATCACTGATGACACTGAAAATTTGCGTTCACAATTTCATTCACTGCTTTTCAGTGCTTCGGTGATCTGCCTAAGAAGGGTGGCACCACGGGAGAACCCTCTCGTCCCTTAAGGGATGAGAGGGTTTTTTATTTGGGATGGGTTTTGGCATCTCCACCCCTCAACAAGCCTGGCGGGTGGGCGAGTTGGCCGATGAGGTGGTGGGCAGCGCCATCCTTCGTCTGGTGGAGGCAGACCGGCCGGCGCGGAGAGTTGAAGAGTTCGTGCGCAGTTTGCGCCGTGGATCGGAGGGAAGAGATGAGTGAGAAAGGGCGTATCTTGACGGGACATCGGCCCACGGGCCGAAGACATCTGGGCCATCTGGTGGGTACACTGCAGAACTGGGCTCGACTGCAAGATGAGTATGAATGCCTGTTCCTGATCGCCGATTTGCATGTCCTGACCACCAACTATACCCACCCTGAGCGCATTCGGAACAACGTCGCCGAGGTGCTGCTGGACTGGCTGGCGGCTGGCCTGGACCCGGAAAGGAGCACCTTCGTCCTTCAATCGGCGGTCAAGGAACACGCCGAGCTGGCTTTGCTCTTCTCCATGCTGGTCACGGTGAGCCGCCTGGAGCGCAATCCAACGTACAAGGAACAGGTGAAGGAATTGGGGCTAAATCCCTCGTTGGGCCTCCTGGCCTATCCCGTCCTGCAGGCTGCGGACATCTTGGTCTACAAAGCGGACACCGTGCCCATAGGCGAAGATCAGTTACCCCACATCGAGATCACCCGGCAGATTGCTCGTCGGTTCAACGCCACCTATGGGGAGACCTTTCCCGAACCGCAGGGGCTTCTCAGCCGGGCGCCCCGGCTGCCAGGCATAGACAACCGCACGATGCATACCAGCTACGGCAACGCCATCTACCTCTCCGACGACCCCCAAACGGTCGAGGAGAAGGTCATGAGGATGTACACTGATCCCACCCGCATCCACGCCACGGATCCCGGCCACGTGGAGGGCAACCCTGTCTTCACCTACCACGGCCTTTTCAACCGGGATCGGGAGGAGGTAGAGGAGCTCAAAGCCCGCTACCGGGCGGGTCGAGTCGGCGATGTGGAGGTCAAGCGGAGGCTGGCCAGGGCCTTGAACCGCTATCTGACCCCCTTGCGGGAGAAGCGCCGTGAGTTCGCCGCCCGGCCCGATTACGTATGGGATGTCTTATACGAAGGCACGGCTCGCGCCAGGCCCATCGCCCAGTCTACCGTAGCTGAGGTCGAGGAGAAGATGGGGTTGACGTGATGCGTGACCAACCTTTCACGCGCTACATCCTGGGTGGAAAGGAGGGAGCTTATGGGTGAAGCTGGCCTCTGGAGATCAAAGGGGACTGAGGGGGGCCATCCATATCTGGCGTAAAACGTAAAGCGCAGATCAAGCAAATTAAAACACAAAGGAGGAAACTCAGAATGGAAGAGACCAAGATCATTTTAAGCGAGAAGGATATACCCACTCAGTGGTACAACATCCAGGCGGATCTTCCCGAGCCGCTGCCGGCGACGCTACACCCCATCACACTTCAGCCGTGCGGTCCCGATGATCTGGCCCCTCTCTTCCCCATGGCTCTGATCATGCAGGAGGTGAGCCAGGAACGCTGGATAGACATCCCCGAGCCGGTGCGGGAGGTATACAAGCTCTGGCGGCCCACACCTCTCTATCGGGCGCGCCGCTGGGAGAAGGCCCTGGACACCCCGGCCCACATCTACTACAAGTACGAGGGGGTGAGCCCGCCGGGCAGCCACAAGCCTAACACCGCCGTGGCTCAGGCCTATTACAACAAGATGGAGGGGCAGACCCGCCTGACCACAGAGACCGGCGCCGGCCAGTGGGGCAGCGCCCTGGCCTTCGGCTGCAACCTCTTCGGCCTGGAGTGCAAGGTGTACATGGTCAGGGTCAGCTACGAGCAGAAGCCCTATCGAAAGAGCATGATGCAGGTCTGGGGTGCCGAGGTTGTTCCCAGCCCCAGCCCCGATACGAACTATGGGCGCCAGCTCCTGGCCGAGGACCCGGATTGCACAGGCAGCCTGGGCATCGCCATCAGCGAGGCTGTGGAGGACGCCGTCACCCACGAGGGCACTAAGTACTCCCTGGGGAGCGTGGTTAACCACGTCCTAATGCACCAGACGGTCATCGGGCTGGAGGCCAAGAAGCAGTTCGAGATGGCCGGGGAGTACCCGGACATCATGATCGGCTGCATCGGCGGCGGCTCCAGCTTCTCCGGCTTCTCACTGCCCTTCGTCCGCGACAAGATCGTCGAGGGCAAGGACATCCGCTTCATCGCCGTGGAACCCATGGCTTGCCCTTCGGTGACCAAAGGCATATACACTTACGACTGGGGCGATGCGGCCGAGACGGGGCCGGTGGTCAAGATGCACACCCTGGGGCACCGTTTCGTCCCCCCACCCATCCACGCCGGTGGGCTGCGCTACCACGGCATGGCCCCTATCGTCTGCCACCTCCACAGGCTGGGGATCATAGAGGCAAGGGCCGAGCACCAGACCGCGGTCTTCGCAGCGGCGGTGAGCTTCGCTAGGGCGGAGGGGATCGTACCCGCCCCGGAGCCGGCCCATGCCATCAAGGTGGCCATGGACGAAGCTCTCAAGTGCAGAGAGACAGGTGAGGGGAAGGTAATCGCCTTCCTCTTGTGCGGGCATGGCCACTTCGACATGGCTGCCTATGATGAGTTCTTCGCCGGAACGCTCCAGGACTACGAGTATCCGGAGGAGAAGGTCAAGGAAGCGCTACAGTACCTCCCGAAGGTGGGATAGTGGGCCGGCAGGGCTGTTGCTTTGAGGTGACGAATGGTGACGCACTCTCTCGCCCTCCCATCTAGTGGGATACCTTTAAGGCGAGAGAGTGCGTCAGGTCTCGCCTCGATGGCAAGCTATTTCGCTTCAGGGATTTGTCCCCATGCCGGCGAGACCATTCGTCAGGTGACGAATGGTCTCGCCTTAACGGCAAGCTATTTCGCTTCAGGGATTTGTCCCTATGCCGGCGAGACCATTCGTCAGGAGTTTGGGCGGCTGCGACGGTGTCGCAGCCGCCCAAACACATTGGGAGCATTCCTTTGACGGATACGACGTGATGTGTTATAATCGAATAAGCCACAGATCGCTCTCAATACCTCTCTGGAAGGGTGATCTGGGATACATCAATTGTGGAAAGGGGGAACCAAATGATAGGAAAGGGCAAGGAGAAAAGCGCTTTGCTGGATTCACTGCGGAAAGTGCTCCTCGCCGGTGTGGGTGCCATGGTGCTCGCTCGGGAGGAGATGGAGGACCTCGTCAATAAATTGGTGGAGAGGGGTGAAATAGCGGAGAAGGAAGGTAGGGAGCTGATCGAGGATGTCCTCAAGAGGAAGGGGGAGGTCGAGGAGGCCATTGACAGGTACATCAAGGGCGCCCTGAACCGGATGGGTATCCCTTCCAAGAGCGATATTGACGCCCTGAGCGAGAAGGTCGCCGAGCTCAGCAAGAAGGTAGATGAGCTGAAGAAAACATAGGCTCACCTGACGAATGGCTTCATACCTGCTCTATGAAAGCGATGACAAATGGTGACGAATCCTCTCGCCTCTATTTCAAGAAATGGCATCCCTCTGAACCAACGAAGGCTCGGCGAGAGGATTCGTCAGGTCTCGCTTGGATGAAGTCTATCTGCTTCAGAGCGATTCATTCCGCTATTGGCGAGACCATTTGTCAGATGACAAATGGTCTCGCCAGTGTTGGAGCCTCTCTCCCCCTGAAGCGAAGTGGCTCCCCATAGGGGCGAGACCATTTGTCAGGGGGAGAAGGGGCCATGGGATGAATGGTATCATATGTCACTGCTCGCCCTCTCCACTCTGATGGTTCCCTCCCCCAGCATCTCGATCAAGGCCCTCTCCAGCTCCTCACAATACCCCGTCGTAGTATTGGGAAAATCCAATTGCACCCGGCCGCGGTCATTGGCGATATAAAGGCTGAAGCGATCATTGCCTTCATGGCTCTCTAGAAGCCTGTATACCTCTCCCAAGCGCGCGATATCCCGCTCCTGATCCCCGGTGCGGGGAATGGTGATGTGCAGATGATAATGGGCAGAAGGCGGGGGACGAGAAGGGAGAGGTGCTTTGCCTCTCTTCTCTCCTCTCTCTTCTCTCTTCTCTCCTCCTGACGAATGGTCTCGCCGATGCCGGAGTGAACCGCTCTGAAGCAGATGGGCTCCATCCAGGCGAGACCATTCGTCACCGTATTCGCTAGCCGATTCGCAGATGACCTTCGGCTTCCCATCCCGCACATCCACCCTGCCCTTGATCAGGAGGATGGTATCCTCCGTCCAGAGGCCCCGCGTCTTCTGGTAGATGCTGGGGAAAACGACCACCTCGATGCTGCCCTGGAGGTCCTCCAGTTGGGCGAAGGCCATGGGCTCACCCTTGCGGGTGATGATGGGGTGGACCCCCACCACTACTCCAGCGATGATCACCTTCTGCCCAGCCATGTCTGCCTCGATCTGGCCACAGGAAGCTGTCACCTGCCCCTTTAGTTGGCTGGCGATCCTTTGCAGGGGATGCTCAGAGACGTAGAGGCCCAATAGCTCCTTCTCCCAAGCTAAGAGCTTCTTGCGCGGCACCTCGGCGATGTCTGGCAGGGAGAGGGAACCCATCTCCCTCGCCAAGCCGATGTCGAACATGCTGATCTGGCCGACCTCTCGGGCGCGGTGAGCCCTTTGGCTCAGGCTCATCATGCGATCTACGATGGCCAATAGCTGGCTGCGCCGTCCGAAGGAATCCATCGCGCCGCAGCGGATCAGGCTCTCCAGCGCCCTCCTGTTCACCAGGCGCAGGTCAACGCGCCGACAGAAATCATCAATGGTCGTAAAGGGCCCATCCTTGCGGGCGTTTAGGATGATCTCGATTGGCCCCTCACCCACGTTCTTCACCGCTCCCAGGCCGAAGCGGATGGTCCCATCCTCGACGGTGAAGTTCAGGCGGCTGTGGTTTATGTCCGGCGGCAGGACCTCGATGCCCAGCCGGTGGCACTCGGCAATGGCGGCGGCCACTTTATCGCTGTCGCTTTGCTCTGTGGTCAATAGGGCGGTCATATACTCGACCGGATACTTGGCCTTAAGATAGGCCGTCTGGCAGGTAATGACGGCATAAGCCGTGCTGTGGGCCTTGTTGAAGCCGTAGCGGGCGAAGTGCTCCAGCATGGCGAAGATCTCCTCGGCCGTCTGGCGGGGCACGCCGTTCTTCACCGCCCCTTCGATGAAATTGCGGCGCTGCCTCTTCAACTCCTTGGCCTTCTTTTTGCCCACTGCTCGCCGTAACAGATCCGCCTGAGCCCCGGTGAAGCCAGCTAGCTGAATGGCTATCTGTATGATCTGCTCTTGGAAGACTATGATGCCGTAGGTCTCCTTGAGGATGGGCTCTAGACTGGGATGGAGATACTCGATAGGGAGGAGGCCATGCTTGCGCTTTATGAAGTCGTCAATGTAGCCCATAGGGCCGGGGCGATAGAGGGCGAGAATGGCCACGATGTCGGCGAATTTCGTGGGCTTGAGCTCACGCAGGATGCGGCGCATCCCCGCGCTCTCTACCTGGAAGATGCCTGTCGTCTCGCCGGAGGAGAGGAGTTCGTAGATGGCCGGGTCGTCAAGGGGTATATCCTCCGGCCTCATCTCCACCTTCCACGTCTCCTTGATGAGGTCCAGGGCGCGGCCGATGATGGTCAAGGTGGAGAGCCCCAGGAAGTCCATCTTGAGCAAGCCGATCCTCTCGATGGCCTCCATAGGGTATTGGGTGATGATCCCTTCACCCTTGGTCGCTCTTTGCAGGGGGACGTGCTCAATCAGGGGGTCGCGGGAGATGACCAGCCCCGCGGCGTGGGTGGAGGCGTGGCGGACCACCCCCTCCAGGCTTTGTGCTGTCTCGATCAGGTTCCTGATGTAATCCCTCTCCTCACACAGCTCGCGCAGCTCCCCAACAGACTCCAATGCCTGGGCTATGGTGGCGCCCATGGGGATGAGCTTGGCCACCCTGTCCACCTCGCCCAAAGGAATCCCCAGGGCACGCCCCGCGTCGCGAATTGCGGCCCGCGCGGCCATCGTCCCGAAGGTGATGATCTGAGCCACGTGGTCCTGGCCATACTTCCGGGCAGCATACTCGATTATCTCATCGCGGCGGTCATCGGCGAAGTCTATGTCTATGTCCGGCATGGTCACGCGTTCGGGGTTCAAGAACCGCTCGAAGAGGAGCCCGTACCTCAGCGGATCGACCTCCGTGATCCCCAAACAATAGGCGACGAGGCTGCCTGCCACCGAGCCGCGGCCCGGGCCAACCAGGATCCCTTTCTCCCTGGCGTGCTTCACGAAGTCCCAGACCGTCAGGAAGTAGGAGACGAAGCCCATCTGCTCGATGACCGATAATTCGTAGTCCAGGCGCTCCTCGATCTCGGG
>Ga0190286_1000852_pt1 | contig 11824 bp, 4 predicted proteins | sample 48691834_MG_FD_183241 | JGI IMG/M metagenome (GOLD analysis project Ga0190286, IMG submission 183241) | Hydrothermal vent microbial mat bacterial communities from Southern Trench, Guaymas Basin, Mexico - 4869-18-3-4_MG | ecosystem: Environmental > Aquatic > Marine > Hydrothermal vents > Microbial... | reverse complement strand
TGTCAGCTCCTTGGTCCACTCCTCGAAGCCCGTCTCCCAGCGGAGGACCAGCTCCGTGGTCAGGGTCCAGCCGGCCTCGCCGTGGAAGGTCCCCCTGAGATCGATGAGCTGGGCGTCCACCGGCTCATCCTGCCCCGGCAGCTTGGTCCGCAGGAAGGTGTGGCTGGCGGCGAAGGTCATCCGGGGGTTGATCCGGTAGGTGTAGTCGGCCACGGCGCTGATCATGTAGCTCTCGAAGTCCATCAGCGGCGAGGTGAAGTCGACCTTGGCCAGGAACTGCGAGTGGACCTCAGGGGCGATGGCGTAGTTGAGCCCGGCGAACTTGAGGAAGTCGCCCGGCTCGCCGTAGGGGCTGAGCACCTCATAGCCGATCCCGGCGCGGACGTCCCAGCCGCAGAGCCGCAGGTAGCCAGTTTCCTCGATGATCTCCTCGATCCGAAGGGCCTCCACCGGGCCGAGCTCGCCGGTCTCCGTGGTGACGAGCCCGGTGGCGTTGATCAGCTCGATGACCTTCTGCACCAAGTCCTTAATGTCGGGATACTCAGCGCGGCGGTCGATCTCCTGGGCGATCGCCAGCAGGGTGTCGTCATCCAGCCCCGCGGAGATGCTCCCCATCCCGAGGAGCATCTCGCTGATCCTCATCGCCTTGGCCAGCGGGGTGACGTCCCGGAAGTGGCCGTAGCCGGTGCCGCTGACCACACTCAGCCCGGGCGAGGCGTAGTCGGAGGAGGCGCGCAGGACCGTGCTGCCGAAGGCGAACAAGTCCCCCTGGGCGAGATACATCCGGTAGCTGCCGGAGCCGACGGCGCCGTAGGCTAGGGTGCCGTTGTTATAGCTGATCTTGGTGTCGACCTTGCCGTCGTAGCCCGAGGTGGCGGAGTCGAAGAGGGTGGTGTAGCTCACGGCCAGTGTGCCGGTGCTGATGTTGGCCCGGTCGTCGCGATACTGATCGTCGAAGTAGCGATAGTTGATCCCGATCCTCATGGTGGAGTAGTGGCTCTCCGGTGGGATGTAATTGCAGAGCGGTAAGGCCCACCCCAGCCCGCTGAAGGCCCACCCGGCTAGAAGGACGGCGATAATAAGAAACTTCACCTTGACTTTGGGCTTGGACATCCCCCATCACTCCCTTCCCTTTCTTTACTTTCGTGGTCGGCTCCTCGAGCCTGCCTGCCCATTTGGCTAAATTCTAGCCGATATTTCCGGCGAGGGTCAACTTTTTCCACTGGAAGGGGACGAAGAGGGCTGGGCTTGGGCTAGGACTGGAGGGGGTCAAGTTGAATCGAGCTGAATTGAATTTGAACTGGAATGGAACCGAAGCGGAGCAAGCTCGGACGGGGGCAGACCGAACAAAAAATTTTGGTGGAGATGAGCGGACTCGAACCGCCGACCTCCGCGTTGCGAACGCGGCGCTCTCCCAACTGAGCTACATCCCCACCTAAGGTCTGTGGCGGGACAGGGATTCGAACCCTGAACCTCGCGGTTATGAGCCGCGCGCTCTAACCTGGATTGAGCTACCCCGCCGGATGCTGGTTGCGGGGGCTGGATTCGAACCAGCAACCTCCGGGTTATGAGCCCGACGAGCTTCCAGTTGCTCCACCCCGCACGCCACTACCTAGCGAGATTATAGCGGTTTACGAGACCACTTTCAATGTCAATGCCGAGGGCGGGAGTCGAACCCGCACGGAGCCTACGCTCCAGCGGATTTTAAGTCCGCTGCGTCTGCCACTTCCGCCACCTCGGCTGTGGAGCTGGAGCGGGCAACGGGATTTGAACCCGCGACCTTCTGCATGGCAAGCAGACGCTCTACCGCTGAGCTATGCCCGCTCGCCTCTAAGATTTATTATAGATCAACCGGCAAGGGGTGTCAACTGAGGTCAGCTTCAACGCTGGTGCGAAGGGCGGGAGTCGAACCCGCACGGGCTCTAGGGCCCACTAGCTCCTAAGGCTAGCGCGTCTGCCGATTCCGCCACCTTCGCACGCCCCGCCTGGCCTCCGCTGAATAGCCCAGGGGCTGGTGCGCCCGGAGGGACTCGAACCCCCAACCCGTGGCTCCGAAGGCCACCGCTCTTCCGATTGAGCTACAGGCGCCTGGGAGGGACGACGGGACTCGAACCCGCAACCACCTGGGCCACAGCCAGGTGCTCTGCCAATTGAGCTACGTCCCTCACTATGGTGCGCCTGGGAGGACTCGAACCCCCGACCAACGGCTTAGAAGGCCGCTGCTCTTTCCAACTGAGCTACAGGCGCAAGCTTGCTCAAGCTTAACATTACTTTACTTCAACAGCACCTGGAGCGGAAGACGGGAATCGAACCCGCGTCTCTGGCTTGGAAGGCCAGTGCTCTACCATTGAGCTACTTCCGCTCCGCTTGACCTTTTATCCTGGTCGGAGAGGCGGGATTCGAACCCGCGACCTCAGCGTCCCGAACGCTGCGCGCTACCCAGGCTGCGCCACTCTCCGGAAGCTTCGCTTCGCCTGCAATATTTTAACCGAGCCCCCTCCCGATTGCAATAGCATGGGCCCGGGCTACTGACTGATATGATATGGCGTGGTGTAACGCGACCCGGGCCCATGCTATTTCCCTCTTCGTATTGCTTGTCTACTCGCTCAAGGTGAGGAAGTGGGTGATCCCGCTGCGGTCCATCACCGTGAGCATCACCGTATCGCCTTCTCTGAGGCGCGAGACGAGCTCATTCCAGTCCTCGACCGAACTGATGGGGATCCGGTTGATCTCCAGGATTACGTCGCCGGGCTCGAGCCCCGCCCAGTAGGCCGCGCTCCCCGGCTCGACGGCTACGATCACCACGCCTTCATCCGTCGGGAGCCCGAGTTGCCTGGCGAGCTGAGGCGAGTTGTCCCGGACGGTGAGCCCGAACCTCGGGATCGCCTCCTCCGGGCCGCCTTCGATCCCTCTCTCCTCCTCGCCCGGTGCGACCTTCCTCCGGGCTAGCTCCTCCCGGCTCGGCCGCTCACCCAGGGTGACCTTGAGCTTCAGCCGCTCCCCCTGGCGGAGGACCTCCAGGGTGACCGTCTCGCCGACCTTGCGGAACATGATCGCCTGCTGGAGCTCATCGGTGTTGTGGACCGGCTGGCCGTTCACGCTCAGGATCACATCGCCCCTCTTCAGGATCCCATCGGCGGGCGAGCCGGGCACGACGTCGTTGACCAGGACGCCCTCGCCGGGCTCCACCCCGAAGTAGCTCGCCAGGTCGGGCGTGATGTCCTTGATGTAGATCCCCAGCCAGGCGCGGGTCACCTGGCCCTTCTCGATCAGTTGGGGGAGGACCCGCTTCACCCGGTTGATCGGGATGGCGAAGTTGATCCCCTCGGTTCCGGCGGCGATCGCGGTGTTGACCCCGATCACCTCCCCAGCGGCGTTCACCAGCGGCCCGCCGGAGTTGCCCGGGTTGATCGCGGCGTCGGTCTGGATCATGTGGTAGAAGTAGCCGAGCCCGTCGGGCCGGGGGACGGTCCGGTCGAGCGCGGAGATGATCCCCGCGGTGACGGTGTGCTGGAAGCCGAGCGGGTTGCCGATGGCGATCACCCAGTCGCCGATCTCGACCTTATCCGAGTCGCCGAGCTTGACGGTGGGCAGGTCCGGCACCTCCCGCTTCAGCTTCACCACGGCTACATCAAGGTCAGGGTCGCGGCCGACCAGCTCCCCGGGGAAGTGCCGGCCATCCGGGAGGGTGATCTCGATCGAGGTCGCCCCCTCGACGACGTGATTGTTGGTCAGGATATACACTTTTCCGTTATAGTCGAAGAGGAAGCCCGAGCCGATCGCCTGCTCGACTTGCCTCTTGGGGAAGGGTATCTCCCCGAAGAACCGCTTGAAGAACGGGTCGCTGAAGAACCTCTCGAAGGGATTGTAAAACTCCTTCTCGATGGTGACGTCGATCTTGACCACCGCTGGGCTGGCAGCGGCGATCGCCCGCTTGATCGCATCCTGGCCAGCGGCGATGATCAGGGCCTGGAGCTGCTCCTTGGTGAGTCCCTCCAGAGGCAGGGTGAGCGGCCTGGCCTCGGTCTCAGCTTGAGCGGGAGGTGATTGGACCTCCTCGTCGGCGACCATCGAGGCGGAGTCAAGCGGCGTGGGCGACGAAGTTGAAGCTGATGCTGGAGGTGGAGGTGAGGGGGCCCCTGACGAAATCGAGCTGGGGCTGGGGCCCTTAGCCCCCTGGTGGTAGAACGCGACCATCAGCGGGAAGCCCACCGCGAGGATGGCCGCGATGACGGCGAAGATCACAATAGACTTTCTCACCTCAGGTCACTCCTTTCTTGTTGACCATCGGGGATGAGAATCCGATCTCGCGCGGGAGATCTCAAGCTCAAGATCGAGTTCGAGTGAGCGAGATAGACCTGACATAACATCAGCTTGATTATAGACAGGGGTCCGGGCCCCTGTCAAGGAAAATTAGGTGAAAATTAGGTGAAAGCCGGCGAACTCGCCCCTCCCGCGGGTGATCGATTTCCCCGGGGACAGAGGAGCCCGGCTAGGCTCCTCCGGCCGGGATCCGGCAGTGGCTCGCACAAATCTCCCATGCCCACTCGCCGGGGGCGACTTGAAATCCCGGGGCCGAAGTTGTTATAGTTGAGCTGGATCGGCTCGGGACGTGGCGCAGTCTGGTAGCGCACTGGCATGGGGGGCCAGGGGTCGCCGGTTCGAATCCGGTCGTCCCGACCAGGAAGGAAGACCCAGGTCATCCCTCCAGCCCGAGGGACTGATGCGACCAAGGCGGCCTTGCAGGTGGGGCCGTTTTTCTTCTGGAGAGGTAGCTAGGATCACAGGCGGGCCTCTCCCGAATTTGCTAGAATCTAGGCTGGAACCGGATTCGATTCGAGGGGGAATCTCCACGATGGCAATGATCCATATCCGTGTCCGTGCCTGCGTGCCCCGGCTCCAGGTCGAGCTTGGGGCTTTAGATGGGCGCGAGCGCGGGAGCGAGTGCGAGTGCGAGCATGAGCATGAGGGAGGGGGAGACCGTGGCCGAGGCTGAAGCTGGAGCTGGAGCTGAGATCCTCAGGGCGAAGGACCGAGGCGACGGGAAGGGGGCGATCCCCCGGGAGACCTGGGAGTTCTTCGAGGGGGATGAGCTTCGGATTCGGGTCTTCCTCGACAAGTATGCCCTGAAGGGCGAGGGGGGCGAGCTCCTCGAGCGGACCCCGCCGGAGATGTGGCGGCGGATCGCCCGTGAGATCGCCTCGGTCGAGCCCCCGGAGAAGCGCGCTGAGTGGGAGGAGCGGTTCTACTGGCTCCTGGAGGACTTCCGGTTCATCCCCGGCGGGCGGATCATGTTCGGCGCGGGCCAGCCGCGCCGCTCGACGCTCTTCAACTGCTACGTCATCCCCATCAAGGAGGACTCGATCGAGGGGATCTTCGACTGGTGCAAGGAGGCCGCCCGGACTTACTCCTTCGGTGGCGGCGCCGGGGTGGACATCTCGATCCTCCGGCCCAAGGGGACCCCGGTGAACAACGCCGCGATCTACTCCACCGGCTCGGTCTCCTTCATGGAGCTGCTCTCCACCACCACGGGGACGATCGGCCAGGCCGGCCGCCGCGGGGCGCTGATGATCACCCTGAGGGTCGACCACCCGGACATCTTCGACTTCATCGAGGCCAAGCGCGACCTCTCCAAGGTGAACTACGCCAATATCAGCGTCCGGGTCACCGACCCATTCATGGAGGCGGTCGAGCGCGACTCCGAGTTTACCCTCTGGTTTGAGAACGAGGTCGTCGGCCGGGTGGAGCGCAAGGTGCGGGCTCGTGAGCTCTGGAAGAAGCTGGTCCAGGCCGCTTGGGAGTCGGCCGAGCCGGGAGTGATCTTCTGGGACACCGTGAAGCGGGAGTCGACCACCGAGTATGGCGGGATGGAGGTCATGACCACCAACCCCTGCTCCGAGATCCCGCTCGAGCCCTACGGCTGCTGCAACCTGGGCAACCTCAACCTGGCGGCCTTCGTCAAGGAGGAGTTCACCCCCCAGGCGGAGCTCGACTGGGGGGAGCTCGAGCGGGCCCTCCGCTATAGCGTCCGCTTCCTGGACGACGTGCTCGACTACGGCGCTGAGCGCCATCCGCTGCCCCAGCAGCGGGAGGCCTCGCTCCGGTCGAGGCGGATCGGGGTCGGCTTCACCGGCCTGGGGGACATGCTGATCAAGCTCGGGCTGAAATATGACACCGACGAGGCGATCAGCTTCGTGGAGGAGCTCTTCGGGCGGATCAAGCAGATCGTCTACGACGAGAGCGTCGAGCTGGCCCGGGAGAAGGGCCCCTTCCCGGCCTTCGACCCCCAGGAGCACCTGAAGAGCCCCTTCATCCGGAGGCTGGAGCCCCGGTTGCAGGAGAAGATCAAGGAGCACGGCCTGCGCAACGCCGCGCTGCTGACCGTCCCGCCGGTGGGGAGCGGCTCGGTCCTCGCGGGGGTCTCCTCGGGGATCGAGCCGATCTTCTCCCTGAGCTACCTGCGGCGGTCTGAGTCCCTGAGCAAGGGCGAGTTCCGGGTCTTCCACCCCCTGGTGCGGGAATACCTGGAGCGGTTCGAGCTCGAGGACGAGCGGGAGTTCCCGCCGATCTTCGTCACCGCGCACCAGATCGCGCCGGAGATGCGGATCCGGATGCAAGCCGCGATCCAGCGGCACATCGACCATGCGATCTCCAGCACGGTCAACCTCCCCAGGGAGGCCACCCCCGAGGAGGTCGAGCGGATCTACCTCGAGGCCTGGCGGCTCGGCTGCAAGGGGGTCACCGTCTACCGGGAGGGCTCCCGCCGGGGCGTCCTGGTGAGCGAGAGGGAGAGGGAGGAGGCCGCCACCGAGGAGCGCCGCCGACCGCGGCGCTTCCCCCGGCCGCGGCCGAAGGTCGTCCGCGGGAAGACCTACAACTACAAGACCGAGATGGGGAGCCTCTTCGTCACCGTCAATGAAGATGAGCACGGCCCCTTCGAGGTCTTCATCCAACTGGGCAAGTCCGGCTCGGCCTCAATGGCCTTCACCGAGGCGATCGGGCGGCTGATCTCACTCGCCCTGCGGAGCGGGGTCAAGCCGAGTGCGATCATCGACCAGCTCAAGCTGATCCGCGGCTCACGCCCGGTGATCCAGGACGACGGCGAGGTGGTCTTCTCCGTGCCGGATGCGATCGCCAAGGCGATGGAGGAATACCTGCGCGGGGGCGAGCAGCTCAAGCTGATCGACAACTCCACTACTGCCGGGCCGCGGTATCTGCCGCTGACGGGGCCGCCGAAGCCCACCCCCAGGCAGAGGAGCGACAGCCGGGAAGAGGGCGAGGCGCTCGACATCTGCCCGATGTGCGGCGGGGTGCTGGTCGTGACCGGCGGCTGCTACATCTGCCAGGACTGCGGCTACACTAGGTGCGACTAAACTAACCGGAGAGCTTCCGGAGGAGGAGCTCACGGGCGAGCTTCGGATCGGCCTTCCCGCGGGTGGCGCGCATCACCTGGCCGAGGAGGAAGCCCAGCGCCTCCCTCTTGCCAGACTTGTAGTCGCTCACGGCTTTGGGGTTCTCCGCGAGGACCTGCTCGGCTACCTGCGCGAGCGCCTCCTCATCGGTGATCCGCTCCAGGCCGCGCTCACGCACTAGCTCCTCAGGACTCCTGCCGGTCTTGAAGACCTCCGCGAGGAGCCCCTTCCCGGTGTTGCGGTTGATCTTGCCCTCCTTGACCAGCCGGAGCACCTGGGCGAAGTCGGCCGGCTCAAGGCGGAGCGGGAGCTCCTCCACGGCCACCCCCTCCTCCTTGAGGAGCCGCAGGAGCTCGCTCATCATCCAGTTGCTCACTTCCTTGGGCTCGGGGAAGAGCCGGACGACGGCCTCGAAGAACTCGGCCACCGGCCGTTCCTCGGTCAGCACCCGGATGTCGTAGTCCGGCAGGCCGAACTCCTCCCGCCAGCGGCGGCGCTTCTCCGCGGGTAGCTCGGGGAGCGTCGCCCGGAGCCGCTCCAGCCACTCCTGAGTGACGATCAGCGGGGGCAGGTCCGGCTCGGGGAAGTAGCGGTAGTCCTCCGACTCCTCCTTCCCCCGCTGGAGGACCACCTGGCCGCGCTCGGCGTCCCAGCCGAGGGTCTGCTGCTCGACCTGGCCGCCCTCCTCCAGGGCCTTCCGCTGCCGCCGTTCCTCGAACGAGAGGGCTTCCTCCACCGCCCGGAAGGAGTTCATGTTCTTGATCTCGGTCCGGGTGCCCGGCCGGCCGTCGACGCTGAGGGAGATGTTGGCGTCGCAGCGGAGCTCGCCCTTCTCCAGGTCGGCATCGGAGACGCCGATATACCGCAGGATCCTCCTGATCTCCTCCATCAGCGCGCGGGCCTCCCGCGGCGTGTGGATCTCCGGCTCGGTGACGATCTCGATCAGGGGGACTCCCGACCGGTTGAAGTCGACCAGGCTCCGGCCCTCCTCGGTGTGGATCAGCTTGCCGGCGTCCTCCTCGAGGTGGACCCGGCGGATCCCGACCCGCCTCGGTCGGCCGTCCACCTCGAACTCGACCCAGCCGCCGGTCGCCAGCGGCTCGTCATACTGGGAGATCTGGTAGCCCTTGGGCAGGTCGGGGTAGAAGTAGTTCTTACGGGCGAAGAGCGACCGCTCGTGGACTCGGCAGTGGAAGGCCAGCGCGGCCTTGAGCGCCAGCTCGACCGCCTGCTTGTTCAGCACGGGCAGCGCACCGGGCATGCCCAGGCAGACCGGACAGGTGTGGGTGTTCGGCGGCGCGTCGAACTGGTCAGCTCGGCAGTTGCAGAAGAGCTTGGTCTTGGTCTTGAGCTGGGCATGGAGCTCCAGCCCGATCACCGTCTCGAGCCGCTCCAGCTTGAGCTTAGCCGTGCTCATCTCGCCGCTTCGCTTGAGCCTACCCGGGTCAGCCTACCTAAGGGAAAGGGGAGGGAAAGGCGGATCACCCACCCTGGGGGTGCGGGCCCCCCTTGCGGTCCTCCCGCTCACGCTCGCCGAGGAGCTCCTCCAGCTTCTTAGGGTCGACGTTCTTCAGGCGCTTGGCCAGCTTGGAGAGTTCCTCCTTGGAGACCTCCTCGTCGAGCCACCTCTCCAGCGCGCTGATGCGGATCCGCCAGCGGTTGCCCAGCTTCACCCCCGGCAGCTCGCCCGCATCGAGCATCGCGTAGATCTCGCTGAGCGGTATTCCCAGGTAGCGCGAAGCATCGATCGGCTTGATGAAGCCATCATAGTATTTGACCATAGCTGGACTACCCCCTCACTCTCCACTTCACTCCCTTTGCTCCTTCCTGCTTGGTGCTCGCTTTCTCCCCTTCACTTCACTTTTCACTCTATTCTACTTTCCACCTGCGGTTTTTGCTCAAAAACCCGGGCGCCAGCCCGCAGACTTTAGGATAGTATAGCCCCGGGTGGAGGGAAAAGCAAAAGGTGGCTCGGGGTGGATGGAGTTAAGCCAAGGTCATGAGCGGGCGCGGGCTGGCTGGCCTAGCCTCCGAAGGCGATCTGCTTGTCAGTCGGGGAGTATTTGAGCCCGATCGTGGGGAAGGCCGTGATCCTGGCCTGGAGCCACACCCGATCGCGCTCGCCGAAGAGCCCGAGCTCCCAGCACTCACAGAAGCTGCGCATCAGGCCCCACTGGAGCGCGGCCAGTCGGCCCCGCTCGAGGTCATACTCGCCCTTGATCATGAGCTGCCACCCCCTGGCGGGCTCCGCTTCGAGCTCGAGGTTGATCCGCTCCAGTTTGAAGTTATTGGGATCATACCGCAGCCCGAGCCGCTGCTCCCCCCAGGAGAGCTTGGCGATCAGGTCAGCGAACCTCCCCTGGGTGAAGCTGTAGCCCCCGCTCAGGGTGGCCGACCAGCCCTCGCCGGTGAGCGCCTCCTTAAGGGTGAGCTGCTGCGGCCGGCCCCTGTTCAGGTCATAGGTGAGCCCGAGCGAGGTGGTGCTGGGCCCCAGCCGGTGGGTCAAGCTGAGCTTGAGCGGGGTGAAGGTGGCCCGCTCGAGGTCGTAGCTCCCCGCGAAGCTCGCCTGGAGGTCTCCTTCTCCTTCTCCTTCGCCCTCGCCTTCGCCGAGCCCCCGCGGACGCGGAGCCTGCCAGCTCCCCTTGAAGGAGAGCCGGCTAGCCCGCTGCTCGTAGTCGAAGGCGAAGGGGCTCTCGCCGTGCACCAGCCGGTAGTCGTAGCTCATCATGAGGTGGAGGTCCTCGAGAGGGAGGAGGTCCAAGCTGGGCGCGAAGGAGAGGACCTCTCGAGAGGTCCCAGGTCCGTAGAGGGCGAGCTGGTAGCCGCCCTGGGCGCGAAGTTTGACCCGGCCCTCATGGAGCTCGAGCCCCTTTAAGCTTAAGGTGAGCGCGCCCGCAAAGCGCGTCCCCTCCTCGAAGCCCTCCGCTCCAAGCCTCCGCTCGCGATATCGCCCCCAGCTCAGGCTCACCGAGTAGATGAGCCCATCTAACAAGCTCCCGCTCCGGCTGAGGGTGAGCTCCGGTCGGCGCTCGAGGGCCCGGTAGCCTGGCTCCTTGCCCCCTTCCCCTTCGCTCTCGCTGCTACCGCTGGGGTGCTGCTTCTGCTCCAGCTCTAGGTGCTCCTCTCGGGCGATCGTCCCCGTCCAGCGCCAGCCGCCCCGCTCCCCGGCGAGCTGGACCCGGTAGCTTCGCTGCTCCTTGGGCGCTTGTGCTTGGGGCTCCCGGGAGAGGCGGTAATCGGTCGTGAGGGCGAGGCTCACCCCTCGGGGGAGCTGGGTCCGATCGGAGAGGCGCAGCTCGAGGAGCTCGGAGATCCCAAACAGCTTGTAGAAGTGGAGCCGGCCGCTGCTCTCCAGTCCCGGAAGGTCATACTCCAGGTCGAGCCCCGCGCCGAGCTCGCGGTAGCGGTTGTAATAGTCAAGCAGGATGAGCCCATGGTTTCGAGTGCCGGCGCCGAGAGCGAATGGCAGCCGCCAGCGGGCATACCAGCCGCGGGTCCGGCTGCGGCCGACCTCGGGGAAGAAGGGGCCCTCCCGCTCCCGCTTGAGCGGGGTGACATAGAGCGGCGACCAGAAGACCGGGACGCCGAAGGCGCGCAGGACGACGTTGGTGGCCACTAGGAGCTCATCGGAGAGAATGAGCAGCCGGTCGGTCGAGATGCAGTAGGCCTCCCGGCGGATGAGCTCGCTGCAGGTGCAGGTGGTGAAGTCGCCCTGGGCGAGCTCGAGCCGCTCTAGTTGCAATTGGGTCCTGCTCATATCACCTTCCCCGGCCCCACCGGCATCAGCGACAAACTCGAGCTCGGCCCGCCGGCCCTGGTAGCGGAGCGGGTGGCGCTCGCCCCGCGCGTTGATGAACTCCTCCTGGCCGGCGAACTCCTCGGCCTCCACCGCCTCGATGAGGAAGCCCCCCTCCTGCTCGACCAGCTCGGCTAGGAGCACCGCCGCGGAGGTCAGCCGGCCTCCTCCCTCTCCCTCTCTTCCTTCTCCCTCTTCCAGCAGGACGCCCCCTCGGGCCTCGAGCTGCCAGCGCTCCCTTCCTTCCCCCTCCTCTTGTTCCCCCTCTTCTTGCTGCCCTTGCTGTCCTCCTCGGCGCACCAAACAGATCCGATCCGCCTTGAGCAACCCCTCGGAGCGCTCAAATTCCAGCTCGGCTTCCCCCGTCAGCTCCATAGCCACCAGCTCGCCCCCGGCGAACTCGAGTTCGGCCCGCTGGGCCCGGTAGCGCAGACTGGCTCCTTCTCCGTCATCGAGGGGGCGATACTCCCCTCGGAGCCCCTCCAGCGTGGCCCACTCAAGCCGGAGATCCCCCTCCTGCGGGAGGAGGGAGAGCTCTGCGGTGAGCTCGTCCGCCTCCGCGGCGATCCCGACCCCCTTAAGCTCCAGCTCGACCTGCCCGCCAGCCCGAAGATGC
>Ga0190286_1000851_pt1 | contig 11830 bp, 11 predicted proteins | sample 48691834_MG_FD_183241 | JGI IMG/M metagenome (GOLD analysis project Ga0190286, IMG submission 183241) | Hydrothermal vent microbial mat bacterial communities from Southern Trench, Guaymas Basin, Mexico - 4869-18-3-4_MG | ecosystem: Environmental > Aquatic > Marine > Hydrothermal vents >... | reverse complement strand
TCCAGCGCCCTGCGGGCCGCGCTGAGGTGGCCCCGTCCGCCGTCGATCAGGATCAAATCCGGCTTCGGCAGCTCACCCAGGTGGGCGATCCGCCGCTCCAGCACCTCGCGCAGCATGGCGTAGTCGTCGACCCCGCGGACCTGCTCGATCTTGAACCGCCGGTAATCCGAGCGCTTCGCCAGCCCATCCTCGAAGACGACCAGCGCACCGACGGCCTCAGCCCCCTGCAGGACGGAGATGTCGTAGCCCTCGATCCGCCGGGGGAGCCGCTCCAGCCCGAGGAGCTGCCGCAACTCTTCCAGGATGGCAGCCACTGCCTTCCTCTTCTCCTCGCGGAGGTGCTCCTCCAGGAGGGTCAGCTCGGCATTGTGGGTGGCTAGCCGCACCAGCCTCGCTTTGGACCCCCGCTTGGGGAGGTGGAGCTTGACCTTAGCTCCGGCTCCGCGGCGCTCCTCCAGCCAGCGCTTGAGCAGCCTCGCCTCCTCATCCTCGAGCGGGTGGGGCAGGAGGACCTCCCGGGGGATGGCCTCGGCCTCGCTGTAGAACCCCCTGAGGAAGGCCGCGAGGGCCTCCTCAGTCGGCGTGTCAGCCGGGACCTCGAGGAGGAACCGTTCGCGGCCCTTCACCCGGCCCTCCCGCACGAAGAAGACCTGGACCGCGCAGAGCCCCTGGGTGCGGGCCAGCCCGATCACATCCCGTTCGGCCTCCTCAGCAGCGGTGGCGACAGAGCCAAGCGAGCGGCTCCTGAGCCCGAGCTGGACCAGGCCCTCGAGGGCCTTGAGGCGGTCGCGCAGCCTGGCCGCTCGCTCGAACTCCAGCTTGGCGGCGGCCTCCTCCATCTCCCTTCTCAGGGCCCCAAGCAGGTCGGCACGGCGGCCCTCGAGGAACCGGCAGAGCTCCTGAGCTACCTGGCGATATTCCTCTTGGGAGACCCCGCCCACGCAGGGGGCCAGGCACTGCTTGAGGGAGTGGTCGAGGCAGGGCCGCCGGCGGGTCGGCCTCCTCCCATCGAGGGGATCGTTGCAGGTCCGCAGGGGGAAGATCCGCCGCAGCTCGTTCAGGTGCTCCCGGATGAGCTTCAAGTTGGTGTAGGGGCCGAAGTAACGCGCGCCGTCTTGGGCGGGCCGGCGGGCAAGCCTCAGCCGGGGGAAGGGCTCCTGGAGCGTGACCGCAAGGTAGGGGAAGCGCTTATCGTCCTTGAGGCGGACGTTGAAGTGGGGGCGATAGCTCTTGATGAGGCTCTCCTCCAGGACGAGCGCCTCGACCTCGGTCTCCGTGGCGATGTATTCCAGGTCGGCTAGCCTCTCCAGGAGCGCTCCCACCTTGGGCTGGGCCTGCTGATGGTAACCGCTGAAGTAGGAGCGGACCCGCTCGCGGAGCGAGGCGGCCTTCCCGACGTAGATCACCTCGCCGCGGGCGTCCCGGAAGAGGTAGACCCCCGGGCTGGCGGGGAGGAGCTCCACCTTCCGCTTGAGCTCGGCTAAGCTGGCCTTGGCCTGGGGTTTAGCTTTGGCTTTGGCTTGAGCTTGGGCGTCCATCTAGTTTCTAGTAATACCTGATCTCGAAGTCGTCGAACTCGCCGCGGTAGTCCTCCCAGTGGACCTCGACGTCCTCGACCCGGGCCCCCGGAGGCCCCTCATGGCACCAGTTGATCAGCTCTCGGATCCTCTCCTCCTCGCCCTCGACGACCGCCTCGACCCGGCCGTCGGGCAGGTTCCGCACCCAGCCGGTGAGGCCCAGCCGCCGCGCCCGCTCCTGGGTGTTCGCCCGGTAGAAGACCCCCTGAACCCGACCGGAGATGAAAAGGTGCGCTCGCTTCCTCATCTCAGTTAGAGCTCCTGCACTAGCAGTTCCTCCAGGGGCAGCCGGGTGGAGGTGCGCTCCCTCGCACCCGGCCGGGGATGGCCGATGACGAGCAGCAGGACCAATTCCTGGTCGTCTCCGACCCCGAGGAGTCTCTCTGCTTCCGCTCGGCGGCCGGTGATGCCCCCGACCCAGCAGGCCCCCAGTCCCAGAGCGTGGGCTGCGAGGCACATGTTCTGGACACAGGCCCCGATGCCCTGCATATCCTTGTCGCGGTTGTAGCCCGCCTTATGGTCAAGCAGCACCGCGATGCACACCGGCGCCGACCTGATCATCTCCTCCTGGGAGGTGAGCCGGGCCAGCTCCGCGCGGCGCTTTCCATCCTTTACCACGATGAACCGCCACGGCTGGGTGTTCTTACCTGAGGGGGCCCACCGGCCGGCCTCGAGGATCTCCCGGAGGGCCTCCTCGCTCACCGGCTCCGAGGTGAACTCCCGCACGGTCCGGCGGCTCTTGATCGCCTCCAGGACGGTTTGAGCCCTCTCCGATACCATCTTCCTCCTCCGCTCCCAGCTATGATAAGCCCTGGTGCCCGCCCCCGGCAAGGGAAGGAGCGAGAGCCCGGGTCTCAGCGGGCGGGTTGACATCCTTCAAGTTAGCTATTACAATACAGGCAGGTCGGGGGCGTAGTCTAGCGGCCTAAGACGCCTGGCTGTCAACCAGGAGATCGCCGGTTCAAATCCGGTCGTCCCCGCCAGGGGTTGCCGAGGTAGCTCAGGTGGTAGAGCACGGGACTGAAAATCCCGGTGTCGGCGGTTCGAGTCCGCCCCTCGGCACCAAATTTTTGTTTTAAATCCCCGAGTGCAACTCGCTCGAAATTTCCGCACTCTCCTTAATTCTAAAATAACAAAGGGGAACGAGCGTGCCCATAAAGCGCCCTCGGAAGCAGCAGCGAGGATCGCCTGCTCAAGTGCCGTCTGGGAGAGGCGGAAGAAGCATTACATGTTCTACTGAGAGCGCTCGAGAAGGGGCATTGGTGGGGCGAGCATTGGCTCCTCGACGGTCCGGACCTGGAACCTGGAGCCCATCCGGGACCGTCCGGAGTTCCGTAAGATCGTGGAGGTGAGCAGGCAGCAGCAAGGGGCCGCACAAGCACAGGCCAAGCCGGAGCTCCTGGTGCCCCGCCGAAGACGAGGAGGAAGGAGAAAACCGCCCCTGCTCATGACACTCCATGGGGGGTGGAGCTCAGCGGAGGGCTTCGCCCCCTACTGGGAGGCGGCCTTCGACCTCCCGCCTGGCTGGAAGATGCGGTTCTACGACACCCAGGTGCACCTGCTCTCACCGGAGGTGGCCTACACCGTCTCACTCCGGGAGGAGGAGATCGGGGGCGAGCGGAGCGAAAGCCGGGTCACCTTGATCTTCCTCAAGAAGGAAGGGGAATAGAAGATCATCCACGGCCACTTCTCCCGGCTGCCGGGATAGCCCCGCCCCGGATGGGGAGGCGGATTAGGCTCGGTTATCTTAGTTTAGATAACGTTTAGGGCCTTGCAGGGCCAGGGCCACTCTGATCCGCTTGCAGACCTCCTCGGGGTCGTCCTCCTGTTCCCGTTCCCGCTCCCGGCCCTGGTAGCCCTCCTCAGGCCAGGGGTCGAGGCCATCGCCCTCGCGGCGTGGGATGAGGTGCAGGTGGAAGTGGAAGACGCTCTGGCCTGCGGCTACGCCGCTCGCATGGAGGACGTTCACCCCCGTGGCCCCGAGGCCCTCCATCAGCGCACGTGCGACCCGCTTGGCCGTGGCCATCACCGCCGCGAGCTCCTCATCCGGGACGCTCATCAGATCCCGGTAGTGCCTCCTGGGGATGACGAGGGTGTGCCCCCGGGCCACCGGCGCGATGTCGAGGAAGGCCATCGTCTGCTCATCCTCCCAGATGATCTGTGCGGGGGCCTCCCCGCGGGCGATCCGGCAGAAGATGCATCCTTCCCCTGCCATCTCCCTTTTTTGTTTTTTGCCTGTCAGCTGAAGAACCCCTGGAGCGCCTGGAGGGGCTCCCCCGGGCCGATCGCCGTCAGGCTCAGCCCCCTCGAGAAGAGGAGCTGGGCCACCTCCTGGACCTGCTCGACGGTGACCGCCTCGATCTTCCTCAGGACCTCCTCCACCGGCTGGTGCTGGCCGTAGATCTCCCCCAGCCCGAGGCGGACCATCCGCGCGTGGCTGCTCTCCAGCCCCAGGAGCAAGTTCCCCTTGAGCTTCTCCTTCGCCAGGTGGAGCCGCTCCTCTGAGACCGGCTGCTTGAGGTGCTCGACCTCCTCCAGGGCCACCTCGACCGCCTGAGGGGCCTTCCCCGGCTCGGTCCCGATGTAGATGACGAAGAGCCCGCTGTCGACGTAGTAGCTGACCGTGCTGAAGACGGCGTAGGCCAGGCCGAGCTCCTCCCGGATCCGCTTGAAGAGCTGGGAACTCATCCCGCTGCCCAGGATCGCGTTCAGGACCTCCAGGGCGTAGCGGCGCTCATCCCCTCGGGGGAGGGCCTCCACCCCCAGGCAGAGGTGGGCCTGCTGGGAGTCACGGTCCTCGATATGGAAGTGGCGCCTCACCCGCGGCGGGCGCCGCTCCGGCGGCTGGAGCTGGGAGTGGGAGGCCCCCCTGGGGCTGTCCAGCATCCGCTGGGCCAGCTCCAGGAGGCGCTCGAACTTGATCCCGCCCGCGGCGGCGAGGATGAAGTTCCCCGGCCCGTAGAGCTTGAACTGCTCGAGGAGGTCCTCCCGCCGCAGGCGCCTCACGCTCTCCTCGGTGCCGAGGATCGGCCAGGCCAGCGGGTGCTCCCCCTGCCAGATCTGCTCCGCGAACAGGTCGAACACCTTGTCCTGGGGGGTGTCCTCCACCAGGCGGATCTCCTCCAGGATGACCCCCCGCTCCCTCTCCATGTCCTCGGGGCGGAGGAGCGGATGCTGGACCAGGTCGGTGAGGATGTCCATCGCCCGCTCGAGGTGCTCGGCGAGGACGTCCACGTAGTAGAGCGTGTATTCCTTGTGGGTCACGCCGTTGATCGCCCCGCCAAGGGCGTCGATCTCCTCGGCGATCTGGAAGGCGGTCCGCTTCTCTGTCCCCTTGAAGAGCAGGTGCTCGAGGAAGTGGGAGGCGCCACACCGCTCCTTGGGCTCGTCGCGACCGCCGACCCGCACCCACAGGCCCAGGGAGAGCGGCCGCTGGTCGTGCTCCTCGGCGAGGACGGTCAGGCCGCTATCGAGCCGCTCTCGGTAGCACCCCCGGTAGAGCTGCTCCATCGCGATCGCATTAGCTGAGCCTAATGTGGATGTCGTCCCGGACTAGTCGCTTGAGGTAGATGCGGCCCTCCTTGTCGATCTTCAGGACCTTGGCGAGCACCCGATCGCCCGGCTTCACCACGTCCTCGACCCGCTTGACGTAGCCGTCGGCGAGCTCAGAGATGTGGATCAGGCCCACCTTGCCGACGTCGTCCAGCTCGACGAAGGCCCCAAAGTCGGTGATGTTCTTCACCGTGCCGGGGAGGATGTCGCCGACCTTGACCTCCGCCGGGCGGGCCTTGGCCTTGACCGCGGTAGGCTGCGCTGGAGCTTGAGCCTGAGCCCGGGCTGGCTCCTTCTCCCGCTCCCGCTCGCGCTTGGGCTTGGGCGCCTCCTTCTCCTTCTTATTCTTAGCCGGCTTAGAGGGCTTGGCCTTGGTAGGGGCTTTAACCCCGGCCCCGACCTTCGTGGTTGCCCCTTCTTCCTCGGGCTCGGGGATGCGCCGGAGGTCCGGCCGGCCGAGCTCGTCGATCCCGATCACCTCGACGGTGATCTCATCGCCGAGCTTGACCACGTCCTCGACGTTCTTAACGAAGTGATCGGCCAGGTCGGACACGTGGATCAGGCCGCGCACGCCGCCCTTCAGCTCGACGAAGGCTCCGTAGCGCTCGATCCGCACCACCCGGGCGCGGTAGCGCTTGCCGACCTCGATCTCCTCGACGATCTCGTTGATCGCCGCCTTGGCCTTGTTGACCGCCTCCTGGGTCGGCCCGGAGATCTTCACCGTGCCGTCGTCCTCGATGTCGATCTCCGTGTCGGTCTCCTCCAGGATCCGGCGGATCGTCCGCCCACCGGGGCCGATGATCAGGCCGATCTTCTCCGGATCGACCTTCATCAGCTCCAGCACGGGCGCGTAGGGCGACAGGTGGGGCCGCGGCGCGGGGAGGACGGCCTCCATCGCGTCGAGCACCTGCTCGCGGGCCTTCTTCGCCCGGGCGAGCGCCTCCTCGAGGATCTTCCTGGAGAGGCCGCTCGTCTTCACGTCGAGCTGGAAGGCGGTGATCCCCCGGCGGGTGCCGGCGACCTTGAAGTCCATGTCGCCGTAGCGGTCCTCCATCCCGATGATATCGGTGAGGATGAGGTAGTCCTCGCCCTCCTGGATCAACCCCAGGGCGATCCCCGCGACGGGGCGCTTGATCGGCACCCCGGCGTCCATCAGCGCCAGCGAGCCGGAGCAGACCGTCGCCATAGATGAGGAGCCATTCGACTCGAGGATCTCGGAGACCACCCGGATGATGTAGGGGAACTCCTCCTCGGTGGGGAGGACCGCCTGGAGGGCCCGCTCGGCCAGGTGGCCGTGGCCGATCTCCCGGCGGCTCGGCGGGCCGAGCCGGCCGGTCTCGCCGACGCTGTAGGGCGGGAAGTTGTAGTGGAGCATGAACCGCTTCCGGCCCTCCTCGAGCATCAGATCGATGATCTGCTCGTCCTGGCGGGTGGTGCCCAGGGTGCAGGTCCCCAGGGACTGGGTCTCACCCCGGGTGAAGAGTGCCGAGCCGTGGACCCGCGGGAGGAGCCCCACCTCGATGCTGATCGGTCGGATCTCCTCCGGGGAGCGGCCGTCGATCCGCACCCGCCGCTCGAGGGTCGTCCTGCGGATGAACTCCTTCAGGAGCTCGTCGAACGCCTGGTTGAGGTGGCTCTCGATGGCTGCGAGCTCCTCTCCCTCTTTTTCCCCTTCTCCTTCGGGCTCAGGTGCCTCCCCACCCTCACCCGCTGCTGTCAGCTCGGCCAGGACCTGCTGGACGGCCTCCTCGCGGAGCTGGTCGATCAGCTCCTCGCGCTCCTGCTTCCGCTGGAGCCGGCGCAGCTCCTCGAACCGATCGCCGATGACCCTCTGCAGCCGCTCTTTGTATTCGGTCAGGTCGAGCTCGGGGACCTCGATCTTCTCCACCTCGACCTGGGCGGCGAACCGCTCCTGCAGCTCACAGAGCTGCTTGATGTGCTCGTGGGCGAACTCGATCGCCTCGAGGACCTCCTCCTCGGGGAGCTCCTTCATCGAGCCCTCGACCATGGTCACCGCTTCCTTCGTCCCGGCGATCATCACGTCGAGGTCGCTCTCCTCGCGCTCGGCCGCCGTCGGGTTGGCGATGAACTTGCCGCCCGCTCGACCGACCCTCACCCCCGCGACCGGCCCCTGGAAGGGGATCGACGAGATCATCAGGGCCGCGGAGGCCCCCAGCATCCCGGCGACCTCCGGGGGGTAGTCCTTGTCCGCGGAGAGGACGGTCACCACGATATGGACCGTCTCGCGATACCCCTTGGGGAAGAGCGGCCGGATCGGCCGGTCGATCATCCGCGCATTGAGGATGGCCTCGTCGGAGGGCTTCCCCTCGCGCTTGAAGAAGCCCCCGGGGATCTTCCCCCCCGCGTAGAACTTCTCCTCGTAGTCGACGGTCAGCGGGAAGTAGTCGATATCCTCCCGGGCCTCGCTGCGGGTCACCGTCGCCAGGACCTTCGTCCGGCCGAAGGTCACCACGACAGCGCCGTCAGCCTGGCGGGCGACCTTGCCCGTCTCCAGGGTGAAGTCGCCCTGGCTCAGCTCTACCGCTTCTACCCTTGCTTCCGTCTTCACTTCTCCGTTGCTCATGCTATCTTCTCCCTCTTTCCCTTCTTCTCTCCGTTTTTTTCTGTCCCTTCCCTCGCCCTCCCGCTCCCTTATCCTCCTTATCCTCTGATCCCCAGCCGCTTGATCAGCTCGCGATACTTCTCGGGGTCCTCCCGCGCCAGATAGCGCATCAGCCGCCGGCGCTGGCCGACCTTCTTCATCAGGCCCCGCTCGGAGTGGAAGTCATGTTTGTGGACCTTCAGGTGCTCGGTGAGCTGCTGGATCTCCGCCGTGAGGATGGCGATCTGCACCTCCGGCGAGCCAGTATCCCCCGGCCCGCGGCCGAACTCGGCGATGATCTTGGCCTTCTCTTCCTTAGATAAAGCCATGGTGACTCCCTCCTCCTTGCCCTCCTCCTTGCTTAGCCCTCCGTCCAGGAGGGGAGGGCCAGCTCGCCCTCTTGGACGGAGTCCTAGCGGACGGCACAATTTATCTCATCTTCCTGTATTTCTCGCTCAGGCGGCGGACCTGGTCTTTGGCCTCCGCCTCGTCGAAGCTCAGGATCTTCCGGTCCTCCATCACCACCTGGCCGTCGACGATCACCGTCTCCACGTCTCGGGAGCTGGCAGCGTAGACCAGGTTGGAGACGAGGTCATACTCCGGGATGAGGTGGGGCTGGTCCAGATCGAGGACGATCAGGTCAGCCTTCATCCCTTCCCTGATTATACCGACTTCCTCCAGGCCGAGCGCCCGCGCCCCGCCGAGGGTGCCCAGCCAGAGGGCCTCCGCTGCGGGGAGCGCCGTCGGGTCGCCCCTCACCTTCTGAAGGAGCGCGGCCAGCCGCACCTCCTCCAGAAGGTCCAGGTTGTTGTTCGAGGCGGCCCCGTCGGTCCCCAGGGCGAGCTCGACCCCGGCCTCGAGGAGCTCCTTCACGGGAGCGATCCCCGAGCCGAGCTTCATGTTGCTCGTCGGGTTGTGGACGATGGCCACGTTGTTATATTTCGCCAAGATGCAGATATCGCTCTCGCTCAGGTGGACGCCATGGGCCGCGAGGACCCCGACCCCGGCCTCGAAGACCCCTAGCCGCTCGAGGTGCTCCACCGGGGTGAGCCCCCGCCTCGCCCGGAAGTCCTCGACCTCCCGGGCGGTCTCCGCCAGGTGGGTGTGGATCATCAGCTCCCTTTCCCTGGCCAGCTCGACCGCCCGCTGCCAGAGTTCATCAGTGCAGGTGTAGGGCGCATGGGGCCCGAGTGCGACCCGGATGCGGCCATCTGCCTTGCCGTGCCAGCGCTCGGCCAGCTCGAGCCCTCGCTCGAGCTCCCGCTCGAGCCGCTCCCTCGGATCGGGGTCCGGGGCGATCATCCCGTAGGCTAGGAGCGCCCGCAGGCCGCTCTGCTCGACCGCCCGGGCGACCTCGTCCATGAAGAAATACATGTCAGCGATCGCGGTCGTCCCCGAGCGGATCAGCTCCGCCAGGCCGAGGAGCGAGCCCCAGTAGACCTCCTCAGCGGTCAGCTCTCTCTCCGCCGGCCAGATCGCCTCCTCCAGCCAGCGGTCCAGCGGGAGGTCATCGGCATAGCCCCGGAAGAGGACCATCGCCAGGTGGGTGTGGGCGTTGACCAACCCGGGCATGAGGAGCTTCCTCCCGCCGCCATCGATGACCTTATCGAAATCGAACCGGGCCTGGGCCGGCTCAAGCTCCTTAGGGTCTTGAGTTATCCGCTCGATCCGCCCCTCAGCGAGCGCGAGCGAGCAGCCCCTCACAAGCTGGAAGGCCCCCCTCTCTTCAGCAGGGGTGAGGAGGACAAAGTCCCGCAGAAGTATCCGCATCCGCCTCTCGCTTCGTTCCCTCTCCGCTTCAGGAATTCGCTATCTAACCCAAACTAACTAGGATCTGGAGCGAGTTCGGGCTGGCTAGCCCCTTTCGTTAGTCCATTATATGAGCTGGCCAGCTCGTTCGCAAACCGAATTGGCCCCAAGCTCCCGATAGCGGCGGGGCAAATGTCCCCTCCGGTGCGGGCGGGCTTCCTTCCCCGGCCATCCCCCCGAGCTTAGCTTGGTTAGGCCATGCGATCGGGACCCCAGAACCAAAACCAGAACCAGGAGCGGGAGCAGGAGCAAGAGCAGGAGCAGGGGACGGGGACGGGAATGGGAGCTATCATCGAGGAGCTCGATTCCCGATGCGAGCTGGTCCACTACCGCCCCGGGGAGTATATCTACCTGCCCGGCGACCCCTGCGATGCCATCTACCTGATCTGCAAGGGCAAGGTGCGGCTCTCCTTCCTCGATGAGGAGGGGGAGCGCCAGACGGTGGCCCTCCTCGGTGAGGGGGAGCTCTTCGGCGAGCTGGTCCTCGACGGCGCCCGCCCACGGGAGTTCATCGCCGAGGCGCTCACCGAGACGAGCCTCTATCTGATCGACAAGTGGCACCTCCCTTGGCTGCTCCGCCGCCTGCTCCAGCTCGGGGGGCTAGATAGCCCTAACTCACAGCGGCTCAGCGAGCTGCTCGGCTACCGCCGCGAGCTGGTCGCCTTCTGGAGGTGCTGAGCCCACCAGCTTTTCTCAGTTCAGTCGATGGTTTCAGCGGTTGCTCCCTGCCCTAGGCCCCGCTATACTCTCGACCGTGATAGCCAGATGAGCGAGCGGATGCGCCGGCGGATCGAGGGCTGGCTGCGGGAGGAGGGCCAATTCGCCAAATACCTGAAGGACGAGAACGCCAACTGGGTGATCCTGGCGAACCACCCGAAGAACCAGCCGACGACGATCACGATCTTCAACCCGATCACCAGCCCCTCACGGGTCGTCCTCCAGATGGTGCTGAACCTCGCCGAGGACGTGCGGAATCTCTTCAAGAAGATGGACAGGAAGGCCCGGGAGGCGCTCCTACTCGAGCTGCGGATGGAGCTGAACCGCCGCCCGACGGAATACGGGATGATCCACCCCGACGGGGTCTTGCAGCAGATCACCTTCTCGTATGAGATCTTCGAGGATGGGCTGAACAAGCATGAGCTCTTCCGGGGGATGAGGGAGGTCTACAAGTCGCTGCTCCAGGGGCAGTGGCTCCTCCAGCGGCGGCTGGGGCTGGGCTTCCCCGGACCTGGGCTGAGGGAAGAGAGAGGCGAGGAGATCGGCTTTAAAGCCGAGGAATAGTTTCCCAGGAGCTAATCCCACCAGAAGATCAAGGCCACCCCACGAGCAGCCCTAGCGAGATGGCCACCACCACCGGGAGCCAAAATGGCACCCGCCGGTAGAATAAATTCGTCATGAAAAGCCCGACCAGCGCGAAGATCCCCCCGATGAAGACCGCGACCAGCGGCGGCATTCCCCCTCCTTTTTCTTTTTCGTCCTGGTTTTGCTCAGTTTGGCCTTTGGTCCCCTCAGGCTATTTAACCCCCGGGATCGGGGCTATCTGGCTCTAGCCTTTTGGTCTGCGCTATCTAACGCTTTGAGTCTGCGCTATCTAGCGCCTCGATCAGGTAGCGGTAGGCGCTCAGGGCGGCCTGGGCCCCCTGAGCGGCGGCGATCACAATCTGTTTGTCTAAACCTTCAACGACATCTCCGGCGGCGAAGACCCCCGGCACCGAGGTCTGGAAGGTCTCCCGGTCGACGACGATCTCGCCGCGGGAGTTCAATTCAAGGAAACCTTTCACGAAGTCGGTGTTAGGAACCGTTCCGATCTCGATGAAGACTCCCTCGACGGCCAGCTCCTTCCGTTCGCCGCTCTGGAGCGATTCGATCATGATGGAGCTCACAAACTCCTTCCCTTTGATCTCGACCACCCTGTGCTGCTGATACGTCCTCACCTTGTCGGAGTTGAGCACCTGCGCCTGGAGGATGGGGTCGGCGAACCAGTGGTCGGCGATGTCCACCACATGGATCTCCGTCGCGAGGGGCAAAAGGTCGATGACCCCTTCGAAGGCCGAGTTACCCCCGCCGATCATCGCCACCCTCTTGCCCTTGAACAAGGGCGCATCGCAGGTGGTGCAGTAAGAGACCCCGCGGCCCGTAAGCTCTTTTTCACCGGGGACGCCGAGCGGGCGGGACCGCCCGCCGGTGGCGATCAGGACCGCCTTGGCGGTGTAGGAACCATCCTTGGTTTTCACCACAAAATCCTCGCCGGAGCGCTCGAGCCCGGTCACTTCGATGCCGATTTTTATTG
>Ga0190286_1000849_pt1 | contig 11850 bp, 15 predicted proteins | sample 48691834_MG_FD_183241 | JGI IMG/M metagenome (GOLD analysis project Ga0190286, IMG submission 183241) | Hydrothermal vent microbial mat bacterial communities from Southern Trench, Guaymas Basin, Mexico - 4869-18-3-4_MG | ecosystem: Environmental > Aquatic > Marine > Hydrothermal vents >... | reverse complement strand
CCCCAAGATTATTAGAAAATAACCCTCTCTCTGTATTTCCTTAGCCACCTGATGGACCCTCTTTACAAAGGGGCAGGTGGCATCTATTATTTCTTTTGCTTTGCTCCGAAGGGACTTCAGTTCTTCAGGGGGAATTCCATGGGCGGGTATCACCACTCTTTTCCCTTGCGTATTCTCCTTATTATTCAGAGGAATTATTCCTTTTTCTTTCAATTTTTCTATCATAGGAGGATTATGGATGAGAGGACCCCAGGTAAAAATTTCCCCTTCTTTGGCTTTCTCCTCTACCATTTTGACAGCCCTTTTTACACCGTAACAGAAACCACTGTGTCTTGCTCTTATTATCTCCATCACAGGTTTGCATGCCGTCTTAACATTTCCTCTTCTGAGATATGCAGATTCTGATAAAGAAGGAAAATCATGCTCTCCAGGAGAAAGAAGAGAGATTGTTCAAAGAGTGAGTTGAGAGGCTGGGAAGAGACGGAAGGGTTTAAGGATTTCACCGATTGGGGTAAAAGAATATAGGAAGAACAAAATTGGAGGAGAGGGGTGGAGGGGTTTCCTGTGACTAAAATCACCTCCCCTCCTAATCTCTTCGCCCGGTTAATGAGGGGTAAAAATCTTTCCTTTTCTCCCCGCCCGGAAAAAATAAGAAGGAGGTCTTCTTCTTCAAAGGAAGGAGTTAGAGGGTCTCCTACAAAGAAGACTTCTTTTCCCAGATGTAAAAGTCTAATTCCAAACATCTTCCCCACCAGTCCAGTTCTTCCTTCTCCGGCAATAAATATGCGGGGAGAACTTATAATCTTTTCTATTAATTTCTTTATTTCCTCCTTTCTTATTTCTTTCCATACTTTATCCACTTCCCTCATTATTTCCTGAAAGATTTTATATAATCTCATTTTTTAGGAATTCTCTTATTTCCTTACTTAGGATTTATTTAGAGTATATCAAAGTTTTCTCTTAAACACCAACAGAAGAAAAGAAATTCCACCTAAAAGAGAACCAAAAAGAAAGGCTGGTTTTGCCCCCCACCTGTCCCATAGAATTCCCATGATAAGGGAGGATAATAGAAGGGTAATTCCCGTAAGTGTATGGTAAATACCGTAAGCAGTAGCCAGCTGATCTTCATGTATAAGGTCACCTATGAAGGCTCTTAAGTTCCCATTACTCAGCCCATAAAAACATCCATATGTGAGCATAAGCCACCATAGATAGGGGACCTGTTTTACCAGAGCAAATCCCAGATAGATGAGAGAATAAAGAAGGAAAGAAAATTGAATCACTCTCTTTCTTCCCCACCGGTCAGAGAGTACCCCTGCAGGAATACTTAAGAGAACATAGGAAATATTGAAACCCATCCACAATAAGGGGATAACTCTGGCGGATAGACCTACTTCTTTAGCTCTTAAGAGAAGGAAAGCATCAGAGGAATTACCTAAGGAAAAGAAGAACATCACCACCAGAAAATAGTAAAAGGAAGAGGGGATAGGGTCTTTTGGATTAGAGGGTTTTGCATTTACTTTCAAATTAAGAGGAATTTCTTTAACCAGGCTCAGCAAGATGGTCAGGGCTATCACTCCGGGAATTAGAGAAAGTAAGAATATAGGGCGTGGATTATCCCTGAATAAAGGAAGAAGAGAAAAGGCAACCAGAGGTCCCAAGATAGCCCCAGAGGTATCTAAAGCCCGATGAATACCAAAGAGTTTCCCCCTTTCCTCTTCCGGGGAAGAGAGAGATATTAGAGCATCTCGTGGAGCAGTTCGGATACCTTTCCCTGCTCTGTCCAGAAATCTTACACTTAGGGCCTCTCCTCCACAATGGACTATACCGAAGAGAGGTTTGGTAAAGGTAGAGAGAGCGTATCCTATACTTACCAGAACTTTTCTCTTTTTTACTCTATCAGAGAACCATCCGGAAAGAAGTTTGAAGAAGGAAGAGGAAGATTCCGCCAATCCTTCTATTAATCCTATGAAACTTCGATTTAAGCCCAATACGGTAAAAAAGAAACCTGGAAGGAGAGGGTAAATCATCTCTGTAGCCATATCCGTGAAGAGGCTGGTAAGTCCCAGAAAAATCACATTTTTCTTATATCTCTCTTTCATATTCCTGATTTATTTCCTTAAGGAAAAGATTCAGAATAACCACATTTTCCCTGCCTGTATAAGAAAGTATTCTCCTGCCAGTATCATTATAATTCCCAGGAACTTCTGAATAAACACTTGCCACTTTCCAGATGAGGGAAGGGAAGATAGAATACCGGAGAAGGTACCTACCAGAAGAAAGAGAGTTCCTATTCCTAAAGAAAAGGAAAGCAACAGGAGAGAGCCGAATAATACTTTCTTCTGGGTAGCTACATAGGTTAGGATGGCTCCTAAGATGGGGGCAAGACAGGGAGTAGCCACAAATCCTGATACAGCTCCCAGTAAGAAAGCTCCCCATACTCCTTTTTTTAACCGGGGTGCTTTCTTTAAAAAGGTGAACTTAATTTCATAAACTCCCAGCATCCCCAGACCCAAGATAAGAAAGATGTTTCCCACTATCAATAAAGTTAAAGGGTGAGTACTCCATTTACCAAAGAGTTTCCCGGTGAGAGAAGCAAAAATGCCTAATAGAGTGTAGAGGAGGGAAAGCCCTAACACAAAAAAGAGAGAGATTAAGAAAGCCTCTTTACGGGAAGAAGTTCCTCTCGCCCCAGCAACGGCCATAATAACGGGTATAAGGGGATACACACAGGGAGTGAGGCTGGTCAGGACCCCTCCCCAGTAAGAGAGCAAGAAGGCAAGGAAAACTTTTCCCTGAAGTGAAGATTGAAAAAGGTTCAGAATCTGCATTTTCTACAAAATTTCTTTCTTCTGTTTTTCTCCATACATTCGGGCATCGGCAATTTGGATTAACCCCTGAGAATCCCGGGTCTCCATGGGGAAGATAGAATAACCTATACTCAGGGAAAGAGGGAAGGGATGTTTAAATTTTACCTGAGAAGCATTTTTTCTTATTCTCTCTTTGATTAATTTAGAACCATTTCCATCAGCGTGAGGAAGGAGAATTACAAACTCATCTCCCCCAAATCTGAATTGGAGGTCTGTTTCCCGGGTAGAAATTCTTAACACTTGGGCAACTTTCTTAAGCACTTCATCCCCAAAATGATGTCCCCAGGTATCGTTAGCCTTTTTGAAGTTGTCCACATCCAGCATCAGAAGAGAAAGGGGATAGTTATATCTCTCTGCGGAGTTAATTTCTTCCTTCAACCTGGTATCCAGATAACGGCGGTTATAGAGGCCCGTAAGAGGGTCGATAAGAGCCAGTTTTTTCAGGTGTTCTTCTCTCTCTTTGATCCTTAAGGAAGCCTGGATTCGAGCCAGAAGTTCAATGGGTTCAAAGGGTTTAGGAAGATAATCATCTGCTCCTCTCTCCAAGGATTTAACCTTCTCTTCCACTTTCTCCCGCGTAGAAAGCATGATTACAGGGACATAGGATTCTTCCGTATATTCTTTTCGAAGTTCTCTTAACACCTCATACCCATCCAGAATAGGGAGCATGATATCCAGCACTATCAGGTCAGGCTTAAAGAGGTGAATTTCTTTAATAGCCTCCTTCCCATCCCGGGCTTCTCTTACTTCGTATCCTTCCTTCTTCAGTAAAAAACTTATAGTAGAGAGGACCTCCGGGTCATCATCTACAGTTAAGATTTTGGCTTTTTTCTTTTCAAGAGCCACCTTATATCCTCCTCCATTTTCTTCATAGGATGATAACCTACATATGTTTTTACCATTCTACCTCCTTCATCTATCAGAAAGGAGGTAGGTACTCCTCGAATGCCTCCGAATTTTTTCACCACGTCTTTATTTCCCATAAGCACTGGATAATTTATTCTCTGTTTCTGAATAAAAAACTTCAATCTTTCTCCTCCTGGTCCTAAATGGATCCCCATTACCTGGAGATTGTCTTTCTGATATTTTTCCTGAAGTTTTACAAGTTCAGGGATTTCCTTCCTACAGTAATAACAATATAGACTCCAGAAATTGATAAGTATTATCTTCCCCTGAAACTGGCTGAGTTTAACTTCTTTGCCGGAAATATCCGGAAGTGTAAGATTAAATATTTCTTTCACTTCCCCTTTTAAGGAAGAGGAGAGTAAGAGAAAGAAGGTAAGCCACAGAAAGCGCATCTCTAACTTTCTCTCTCTCATTTTTTAAAGTCAAGTCTTACTGGACTTAAGAAGAACTTTCCCTCCAGTAATCTCTTCATCCCTTCTCTACAGTAACCCAGTGGCTCCCAGACACAACCCTGGCAAATGCTCTTAAGTTTATGTAAGCCAATTTTTCTCCCTATCCAGAAATACAGGACTAAGGCTGAAGCAACAAAAGGAGGATATATCCCTAAGAGAGAAAGGACCTTTCTATCCCTTTTGACGATCTCTACCTGTGCTTGGGGAGTGCGAGTACACCTTTTTCCTTCCCTAAAGGGACAGGGAGCACATATCTCATCAGCATTATGTATTAGCCGGATCAATATCTGAGGATTTTTCTTTATTTTTTCTACAATTCTCTCCATATTGCTGATAAATTGTGGAGAATATCCTTTACCTCGAAATCCCAGAATACATAGGAGATGATGAGCGCGCAGTTTTAAGATATCTTTCATTCTTTACGCTTTAAGGGAAAATTTTACTTCGTCCACTTCTTCATTATAAGAGTGGGGAGGAAGAATAGAGGAAGAAATTCCCGCTGCCATAAGGGACTTAAGAAGGTCCACACCTATGAAAGGCAATACTGCCAGTTTCAGAGTTTCTGGAAGACTGGTCTTCATTATTACGGAAAATTGAACTGCACCGAAAAAGTAAATAATTAATACTCCACCCATCATCACTGCCAGTTGGGGAAGGAAAAATCTAACCCTCACAAATTTTTCCGTAATCCAGCCTACGAATAAAGCAGCGAAAATAAACCCAATCAAATAGCCTCCTGTAGGTCCTAAAGGTAGTCCTCCCTTAAATCCGGCAAACCAGGGAATACCTGCACTACCTAAACCTACATAGAAAATCTGACTTAATCCTCCATAGAATCTACCCAGAATTGCGCCACTTAAAAGTACCCCCAATAACTGTCCAGTTATGGGAACCGGAGTAAAGGGTAAAGGAATTCGAACCTGAGCCAGGATTCCCGTAACTCCAGCCATAAGGAGAGATAATGCACATTTACCAATTAGGGAAAGTTCATAATGCCACTTTAAATAGAGAAATCTGTAGGATCCCCAGTTTAGAAGTTTAATGTTTTCCATTACTTGCCTCCTTTCGGTAAATCTTTAAGGGAGATCTATAACCTTCCACCTCCATGGAATTAAATCCTAAAATTTTCTCCAGTTTCTCTTGCATAATTCCCAAAGAAGGTCTTTCTTTAGAGAATTTCTACCATTCTCTCAATAGCCCTTCTGGCTTTTTCCACTACCGGAGGTGGGAGTTTAATCTGTGGTTCTAAGGTCTCCAAGGAACTTATCACTTTTTCTATGGTAATTTTTTTCATATCCTCACATAGGGCTAAAGTAGAAGCAGGGTAAAAATTTTTCTCCGGATTTTCTTTTTTCAGCCGATGAATCAATCCTATCTCTGTTCCTACAATAAATTCTCTATAAGAACTTTCCTTAGCAAACTTTACCATTCCCCCTGTGGAAAGAACCTGATGTGCAAGATTTCTTACCTCTCTCCTACATTCAGGATGCACCATTACCACAGCCTCCGGATGCTTTTCTCTCTCTCTTTTTATATCCTCGGGTAAGATTTTCATGTGAACTGGACAGTAACCAGGCCAGGGATAAATTTTCTTCTCCCGAACTTTTCCCTGAGCAAAATCTGCCAGATGCTGGTCCGGGAAGAAGAGTCGGCTTTAACTTCTGCAGAGGTGTTCACATAACTTACCACTGGACATTCCGGATATTTCCTCTTTTCTTCTCTCACATCTTCTGCTTTTACCATATCCACCATAGGACAGCCTGCTTCTACATCCGGTAAGATTACTGTCTTTTCTGTAGAGAGAAGGGCAGCGGTCTCTGCCATAAATCTTACCCCACAAAAAATAATAACCTTCTCCCTTACCGAGGCTCCTATACGGGAAAGTTGCAAAGAATCTCCCAGATAATCTGCAATATCCTGTATTTCCGGTAATTGATAGTTATGGGCAAGAATAACAGCCTTTCTTTTTTTCTTAAGTTCCTCTATTTTTTCTATTAAATGGTGGGAAAGCAATTCCTCCTCCTTTTAACTTATCCATTTTACACTCAAGAAGAAAAGAAGTTTAGTCATTTAAAACTTTTTCTATCCATCCTCCCCCTATCACTTTATCCTTTTCGTAAAAGACTGTGGCCTGGCCCGGGGTTATAGCCCATTGGGGTTGCAGGAACTGTAAAATGAGATTTTCACCATCCCAGGAGATAATCTGGGCAGGAGAATCTCTATGTTGATATCTAATCCGAGCATGGAGTATTTTCCCCTCTTCTGGCTTATAATATTTTGCCCAGATAACTCTTTTAGCCAATAACTTTTGAGAATACACTTCCTCTCTCTTTCCCACTACCACAGTATTTTCTTCCGGTATAATCTTTACCACATAATAAGGTTCTCCTAAGGTAAGATGCATTCCCCTTCTCTGTCCAATAGTGTAGAAGCATATTCCCGAATGAGTGCCCACCCTCTTTCCTTCTTTGGTAATTATAGGACCGGGTTTATAGCAACCCTTTAATTTTCTCTGCAGGAAAGATTTGATACCTCCTCTATCTAAGAAACAGACTTCTTGCGACTCACGGTGATGAGCAGGCAGGCCAGCCCTTCTTGCTTCTTTAATAATCTCTTGCTTCCGGAAATCTCCTAAGGGAAAGGATATTTTCCCCAAGGGCTTCTCCAGTAGAGGAAATAGAAAGTAGGATTGGTCTTTCTCTTCCTCTCTTCCTCTTTGAAGAGTCCATCCTTGTTTTTCTCGGGAAATGCGGGCATAATGTCCGGTACATAGTTTCTGAGCATCCAACTCTATAGCCTTTTGCAAGAGTAGACCAAATTTTATCCACTGGTTACACACCACACAAGGATTAGGAGTTTTCCCTTCCTGATAAGAATTTATAAAGTAGGTGATAACTCTTTTTTCAAACTCTTCTTTAAAGTTGAGTACATAAAAAGGAATACTTAGAAAATCTGCCACCTTTCGTGCTTCTTCTACCTTCCCCAATCCTAAGTCCATATATAAACCTATCACCTCGTAGCCTTGAGTCTTAAGTAGATAAGCAGTGAAGGAGGAATCTACTCCTCCGCTTAGGGCTACCGCTACTCTTTTTTTCATAGACTAAAAAGAGGATTCATCCCCTTTCCTTCAAATATAAAAAGTGTAATCAGGGAGTACCTCTTTTCTTTTTTTAATTTGAGGTAATTGTTCCACTACCTCTCTCAGGGTAATTTTATCTAAGAAACTTACTATCAAATCCCCTAATTTTCTCCACACTAAATAAACAGCACAATTCTCTACCCTCTGGCAGATTTTTCGCTGGTTTTGTTGAGTGCAAAAAGTAGGGTAAAGGTTTTCTCCCGCTGCCTTTATAATTTCTGCCAGAGAGATTTCTTCTGGTTTTCTGGCTAACATATATCCGCCACCCTTTCCCCGGAAACTTCTTACCAGTTTCTTCTTTTTCATACGGGAGAGAAGTCTTTCCAGATAGTTAAGAGGTATTCCTTCCTCTTCTGCTATTTTCTTCACACTTACCGGAGAGAAGAGACCGTGAAAAGCAAGATATACCATGGCTCTTACACTGTACCGAGCCTTAGTAGATAGTTGCATAATTTTTACTCCTTATATCAATATCTCCACCGCTTTATAAGGGCAGGCAGGGATACATAATTCACAAGCAATGCATTTTTCCCGAATAAAACTTACTTTAAAAGTGGTTCTGTCAACTGTTAAGGCTTGGGTAGGACAAATGGATATACAGGCAGTACAATGAGTGCATTTTTCTTCAATCCACCTTACATCCCGAGCCAGAGGTTGTATAAAGATTCCCAGTTCTTCCAGATACTTTACCCCTTTTTCTAAATTTTCTTCTTTTCCTTCCACATCTATTACCAGTTTCCCTTCCTCTTCCGGGGTTACCCTTGCTCTCAGGATATTAATAACTAACTCATAGTCCTTTACCAGGTGGTAAGTGATGGGTTTATTTACCAGAGAGGGAGGGAAGGTGAGAACCAATCTTTTCTTAGCCATCTTTGCCTCCTTTTATCATCCACCGGAGATCACGTTCCATATTTCCACCTCATCATTTTCCTCAATCCAGTCATCTTCTGTGAGGAGTTCCTTCCCGCGGATTACCAGGACTTCTTCCCGGTTAAGATTCAAAGTATTTAGAAGTTCTCTTACTCTCCTCCTACCTTTCAAAGTATATTGTTTACCTTCATAGATGGCTCGCATACTTCTTCACCTCTTCTTTTCTTAAAGTCTTACAAAAGGAGCAGACCTCCATTATAGTTGGGAACCCACAGATAGCACATTCTCTCAACAAAGGTTTTTTCTCCTTTTCTTTAAATAGATGGAGATTTTTCAGTAGTCCCCTATAAAAAGAAAACTTGGTTCCTGGAGACTCCTTTTCAATCTCATTGAGGGCATGCTTAACCTTAAGAAAAGTGGAATTTGCCGAAAAAGGACACTCCTCTCTTATATAGTCTATAGAAGAAAGGAAGGCATAAGCAGCTGTCTCTCTTTCGGTAAGATAAATCAAAGGCTTTACTTTCTTTTTGAGTTTCCCTTCTTCCCTCAAGACTGGTGTCTGTTTAACCATATAACTTATTCTCCAGCCCAGAATATTAGCCAGCAAGGCAGAGGTCATATCGTCCAGATTATGGCCAGTAACTACTGCATCAAAGCCGTTCTCATAGGCAAATTTATTGAAATAGTAACGTTTAACCATTCCGCAGAGAGAACAGGTAGATTTATAGGTAGAATGGGCTAACTCTCCTATTCCTTTTCCCCACTCTTCCACCAGAGAGATCACCGTAAGGGGAAGAGAGTGTTGAGAGGAGAATTTTTCACATTTTTCCTGAGAAAGAAGAGAATACTTTCCTATTCCTAAGTTTATGTGAAGGAGATGTACTGTATATCCCATTTTTTTAAGCATATAGGCTACGGATAAACTGTCCTTTCCTCCTGAGACTACTACAAGAAGTTTCTCCTTCCTTTCTATCATCTGAAAGTCCTGGATAGCCTTCCTTACCCTTTCCTCTTCAAATTCCAAAAAATGTTCTTTGCACAGAGGCAAATTGTGCTGGTAAATTTTTATAACCGCTTTCTGAGAACACTTTCTACACTTCATTCTTTATAACCTCCACAATAGTGAGTTTATCTTGGATTTTTCCAAAATTTTGCTATCCCCAATCCTCCTGTCAGGAAGGCTAAGAGAGCATATCTCATATTAATTCTCCTATCCTTCGAGGTCTCACCAGAATCCTCTTTTTCTCTCCCTTTACTGTAATAGGCTGCCAGTTCTGCTCCCCTTCTGATATCCTCCTCTGTTCCTTCCTCCAAGAGAACCAGGGAGCCCTTTCCTTCGCTTTCCTGAAGCAGTATCTCTTTTTCCCGGGCTAACTTAAGAATTTTTTGATTTTCTTCCTCATTCCTTCCTACTATGGCTTTGGAGTAAGGAGAGAGACGGAAGTGTCTTCCTACTTTTAACAATTCTACTTCTCTCAAACCAAAGTTTGGAGAGTGATTTAGAAGGTCCTTTACCCGCCTGGAGAAAGCAGGGTCAGTAAGAAGGCATCCACCTGCAGGTGAAAGATAATCCTGGAGTCTAATTTTTTGAGCCAGTTGCATTTGAAATTTTCTGCTTCTCCCTTGAAGGTCCAGTAAATTTTCTCGTCTTATCCACCCTTCCCTTTCTGGGATGGTGGGGGGAAGCAACTTGGCAGAGAGAGGACGTAGGACAAGCCCCTCCACTCCTGCCTCTCTTTCGATAATTTTAAAAATATCTCTTCTCTGGGACATGGGTCTCTGTCCAATCACTTCTCCTGTAATTAAAAAGGAGGCACCTTTTTCTCTCATCACCTCCTTTGCCTTTTTGAGCATCAAGATTCTACAGTCTATACATGGATTCATACCCTGACCATAACCAAAAGAGGGGTTTTTGAGGATCTGTAACATTTCTTTTCCTAAGGGTATTATCTGAAGAGGAATATTTAAAAATTCACATGCTTTTTTACCGGTTGAACTGGGAGAGGCAGAGAAGGGGGTGCGAAAGTTTACTCCTTCCACCTCTATACCTTCCTTTTTTACCAGAAAGGCAGCCAAGGAGGAATCCAGCCCTCCAGAAATCAGAGCCAAAGCCTTCATATTTATTTCACCTCTCTCATCTTCATCGGCTTAAAGACTATTCCTGAGTCAGGACCAGGTATAGGAGCTACTGGTTCTGTGAGAAGGAAGTCTCCGGTTTTTATCCATTCTTTTAAAATTTGAGCAATTTCCCTGGCTTTGGCATAACTTGATAAAGCACCTGTAGGAACTTCTTTTCCCTTAATGGTAATCTTTCCACTCTTAAGTTCTGCATAACTTACTTCTCCTAAAGAACCTGGAACCATCTGAGGATAAGCCTCACTATAATCCACAATGGGAGCAAAAATCTCCGAGTCCTTTACCGCAGTGTAGCGAGCTATCTCCTCATTCAGTACAGGTATAGGAATTCCCAAGCCTACGGTAAGGGTAACTCCATATCCGGTCATGGTAGTACCCCGTAACCACTCCGGTTTCATCTGTTTTAAATCTCCAATAACTGCCAAGGTGCCTGCTCCTACACAGGGCACTCCATTTTCTTTTCTCTTGGCTTTAGGATTATGCTGAGTACCTTGCCAGGCAATATATCCTATCCCCCCTCCCAGAAATATTTTAGTCCCTATCCCGATAGTTTTATAATAGGGGTCATTTAGAAGGGGTGAGAGTTGTCCTGCACTACAGTAATGGGCATTTCCCAAACGGGGTTTTAGGATTCCCATATAGGTGTATAGGGTTCTATCTGAGAGGTTAACTGCTACGTTATAGTTCTGGGAACAGTTTCGAGGGTTAAAGAGAACCGCTTCATTAACTTCTCGAATATTTATCCAGATCTTTAGATGTTTACGAGGGTAGCAGTCAGTTCCATAGGCTTCTGCTTCCAGAAGAATATCTTTCCCCGCCACGAATTCCTCAATAACATGTCCACCCCCGTAGGGGAAGGAGCCTGGATGAACAGCATTCCTGGGATCATCATCTGGTAAGGCAGTACATCCCAGATAAATATCTACTGCTGACCAACCTGTATAGGCAGGAACACCATTCAGATAACATTTACCTCCTCCCAGTTTTATGCGGGGTTTGGCATGTCCTAAATTAATATAAATTCCACTGGAACACATAGGACCGAAAGTACCTGTAGTCACCACATCTACTTCTTCAGAGGCTTTTTTTGCTCCCTTTTCTTCCACTATATCTATCATTTCCTCCGCAGTTACCACCACCACCTCTCCTTTTCTTATCTTCTCGTTGATTTCCTTTATAGTCTTGGCCATCTAACCCCTCCTTTCTTAAAGCCATTATCTATAGGTATGCATCTGGATTAATTTAGATGCCATTTCCAATAAAGGCTTTCCATAGACTTTAGTCTGTTTTCTACCCATCTTTTCCCTTAATAAAATAAAGTTCTGTAGTTAAATATCTATCTCCCAGGTCCGGCAAGATGACTACTATTAACTTTCCCTGGTTCTCCTTTCTCTCTGCTACCTTTATGCCTGCCCATACAGCTGCTCCAGAGGATACTCCAGCAAAGATTCCCTCTTCCTTTACCAATCTCCGAGCC
>Ga0190286_1000847_pt1 | contig 11853 bp, 16 predicted proteins | sample 48691834_MG_FD_183241 | JGI IMG/M metagenome (GOLD analysis project Ga0190286, IMG submission 183241) | Hydrothermal vent microbial mat bacterial communities from Southern Trench, Guaymas Basin, Mexico - 4869-18-3-4_MG | ecosystem: Environmental > Aquatic > Marine > Hydrothermal vents >... | reverse complement strand
TATCTCGCAGGCTGTTTCACAGTATCCTTGGCAGGACAATTCGCAAGTCTCCTGGCAGAACAATTCGCAGGTCTCCTGGCAGGATAGCTCACAAGTCTCCTGACATGATACTTCACAGGCTTCCTGACAGGACAATTCGCAGGTCTCCTGGCAGGATAGCTCACAAGTCTCCTGACATGATACTTCACAGGCTTCCGTGCAGAACGGTAATTTGGCTATTTGAGTTTTCGCCCATGTCTTATCTATTGTAGGTACGCCTATCCATGCATCGTCTCCTTTACCTTTTCCAAAATTGATATTTGAGGTTTTACTTGGAGGATTATCTTTATCTATATTCCTGATAAAGACGCATTTCCTTAAATCTGACCCTATATATTCGTGATAGGCGATTGATGCCTGGTGTGGCATAAAATGGCACCATTTATTCCTCCAGCCTTCTGTCGCAGCAGGTATTTTACTCAGATCTATTTTTGCGCCTTTGCCTGTTGCTTTAACTTGACTGATAAAATCGGCTTTTGTCATTATCTCCTCATTCGTCTGACAGAATACTTCGCAGTTCTCCTGGCATACGCGTTCACAAAATGCCTGGCAGGATACTTCACATGCTTCCTTACAATATAATTCTTCGGCACGTGCGTCTGCCCAATCCTTATCCATTCGATCAGTTTCGTTCCACCCTTCTTTATATCTATAGAATTTGATATTGGATGTTTTACTTGGTGGGTTATCGTCTTCGATATTAAGGATGTCAATACGACGCCCAGGAGTACTATTTTTATACTCATCATATCTGAGATATGGTGGTCTTCCGGCTAATTTTTCCCATATAGCATAAAGCCACCTGTTCTTAGCGCTGAAAAGGCTTAATCTGTTTAAGTTTATTGGTCTACCCTCACCGTATTCCTGTATTTTATCTATGAAATCTTGTTTGGTCTCCTGTATTGATAGTTCACAGGCTTCCTGGCAGGATACTTCACAGGCTTCCTGACAGGACAGTTCACAAGTCTCCTGACAGGATAGTTCGCAGGTCTCCTGGCAGGATAGCTCACAAGTCTCCTGACAGGATACTTCACAGGCTTCCTGACAGGACAATTCGCAGGTCTCCTGGCAGGATAGCTCACAAGTCTCCTGACAGGACAATTCGCAGGTCTCCTGGCAGGATAGCTCACAAGTATTCTGACAGGAGACTTCACATCCTGTTGTACATGGTGGTGGTCTTACATTGATATGGTATGGTTTGGATCGCCAGCCGTTCCATATTTCATTTATATAAACATATAAATCCCGCGCTCCATAACCGAAGTAGCCTGCACCGAAACCTTCTGCTGGCTGGCTGTCCTCAAAAGAACCCGCAAAATATATGTATGCCCATGTCCAGCTTGGAGAAAATCCCGGTACCTCCCATTCATGTTTGTTTTCCTGTTTACCATCCACTTCAGAATAATCATAGCCGGTTAGGGTACTTGCACCGAGACCATCAGGGACCGTAATGTGGATGATGAAAATTACCTTATCATCGTGGTTAAATTCATGTCTTGGTATAACTCGCGGGACGTTTCCGTCCCAGTAAAATGTGTAATCATACCCTACTTCCAGCCATATTTCAGGTACTGCCATTTATTTAATCGGTCACCACATACTCTAAGAAGAGAATTAGCTTTCCCGCCGTTAATGCTGCTGTTCCGATTGTAATTGCTACCTCTTTAGCTTCAGATAAAGGTCCATGAAAATTTGCTGCGGCGCCACTGGATACGCCATCATGTGAGCCTACATCGTATTGTGTATTATTATATGCCGCCTGCGCTATGAACGCATCTGTATCTCCTTCATAACCAAACTCAACAGTTGCTGATCCTCCGCTCGCAAAAGCTGTATGTTGATAATAATAGCCTCGAACCACCAATGCGTTCTTCGGTAGAGTTACTCCTAACCCTATTGTTCCTACATCGCCACCATGCTCATTATAGTCGTATGTCACCCGCGCTATGCGTTTTGGGTGTAACCCGTCTAAGCCATAATTTGCCAGTTTATCTTCCGGGATTGATTCGAGATCTATGACCGTAGCATCTTCAGCATCCGCAAACTCTGCATGTCCCGTTGTATCATCCACTACCAGCTTACGCTTTAAAGCCCCTGTCGAATCCCTTAACCAATATTCCGTTTTTGACATCTTTCATGCACCCCCCATCCTATTGATATATACCACCACCATCATATATACCGTTACCTTCATATATACCTTCTATTGAGAATACTTTTCCTTCATTCCATATCCTGCCATTATTTGTCATTTTTAGGCACGCAAGCTCTTCGTTAGAGGCTATATACCATGTTTCGCTTTCTATCGTAATAGGAACTGCTTTATAATGGAAATTTTTGAGTATCGCTGGAAGCCCTGAACTGTCGGGAGCGAATTGTGATTCGAGTGTTGAAAAATCTTTCGTATCCGCACCACGTAATGCATCCCTTAGCTGTGTTAGTGTTATATCAAGCTGACTCAGGATGTTTTCTATATCTGACTCAAGTGTTGAAAAATCTTTCGTATCCGCACCACGTAATGCATCCCTTAGCTGTGTTAGTGTTATATCAATATTTTGTAGTTTCTGTATATCTCCTGTTATGTCTCTGCCAGTGACAGTAATGCCGCCGAATTTTGATATGTTCATTAAACCGCCCTCTGCTACTGTTTTCGTCAATGGTACCCAGCTCGAAATGGATTCATCATATACATAGCTTTTCGCGAGCGCTTTTAGGAGTTCTAAATCCTGTTTCACTATCGCTATCCTGATTATGTCCCTTTCAATATCGGCACCAGGAAATCCCCCTACGTATTCTATTTCTCTCCTATACTTGTATAGTTCTTCTTTATCCATTTTTAGTATTGTCCTCTTGCGATTCTTCTTGTTAGTTCTTTTATAAACGTTAATGTTTGATTATCATTCAGGTTAATTCTTTCTTTAAACGGTAAGTATCTCCTATCAGCAGAAGTAAGAATTTCAAATATAAACTCAGTTGATGCAGGTACAGTGAACCCTGTTGTACCTTCCTCGCCTGTTTCGCCAAACCACTCCTGCTCGCCATCAGTAATATGCATCTTCAACCCTTCTATATACCTCTTTGTGAGTTTGTCCTTTACATAGATCACAACAAAGCCCCGCTCTGATGGATACCCCGGCGGTGGTTCCCAGCCTGCGAGTGAAGGTTCAAAAGTTATATATATCGGAAGCCCCTCACCGCCACTGGTCTGATCGCGATAATAGTTTGCTACAGTAATTCTATATGGCGTATTTATCTTCAAATCCGGGAAAAAAGCTATACCATCGGTGTTGGTGAACTTTCGGAACTCCTCTTCAGTGCCTCCTATTTCTTTTATTATTACGAGACTGCCAACCAGCGGTATACCTCCTGCACCAATCGCTGTGATATGAAATCCCGTAAATGAGAATGATAATAAACTCTCTTCAAATTTCTTTATTTGAGCAGCATGTGATTTTGAACCTCTCAGCGAAACTACCTCTACACTTGCTTCATCTGAGTCTATTGTAACTTTACCGTCTGCACCGGTAAGATAAATACGATCAGGATAACCTGCGCGTTTTATGGTTACATACGCACCGCTAACAGGAATCCCCAGACAGTTCGCTACGGAGATAGTTAATCGCCCGAACTGGTAATTTATCTCGTTCCATCCATAGTATGGCGGTCCTGGCTTCCAGTAAGAATCATCAAGCAAATCTATATTTTCCTGCTCATAGCCTTTAATAGGTAACACTTTAAAATCCTGTTTGGCTCGGTCAGTATCGCCCGCATCGGGATCGTTATCGCCTTTGAGTACATAACCCGGCACACCGCTACCTGATATGTATTCTGCACTGGTTATAGCCTGTGACTTCATAACGGTCTTGAAACTATCGAAACTCCATTGGATTGTAGCATTCAGTGGCTTCATATCATATTGCTGTAACGAACCCCAGGCTCCACTTGCGCCACATGGCAAATTCATCTCAACGTCCATGCCTGTTGTTATTATCCCTGGTATATCTGTAAATTGTGCTTCTGTGTAGTCGTTTGTAAATCCTGGTCGGATTAAAGTGTTTAAGTACCGGCGTAGCGGTCGGTTAGCTATATTCACCTCATCCATCACATCGCCGCCTACCCCTGACTCGGCAGACGTGGCTGGCTCTGTCGTAGAGAAATCCTTATCTACATCCATATCGGAAGTTACTATATCGCTCATATCAGTCCCAAATTATAATAATTGAACCATGTGCGGGTTCGTATGGTGATCTTACATAAAGTTGATGGTTTATTAGAGGTTCAGGCATCCATCCTTCAGCTAATATATCCGCAACCCCATACGTGTCTATTAGATCATACATTGTTAGTAATGTGTGGTCATCAAATTTAATTAGAAGATTTACATTAAGACGACCGGCTCCTGTTACGGCTGCATAATAAAGAGTTGTTCCTTCCGTATACTGCAAATATCCTGTTTTAGTTTGTTTGTTGGCTACCAGTGATATTAACGTTATTACGCTCGCATCTGGGTATTCATAACAGTAATGTCCTACGTCCTCATTACTGTAATTGAAATCAGCCTTATTGCTGAGTGCATTATATAGCTGACTGATCAGATACGAAAGTGTTGTACTACTGACGTTTGAACTAAAACTAATCCATTCATATAATATATCATAATAGCCTTTGTGCGCATTCTCACCAAATTCATCAACAGGCTTATTTGGATATGCAAATGTGTTCGTCCTGTCTATCCATGCCACCATCCATCCATCAGTCTTCACCCGCGCATTGAAATGCCTGCCGCTTACTAAAGATTTCCAGCCCTGGATACCATTATCATAAACATCATATTCGTCAAAGACGCTTATACAATCGGTAGGGTCTATTGACTGTACACCAGTACCTTTCCAGTGGTCCAGTGCGTTCCAGAACGCGATTATACCAATCTCTGCGGGATTCAAATCCGGTAGATTTGCCATTTCTATCTACACCTCCTATCCTGTTATTCGTTTATTTCTACCTCCTTCTTTAACCGTTCCTGCCTCTCTAACGATTTTATCCGCCTTTCTTTCGCTTTTAAATATAATTCCTTCATCTCTGATTGTTCTGTCTTTCTATCAAATATTGACTCGCCTCGTAATACTCCCTCCGGCGGTTTCTGTAGCATCTGCTCACCGCCCCGCATCCCTGTCCCTGTTATGGGCTGGTTTATTGTACCGAGCTGTTCCAGCTCTATTCTCCTCATCAGTTCCGTATCTATAAAGGGGAAGTACCGGAGTAAATCCAGCCTCGCTATACCTGCTATTTCCCATCTCCCTATATATCCGCTGCTCTTCATAGCTTATAACCTATCATTTTTGCTACATAATCTACCGGACCCGGTGCATCATCAGCAAGCTTGACATAATAGCCTGCTTCTATGCCTTTCGATACTTTAATTGCAGGATTCAGGTTAAAAGGGTCATTAAACAGCCCGAAAGGTTCTTTTGTATGTGTTGTTTCCTTATCACCTATTTTTAACCAGTATTCGCTGAAATCTGCATCCGTCGCACCAATCGCAGATAATATCCAGTTAGCATTCGGCTCGCTGTGCGCAATAAGTTTCTTTGTCTCACCGGGATTCAGCTCAACTGGTTCCGATGGTTCTTCAAAGATGAGGTCTCCTAACTCTGGCAGCGCATATACAACCACCTTTATAACTGCATTACCCGATCCGGGTCCATAATCTGCCATTTTTTATTTATGTAGTTTCACACCAGAAATCAATACCCTCATCTGGGTTATCTGCATCCACCCATATCAGACTGGTATCCGAGACTCGTAGCCTGGTGTAATCCTTTGGCGCGAGTTCTATCCGCTTATCGGGATTCAGAACTAATTGCTTGCTTCTGCCTATATAAACGCTTCCGGTATTCTTCGGTAATGCACGTACAACAACCTCCATGCCATTCGGTATTTTCATCGGAGGTAGTCGCTTTGGTGTGCCCGGTTCCCCAACAGTGCAGTGGTCATGGTCCCAGTTATCTGCGTTTTTCGCACCGCCAAGTGACGATAAAATCTTCTCCAATAGGTCTCTTATTTCTGCAAGCGTCCTTCCAAGCGTCTCTTCATGATCCGCCATCTTTTACCGGCTTTTATTCTTTCTTTGCTATGAAGTGGGTATAAGCGTAGTAAATAACAAAGCCTATTATCGCAGCTACGACAACCCACATTATGATCCTGCCCAAGCTCATTTTTTTATATCACCTCCTTTATTCTTTGGGCACTTGTATCTGGCGCCAGAGATAGATGAGTGCTATGATCACAGCTATCAATGCTATAGCTTCTGTTACTTCGATTATGAGCATTAGTAGCGGGTAGCCTTCTGGCATTCTCAATCACCAATTACCGGATAGCCAAAAACAGCCATTGCTACACCTAATATTTTGAAGCTGTCGTTATTGTTTGTGATTTTGTAATAGAACTTTTTACCCGCCGGTACATGTGGGAAACCTGTCTCTTTCGATAGCGGTATATATTTCGGGTTGTTACGTGTGCCTCTGCATGAATAGGGGAATCCACTTAACAAAACTTCCTCTTTCTCCGCAGTTACTATCGAGAAGTCTATTGTTACCTGTGAATCGAGGAGTGCTTCGTCCTCTTTCTTATCGAAGTTTACAATCATGCCATCGAGTGCGAACTCAAGCTTATCGCCTTCCCGGCATGTTGCATAGTCCTGTTTATAGTCGCTCGCTCCTATCTCATCCCAGGCATGTACATAGACAACTCTCAATGTGCCCAGCTTCATATCTCTTTACCTCTCCCCTCCATAGTAAATAGAAAAAATAAAGGAGTAGTTTTTTATACGAGTAGCGGTCTTGCTGCTGCGAATACGTCTGAAGGTATCCTCTGAGCTGCTGGTATCTCTTGGTGATACTCTGCCAGCGTATATATATCCATGTACGCAGTACCGGTCGGTGATTCATCACCCACGTTTCGGAACACGTAGCTCTGCTTGTGTGGATACCTCACTGTATGGTATTCTTTACTGATCTCTCTGAGGCTGAATATATCCCTTCCGCCACCGCTCCTTAGCGCATAGTATGTCAGTAACGCCTTCTCTGGGACTTTCTCGTATGAGAACACTATCTCACCTGTGGCGTAGTTAATTGATTCTATCTTCAGATCTGCGTCTGCGGGACTGTATTCTGTAATGTATTCCGTACCAGCCATCGGGTTCTGTGTCAGTCTGTTTGGTAACGGTCTTATATCATCAATGTATATTGTGGGCGTTCCGGGGTCATCCACAACTGAGTATAGTGCAACACTTTTGATTGCGTTATCTACACCTGGTCTTTTCAAGAATCCGACCACGTAAGTCCATTCGTCTGTTTCCAGCCTCGGTATATTTATTATCTCTACCGGATTTGTTCCGTCATCTGTCTCACAGAGATATAAATCGAACGTTCCAGCAGCTATAGCCGTATTTGCTCTTATCCAGAACCCGACCGCTCTGAATGCACTTATATCTATTCCGTCTGCACCTCCGACTGCGTGATGCGCTACTTTACATGGTGGACTACCTCCACAACTGAAAGCCGCCGCAATTGTTATTTTTGCTGAATTTGTACCTTCTTTCTTTATAGTAGGTTCAACCGCTGTTGTAACATTAGTTGCAGCCGTCCATTGAGTATCACAGTTATCAATGCTCTTGAAGTATAACCATTCCTCTACAATTCTTGTTGTTCCATCTGAAGGAGGGAGGAACATGTGATCCAGCCGTGGCTGCGCACCTACGTCTATACGGTCATGCTTGATGCGGAACTCTACATCATGTGGTTTAACGTTCTCATCGGGCCAGAGCACCTGAATAGTGTTCCTGATAACGAAATATATATTTGCTGATGGTGCTATTGTGTACCTTGGATCCTGCGGATTCCACTCTACTAAAGCAGGTACCGCTCCTGATGTATCCAGTACGAACTGCTTACCGGGACCAAATTCTGATGGTATGAGGACATCTTTCCAGTATAGCGGTCGTAATTGTTTGTACGCGATCTCCACCGAACGTGCCATAAGATACCTGTTTATCGGGTCATCTGTTGATAGTACGTTCTTATATAGCGTTCCTCGGAGATATATCCGCTGGTCTGTTTCCAAGCCTGAAAACTCTAATTCAGTATCTACCGGAAGCGGCCACTCATAACCTGTAAAGCCCCACTTCAAACCCGTCTTCGTGCTTGCACGCATCACATTGAGATTATGAGCTGCTTTATAATACGGTGCAATGTATTTATCAATTGTTATATACGGTCTATCTCTTATCCCGAATGTTACTGGTTTTGGGGAATCCGTACCTATCTCCCTAATCAGTGCTGCGCGGATATGCGCGTCTTCAATTTTGTATCTGCCATTAGTTAGATCACTGCCCTGTATCACCAACTCCCAATTATCAACTCGCTCTATTCCCATCTTTCAGTCCCTCCTTTCTTATAGTTCCGTACCCATTATCGGCAATTCTTCTTCTCCCCTTGTTACCGGTCCTGTAGTTGGCGCTGGCGTCGGTGCTGGCGCTGGTGCCGATGCTGCTGCTCTTGCTAATAGCCTCCTTTTCTTGGCTTTTTTCACCTTTACCACCCTTGATGATGCCATTCTTTTTCTCACCTCTTTTTATACTCCCATTTAGGTCCTCAGTTCAAAGCTCACACGTACCATATCCAGCCAACTGCTTATCTCTGAGAATACCATCCCCCATCCAACATATTGCAGAACGGGGTAGCGTACTTTATGCCCGTATGCTGCTATCCCTATCCCTACCGCTGTATATGTGCCGGAAGCCACAAGTGTACTATATAGCGGGTAGTTATCTGGGTAATAACTCTCCAGTATTCTATCGAGCGCCGACTCGGTGATCATGTGTATGATACTGTCAAAAAGCACTCCCATGAACGTAAAACCGACTTCGCTGTGACTGAACTCTTCCACAACACCTAACCATCCGGGTCTCCTCTCTTCCGCCATTTCTATATCACCTTTAATTAATATTTTTGAAGTTATATAAAAAAGGTACGGTATGGGTTTGTAAATGGTTTAAATAATGGATTTAAAAAGATACAATTATATACATAATTGAAGATATGCTGCCGGGAGATAAAAAGGGAGAGGGGGGAGGGAAGATAGAGGATGAAAGTGAAATTTTAAGGATTAAAGTGCGATTGGGGACGGATATTAGAAAAAGGGTTATAAAATATGCAAAGAGAAAAGGGTTACGTTTGGATCGCGCCTATGGTGAATTAATTGAGAAGGGTCTTAGATTTTCTGAGCTTTAGGTTTTTATTTCTTTAATGTCCTTCTTAGCCGTGACAACTGTGCCATGAGCTTTAGGAACTCAGGCGGGTTTCTATAGGGTCTGTAAAGTACGCTTGCCTTCGTTGTGACTACTACCGTCCTACTTAACCCATCATCGAGATATTCGCAGATTTTTTGCTCCCCTATCTCATATATATAGTCGGTCATGTTATTCTATAGTTTCTAAGTATTTATATCTATCTTCTTTAATATCATAAAAATAAATAGTAAGTTGCTTACCATCTAATGCCTCGGTAATCATTGCTGGCAGTCCTCCGTCCTCAAGTATTGCTCTCGCTTCTCCTCTGGTTATCTCCCCTCGTTTATATCTGTCCCAGGCTTCTTTTAATGTTCTTAATCTTTCTTTTACGGACTTACTATATGCCTCTTCAACAGGTATTTTTTCCACTTGAAGATAACATACGCGGAAAAAATATTCTGCTCCTGTAGCTGGCTTAACAAAAATGATAAACATTACAGGATCGTACAATAACTCTGAAATTGCGTTAGTTGAGAGTTTTTTATAAATATCACCAAAGAATTCTTCTGCTGTTTTTGGTGTTGCGTAAATACAGCCGCGATCACATCTATCCACCGCAGCCCGATTTTTATTATTTTCCATAAAATAGATAATTTCTTTTGCTACTTTAGCAAGTGCTCTCTCGAAATTCTCTGATAAATCAGGCGCTGATTTATATTCTTTTATGCCATACGCGTGCGCTAACTCGTGTATAAAAACTTCATCATGATACCATGTTAAATCGTTCTCAGCTATGAAGATTGTTTTTGATTTTTCGCTATAAAAGCTCCTGCTCCCCTTTATTATCTTGACATTTACAGGACATACATAATCTTTCCAGAGCCGCCAAACCTGTAAACGACCACGGACATAACCGGAAAAAGTATGCTCGTCTACAGGGATCATACCTTCTAACATGGATGCTACATGTTTTACCACGAACTCACTTGCTTTTGGGATTTTTGAGAAAAATGAAAACATGTTTTCTGGTACGAGTACACATATACCACCTTCATGTGCAACTGCGGACATGCCATCAAAATCACCATGTGATGAGTATGCTGTTATATTATGCTTTTTTGCTAACTGCTGTACTGCTTCAGCAACTTTTTCATCAATGATAGCTACGGAATAATCAATACCCGTTTCAAAGTACTTATCTTCAAGCCTGAAATACTGTACACCACCATAATATTTCTTTATAAGACTCTTTTCTATTATTTCAGTAATTGCAGGGCATGATCCGAGTACATGTGCGACTTCTCTTCTAAAACTCCACATTGAATTTACCATTACCCTGTTTGGTTCTAAATCAACCCACCAGAGATTATATGAGAAGTAAGCTGGCTTTCTTTCTGCTATTTTAGAAATGTCATTGACATAGATGTCTCTAACATACAATAAACCGCCAGGAGATAAAACAAGGTTCGGCATATCCACGGTACATCCCGCAAGACTGTATACGCTTTTACATACGGTTTTTAAGCCTGCTGTTTTATAGTATAGCTTTGCATATATGTCTTTCGGGATAAAATAACGCCAGAGAAATACGTGTGTTCCATTAGGTGAATATTTGCTTTTTCCGAATACAACTACCAAAGCATCTGCGAGTTTTGAATAATAACATGAAAAAACAATACCGCCGCGAGTGAAGAAGTATATCCTATGAGGGGCACCGGATAAAACTGTGAACCATATCAAACTTAGTTTTAAACCTTCTCCATAAGCTCCGCGCATCTGGCAGTCTTTTTCTTCGCCACCAAGTATAAATGCTTTATATGTAATCCCTTTTCCCCTATCTTTTATCCATGTCCCGTACTTATTTTCCTCTATTTTTACGGCTATCTTATCATAGCCGACTGCTTCGTGTTCAGCATCGAGCGAATTCTGTAAGAGTTCCCTGATAGCTAAAAATTCATTCCATCTGCGCCGCTGCCCGTATGTAGATTCTATTGAAAGGGTCCATACTAATTCCTGTTTTTCTATTAAATCCGCTACTTCGTATGGGATAGTTGATGCTTCTTTAGCGAATTCTGGTGATTCTATTTTAATATAATCTAAAGGGTGTATTCCTTTTGCTGCTGCTATCCGTTTCGTAAGCCCGTATTTTCCATATATATCCATTTTTATACGTTTTTATATGCCTTATCTACCAGCGTTGTTAGTGTATGCTCCAGTACTTTAATAGCACCAAAAGCTTCAAGCGGCGTGTTAGAAAATTTTACCAAAAGAGCGGCACAAACCGATATAGCTGTACTTAAATGCTTCTCGTCATCAAGATATTGTATAGCCTCTATGAGACTATGAATCTGGTCTGCTACCTCTATTTCCTCTATTTCATTTACATTCATCTTTAATTTATTTTCTTATATTTAAGGTCCGCTGATATTGTGAGTTTAGCTTCATATTCTACTTTTTCTGTATTATAAAACTGTAATCTAATTAGGTTTACTTTATTTAATTTATAAGGTATGTACAGTATTACT
>Ga0190286_1000844_pt1 | contig 11885 bp, 11 predicted proteins | sample 48691834_MG_FD_183241 | JGI IMG/M metagenome (GOLD analysis project Ga0190286, IMG submission 183241) | Hydrothermal vent microbial mat bacterial communities from Southern Trench, Guaymas Basin, Mexico - 4869-18-3-4_MG | ecosystem: Environmental > Aquatic > Marine > Hydrothermal vents >... | reverse complement strand
GAGGTGAGGGGGTGGCTTGCCAACCTGTGGAGGTTGATCCTGAGGGTCTTTCAGATCCTCTCCCCCATCTCCATCCCCAACCTGGAAGAGGAGGTCAGCTTGACCACGTGAAAAACTTGTGATCCCTTTATTAAGCTCCGTTTGCCTTATCAGTATGGCATTCGCTTGTGCCTCATAAAGTACGTGAGGCATGATACGATACACGTCCTTAGGGATTGGTCTTAAGGGCGCATATCTTGACAAGAATATACACAATATCCCATATTCTCCACACATAGAGGCCATTAACTGGGTCTCCGCGGCCCCTACACCCCCAACTATTGCTACAACCTTATCGAGCGCAACAAGCCTAGATATAATATCTCCAGCTTGTTCGGGATCTCCCCGGGTATCTTTGACAACCGGTTCAATCCGATAGATTTCACGGTTAATCATGATTCCAGCTTCATTAGCTTGGCTGACCGCCATTGATGCTGCTTTCACAACTTGCTGGCCGTAAGGAGCGAGAGGTCCGGAAAGAGGAACTGCAAGACCGATCTTGATTACTCTCGGGGCAGAACATGGGGCTCAGCACTTTCTGCAATAGCTCTGTAGAAATCCTCTGCTTGAGGGATAGTAGCCCTGGGAGAGGAGCCGGCCGAGGGCAAGTAAGATAAGGCCCACCCTCACCGCCCTCTCCAGGTTGTAGACCAGGCAGAGGGCCACCAACTCCCTGAATTGCCTCCACCACACTCGGCTCCTCACCGCTGCACCATACTTGCGCTTCATCACAGAGATCACCGCCTCCACCAGGCTCCTCCGATGGTAGAGCTTCCGATCCATCCTGGAATTGGCCCCCTTATGGTAGGGCTTGAACTCCCTGTGTTTGATCAAAGCCCTCTTCCCTGCCCTCCGCAGCCGCTTACGGTGGCCCCGATCATCGTAGCCTTTGTCCGCTATCAGTGTGTGGAACCGTTCAAGGTTCCTCTCGGTGATGATGGGACCGATCTGGGTATCGTGCCTGCGGGTGGTGGTAAGATGGAGGTCCAAGACCGCCTGGGCTTGGGTGTCCACAAGGAGGGTGACCTTGAGCGCCCGGAGCTTCAGCTTGACCCTTTGGGTGTAGTAACGGCTGGCATAGCTCCGGTCCCAGCCGGTGGAATCCAGGGCAGCTACCCCATTGCCCTCCACCAGGTAGGAGCTCACCCGCTGCAAGACCCTCCAGATCGAGGTGCTCAACCTTTGGAAGGCCTTCTGGACGGTGGTGAAGTGTGGCAAGCGTCTAAGGCCCAGGGCCTCCTGGATCTTGGGCATCTCCGCCAACCAGTCGATCAGCTCCCTGTAAGTGGCCCTCAGCTTGAGCTTCAAGCAGTAGAGGGTGATAAGTTGAGGCTGAGTGAAGATGTGCTTGGAGAACTTGGAGGAGTAAGGCGGGACCCTTTCGGTTGCCAGGTGCAGGCAGATCCGAGTAAACTTGAGCAGTTGGGAGGGTTTCCTCATCGGGGATCACCTCCTCCTTAACTGTAGGGGGAGGTCCCTCCCAGCTCAAGGTTTTCTACAAAGCCTCTGCAATAATTCCTGAAGCCCGCCCTACACCTCCTAACAAAGCCAACATCACCAAGATCGCGATGATTCTCAAACACAGCTTATTCACCATGATTATCCCCCCTTTCAGATATCGTGTTGTTAAGGCTTTTCCCACCGCCCGCCATCTGGCGGCGGCCTCCCCCCAGGAGATCCTTAAGGTCGCCCGCAAGGCCGGGGCCCGAGGCTTCACCGCTCAGCAGGCGGTGCAACTCCACAAGGTTGCCTCTGAGTCGATCTACAGTGGCAAGGCCTCCCAGGCTCGGGGGCAGGTGGTGCGCACCTTGATCGTGCAGCTCGAGCGGTTGAGCACCTCCCTGAATTGGATGAGGCGCTGGAGGAGCTGCTGCCCCCATCGGAGGACGAGGGCCCCTCGGATGCCCAACTCCTCCAGAGCATTCCCGGGATCGGGCCGCGGACGGCCGCGGTGCTCCGACCTGCTAGGGTCAGGTCTTGCATTGCAACATTTCCTCCTTAAATTCACCTCTTCCATTCGCTTGCTCTCCTAACTCAAGACTACAACCCGGCAAACTCCCACTGAATTCAGCTACACCTCCCCCATGCCTCAGGGCTGAGGGGGCCGCTGCCATTTCCCTGGATCAGGTTACCATAGCAGCTCACCACCTCCTCTCCCGATTGGGCGGCGATCCCGTAGCCGCCGTTGTTTGTGATCTGGTTGTTTATGATTGTCGCCTTAACCTTGCCCGTCACCGACAACCAGCTCGTCACTTGATGGCGGGATTGGAGCTTGATCCCGTTCGCCGCGTTCCCGGTGATCACGTTCCCGATGATCGCCACCTCCACGTCGAGCCAGGCATCGATCCCGTCGTCCTGGTTTTGCCAGATGAAGCTGTTCTGGATGGTGGCCCTGGGGTGGAGGCCTAAATCGATGCCATCATCCCCGTTGTCGTGGACCCAGAGGTTCTGTGCGGTCAGGGTGACCCTCCCGCGGACCTGGAGCCCGTCGGGACAGATGTCGGAGCCGGGCTCGGCGCACTGCTCCTCTTGAGAGACCCAGGGGGCACCCTGGAGCTGGAGGTTCTGCAGCGTCACTTGAATGGGCTCATCCAGTCCCAGCACCAGGCTCAGGAGGTCTCCGGGCTCAGCGGTGGAGACCAGCACCGCAGGCCAGCCGGGCCTTACGCCCTGGATGACCACCTGCTGGGGGTTGACCCCCTGGATAACGATGCTCTTCCTGATGATCAAGCTCTCCCGGTAGAACCCCGGCTGGATGGAAATGACATCGCCGGGCGAGGCGGCGTTGATGGCCTGTTGGATGGAGCTGAACGAGCACCAAGGCGGCCCCTGGGGGCAGACGGTCCAGCCACGGCTTTGGGTGGACCGGACCTCCAAGGGATGGAGCACAAGCAACAGGAAGATGAGGAGGGCCGGAAAGAGCCTCAGGAGCTTCTTTGGGGAGCGCACCGCTCTCACCCCCACCTAGCTTTTCAACTCAACCCACCCGCCAGGCCGGGATGAGAGCGACCGGGAGAGACCTACAACCTAAACCCCTAACTCTACAACCCTAGCTACTCAGCCCGACCCCCTTTCGGGCTGAGCCATCATCCATCTTCAGCTCCAAGGTAGCACATCTCAGGACGAAAGTCAAGAGGTATGACGAAAGTGGGCAAATGAACGAACTATCGGCAGCCCTATCAGATAAGCTAGTGTAAGGAAATTGCTTGTAAAACAACCGGACCAGGACCCTTAGGAGGTGTTGAATTCTCGCCGCGCTCGACCCCAAAAGCAGCCCACCTGCACCGACTTTCCCACCGACCATGACGGCTTGATATCGGGCAGCAGTTTACTTACTTACTTAACAGGACCTGCCGGGTTGGTATAGACTAAAAGTGAGGGTGATCCCGATGCAAGCGATGGTCCTCCATCGGCCGCGGCCGATCGAGGAGCGGCCCTTGGCGCTGGAGGAGGTCCCCACCCCGGAGCCGGGCCCGAAGGAGATAAGGCTGCGGGTGAGGGTCTGTGGCGTCTGCCATACCGACCTGCACACGGTCGAGGGCGAGCTTAGGCTCCCCAAGCTGCCGGTGATCCCCGGCCACCAGATCGTCGGCGAGGTGGAGAAGCTCGGCGAGGGCGCAAGCCGGTTCAAATTGGGCCAAAGAGTCGGCGTCCCCTGGCTCAACCGGGCCTGCGGGGAGTGCGAGTTCTGCCGCCGCGGCCTGGAGAACCTCTGCCTCAAGGCCAAGTTCACCGGGCTCCATGTCGACGGCGGCTATGCGCAATATGCCGTGGTGCATGAGGAGTTCGCCCACCCGCTGCCCGAGGGCTTCCCCGATCAGCAGGCAGCACCGCTCCTCTGCGCGGGGATCGTCGGCTACCGGGCGTTCAAGCTGAGCGGAGCCAAGGAGGGCGACCGGCTCGGGCTCTACGGCTTCGGCGCCTCCGCGCACGTCGTCATCCAGGTGGCCCGCCACCTCGGCTGTGAGGTCTACGTCTTCACCCGCTCGGAGGAGCACAAGCGATTGGCGAAAGAACTGGGCGCAGCCTGGGTGGGCGAGGCCCGGGATGAGCCGCCGGCGAGGCTCGACAGCGCGATCATCTTCGCACCAGCGGGCTGGATCGTCCCCGAGGCGCTCCGGGTCCTCCGGCCCGGCGGGACGCTCGCCCTGGCGGGGATCTACATGAGCCCGATCCCCGAGATGAAGTATGAGCTGCTCTATGAGGAGCGGACGGTGCGCAGCGTGGCCAACATGACCCGCGAGGACGCTCAAGAGTTCCTGAGGCTAGCCGCGGAGATCCCCATCCGGACGGAAGTCGAGCCCTTCCCGCTCTCCCAGGCCAACGAGGTCCTCCAGCGGCTGAAGCAAGCGAAGGTGCGCGGCGCAGCGGTGTTGGAGATCCCCTAGGCCCATGCTCATGCCCAGAGGCTCGCAGCCGACCGCCGGAGGGCCGTCCAGAGCTTCTCCTGGGGGCTGAGGCCGACCCGTGAGCTGAAGACGTCGTAGCCGCGGGCCTCGATCCGCTCGAGGACCCGTTGGTAGATCCCCGCCAGGACCGCCGGGCAGGGACGCGAGCGCAGCGGCAGGTATCTTAAAAGTCGGAGCCCCCGCTGGAAGTGCTCCCGAGCGCGGGCCACCTGGAAGCGCATCAGCTCCCTGAATTGCTCATTTACTAGTTGCTGATGTAGCTCCTCCTCGGAGTAGCCGAACCGCTCGAGCTCCTCCTGCGGCAGGTAGATCCGATCCCGCTCCAGGTCCTCCTTGAGGTCGCGCAGAATGTTGGTGAGCTGCATCGCGATCCCAAGGTCGACCGCATGGGCCTTGGCCCTGAGATCGCGATAGCCGAAGATCTCCAGTGAGATCAGGCCGACGGCCCCGGCCACCCCGTAGCAATACTTCCGGAGCTCCTCGAACGTCCGATAGCGCCTCTTGCGCAGATCCAGCTCGAGCCCCTCGAGGACCTCCTCGAAATACCGACGGGGGATCCCATATCGGCGGATGACATCTCCTGCGGCGAGGAGCACGGGATCATCGCCGATGTCAACGTGCACAGGTGTGCTTTCGCGATACAGCGCGCGGATCAGCTCCCGCTGCCCCTCCAGCGCACGGCGCTTCCCCTCCAGCGGGCCTGAGGAATCGGCGATCTCGTCCCACCGGCGCAGGAGCGCATAGACGGCGTAGATCGCCTCGCGCCTCCCCCGCGGGAGGGTGGCGAAGGCGAAGTAGAAGTTTGAAGCTGCGCGCCTCGTCTCCTCGCAGCAATGGCGGTAGGCACCGCGGAGTTCGGCGCTCATCTTACCCATCCCGGGTTAGCCAAATCCGGCTATAACCAAAAAAATTAATTGGCTATAGGGGCCAGCCGCTCTCCTCCCCTCAGCTTGGCCTTAGCCTTAGTAGCCCGTCGGGATCCCTCCTCCTTGCCCAGCCGGCCAAGGCGGAGAGGAAGAGGAGGGCCTTCTCCGGGGCGGTGAGCTGCGGCCTCCGGCGGAAGACGTCGTAGTCGGCCCGCTCGAGCTTCTCTAGGATCGCGAGCCCCCCGCGGGAGAAGAGCTCTACGCTCACCTTAAGGTGGCCGTCGAGCAGTTTGATCAGCCTCAGGCCCTGGGAGAAGAGCTCCCGAGTCCGCTCGAGCTCAAAATGCATCAGCTGCTTGAAGTTCTCGTTGACGATGTGCCGTTTGAGCTCCTCCTCGGAGTAGCCGAACCGCTCCATATCTTCTTGGGGGATGTAGATCCTGCCCTTCTCAAGGTCGATCGCGATATCCTGCCAGAAGTTCGTGAGTTGCAGCGCGGTGCAGGTCTTGTCCGCAAGGCGGTGCCGCTCCTCATCGTGGTAGCCGAAAAGGTGGAGGAAGATCCGCCCCACGGGGTTGGCCGAGTGGTCGCAGTAGTGGAGCAGCTCCTCATAGGTCCGGTAGCGATTCTTCCGCTGGTCGAGCCGGTTCGCTTCGATCAATTTTTTGAAGGGCTCCTCGGGTATCGCGAATCGCTCGATCGTGTCGGCGAGGGCGACCATGATCGGTCCCCGCGGCACCCCACGGTAGCACCGGTCGAGCTCCTCCTCCCACCTATCGAGCAGCGAGAGGCGATCGCCCTCTGCCTCATCCCCTAGGTCATCGACCCAGCGGCAGAAGGCATAGACCGCGTAGATGTGCTTTCGCATCTTTCGGGGGGTGAGCAGGTTGACAATGGGAAAGTTCTCGTAGTGGGAGCGGGCGAGCCTCGCGCAGTAGCGGTAGGCCTCCTTAAGAGAGATCTTTTGAGCCTTTCGAGGGATGATCAGCTCGCCCCTCATTTCATTTTTCACTCCCCTACGATCTGGATGATCACCTCGCGGGCCCGCGGGCGGTCCAGTTCCACGAGGAAGATCCGCTGCCAGCGGCCGAGCTGGGCCTTCCCGGCGATGATCGGGACCGCCTCGGAGGCCCCCATCAGCAGGTGCTGGCAGTGAGCGTGGCCGTTGGGGCACTCATCCTCGGTCATGTTCGTCGTGCGGATGGAGAAGTCGTTGTGGCGGTAGTCGAGATCGGGAGGGGCGACCCGCCTCAGGAACTCCTCTAAATCATGCAGGAGGAGCGGCTCGTTCTCGTTGATCCGGATCGCGGCCGTGGTGTGCCTCGAGTAGATCAAGACGAGCCCGTTTTGCACCCCCGAGGCGCGGATGGCCTCCTCCACCTCGTCGGTGATGTCCACGAACTGGGGTGCGCGCTCGGTCTCGATCTGTAAGACCTGGGTGTAGCTCGTCGCCTTCAGCGTGCGCGTGTTCACGATGATCCCACCTCCTCTCCTCTTCCTCTTCCCTTTCCCCTTCCCCTCCTCTATCTATCGCTGTCAGACCCCTACCGAAGCGAGCTCCTCTACCCGCTGGATGACCCGCTCGATCGCCTCGTCGGGGGTGGAGGCCCCCGCAGTCACCCCTATCCGCACGCGCGTCCTCCCCTCGAGCCACCGGGGATCGATCTCCGAGGCGTCCTCGATGTGGTGGGTCTCGACCCCTTCACCCTTGCAGACCTCGACCAAGAAGCGGGTGTTGGCCGAGTTCCGCCCGCCGACGACCAGCACCAGCTCGGCCCACCGGGCGAGCTCCCTCGCGGCCCGGTAGCGTTTGCCCGTCTCCGGACAGGTGGTATTGACGATCCGCACCTCGTTGAGCCGGGCGATGTTCCGCCGGAGGAATTCGTGGACGAACTGGACGAACAGCTCCTCGCCCTTGGTCGTCTGAGCGAGGAGCCCCACCCGCCGCCGGCGGATCGCCACTGGGAGGCGGGGGTCTAGGGTCGCGAGCCCCCGCCCGCGGCTCCAGCCCAGGATCCCTCGCACCTCGGGGTGGTCGGCCTCCCCGAAGATCACGATGTCGAAGCCCTCCTCGACGAGCTTTCGCGCGGCCCGCTGGGCCCGGGCGACGATCGGGCAGGTGGCGTCGATCAGCTCAAGCCCGCGCTCCCTCGCGGCCCGGTAGACCTCCTCGCCGACGCCGTGGGCGGTGATCGCCACCCGCTTGGAGGGGGCCTCCTCGAGCGCCCGGATGACCTTGGCCCCGCGGCGCTCCAGCTCGCGGACCACATCGGGGTTGTGGACCACCGCTCCCAGGGTGGCGAGCGGGCCCTTCTCGAGCTCCTCCTCGATCAACTGGACGGCACGGCGCACGCCCACGCAGAAGCCCAGCACCTCAGCCTTGCGGATCTCCATCTCGATCTTCGCCTTCCTCTTTGCCTTCCTTCCGCTCGGTGGCTTCAGCCTTTACCCCTCCTAATCTCAGTGCCCTCCGGTAGCGCCCCAGGGCCATCAGCGGGAAGTAGTGCCGATAGAGATGGTAATTGATCATGAAGTCGCCGGGGAAGCCCGTCCCGGTGAAGTGGGGCTCATCCCAGGTGCCGTCCTCCCTTTGCGTCCGGATCAGGTAGGCAATTCCGCGCCGCGTCGCCTCACTCCCGATCTCACCGGCGGCGAGCAGCCCCATCAACGCCCAAGCGGTCTGCGAGGCCGTCGAGGGCCCCCGGCCGCGCAAGCTCGGGTCCTTGTAACTGGCGGGGGTCTCGCCCCAGCCGCCGTCCTCGTTCTGATGGGCAAATAACCACTCGACGGCCCGGCGGACCCAGGGCCGTTCCATGTCCTCGCCGAGCGCGCGCAGCGCCGGCAGGACCGCCCCTATCCCGTAGATGTAGTTGACCCCCCAGCGGCCGAACCAGGAGCCGTCGGGCTCCTGCTCCCGCTTGATGTAGTGGAGCGCCCGGCGGACCGGCCTGGAGGAGCTATCATAGCCGAGCTCGCCCAAAAGCTCAAGGACATGGGCGGTGACGTCCACCGAGGGGGGGTCGATCACCGCGCCGAAGTCGGCGAACGGTATCTGGGTGATGAAGCGCTTGGTGTTGTCCTTGTCGAAGGCGCCCCAGCCGCCGCAGCGGCTCTGCATCGCGAGGAGCCACCGGAGTCCGCGCTCGAGCGCCCGCTGCTTTTGCTCCTCATCGAGCTCCGTCCGCAGGAGGGCCAGCATCACCACCGCGGTGTCGTCGGTGTCCGGGTATAGGTCGTTCTCGAACTCGAAGGGCCATCCGCCCGGCAAGCACCCCTTCACTTTTATCTGCCAGTCGCCCCCGCTGTGGAGGACCTGCTTCCCCAGGAGCCACCTCCCGGCCTTGATGAGCGCGGGGTGATCCGGCGGGAGGCCGCTGTCGAGCAGTGCGATCATCGAGAGGGCCGTATCCCACACCGGGGAGACGCACGACTGGAGCCGCCAGCTATCCCTCTCCTCATCCTCGATGGCGAACCGCTCGAAGCCCTCCAGCCCCCTGCGGATCACCGGGTGGTCCAGCCCGTAACCCAGGGCCTTGAGGGCGATCAGCGAGTAGACCCATGGCGGCTGAATCCCGCCCCAGCTCCCGTCGGCCTCCTGATGGGAGAGGATCCACCGCTCGGCTTCTTTAATGGCCCTCCGGCGGAGGGGCTTCCAGGCCCAGGCCGAGGCCGAGGGTGAGGGTGAGAGTGAGCGCTCATAGAGCCGCAACGCCCGATCCGCCCACCAGAAGAACCAGCCCCAGAAGCCGGGCTTCCGCCGGATGGGGTAGCGGGCCCGCCGGGGCTCCGGGTAGAGCTCATCGAGCCTGGCAGATTCCGGGATCGGGACCACAGGCCGGAGGGCCAGGACGATCGTCAAGGGGACGATCGTCCCCCGCGCCCAGGAAGCGAACTCGTAGATGTTGAAGGGGAACCAGCTCGGCAGGAGCATAAGCTCCGGGGGCATCACCGGGAGGTCCTCCCAGCGCCACTGGCCGAACAGCGCGAGCCAGATCTTAGTGAAGATCCGCGCGTTGGGGACCCCGCCCTGGCTCAGGATGAACTCCCGCGCTTTCTTCATCTCCGGCCGGTCGGGGTCCACTCCCGCGAGCTTCAAGGCGAAGTAGGCCTCGATCGTGGTGGAGAGGTCACCCGGCCCGCCGAACCAGATCGCCCAGGTGCCGTCCTCCCTTTGCTGATCCAAGAGGTAATTGGCGATCTTCCGCCAGCGCCGCTCATCCCCCACGCCCAGGAAATGGGTCAGCAGGAGATATTCTGCGGTGATGGTCACGTTCGACTCGAGCTCGCCCCACCAGAACCCCTCGGGATATTGGGCTCTGAGCAGCCACTCCTGGGCCTTGGCGATCGCCTGGTCTAGGTCAAGTTCGAGCTCGAGCTTAGACCTAGGCCTAGCTTGGGACTCCCCCTTGAGCTTGGCCTCCATCGCTGCTTATCCCCCCTCGTTGAAGCACTCCACCAGCGCCTCGAGTGCCAGCGCGAGCCGTCCGCTGGCCAGCCCCGCCTGGCGCGCGACCCGGAGGAGTTCCCCCGGCTGGGCGAAGAGCGGCAGCACCGCCGCCGGAGAGAGCCTGCCCGCCCTGCTGACTCGCTCCACCGGCGGGGGCAGCGGCCGCTCCAAGGGGTCGATGAGGGCCTTCACCGCCAGGAAGGGCACCCCCAGCGAGCGGGCCACCTCCCCCACCCAGAAGGCCTCCATCTCGACGGCGAGCGCAGGCACAGGGAGCTCCCTCCCCAGGCGGGCCCTCTCCGCGGTGCCCCTCGCCATGGCACCGACGCTGACCAGCGCCCCGCGATGGAGCTTCCCCTCGGGCTCGAGGGCCGCTTCCAACGCCGAAGCGGCTTCCCCTACCAGCCCGCCGTCCAGCGCGAGCTCCCGCCCGTCCTCGGTGAGGAGCCGCTCGGCGAGGAGCAGCTCGCCCGACTCAAGTCCCGGCCTGAGCCCCCCGGCGAAGCCGGCGTTGATTAGCAGCTCCGGCTTCGGGCGGGCCTGCTCGATCAGCCGCGGCAGCCGGGCTAGGACGGCCCCAGGGCCGATGCCCACCGCTCGGAAGACTACCGGCGCCCGCCGGCGGTGGTTCGCTCCCTTCCACTTCCACCTCAACCTCAACCTCCACCTCACCAGCAGGAGCTCGATCTCCAGCGCGCCCACGATCATGATCATGGCCGCTTCCCAATGGGTCTTCACTTTGAGTTCAAGCTCGGCCATCCCGCCCCCGCCCAGTTGGGGTTGCAGCCGATCGCAGCTTGTGAGCCGCCGCCAGGAGCGCCCAAGGGCGGCGGATCGCCTCCAGGGTGCTCGCCGGCTCGAACCCGGAATGCATCATGCAGTTGGCGCAGCGGGGGTCCCTCCCCGGGCCGAACCGCTCCCAGAGCCCCTCATCGAACAGCTCATCGATGGATTGAACGTGCTCATCGGCCAGGATGTAGCAGGGCTTCCGCCAGCCGAGCGGCGTGTAGGTCGGGGTCCCCCAGGCGGCGCACTCATACTCCCGCTCGCCGCGCAGGAACTCCAAGTAGAGCGGGTTGTGGTAGAACCGAACCCGATTCTCCGTGTGCAGCACCTCGCGGAGGATGCGGATCGACTCCTCTCGCTCCAGGAAGCGATCCCGCTCGGAGGCCATCTCGAAGGAGTAGCCCGGCGAGATCATCAGCCCCTCGACGCCGAGCTCAGTCAGGATATGGAAGAGCCGGTGGAGCTCCCGGACGTCGCTCCCCTTGTAGATCGTGGTGTTGGTCGTCACCCGGAAGCCCGCCTTGAGGGCGGCTACGAGCCCCCGGAAGGCGGCCTGGAAGACCCCCTTCCGGCCGACAGAGCGATCGTGGCCCTCCTCGAGCCCGTCCAGGTGGACGACGAATGCGAAGTAGCGCGAGGGCTCAAATCTAGAGAGCGACTTCTCCAGCAGAAGGCCGTTGGTGCACAAGTAGACGAAATACCTCCGCTTGACCAGCTCGGAGACGATTTTGTCGATCTGGGGGTGGAGGAGCGGCTCCCCGCCGGCGATGGAGACCACCGGCGCGCCGGACTCCTCGACCGCAGCCAGGGCCTCCCCCACCGAGAGCCGCTTGTCCCGGATGTGCCCGTATTCCCGGATCCGGCCGCAGCCCGGGCAGGCGAGGTTGCAGGCCTCGAGCGGCTCGAGGATCGTCACCAGTGGGAAGCGCTCCCGACCGCGTGCCAGGTTCCTCACCAGATAAGCTGTCAGCTTGAGGCTCAGCTCCAGCGGTCGGCCCTTAGCCTTGGCCATCGCCATCATCAATGATCCCGCACCCTCAGGAACGCTCCCAGCTCTTCCATCAGCTCCAGGGCCCACGAGGGCAGTCCCGCAGCTCTGAGCCCGGTGAGCGCCCGCTCGAGGTAGCTGTCAGCCTGAGCTTGGGCCCACTCCCGCGCACTTACCCCCTCGAGGACCTCCAGGACCGCTTGGGCTCGAGCCGCTCGCTCGCGCTCGCCGGAGTCGGGGTCGAGGTAGATCCTCCGCAGCCGCTCGCCCTCCCCCTGGCTGCTCGCCGCGTAGACGATCGGCAGGGACTTCTTCCAGCGGAAGAGGTCGCTCAGGGCGGGCTTGCCGGT